>Ga0209048_10000811_pt1 | contig 33335 bp, 27 predicted proteins | sample FrelakmetCRP12CR_FD_187146 | JGI IMG/M metagenome (GOLD analysis project Ga0209048, IMG submission 187146) | Freshwater lake sediment microbial communities from the University of Notre Dame, USA, for methane emissions studies - CRP12 CR (SPAdes)... | ecosystem: Environmental > Aquatic >...
GCGCGGTCCTTCACGAGATAGGGCATCTCGAACAGGCCGAAGAGATCCGCTTCCGAAGACATCACCGTGGACGGCAGCGCGAAATCGAGCGTACCGAGCTTGAGTTTCTGCAGCATTTCCTTGTCGCCGCCCAGCTGGCTCGACCCGAACACCACGACTTTGGCCTTGTCGCCCAGCCTGCCATTGGCGCGCTTGGCGAACTCGGTCGCCGAGACATCGAACAGCGAGCCGGGCTCGCCCACGTGCCCGAATTTGAGCTCCAGCTGCGCCCATGCCGGCTGGCATAGAGTCGCAGCGATGATGAGCAGCAGTGTTCGCATGGCAGTCATGACGGTGCTTTCCCCTTTCGAAAATTCCTCGCGGCCAACGCGCTTGCGGCGCGGCTCAGGCAGTGGTCAGGGTGGGCTTGGGCTCGGCACGCGCGGCCTCGCCGGCGCCTGAAAGGTATGCCAGCGCGGCGTCGACGCCGCCGCGACGATGCGGCACGCCCGCGACGCCGAGCCCCATCTCGACTCCGCACAACGCGCCGCACAGCGTCAGGTCGTTGAGGTAGCCCAGGTGGCCGATGCGAAACACGCGTCCCGCGACCTTCCCCAGTCCCATTCCCAGCGACATGTCGTAGCGCGTCAGTATTTCCCGCCGCAACGCATCGGCATCGTGCCCTTCGGGCATCTGCACCGCGGTGACCACGCTGCTGCATTGCCCGGGAATCCGGCACAGCAACTCGAGCCCCCACGCGCGAACCGCGCGACGCGTGGCTTCGGCGAGGCGATCGTGCCGGGCGAATACCTTGTCAAGGCCTTCCTCGCGCAGCATCGCGAGCGCCTCGTGCAGCCCGTAGAGCATATTGGTCGCGGGAGTGTAGGGAAAGTATCCCTTCGCATTCATGGCGATGATGTCGTCCCAGGCCCAATAGGACCGCGGCAGGCGCGCCGACCTGCTCGCGGAGAGCGCCTTGTCGCTCACCGCATTGAACGACAGTCCGGGCGGCAGCATCATGCCCTTTTGCGAGCCGGCGACCGTGACGTCGACGCCCCAAGCTCCGTGGCGGTAGTCGATCGAGCCGATTCCGGACACCGTGTCGACCATGAACAGCGCAGGATGGCCGGCGCGATCGATGGCTTGCCTGATCGCCGGCACATTGCTGGTGACGCCGGTCGAGGTCTCGTTGTGGACAACCAGTACCGCCTTGATCGCGTGCGCCCTGTCCGCGGCGAGCCGCGCCTCGACGAGCACGGGATCCACACCGCTGCGCCAGTCCCCGGGAACGAAATCGACCACCACACCGAGCTTGTCGGCGATCTTGCGCCATAGCGTGGCGAAATGACCGGTCTCGAACATCAGCACGTGGTCGCCGGGGGATAGCGTGTTGACCAGCGCCGCTTCCCACGCGCCGGTTCCGGACGAGGGATAGATCACGACCGGCCCCTCGGTCCGGAATAGCCAGCGCAGCCCTTCGAGGATCGCCAGCGTCAGGCGGCCGAACTCGGGTCCTCGATGATCGATGGTCGGCCTGTCGATGGCGCGCAGGACGCGATCGGGGACGCTCGTCGGCCCGGGGATGTGCAGGAAATGCCGGCCGCTGGGATGGTCGTCGAGCTTGAACATGAGCTACCTCTGGGAAACTTGAATGAAGGACAGTCGACTTCGCCAGTTGTCGGTTCATTGTACAAGAGTGTACGCTTCTGCCTGCCGCCGGCCGCGACGGCCCGCGGCTTTGCCATGTCGCACCGCAGCACCGGCCCGCCTTCGCCTAACGTGCATCCTTTGCAATGAACGCGCCGCTGGAACACCCCGTGCAGCTGGATCCTCGGTTCGCGCGCGCCGCCGCTGCATCGGCGTTGCGCGCCCAGCTCGTCGCGCAATGCCGGGGCGATGTGCTGTTCGACACCGCGTCGCGCGGACGCTATTCGACCGACGCGTCGGTCTACCAGATCTTTCCCATCGGCGTCGTCGTTCCGCGCGACGCCGACGACGTCAGGACCGCGCTTGCCGTTGCGCGCGAGCAACGCGTTGCCGTGCTGCCGCGCGGCGCGGGATCGTCGCAATGCGGACAAACCGTCGGCGAGGCGCTGGTCATCGATCACAGCAAGTTCCTCAATCGGGTCGTCGCCTTCGACGCGGAAGCGATGACGGCAACGGTGCAGCCCGGTGTCGTGCTCGATCAGTTGAATGCCTTCCTGCGGCCACATGGCCTGTGGCTGCCCGTCGACGTCAGCACCTCGGCGCAGGCGACCATCGGTGGCATGGCTGGCAACAATTCCTGCGGATCGCGGTCGATCGCCTACGGCAACATGGTGCACAACGTGCTCGGCATCGACGCGATCCTCGCCGACGGCAGCGAGATCGCCTTCGGCCCGATCGGGAAGATGGCGCGCACGGGACGTGCCGGCGCGCTCGTCGACGGCCTGGCCGGCATCGGCGCGCGCGAGCGCGACGAGATTGCCCGCGTGGTTCCCAAGGTCCTGCGCCGCGTCGGCGGATACAACCTCGACGTGTTCGAGCCGCAAAGCGTGCGCCCCTACACCGCCGACGGCTCGACGAATCTCGCGCAGCTGCTGGTCGGATCCGAGGGCACGCTGGCGTACTTCGCGCAGATCACGGTGCAGCTTGCGCGCCTGCCGGCGCACCGCACGCTGGGTGTGGTCAACTTCGGTTCGTTCCGCACGGCGATGGAATCGGCGCAGCATATCGTCGAGCTCGGACCCACCGCCGTCGAACTCGTCGACAGGACGATGCTCGACCTTGCGCGCGCCAACCCAGCGTTCCGTGCGGTCATCGAACGCGCCCTGATCGGCGAGCCCGACGCGATCCTGCTGGTCGAATTCGCCGGCGCCGACGCGGCCGAACAGCTTGCGCAACTGGGACGGCTCGAAGAGCTCGTCGGCGATCTCGGGCTGACGGGCGCCGTCGTGCGCGTGACCTCGCCGCAGGCGCAGAAGGAGCTGTGGGAGGTGCGCAAGGCCGGGCTCAACATCATGATGTCGATGAAAGGCGACGGCAAGCCGGTGTCGTTCATCGAGGACTGCGCCGTGCCGCTCGAGCACCTCGCCGAATATACCGAGCGCCTGACGCAGGTGTTCCGCAAACACGGCACGCAAGGCACCTGGTACGCGCACGCCAGCGTGGGCACGCTGCACGTTCGGCCGATCCTCGACATGCGCCGCGGCGGCGCGCAGAAAATGCGCGCGATCGCCGAAGAGGCCTCGGCGATGGTGCGCGAATACAAAGGTGCATATTCGGGAGAACACGGCGACGGTCTCTGCCGTGGCGAATGGGTCGCGTGGCAATTCGGGCCGCGCCTCAACGCCGCCTTCGCCGAGGTCAAGGCGCTGTTCGATCCGGATAACCGCATGAACCCCGGCAAGATCGTGGCGCCTCCGAAAATGGACGATGCATCGCTGTTTCGCGTCGCGCCGGGCTTCCGGCGCATCGCCCTGCAACCCAGCCTCGACTGGAGCGCGTGGAACGTCGACCGCGACCCGATGACGGGCGTCGAAACCGCGCCGGGAACCGGCGGCGATGCCACGGGCGGCCTTGCCAAGGCGGTAGAGATGTGCAACAACAACGGGCACTGCCGCAAGTTCGACGCGGGAACCATGTGCCCGAGCTACCGCGTCACGCGCGACGAACAGCACAGCACGCGTGGCCGCGCCAATACTCTGCGCCTCGTGCTTTCCGGTCAGCTCGACGGCGCCGATCTGGCCGGCGAGGCGGTGCAAGCGGCGCTCGACCTGTGCGTATCGTGCAAGGGCTGCAAGCGGGAATGTCCGACCGGCATCGACATGGCCAAACTGAAAATCGAAGCGCTGGCCGCGCGCGCCGCGCGTCACGGCGTCAGCCTCGGTGATCGCCTCACCGCATCTCTGCCACGTTACGCACCATGGTTGAGCCGCATGCGCTGGCTGCCGGCGCTGCGCGATCGGCTTCCCGGCGCCGCATGGCTGGCGGAGCGCTTTTTCGGGCTTTCGGCGAAGCGCGCGCTGCCGCGCTGGCAGGGTAATTTTCTGCGCGCAGCACCGGTCGCCCCTGCTGCGCCACCGGCCGCTGGCAAGGAAGTCCTGCTTTTCGTCGACACCTTCAGCAACTATTTCGCGCACGAAAATGCGAGGGCAGCGCGCCGCGTGCTCGAAGCCGCGGGCTACACCGTTCGCACCAATGCCCGGGCCGGCGATCGGCCGCTGTGCTGCGGCAGAACCTTCCTTGCCGCGGGATTGGTCGACGACGCCAAGTCCGAAGCGCGGCGCACGCTCGATGCTTTGCTGCCGTACTTGCGCCGCGGCGTTGCGATCGTCGGCCTCGAACCATCCTGCGTGCTGGGCATGCGCGACGAGTTCCTCGACTACGGTTTCGGCGCCGACGCGCAGCTGCTGGCAGAACAGACGCTGCTGTTCGAGGAGTTTCTGGTGCGCGAAAAGGCCGCCGGACGGCTTGCGCTTGCGCTGCGCCGGCTGCCGGAGACCGAAGCGCTGCTGCATGGCCATTGCCACCAGAAAGCCTTCGCCGCGGTCAAGCCGGTCGTCGAAGTGCTGGGCTGGGTTCCGGGGCTCACCACGCGCCTGGTCGAATCGAGCTGCTGTGGCATGGCCGGCGCCTTCGGCCACGAGGCGCGCCACCACGCAGTATCGATGGCGATGGGTGAGCTCTCGTTACTGCCTGCGGTGCGCGCGGCGTCGGCGGCCACGCTCGTCATCGCCGACGGCTTCAGTTGCCGCCACCAGATCCACGACGGCACCGGGCGCGAAGCGCAGCACGCGGCGCGCATTCTGGAACGCGCACTCGCCTGAAGCCATGGCCACGCCCCGCTACGTCGCCTGCCCGCATTGCGGCAAGCCGGCCGAATGGTCAGCCCAGAATCGTTTCCGGCCGTTCTGCTCCGAACGCTGCAAGATGATCGACCTCGGCGCGTGGGCCAGCGAGTCGTACCGGGTGCCGCTCGAAGAAGGGCCGGACGAACCCGACGCATCCGAACCGCGCGGCGAAGATTCCTAGGCCACTCCAAAGGCTGCACGGCGCAAGGCGACGCCATGCGCGCCGTGCGCCTGTGCAGTGTCCAGATCGGCGAGCGCGAGGCCACCAAGTGCGTACACGGGAATCGAGACGCCGGCGACCAGCTCGGCGAGGCGCTCCCAGCCCAGCGGGTTCGCCCCCGGGTGTGAGGGCGTTGCCATGACCGGCCCCAGCACCGCAAAGTCCAGACCGAGTCGCTCCGCGCGGGCGAGCTCCGCCGCGTCGTGCGTCGATGCCGCGCACAGCATGCCAGCCGGCCGTTCACGCGCGGCGAGCAGCGTCGCCGCCGGCCAATGCACGCCGTCGCAACCGAGCGCCCGCGCCGACTCGGCGTCGCCGTTCAACAGCAACCTGGCGCCACGCGGGTGCGTCAATCGCAGCAACTCTTCGGCCAGTCGCGCAAGCCGAGTAGCGGAGAACGATTTCTCGCGCAACTGGATCAGCCGCAATCCGCTATCGAGCGCGACACGCGCTGCCGCCAGGAATGCGGCTTCGCCGAGGTCCTCCGCCATCGAGACGCCATAGACCGCCGGCAGCAGCAGCGCGCGCAGCACCATGGTGTTCGCAGGCAACAGCGGCTCGACATCGAAGGCGCCCGGCGTCTGCCACGCGATCGCCTGGCCGTCGCGGCCGTGCAACTCGCCTTCCCAGTCGAAAACGCGAAAGAAATCGAGCTCGACGTGCGCATGCGGGTAGACGAAGCGTTGCGTCAACCACGGCACCGCGCGCGTCACGCGAATGCCCAGTTCCTCGTCGAGCTCGCGCACGAGCGCGTCGCGCGCCGTCTCGCCGGCTTCGAGCTTACCGCCGGGAAACTCCCAATACCCGGCATAAGGCGTGCCCGGCAAACGTTGCGCGAGCAGCACCTGACCGCCGCGCAACAGGACCGCCACCGCGACGCGAACAACACCCGCTTCGCTCACCCCTTGGAAGCCTTCAGCGCGCGCGAACCTGCGTAGGATCGCGCGAACTGCCAGGCGACGCGACCGCTGCGCGATCCGCGCTGCAGCGCAAACTGGACTGCGGCGCGATGCAGCGCTTCCCGCGCCGGGGCGTCGCGTGGCGCCGGCACCTCGTGGAACTGCAGCCACCCGTCGACGGCTGCGAGATAGTCCTCCTGGCTGAACGGGTAGAAGGAAATCCACAGGCCGAAGCGCTCGGAAAGCGAGATCTTCTCCTCGACCGACTCGCCCGGGTGCACCTCTTCGCCGACGTGCTGCGTCTCCAGATTCTCGCTGAAATACTCGGGCAGCAGATGCCGGCGATTGGAGGTCGCGTAGATCAGGACATTCGACGTCGGCACGGCGATGGTGCCGTCGAGCATCACCTTGAGCGCCTTGTAGCCGGGTTCGTTGGCGTCGAAGGACAAGTCGTCGCAGAACACGATGTAGCGCTCCGGACGGTCGGCGACCGGTTCGACGATGTCCGGAAGGTCGACCAGGTCGCTCTTGTCGACTTCGATAAGGCGCAGGCCCTTTGCGCCATACTTGGCGAGCATCGCTTTCACCAGCGACGACTTGCCGGTGCCGCGCGAACCGGTGAGCAGCACGTTGTTCGCGGGCAGGCCGGCGAGGAACTGGCGCGTGTTTTCGTCGATCGCCTTCTTCTGCGCGTCGATCGCCACCAGGCTGTCGAGCCTGATCGCATGCGGATGGGCGACCGATTGCAGATAGCCGCGCGGGCCGCGCTTGCGCCAGCGAAACGCCCGCGCGCGCCAGTCCGGCTGCGGCGGCGGCGCCGGGAACACGCCCTCCACACGCGCCAGCACTGCCTCGGCGCGTTCGATGAGGCGGGTGATCTCCGGGTCCTTCATGGCGCCAAGTGAGCTCAGCTGCGATAGTCGGCGTTGATGCTGACGTACTCGTGCGACAGGTCGCAGGTCCAGACCGTGGTCGTCGCACTGCCGCGTCCCAGCGCGACGCGCACCGCGATTTCGGCCTTGGCCAGCGCGCGCTGTCCGTCCTCCTCGCGATACGATGCCGCGCGGCCGCCGTCGGCGACGACCAGCGTGTCGTCGAGCCAGAACGAGACCAACGCCGGATCGAGGTCGGCGATCGCGGCGTTGCCGATGGCGCAGACGATTCGCCCCAGGTTGGGATCGGATGCAAAGAACGCGGTCTTGACCAGCGGCGAGTTGGCGATGCTCCGCGCGACCAGGTTGCATTCGTCGGCCGTGCGCCCGCCCGCCACCGTGATCGCGATGAACTTGGTCGCGCCCTCGCCGTCGCGCACGATCGCCTGCGCGAGTTCCTGCGCCACGGCTTCCAGCGCCGCGCGCACCGCGGGATAGCGTGCGTCGCCCGTGCTGGCAATGGGCGGCAGCGGCGCCTTGCCCGTCGCGACCAAGACGAAACTGTCGTTGGTCGACGTGTCGCCGTCGATGGTGATGCGATTGAACGACGCATCGGCCAGTTCAGCAACGAGTTCGTGCAGCAGCGGCCCCGCCAGTGGCGCATCGGTGACGACGAAGCCCAGCATCGTCGCCATGTTCGGCGCGATCATCCCCGCGCCCTTGGCCATGCCGGTAACCGTCACGCTGACGCCGTCGATGTCGATGCGGCGGGAAGCGGCCTTGGGAACGGTATCCGTCGTCATGATGCCACGCACCGCCGCGTGCCAGCCGTGAGGCGAAAGCGTCGCGCAGGCGCGCGGCAGCGCAGCAACGATCTTATCCACCGGCAGCGGCTCCATGATCACGCCGGTCGAGAACGGCAGGACCTCGTCGGGACGACACCCCAGAACTTGCGCCACGGCGGCGCAGGTCGAACGGGCGTCGGCGAGACCGCTGGCGCCGGTGCCGGCGTTGGCGTTGCCAGCGTTGATGAGCAGCGCTCGCACCGACCCGCCGCGCGCGAGGTGCTCGCGGCAAACGACGACCGGCGCGGCACAAAATCGGTTGCGCGTGAACACGCCTGCGGCGCAGGCGCCGTCCGCCAGCGCGACGAGAACAATGTCGTCGCGCGTCCACTTCTTGATCCCGGCCGGGGCCGTGCCAAGCTCGGCGCCCGACACCGGCAGGAGCGCTTCAGGTGTGGGCGGGGTGTAATTGACTGGCATCGTCGGGAGCGGCGCTAGATCTTCCCGTGGCATTGCTTGTACTTCTTCCCCGAGCCGCAGGGGCAAGGGTCGTTGCGCCCGACTTTCTGCCCGGTGCGCTGGAACGGCGGCGGTGCGGTCGCCGGCGGGGGATCGTCGGCTTTGGGCGCGAGCGCCTCGTCGTAGTCCGCGTGCTGGTAGCGCACATTGGACACCGCCGGCGCTTCCTCGACCGCCTTCACGTCCTGCTCCGAGCGCACCTGCACCGTCAGCACGACCTTGACGACTTCGTGCTTGATGCGGTCGAGCATGTCGGAGAAAAGCTCGAAGGACTCGCGCTTGTATTCCTGCTTGGGGTTCTTCTGCGCGTAACCGCGCAGGTGGATGCCCTGGCGCAGGTGATCCAGCGCTGCGAGGTGCTCGCGCCACTGCCCGTCGAGCGTGGTCAGCATCAGGTTGCGCTCGAACTGGTGGAACATTTCGGGGCCGACCAGCCCCACCTTCGCTTCGTACTGCTTTTCCGCCAGGGTCCGCGCCCGCACGCGGACGTCTTCATCGCTGAGCTCGGGCTCGGCCTTGAGCCATTCGCCGAGGGGCGCCTGCAACTGGTATTCGCCGGCCAGCGCGGACTCCAGCGCGGGCACATCCCATTGTTCCTCGACCGATTCGGGCGCAACGTAGAGCCGCGCAGTGTCCTCGACCTGACCCGCGATCATGTTGCGTATCGTCTCGGAGATGTCGGTGGTCTCGAGCAACTCGTTGCGCTGCTGGTAGATCACGCGGCGCTGGTCGTTGGCGACATCGTCATACTCGAGCAGCTGCTTGCGGATGTCGAAGTTGCGCGACTCGACGCGGTTCTGCGCCTTGGCGATCGAGCGGTTGACGATCGGATGCTCGATGGGCTCGCCATCGGGCATCTTCAGGCGCTGCATGATCGCGGACAGACGCTCGCCCCCGAAAATGCGCAGCAGCGGATCCTCCAGCGAAAGGTAGAAGCGCGACGAGCCCGGGTCGCCCTGTCGCCCGGAACGCCCGCGCAGCTGGTTGTCGATGCGTCGCGATTCGTGGCGCTCGGTGCCGATGATGTGCAGGCCTCCGGCGGCGACGACCTCCTCGTGCAGCAGTTGCCAGGCGCTGCGCATCTTGGCGATTTGCAGTTCCTTTTCGGTCGGCGCCAGAGTCTCGTCTTCGCGCAGCGCGAGGATCTGCGGTTCGATCGCGCCGCCGAGCACGATGTCGGTGCCGCGGCCGGCCATGTTGGTCGCGATCGTGATCGCCTTCGGCCGGCCGGCCTGCGCGACGATCTCGGCCTCGCGCGCGTGCTGCTTGGCGTTGAGCACCTGGTGCGGCAGCTTTTCCTTGTCCAGATAACCCGACAGCAACTCCGAGTTCTCAATCGACGTCGTGCCGACGAGCACCGGCTGCCCGCGGGCGTAGCAATCCTTGATGTCGCCGATGACGGCCTCGACCTTCTCCTTGAAGGTGCGGAAAACGAGGTCGTTCGCGTCCTTGCGAATCATCGGCTGGTTGGTCGGGATGACCACCGTCTCGAGATGGTAGATCTGCTGGAATTCGAAGGCTTCGGTGTCCGCGGTCCCGGTCATGCCCGCGAGCTTGGAGTACATACGGAAGTAATTCTGGAACGTGATCGACGCCAGCGTCTGGTTCTCGCGCTGTATCGGCACGCCCTCCTTGGCTTCGACCGCCTGATGCAGGCCGTCCGACCAGCGCCGTCCCGCCATCAGGCGCCCGGTAAACTCGTCGACGATGATCACCTCGCCGTTCTGCACCACGTAGTGCTGATCGCGATGGAACAGCGCGTGCGCGCGCAACGCCGCGTAAAGGTGGTGCATCAGCGAGATGTTGTGCGCGTCGTAGAGGCTGCTTGCGGGGGGCAGCAGGCCGGCCTGGGCGAGGATGTTCTCGGCACGCTCGTGGCCGGCTTCCGAGAGCAGGACCTGATGCGCCTTTTCATCGACCCAGTAGTCGCCGCTGCCCGCCTCCTCGGTCTGGCGGACCAGCTTCGGCGCGAGTTCGTTCAGGCGGTAGTAGAGGTCGACGTTGTCATCGGCCTGGCCGGAGATGATCAGCGGCGTGCGCGCCTCGTCGATCAGGATCGAGTCGACCTCGTCGACGATCGCATAGATCAGCGCTCGCTGCACGCGTTCGGACTCCTGGAACACCATGTTGTCGCGCAGGTAATCGAAGCCGAACTCGTTGTTGGTGCCGTAGGTGATGTCGGCGGCATAGGCGGCCTGCTTCTCGTCGTGGCTCATCTGCGACAGGTTCACACCCACCGACAGGCCGAGAAAGCGGTAGATGCGGCCCATCCAGTCGGCATCGCGCTTGGCGAGGTAGTCGTTGACGGTGACGATGTGCACGCCGTTGCCGGTGAGCGCATTGAGGTACGCCGGCAGCGTCGCGACCAGCGTCTTGCCTTCGCCGGTGCGCATCTCGGCGATCTTGCCGTAATGCAGCGCCATGCCGCCGAGCAATTGCATGTCGAAGTGGCGCATCTGCAGCGTGCGCTTGCCGGCCTCGCGGACGACGGCAAAGGCCTCGGGCAGCAATGAATCGAGCTCCTCGCCGTTGCCGACGCGCGCCTTGAATGCGTCGGTCTTCTCCCTGAGTTCGGCGTCGGATAGGGCGGCAAACTCGGCTTCCAGCGCATTGATCCGACGGACGTCCTGCGAGTATTGCTTGAGCAGCCGCTCGTTGCGGCTACCGAAAATCTTGGTGAGGATGTTGGGGATCATAGGGTTGCTAGCTGGCCTCGACGGCCGAAAAAACAAGGGGTGAGGACCGCCTCACCCCTTCACTTGTCCGACGGCCCTGGCCGGGCCTACCGAGGATGCTAGTTGGCCGCCTGCAGGAACCGCGCCGGGTTTTGCGGCACGCCGTTCAAACGCACTTCGAAGTGCAGGTGGGGACCCGTCGAGCGGCCCGTCGTCCCGACAGTCGCGATCCGTTGGCCGCGCACGACCAGGTCGCCTTCCTTTACGTACAGCGTGGAGGAATGCGCATAGCGACTCACCAAGCCATTGCCATGGTCGATTTCGACCATTTTACCATAGGCCGGATGCACGTCCGCGAAGATGACTTTCCCGCTGGCGGCGGCGACGATCGCGGTACCAACCTCCGAGGGAAAGTCGATGCCTTCGTGAAAACTCTTCTGGCCGGAGAACGGGTCGATCCGCCAGCCGAAATTCGACGAATACCAGCCGTCTTCGACCGGCAACAACGATGGCAGAAACTTGCGGCTGGCGGAGCTGGAAACCAGCAGCGCTTCGAGCACGCCGAGCTGATCGGACCGCTGCTCGACCTCGCGCGACAGCGCCCCCAGCATCGCCGTGAATTCCTGCAGCGTCAGATCGCTGTGCAGCGTCGGCGCCGGACCACCGCGACCCGGCGCGACGCCAGGTTCCAGCGGCGGCGGCAACTCCTGCGGCTTGAGTCCCGCGAGCTTTGCCAGGCGCTCGCCCAAGCCGTCGATCCGGAGCATCTGCGCCTGCAGTTCGCCGAGTTTCAACGCCATGGCGTTCATGTGGCCTTGGACGACCTCCTGCGTTTTCTGCGCTTCCTGGCGCTGGTCGGCGAGCATGATCGCCTGGAGCAACGGATGGTTGATCGACGCGGCGTAGCGCAAGGTTACATAATTGAATATGAGCGTGAAGGTCAGCAGCAGCGCCAGCACGGCAATGCCGCCGAGCGTCCAGTGCCGCCAGTCGAGCGTCAGCGTGCGGGCTCTCGCCGTAGCGTCGGAAACGAAGATTATGTTCAAATGGCGTCTCCTTCCGTTTGCCGGCCCGCGCATTCACACGCACTGGCCTGCCCGTACTCGATGCCCATGAGGCGCCTCCAGCAGATCTTGACCGGCGAAGCGGTCGTTGCCGAGTTGCTTAAACGCAGACAGCACGAGCTTGCGCTGGAAGAACGCGTCAAACAGGCGCTTCCCCCATCTCTGGCGGCACATGTGACCGTCGCCGACGGCCGCCCGCCAGAATTGACGCTCATGGCGACCAGTGGCGCGGCCGCCGCGCTCCTGCGCCATCGCGCACCCGACCTGCTGCGCGCATTGATGCAGGACGGGAGGGAATTTACTGGAATACGAGTGCGCGTGCAAGCCCGCCCGGCCGCTCGAACGCGGGCCAATCCTTCCATAAAACAAATAGATAGCTTGTCTGCAGCGGCATTGCAGGCGAAGGCCGCCGAACTCGGCGACTCGCCCCTAGCCGCGGCGCTGCGGCGCCTGGCGGCGCGCGCCCGCGACCAGCTCTCAGACGTAGGCGAAGAGCCGCCGCACGGCGTAGAAGACGAACACCGCAAGCAATAGCGCGATGGTGTAGGTGGCAACCTTGCCGATGAAGCGCAGGTATCGGCGGTCGCGCTTGATCAGGTACATTACCAGCGCGCCGGCGACGAACGCCAGTGCCGCAAGGAGCAGCACGCGAACGATCAGCATGGCGCGACCCCGAAACACGCGACGCGGCGGCGCGCCGGCAACGGGCAAGAAGCCGCGGCGCTGACCGGCGGCACGGCAGATCGCATGGGCGCCGGCAGGCTACGCCGGTTGCGCCTGGAGCTGCCAGGACTGGAACGCGCTGGGCACGTCGGCGGGTGCATCGAAGGTGATCAACTCCCACGCTTCCTGCCTGGCCAGCAGCGCGCGCGACAGCGCATTGTTGAGCGCGTGCCCGGACTTGAACGCGGTGTATTTGCCGATCAGCGGATGTCCGAGCAGGTACAGGTCGCCGATGGCGTCGAGCACCTTGTGCTTGGCGAACTCGTTGTCGTAGCGCAAGCCTTCGCTGTTCAGGACGCGTGTCTCGTCGAGCACGATGGCGTTCTGCAGGCTGCCGCCGAGCGCGAGGCCGGCGGCGCGCATCGCCTCGACGTCCTGCATGAAGCCGAAGGTACGCGCTCGGCTGACTTCCTTGGTGTACGAATGCTCGGCGAAATCCACCATGACGTGGCGGTTCTCGGATCCGAATACCGGGTGCGGAAAGTCGATCGTGAAGTCGAGCACGAAGCCGTGGTGCGGGTCGAAGCGCGCCCACTTGTCGCCGTGCCTGACCTCGACCGGCGACTTGATGCGCAAATAGCGCTTGGGCGCCGCCTGCTCGACGATGCCCGCGGACTGCAGCAGGAATACAAACGGGCCGGCGCTGCCATCCATGATCGGCAGTTCGGGGCCGGCGACGTCGACGTGCAGATTGTCGATCCCGAGCCCGGCCAGCGCCGACATCAGGTGTTCGACGGTCGACACCTTGGCGCCGTCCTTTTCCAGTGACGACGACAGCCGCGTGTCGCCGACCAGCCGCGCATCGGCGGGCACCGCGACCGGCTGCGGCAGGTCGACGCGGTGAAAGACGATTCCCGAGTCTGCCGGCGCCGGGCGCAGCGTCAGTTCGACGCGCGCCCCCGTGTGCAAGCCGACGCCCGTCGTCTTGATCAATGCTTTCAGAGTGCGCTGCTTTAGCATGACGTCCCGAGATCCCCTCGTCGCGAGGCTGGCGCCTGCGAACCAATCCTGCACCTAATCGTGTGCTGGTTCAAGGAGTTAAGTTAAAAAGCATAGCACAGTTCAGGCTGCCTGTCTGCACCCATGCCGCATCGCCGGGAGGCCGTTGCTCCACCTCGCGCCCCCACGCCGCCGTCAATCGGCCTGCTTGCGCAGAAATGCCGGGATGTTCGACGGGTCGAACCCCGCGGCGCTCGCCGGCGCCGGCGCGCGGCCGCGGCGCACGACCGCCGGCGTCTTGTCCAGACTGTCGTAATCGATCTGCTCGATCTGCACGCCGATCCCATCGGTGCCGGTGCGCTCGAGCACCTGCTCGACGACTTCCAGGCGCGGCATGCGGCCCTTGGCGGCGCCGCCGCCAAGCCCCGTGGCGATCATCGTCACGCGCAGGTCGTCGCCCATGGAGTCGTCGATCACCGTGCCGATGATCACCATCGCATCGTCCGCGGTGAACGCCTTGATGGTGTTCATCACCATGTGATACTCCTTCATCTTGAGACCCGACGACGCGGTGATGTTGACCAGCACGCCGCGCGCGCCCGCAAGGTTGACCTCCTCGAGCAACGGACTCGCCACGGCGCGTTCGGCCGCGAGGTGCGCCCGGTCCGCGCCGCCGCAGGTCGCCGAACCCATCATCGCCATTCCCACCTCCGACATGACGGTGCGCACGTCGGCGAAGTCGACGTTGACCAGCCCCGCGTTGTTGATGACCTCGGCGATGCCGGACACGGCGCTGTGCAGCACATCGTTGGCCTTGGCGTAGGCCTCGAGCACCGACACGTCGTCGCCGAGCACCTGCATCAGCTTCTCGTTGGGGATGATGATCAGCGAGTCGACGATCTTCTTGAGTTCCTCGATTCCCGCTTCGGCGACCTTCTGCCGTTTGCCTTCGAACTGGAACGGCCGGGTCACCACCGCCACGGTCAGGATGCCCTTGTCCTTGGCCACTTGCGCGACTACCGGCGCGGCGCCCGTGCCGGTGCCGCCGCCCATGCCGGCGGTAATGAAGACCATGTCGCAACCGTCGATGGCCTCGGCGATGCGCTCGCGATCCTCCATCGCCGCGTCACGTCCGATTTCCGGGCGCGCTCCCGCGCCCAGGCCGCGCGTGAGGCTGCTGCCGAGCTGCAATTGCGTACGCGCGTTCGAGCGCTTGAGCGCCTGCGCATCGGTATTTGCAGCGATGAACTCGACGCCCGCGAGGCCCTTGGTGATCATGTGCTCGACTGCGTTGCCGCCGCAGCCGCCTACCCCGATGACCTTGATGATCGCTTCCTGCGGGTTCTGATCGATGATTTCGAACATGATGTGCTCCTTCTCCTGTCTGAGTGTAGATGCTGCCGTTCGTCGTTGCTGCCGATTTCCCTAGTCGCCTGTGTGTTCCGATTTCAGAAATTCGCCTTGAACCATTGCTTCATTCTTCCGCCGACATTGCCCAGTCCCTTGCCCTGTTCGCGCGCGAGCTCCGCGCGCAGATACTGTTCGCGCCCGTCCTGCAGCAGGCCGACCGCAGTCGCGTAGCGAGGGCTGCGGACGACGTCGGCCAGGCCGCCGACGTACGCCGGCACGCCGACGCGCACCGGCAGGTGAAAAACTTCCTCGCCGAGCTCGACCATGCCGGCGAGCATCGCCGTTCCGCCGGTCAGCACGATGCCCGACGACAACAGCTCCTCGAGCCCGCTGCGGCGCAACTCGGCCTGTGCCAGCGTGTAGAGTTCCTCGATGCGGGGCTCGATGACTTCGGCGAGCATCTGGCGCGACAGCTTGCGCGGCCCGCGCTCGCCGACGCCCGGCACCTCGATGATGTCGTTCGGGTCGGCGAGCTGGCGCAACGCGCAGCCGTAGCGCACCTTCAGCTCCTCGGCTTCCTTGGTGGGCGTGCGCAGCGTCATGGCGATGTCGTTGGTCACCTGGTCGCCGGCGATGGGTATGACCGCGGTGTGGCGAATCGCGCCGCCGGTGAACACCGCCAGGTCGGTCGTGCCGCCGCCGATGTCCATAAGACACACGCCGAGTTCCTTTTCGTCGTCGTTCAGCACCGCCAGCGCCGAGGCGAGCGGCTGGAGCATGACGTCGCGCACCTCGAGGCCGCAGCGGCGCACGCATTTGGTGATGTTCTCGACCGCCGACACCGCGCCGGTGACGATGTGAACCTTTACCTCCAGGCGCACGCCGCTCATTCCCAGCGGCTCGCGCACGTCCTCCTGCCCGTCGACGATGAATTCCTGCGGCAGAATGTGCAGCACCTGCTGGTCGTTCGGTATGGCGATGGCTTTCGCGGTCTCGATGACGCGATCGATGTCGGCCTGCGTGACTTCCTTTTCCTTGATCGCCACCATGCCGCTGGAATTGAGGCTGCGGATGTGGCTACCGGCGATCCCCGTGTACACCTCGGTGATCGTGCAGTCGGCCATCAGCTCGGCCTCCTCGAGCACCCGCTGGATCGATGCCATCGTCGCTTCGATGTTCACCACGACGCCTTTCTTCAAGCCGCGCGAGGGCTGCGTTCCCAGACCGATGATGTTGAGACGCTTCTCCGGGGTGACCTCGGCGACGATCGCGACGATCTTCGACGTGCCGACGTCGAGTCCGACGATGAGATTCTTTGCATCCTTGACCATGCGCGCGTTCCCCTAGTGCTTGTTCCGAAGTTGATCCGGGGCCGGCTTCTTCGCCGGCGATTCCCTGAAGTCCGGCACGCGTGCCGCGAAGCCGTTGCGATAGCGCAGATCGACCTGATCCACGCGCATGCCGGCGCGCTGCAGCCGGGCGACCGTCGCCGCGTAGTACGCGACGAAACGCGCGAGCCGCGCCGCGGGCTCGACGCGACCCAGCTCCAGCGTCAGCGGCTTCACGCCGGCGGTCTTCAGTTCCCATCCGCCGCGTTCCGACAGGCGGATTTCGCCAAGCGAGAGGCCGGTCGGTGCCAGCGCCTCGCCGAACTCCGCATAGCGCTGTGCGACCTGCAGCGACGCGCCGTCGGGGCCGTTGAACTGTGGCAGGTCACCGGCGTAGTCGGCACTGAAGGTTTCGCCCTGCACGTTGACCAACGCGGTGTCGTTCCAGCGCGCCAGCGGCTCGTGTTCGCCAACGGTCACCTCGAGCCGCTTCGGCCAGGCCCGGCGCAGTGCAATGCTTCTCACCCACGGCACCCGCGAGAGCGATGCGCGCGCATCGGCCAGCCGCAGCGTGAAGAACGTGCCCTTGAGTTCTTCGCGCACGACGGCCTCGATGTGCGCCGGGTTGGCCATCGTCAGCGGGCCGCGGATGACCACTTCCTGGAACGCGAACAGCGGCTGGCGTGCCGCCCAGCTCGTTGCCGCCCAAGCGAGCGCCGCGAGCGCCACGACACTGATGATGAGCGCGACCGCGTTGAGCTGGCGCGGGTTATCCCACATGCGCGCCTCGCAGGATCTCGACGCAAAGTTCGGGGAAGGACATCCCGGCCTGTTTCGCGGCCATCGGCACCAGGCTGTGCGCGGTCATCCCCGGCGAGGTGTTGACCTCCAGGAACGTCCACTGCCCGTCGGCCCTGAGTATCAGGTCCAGGCGCCCCCAGCCCGTGCAGCCGATGAGTCGAAACGCGCCCAGCGCCTGCTCGCGGATCGCCCGCTCCATCGCGGCGTCGATGCCGGACGGACAGAAATACCGGGTTTCGTCGGAGAAGTACTTGCTGTGGTAGTCGTAGTTTCCGTTCGGCGCCTCGATGCGGATCAGCGGCAACGCACGCTCGCCGAGGATCGACGCGGTCAGCTCCATCCCGGCCACGAATTCCTCGACGATGACCAGCTCGTCGTGCGCCGCGGCAGTGCGATACGCGGCCGCCAGCTCGTCGTGGTCGACCGTGGTGACGCGGGTAATGCCGATCGTCGAGCCCTCGCGCGCCGGCTTGACGATCAACGGCAGGCCGAGCTCGGCGACGATCGACCACCAGTCGGCACCGGCATCGACCACACGATAGCGCGGCGTCGGAATCGCGCTCGCGATCCAGACGAGCTTGGTGCGCCATTTGTCCATCGCCAGCGCCGAGGCCATCACGCCGCTGCCCGTGTACGGAATGCCCAGGACTTCGAGCGCGCCTTGCACCGTGCCGTCTTCGCCGAAGCGGCCGTGCAGTGCGATGAATACGCGCCCGAAGCCCTCGTGCTTGAGTTCAAAGACCGGGCGCTCGGCGGGATCGTAGGCGTGCGCGTCGACGCCCTGGCTCTTGAGCGCACCGAGCACGGCATTGCCGGAGAGCAGCGAGATTTCGCGCTCCGCACTCGGGCCGCCCATCAGCACCGCCACCTTTCCGAACTCGCTCATGCGTTTCCAGCGCTCCGCAGGCACGACCAGAGTCGATGGGCGGCTGCTTCGCCCTCCCGCACCCGCCGCTTCGCGGTACCGTGTCGGGCTCGCCCCATCAGCACCGCCACCTTTCCGAACTCGCTCACGACGCGCGCTCCCCGACGATCTGCACCTCGGGCTCCAGCAGCACTCCGGTCCGGTCGGCGACGACGCGGCGCACGTGCGCGATCAACGCCTCGATGTCGGCGGCGCTTGCCATGCCCTCCGGATTGACGATGAAGTTGGCGTGCTTTTCCGAAACGCGCGCGCCGCCGAACGCACAGCCCTTGAGCCCGCATGCTTCGATGAGCCGTGCCGCGTGGTCGCCTTCCGGATTGCGGAAGACGCTGCCGGCGTTGGGCAGGTTGAGCGGTTGCGTGGCGATGCGCTTGCCGAGCAGTTCCTTGATGCGCGCGCGTGCCTTGCTCGCGTCACCCGAGGGGAAACTGAACCACGCCGCGGTGAACACGCCATCGAGCGCCGCGCCGTCGGCCAGCCGCACGCTGCGGTAGCCGACGCGGTAGGCTGCGGGCGTGCGCACGACGAAACTGCCGTCGCGCAACAATATTTCGACGCGGACCACGTAGTTCCATGTCTCGCCGCCGTAACAGCCCGCGTTCATCGCCAGCGCGCCGCCGATCGTCCCCGGTACGCCGGCGAGAAACTCGGCCTCGGCGCAACCATGCACCGCGGCGAAACGCGCGAGCTTGGGGCTCGCGACGCCGGCTTCGACATAGATCATGCCATCGGCGACCGCCAGCACGCCGCCCGGATCGTGCAGCAACACGACCGCGCCGCGCACGCCGCCATCGCGCACCAGGAGGTTGCTGCCGAGGCCGATGGCCATCAGCGGCACGTCGGGCGCGAGCTGCCGCACGAAGGCACCGAGGTCGTCGCGATCGGCGGGAACGTAGACGAGCTCCGCGCTGCCGCCGCAGCGCCAGCTCGTGTGCTTGGCGAGCGACCCATTCCGGCTGAGCACTCCGCGCAGGCCGGTGAACTGAAGCGGCTCGGTCATCATCATGGTGTCGCCACGAGCGCCGGGGCCACCTGCCCGATCGAACCGGCGCCCATGGTCAGCACGACGTCGCCGTCCTTCACGACCGCGCGAATGGCGGTGGGCAGGTCGGTCACGTCGTCGACGAAAATCGGCTCGACCTTGCCGCGGACGCGCAGCGCGCGTGCCAAAGCGCGGCCATCGGCCGCCACGATCGGCGCTTCGCCCGCGGGGTAGACCTCGGTGAGCAGCACCAGGTCGGCGGTGGCCAGCACGCCGACGAAGTCCTCGAACAGGTCGCGCGTTCGCGTGTAGCGATGCGGCTGGAACGCCAGCACTAGCCGCCGGCCCGGAAAACTGCCACGCGTTGCGGCGAGCGTCGCCGCCATCTCCGCGGGATGATGGCCGTAATCGTCGATCAGCGTGAAGCTGCCGCCCCCGGGAAGGGTGATTTCGCCGCAACGCTGGAAGCGGCGGCCCACGCCCTTGAACTCGGCGAGCGCACGGGCGATCGCGGCGTCGGCGACGCCGACCTGGCGGCCGACGGCGATGGCAGCGAGCGCGTTCTGGACATTGTGCACGCCGGCCAGGTTCAGCTCGACAGCCAGCGGCGGCGTGTCCGCGCTGATCGCGACGAAGCGCATGCGCCCTTCGGCGTGCACGATGCCGGTCGCGCGCAACTGCGCGTCCTCGCCAAGGCCGTAGGTGACGATCGGCTTGGTGATCGACGGCACGATGTCGCGGATGTTCGCGTCATCGACGCACAGCACGGCGACGCCGTAGAACGGCAGGCGCTGCGCGAAGTTGACGAACGCCGCCTTGAGCCGCGAAAAGTCGTGGCCGTAGGTTTCCATGTGGTCGGCATCGATATTGGTGATCACCGCCAGCACCGGTTGCAGGACCAGGAACGAAGCATCGGATTCGTCGGCTTCGGCGACCAGGAATTCACCGGTGCCCAGGCGCGCGTTGGCGTCCGCCGAGACGAGCTTGCCGCCGATCACGAACGTGGGGTCGAGCCCGCCCTCGGCCAGCACGCTGGCGATGAGGCTCGTCGTGGTCGTCTTGCCGTGCGTTCCGGCCACGGCGATGCCCTGCTTGAGGCGCATGAGTTCGGCGAGCATCAGCGCGCGCGGAACCACCGGAATCCCGCTGGCGCGTGCCGCGACGACTTCGGGATTGTCGGGTGCGACCGCTGTGGACACCACGACGACATCTGCACCCGCGACGTTGGCGGCGGCGTGACCGGGGGCGATGCGCGCGCCCAAGCCGGAGAGCCGGCGCGTCGTGGCGTTGGCCGCGATATCCGAACCGCTGACCTGATAGCCCTGCGTCAACAATACCTCCGCGATGCCGCTCATCCCGGACCCGCCGATGCCGACGAAGTGCACGCGTTTGACCCGATGCTTCATCGCATCTGCGCAACCGCGATGCAGGTGTCGGCGACCCGCTGCGTCGCGTCGGCCTTGCGCAGCTTGCGCGCCGCCATCGCCATCGCCAGCAGGCGTTCGCGCGTCGCAGCGCGCAGCCATGCCGCCAGCCGCTCCGGCGTCAGCTCGTGCTGCAGGATCATGTCCGCGGCCCCGCAATCGGCGAGGACGCGCGCGTTGTCGACTTGGTGATCGTCGGCGGCATACGGGAACGGCACCAGCACGCTGCCGATACCGACCGCAGCGAGCTCGGCAATGGTCGTCGCGCCGGAGCGACAGATGATGACGTCGGCCTCGGCGTAGCGCCTGGCCATGTCGTCGATGAACGCCACGCACTCGGCATCGACGCCGGCTCCGAGATACCCGGCGCGCAGCGCGTCGATGTGCTTTTCGCCTGCCTGATGCGTGACGCGCGGGCGTTCACCGCTGGCCAGCAGTGCGAGCGCGCGCGGCACGCGCTCGTTGAGCGCAAGCGCGCCCAGGCTGCCGCCGACCACCAGCAATTTGAGCGCGCCGGTGCGGCCGCTGAAGCGCTCCTCGGGCGGCGCAACGGCAATGATGTCCGCGCGCAGCGGATTGCCGACCCAGGTGACCTTGCGGTCGCGCCCCGCGCCAAAGGTGTTCGGGAAACCGGTGAGCACGCGATCGGCGCCGAAGCGTAAGACGCGATTGGCAAGTCCAGGCCTGGCGTCGAGGTTGTGGATGACCAGCGGCACGTCGTGCGCGACCGCCATCAGCCCGCCGGGAAACGACACGAAGCCGCCGAAGCCGACGACCACGTCCGGACGGCGGCGCCGAATCACGCGCAGTGCCTGCCAGCACGCTGACACGACTGCAAACGGGCCGAGCAGGAAACGCCCCCAGCCCTTGCCGCGTACGCTGCCGAAGTCGATCGCCTCGAACTCGACTTTGTGCCCCGGCACGATGCGCGCTTCCATGCCTTCGCGCGTCCCCAGCCAGAAGACGCGCCAGCCGCGCGCGATCAGTTCGGTCGCCACCGCCAGGCCCGGGAAAATGTGGCCGCCGGTGCCGCCGGTCGTGATCATCACGGTGCCACTCATGCGGTGAACCCCCGGAGCAGCCGCCGATTTTGGTTCCGGCCGCCCGCTGCCGCGGGCTTAACGCGCGCGCCGCGCGCGTTAGCCTCCGCCGAAATCGGCCGCCGGTATCCGCGCTGCGCGTCCGTGCAAGTCCGGAGATGACTCATACGGTGAACCCCCGGAGCAGCCGCCGATTTTCATAGTCGACGCGCAGAAGGATCGCGACCGCGATGCAATTCACGACGATGCCGCTGCCGCCGAAAGACAACAGCGGCAGCGTCAATCCCTTGGTCGGCAGCACGCCCATGTTCACGCCGATATTGATGAACGACTGCACGCCCAGCCAGATGCCGATGCCGTGCGCAACCAGCGCCGCGAAGGGCCGCGCGAGCCGCCCCGCCTGCCGGCCGATCGCGTAGGCGCGCAGCAACAGCCACGTGAACAGCGCGATCACCGCCGCGACACCGACGAAGCCGAGCTCTTCGGCGATGACCGCGAGGAGGAAATCGGTATGCGCTTCGGGCAGGTAGAGAAGCTTCTCGACGCTGGCGCCAAGACCGACACCGAACCATTCGCCACGTCCGAAGGCGATCAGCGAGTGCGACAGCTGATAGCCCTTGCCTAAAGGGTCGGCCCAGGGGTCGCGAAAGCCGGTGAAGCGCTGCAGCCGGTACGGCGCGATCCAGATGAGCAGCCACAGCGCCACTGGAAGCAGGAAGCCCAATCCGATCAGCAGGCGCCAGTCGAGGCCGCCCAGGAACAGGATGCCGAACGCGATCGCGACGATGACCACGCAGGCGCCGAAGTCGGGCTCGCGGAGCAGCAGCGCGCTGATGATGACCATCACCGCGAGCAGCGGCAGGAACCCGCGCAAGAGCGTCTGGCGCAGCGGTTGCGCAGCGTGCAGGAAATCCGCCTTGCGCACCGCATAGCTTGCCGCGTAGAGCACGACGAACAGCTTCATGAATTCGGAAGGCTGCGCGTTGACGACCGCGAGTGACAGCCAGCGCTTGCTGCCGTTGACCGCCTTGCCGACGCCTGGAACGAGCACTGCGATCAACAGCACTGCACCGGCGACGAACAGGTACGGCGCCAGGCGCTGCCATACCTTGACGGGGATCTGGCACGACACGAGCGCCGCGACGAGGCCGATGGCGACGAACAGCGCGTGGCGCGCGAGGAAATACCACGGGCGATAGCCGGTGTAGCTGGAGGCCTCGGCAGTCGCGATCGACGCCGAATACACCATGACCAAACCGACCGCGAGCAGCAGCAGCGCGGCCCACGTCAGCGTCACGTCGTACGAGAGCATGGCGCGGGTTTCGCGCGGCGTCGCCGCGCGCACCGACAGGCGCGAAAGGCCGGAACGGAGCACCCCATCCCTAGGCATGCGCGGCCTCCCGGGCGTGCGCCGCGACCGCGGCCCGGAAGCGGTCACCGCGCTCGGCGTAGTCGCGAAACATGTCGAGGCTCGCGCAGGCGGGCGACAGCAGCACCGCGTCGCCGGTGCGCGCGTAGGCGATCGCGCGCGCTACCGCGGCATCCAGCGCCGGCGCGATCTCCACGGGCAGCTCCAGGTTCGCCAGCGCTGTCGCGATCGCGGGTGCATCGCGACCCAGCAGCACGACTGCACGGCAATGCGCGGCCACGCCGGGCCGCAGCGCAGAAAAATCCTGGCCCTTGCCGACGCCGCCGGCAATCAGCACCGCCGAACGGTCCAGGCCGTCGAGCGCGGCGAGCGTGGCGGCGACCGTGGTCGCCTTCGAGTCGTTGACGAAGAGCACGTCGCCGATTTCGGCGACGCGCTCCATTCGGTGCGGCAGACCGCGAAACGCCGCGAGCGCGGCAAGCACCGGCGCATCGATTCGGGCCACCAGCGAGGTGAGCGCCAGCGCTGCGAGGGCGTTGAGGGCGTTGTGGCGCCCCACGAGCGCGAGCTCGCTTGCGGCGATGAGCAGCGCGCCGCCGCGGGCAAGCCACGTCGCACCGTGGTGCGCGACGAACCCCCATTCGTTCTCGGTTTGCGGAACGTCGGCGCCGAACGTCTGCACGACGACTCCGGGGCGCCGCATCGCCATCGACCGGAGATCGTCGCGGTTGAGCACCTGCTCGCCGGCAGCGGTGAAAATGCGCGCCTTCGCCGCCGCGTAGGCGGCCATGTCTGGGTAACGGTCCAGGTGGTTCTCGCTGACATTGAGCACTGCGGCGGCGGTACACGTGAGTCGCGTCGTGGTTTCCAGCTGAAAGCTGGACAGCTCGACGACGAACACATCCGGCCAGGGCGTGCCCCGCTCGTGCGCGTGCAGGACGTCGAGCACCGGCATGCCGATGTTGCCGACGACTTCCGCGCTGAGACCGGCAGCGCCGACCAGCTCTCCGGTCAGCGCGGCAACCGTGGTCTTGCCGTTGGATCCGGTAATCGCCAGCACCTTCTGGCCCACCGGCAGTGCTTGCGCGAACAGATCGATGTCGCCGACGAGCAACGCGCCGCGTGCGACGGCAGCGGCGATCAGCGGCTGGTCCTTCGCGAGGCCGGGGCTGATGACGATCAGCTCGACGCCGGCGAAGGTCGACTCGTCGAACGGACCGCGCGTCAGCGGTACCTGCGGCAGTTCGGCCGCCAGTTGCGCCGCCCCGGGAGGATCGACGCGCGTGTCGGCAACGCGCACCCTCGCGCCGCGGCGGACTGCCCAGCGCGCGACCGAGAGACCGGTGACACCCAGGCCGAGGACCACGACGTTGCGATCGCGGACGTTCATCATCAACGCAGCTTCAACGTGGAGATGCCGAACAGCACCAGCAGCATCGTGATGATCCAGAAGCGAACCACGACCTGATTTTCTTTCCATCCCTTCAGTTCGTAGTGGTGGTGAATCGGCGCCATGCGAAACACGCGCCTGCCGGTCAGCTTGAACGACGCGACCTGGATCACCACCGAAAGCGTTTCCACCACGAACACGCCGCCCATGATGAACAGCACGATTTCCTGACGGACGATGATCGCGATGGCGCCCAGCGCCGCGCCGAGCGCCAGCGCGCCGACGTCGCCCATGAACACTTCCGCCGGATAGGCGTTGAACCAGAGGAAGCCCAGGCCGGCGCCCGCCATGGCGCCGCAGTACACGGTGAGTTCCCCCGCGCCCGGGATATACGGCAGGAACAGGTAGGTCGAGTAGTCGGCACGACCGGTCACGTACGCAAAGACACCGAGCGCCGCGCCGACCATGACCGTCGGCATGATTGCGAGACCGTCGAGCCCGTCGGTGAGGTTGACTGCATTGCTGGTACCCACGATCACGCAGTAGGAGAGGACGATGAAACCCCACACACCGACCGGGTAACTCACGGTCTTGAAGAAGGGCACGATCAGATCCGCCTTGGGCGGCAGGTCGAGATTGAAGCCGCTGGCGATCCACGAATTGAAAAGCTGGAAGAATTGCGTGTTCGAAGGTGCCGACACCGAAAAGGCGAGGTAGATGGCCGCGACGAGCCCGATCACCGATTGCAGCAGGAACTTCGTGCGCGCGGACAGGCCTTTTGGGTTGCGGTGCACGACCTTCCGGTAATCGTCGATCCAGCCGATGGCGCCGAAACCGACCGTGACCAGCAGCACGACCCAGATGAAACGGTTGCGCAAATCGGCCCACAGCAGCGTCGTGACGATTATCGACACGAGGATCAGTGCGCCGCCCATCGTAGGTGTGCCGGCCTTGGTGAGGTGTGTCTGCGGACCGTCGTCGCGCACCGACTGGCCGATCTTGTACTCGGCAAGCTTCCTGATCATCCGCGGCCCGACGACAAAGGAAATCATCAGCGCGGTCATCGTCGCCAGCACCGAGCGCAGCGTGATGTAGCCGAAAACGTTGAACGTTCGGACATCGGTCGCGATCCAGTTGGCCAGCGCGAGCAGCATCAGTGCGCCTCCGCCGTCACGCCGGTGAGCGCCGCGACAACGCGCTCCATGCGCATGAAGCGCGAGCCCTTGACCAGCACTGTCAGCCCCGGAACGGCCCGCAGCGAGGCGGCGAGCGTGGCCACATCGGCGAAGTGTTTGGCGTTCGCGCCGAAGGCGTTGACCGCGTGTTGCGCCAGTTCGCCCACGCCGTAAAGCCGATCGATCCCGGCGGCGCGCGCGTACGCACCGACCTCGCGATGGAACGCGACGCCCTCGTCGCCAACCTCGCCCATGTCGCCCAATACGAGCCACTTCGGCGCGCTCGCCCGAGCGAGGACCGCGATTGCCGCGCGCACCGAATCGGGATTGGCGTTGTAGGTGTCGTCGATGACGGCGCCGCCGCCGGCCAGCGCGGTCATGTGCAAGCGGCCCGGGAGTGGCCGGAATGCGGCAAGTCCCGTTGCCGCACTCGCCAGGCTCGCTCCCGCCGCGGTCGCGGCGGCGAGCGCGCCGAGCGCGTTGGATACGTTGTGCCGACCGGGCGCGTTAAGCTCGAAGCTCACCGTTCCCTCCGGCGCAGTGACGTCGACAACCGCGCCCCAGCGTTCGAACCGGACGCGCGCGCCTACCGCCGCCGGCGCGCGCAGCCCGAAGTCGCGTACCGCCAGCATCGCACCCTCGGCGTTGCGACGCGTCACGATTTCGTTCCAGTACGGGGCGTAGTCGTCGTCGGCGTTGATGACGGCGACGCCCCCCTCCGGCAACGCGCCGAGCAGCGCCGCATGCTCGGCCGCGACGTCGGCAACGCTCTTCATGAATTCCTGATGCTCGCGCTGCGCATTGTTGATCAGGCCGATCGTCGGCTGTGCGATCGCTCCGAGCACGGCGGTTTCGCCCGCATGATTCATGCCGATCTCGATGACCGCAGCGCGATGCCTCGCGCGCAAGCCGAGCACGGTCAACGGCAGGCCGATCGCGTTGTTGAGATTTCCCGCAGTCGCCAGCACGGCGTCCGGTCCGAACTCTGCGCGCAGGATCGCCGCGGTCATTTCCTTCACGGTCGTCTTGCCGTTGCTGCCGACGACGCCGGCGACCGGCAAGCTGAATCGGCTGCGCCAATACGCGGCGAGCGCGCCGAGCGCGTACAGCGGATCCGTAACGACGAGCAGGTTGCCGGCGAGCGCGCCAGCCCGTTCCGCGGCGACGATCGCCGCGACCGCACCGCGCTCGAAGGCGCGCGCGACGTAGTCGTGACCATCGAAGCGCTCGCCGTGCAGTGCGACGAACAGCTCGCCCGCCTGCACGGTCCGCGAATCGGTCGCGACGCCGTCGAACCACGCGTTCTCACCGCGCAGCGTGCCGTGGATCGCGCTCGCGGCCGTGGCGATATCCATCATCGCGAGCTCCGCGACGCGAGCGCTCGTGCGGCGTGGTCGGCGTCGAGGAAGGGCAGACGTTCGCCAGCGCGCTCCTGATATGCCTCGTGTCCCTTGCCGGCGAGCAGCACCACGTCGGCCGGCCTGGCCCGCACGATTGCGGAAGCGATGGCGGCTGCGCGATCGTTTTCCACGGCGTATCGGCGATTGCCGACGTCGCGAATCCCGTGCACGATTTCGCTGGCGATCGCCGCGGGGTCCTCGCCGCGGGGATTGTCGCTGGTCACGACGATGCGATCGGCGAGCCTGGCCGCCAGGCGACCCATTTCCGGGCGCTTGCCGCGGTCACGCTCGCCACCACAGCCAAACACGCAGACGAGCTCGCCGCCGGCGCCGACCGTCGGGCGCAACGCGGTCAGCACCTTTTCCAACGCGTCAGGGGTATGCGCGTAATCGATGACGACCAGTGGCGCGTCATGCCCGCCCAGGCGTTGCATCCTGCCGGGCGGGGCTTCGACCTGCGCGAGAAAACCCAGCGCCGCGCCCAGCTCGACACCGCTGACCAGCAGCACGCCGAGCACACCAAGGAGGTTCATGGCGTTGAATTCGCCGACCAGCCGGGTCTTCAGTTCGCCGCGCCCCCACGGCGTCTCCACCGTCAGTGCGATCCCGTCGGCAGCGCTGGTCATGCCTGAACCCATGACGTCGGCGGCCCCAAAGCCGTAGCTCAGCACCTTGCGGCCCTTGGCGCGAGCTGCGTCCTGCAGGCTGCGGCCGAAGGGGTCGTCAACATTAATGACACTCACCCGCAATCCGGGCGACGCGAAGAGCCTGGCCTTGGCCGCGCCGTACGCCGCCATGGTCGCGTGATAATCGAGGTGATCGCGTGTGAGGTTGGTGAACAGCGCAACTTCGAAGCGCACGCCGTTGACGCGGCCCTGGTCGAGGCCGTGCGACGAGACCTCCATGACCACGGCCTGTGCGCCGGCGCGTTTGAAGTCGGCGAGCATCTCGTGCAACAGCGCCGCATCGGGAGTCGTGTTGTCGGAGGGCCCGACGTCGCCCAGCAGGCCGTTGCCGAGCGTGCCGAGGATCGCGGTGCGGCGTCCTGCGGCCTGCAGCCCTGCGGCCGTCCATTGCGCACACGAGGTCTTGCCGTTGGTGCCGGTAATGCCGACCATCCAAAGGTCGCGCGACGGTTGGCCATAGACGAAGTCGGCGATGACGCCGAGCCGTTGCTTGAGCTGCTCGAGCGGAAGGTGCGGCAGCTTCCAGGCGTGATCCCAGCTGAATCCTTGCGGCTCCCACAGCACGGCTCCGGCGCCGCGCGCAATCGCGTCGCCGATGAACGCACGGCCATCGCGCTGCGTGCCCGGGTAAGCCGCGAAGGCGTCGCCTGGACGCACGGCGCGACTGTCGGAGGTCAGGCGCACCACGGGGCGTCCGAGACGCTTGAGCAGGTCGGCGACTTCGGTGTCGGCGGCGAGCGCGCTGCTCATGTCTCTTCCCTGACGTCGGGGACATCGGGCGGAAGGATTACGTTGTTCATCGGCGCATCGGTGGGCACCGATAGCAGGCGCAACGCCGCGCCCATGACGCTGCTGAACACCGGCGCGGCGACCGCGCCGCCGTAGTACTGGCCCGCACCGGGCTCGTCGATCATCACCGCGACGATCAGTCGCGGATTCGACACCGGCGCGAAGCCGACGAAGGACGCGATGTACTGGGACTCGGAATAGCTCTTGCCGTCGAGCTTGTGCGCGGTGCCGGTCTTGCCGGCGACGCGATAACCCGCGACCTGCGCTTTCGGCGCGGTGCCGCCCGGGAGCACGACCATTTCGAGCATGTGGCGCACCGCGCGCGCCGTTTCCGGCTTGACCACCGGCCGACCCGCGCCCGGCGCGTCGACCTTGAGCAGCGACACCGGTTTGAGTTCACCGTCGCCGGCGAACACCGTGTAGGCGCGCGCGAGCTGCACGAGGTTGACCGAAATGCCGTGGCCGTACGCCATCGTCGCCTGCTCGATCGGCCGCCAGCTCTTCGCGGGCCGCAGCCGGCCACCCACTTCGCCCGGGAAGCCGGTTTGCGGCGTAACACCGAAACCGGCGTCGGAAAGCGTCTGCCACATCGTCGCCGGGGACAGCGACAGGGCGATCTTCGCGGCCCCGACGTTCGACGATTTCTGGATCACCTGCTCGACGGTCAGCGCGCCTTCGCGATGCGCGTCGTGGATCGTCGCGGTGCCGATGGTGAGCGTGCCCGGGGCGGTATCGATGATCGTCGACGGCGTGAGCCTGCCCGCGTCCAGCGCCGCGGCGATCGTGAACGGCTTCATCGACGAGCCGGGTTCGAAGGTGTCGGTCAATGCGCGATTGCGCATCCTGTCGCGTGCCGCCCGGCTGCGGTTGTTGGGGTTGTACGCCGGCAGATTGGCCAAGGCGACGATCTCACCCGTGGTCGCGTCGAGAATGACCAGCGCACCCGCCTTCGCCCTGTTGGCGTCGATCGCCGCCTTGAGTTCGCGAAACGCGAGGTACTGTAGCCGGCTGTCGATCGCCAGCGCGAGATCGCGGCCCTCCTGCGGCGCACGAATACTGGCGACATCCTCGACGATCTCACCACGGCGATTGATGATGACGCGGCGGCTGCCGGGCTTGCCGCCCAGCCACGATTGCTGCGCCAATTCGATGCCTTCCTGGCCGATGTCGTGATCGCCGGTGAACCCGACGATCTGGCTCATGACCTCGCCGCCGGGGTAGTAGCGCCAATATTCGGTTTCATCGTGCACGCCCTTGATCTGCAGGGCGGCGACGCGCTCGGCGGCGTCGGGCGCGACGGGTCGCTTCAGATAGACGAACTCGCTGCCGTCGGCGAGCTTGCGCGTCAGCGTCGCCAGTGGCAGCTCCAGCGCGGTCGCCAGCGCGCGCAGCTGTTCCGGCGTGGCGTCCATTTTTTCCGGCCACGCCCAAACCGCCTTCACCGGCGTGCTGATCGCCAATGGCTCGCCAAAGCGATCGACGATGCGCCCCCGATGCGCCGGCACTTCGATGTCGCGGCTGTAGCGCGAACTGCCCTGCTCCTGCAGGAACGCGTTGTCGAAACGCTGCAGGAAAAGCGACCGGCCGAGCAGCGCCACGAACAGCAGCAGGAGCGTGCCGAACACGAGCGGCGCACGCAGTTGCGGCAGCCGCACAGGAGATTGCGCCAGCGCCCTCACGGCCTCGCCTCGCCCATCACTTCGATCCGCCCCGCGCCGGGCAACTGCATGCGCAACTGCTCGCGCGCGATCTTCTCCACGCGCGTCGGCATCGCCCAGGTCGACTGTTCGATCTGCAGCTGACCGTACTCGATGTCGTATTTCCGCGTCAGCGCCTGCTCGCGTTCGAGTTCGGCGAACAGCTTGCGCGACTGGTGACGCGAAGTGACCAGCGACAGCGCGCAGACGACCAGCAGGACAAGCAGGATCACGTTGGCGCGTGTCATCGCTGCAGCGGTCCCTGCGTGCGCTCGGCGACGCGCAGTGTTGCGCTGCGCGATCGCGGATTGGCGGCGACCTCGGCGTCGCCCGCGCGTACCGCCCGGCCGACCAGCGCGAGCGGCGGCTGCGGCAGCGCGCTGGTCGCGATCGGCAGCCGCGCCATCTTGGCGTCGCCGCCGAAGGGCTGGCTCGACTTGCGCAGGAACTGCTTCACGATGCGGTCTTCCAGCGAATGAAAACTGATCACCGCCAAGCGGCCGCGACGACGCAGGCGCGGGACGATGCGCTCCAGAGCTAGCGGCAATTCCTGGAGCTCCTGATTGATGAAAATCCGTATAGCCTGGAATGTCCGCGTGGCCGGATCCTGACTCCAATCACGCCGCCCCCGCGCGCCGACGGCTTGGCCCACGATCGCGGCCAGTTGCCGCGTCCGTGCGACGGGCCCGAGCGCGCGAGCCGCAACAATCGCTCTTGCAATCTGTTGAGCAAACCGTTCTTCACCATAGTCCGCGATCACTCCTTTCAGTTCACGCTCGGAGACGTGGGCGAGCCAATCCGCGGCGCTTTGTCCGCGCGACGGGTCCATGCGCATGTCGAGCGGACCGTCACCGCGCAGCGAAAAGCCGCGTTCCGGGTCGTCGATTTGCGGCGACGCGATGCCGAGGTCGAGCAGGACGCCATCGACCAGTTGCACGTCCAGCGCATCGAGCACTTGCGGCAGTTCGGAAAACCACGCGCGACGAAAGACGAAGCGCGGGTCGGTCCAGGCGCGCGCCGCGGCTTCGGCGGAAGGATCGCGATCGATCGCGACGAGCGCGCCCGCGGGACCGAGCGCGTCAAGAATGCGACGGCTGTGCCCGCCACGCCCGAAGGTGGCGTCGACGTAGGTGCCGTCGTGCCTGACCGCCAGCGCGGCCACGGCTTCATCGAGCAGGACCGGGACGTGTTCACCATGCGGCATCAGAGCGAAAAGCCGTCGAGCTCGGCCGGCAGGCTGCCCGCGGGGAAAGCCACCGCCTGCGCGGTGAGTTCGGCCCACCGCGCCTCGTCCCAGAGTTCGAACTTGTTGCCCTGACCCACCAGTGTTACGCGCTTGTCGAGCGCGGCGTATTGGCGCAGCGCCGGCGGAACGAGAATGCGTCCCGCGCCGTCGAGTTCGACATCGTCGGCATGCCCGACCAACAGGCGCTGCAGACTGCGGATGCGGTCGTTGAAACTCGACAGCGCCATAAGCCGCGCCTGGATGGGCTCCCATTCGGCAAGCGGATACAGAAGCAGGCAGTGGCCAGGGTCGGCGGTAAGTACGACCCGCCCGGCGCTGTCGCCGGAGAGCGCCTGGCGATGCCGCGCCGGAATGGCCAGGCGGCCCTTGTTGTCCAGCGTCAGCTGCGTCACACCCCGAAACACCGTAGCCCCTCCTGCGTAGCGCGCCTATAGGTGAGCGCCCACTTTATCCCACTTTTTCCCACCAGGCGCCACTATAAGCAAAAACCAAGAGGTCGGTCAACAGGATTCCGGTTTGCGAACAAAGACTTAGCGCGTTTGTTGCAAGTAAGTCGTAAATCTTGAATAAATAGATACTTACATACGATTGTGCAAGTGAAATGGCAGAAGTGGGCCAAATGTTGGTCAAGAACAGCACCAACACCTGCAAGTGGGACAAACATGCGCTGGCGCCTGTCATGCTATTGTCATCAATCTGCGCGTCGGCGACTCGGCCGAGACTTCCGCGCGCCACGACAAACTGTTACAAACGCACGGTCAACAAGAGTTCCGCGCTGCCGTTATGTTCGACACACGACGGCCACGAACCGGCGAGCCCGGGCGCACGCCGACATGGAGGAGACAGCAATGCATTCCACGGTATCGAGATCGATTCCACGCGCCCTTGCGCTCGCGGCGCTGGTCGCCGCGACCGGCTACGTTGCGAACGCCAGCGCGCTGGAGCCCACAGCCACCCTCGTGGAGTACTACAACGCGGCGCTGGACAATTACGTCATCACGCCTTTCGCCGCGGAAATCGCTGCCCTTGACCGGTCGACGTCGGGATGGCTGCGCACCGGGGCGACTTGGAGCGCGTGGGCCAACGCGGGCGACAGCGCGACGGCGGTGCCGGTATGCCGCTTTTCCGCAACGCCGCAGGCCGGGCCGGTTTCTTACTACTACACCGCCGATGCGAACGAATGCGCAAAACTCGCGCATGTACCGGCATGGCAGTTCGACGGCATCGCCTTCTACATCGAACCGCTGCAGGCCGGGACCTGCAAGCCCGGCACCACGCCGGTGATGCGGACCTCCAACCCCGGCGTCAAGGCGCTGCACGCCAACTATCGCTACACCGTCGACGCGACAGTCTACGAACACATGACGCCCGCATCGACGCTGCAGGGCGCCGTGATGTGCTCGCCACTGTCGACACCACAGGTGCAGGCTGACGCCGTCAGGTTGCTCGAGCAGGCCACCTTCGGACCGACCGACGCACAGGTCGCGCACGTCATGGCGGTCGGCACGCAGGCCTTTCTCGACGAGCAGTTCGCGGCGTCGGCGAGCACGTACCCGACGCTGAAATACGTGCCCTTCGGGCAGGCGACGACCTTCTGCGCGGCCGACCCGAATCCGCAGTGCCGGCGCGACTACTACTCGCTGTTCCTGCTGCAGAACGCGTTTTTCGCCAATGCGCTGAGCGGCGCCGACCAGTTGCGCCAGCGCGTCGCGTTTGCGCTGTCGCAGATACTCGTCACCTCGGGCCTGGACGTGAACGTGGCCTACGGCATGGCCGGTTACCAGCAGATCTTCCTCGACAACGCCTTCGGGAACTACGAGGACATCCTCACCAGGGTCACGCTGTCCTCGGTGATGGGCGACTACCTGAACATGGTCAACAACGACAAGCCGTCGGGCTCGGTCAATCCCAACGAGAATTACGCGCGCGAGTTCAACCAGCTGTTTTCCATCGGCGTAGTCAAGCTCAACCTCGACGGCACGCCGAAGCTGGATGGCGCCGGCCTGCCGATTCCGACCTACGGCCAGGACGAGATCGAGGGTTTCGCGCACGTTTTCACCGGCTGGACCTACCCGCTGCTGCCTGGCGGTACGCAACGCACGCACAATCCGAAAAGTTTCCTTGGCGACATGGTCCCGGTCGACAGCAACCATGACCATGGCGCGAAGCTCCTGCTCAATGGCTATACGCTACCCGCGGGAGGCACGATCATCTCCGACCTCACCG
>Ga0209048_10000812_pt1 | contig 33324 bp, 30 predicted proteins | sample FrelakmetCRP12CR_FD_187146 | JGI IMG/M metagenome (GOLD analysis project Ga0209048, IMG submission 187146) | Freshwater lake sediment microbial communities from the University of Notre Dame, USA, for methane emissions studies - CRP12 CR (SPAdes)... | ecosystem: Environmental > Aquatic >...
GACTCAGCCTGTCCGAGCTCAGGACTCACGCCATCTGGCGGGACGCGACCAATACAAGCAATTGGCGCGATGATCCCCGCGCAAGTCCAGGTGCGGCCAAACGCTTCGCTCGAGCTGACGGTCCACGGCAAGCCCCAATCCGCAGTCCAAATCAAACATTGAGCGTCGGCTCAGCAGCGTTGAAATGCGAGGTCCGTAGGTCTGGTTTGGGTCGTTCACGACCGGTCGTAACCTGGATTCAGACGACCAATGGCCAACGTTGAAGATCGGCGCTGCATGATGCTTCGCCGAGGATTCGGCTCGTCGTCTCGAGTCCGCTGTGGCGACGGATGCGTCGCCGCGACAGATCTTGGCCAAAAATCATCGCCGCCCGCCCCTTCAATCCCGCCTAGAGTTGCCAGATGGACTGACACGGAGACTTGCACCATGCACGATCTCAAGCCTGCCGCTGACGACGTTTCGAGCGCCGACGCCCCGCCGTTCTTGCGCCTGTGGGCCGTTACCCGCATGACCGGGCTGGGCCGCTCGACGATCTATCGCCTCGTCGCGCAGGACCGGTTCCCCCTGCCAGTGCGGCTCGCGAGCCGCGCGGTCGCCTGGCGCCGCTGCGACCTCGAACGATGGAGCCAAGCAAGGCCGCTCGTCTCGCGTCCGGCGGCGAGGACCGGCTCTTCGCCCTCCCCCTCTACCGCTCGATCTCCGGGTCGGGTCGCGAACGGTTGACGGTCGGAATCTTCGCCTGCTGCACCCGTGGCCGTTCTTGCTGTCGAGCGCCCTTCAGGCTGCTCGCGATAACTTGGCCGAAGCCATGGCCCCATGATGGCCCCAAATATGGCCCCGCGACGGTTGGAAGTCAAGAAGCGCTATTAGACACCAAGAAACAAAAACCCCAGTCGAATCAACGATCTGGGGTTCTCGATGGAACTGGATGGGACGTTTTTGGACGTCCTGAAACGGCGTCACATATGGTCGATCATCACCTGTCCGAAGCCAGAGCATGACACCTGCGTGGCGCCACCCATCAGGCGCGCGAAGTCGTAGGTGACCTTCTTCGAAAGAATCGACTTCTCCATCGAACTGATAATCAGGTCCGCGGCGGCCACCCAGCCCATGTGGCGCAGCATCATTTCGGCGGACAGGATCTCGGAGCCCGGATTGACATAGTCCTTGCCCGCGTACTTCGGCGCGGTGCCGTGCGTCGCCTCGAACATCGCAATCGAGTCGCTCAGGTTGGCGCCGGGAGCGATACCGATTCCACCGACCTGCGCAGCGAGCGCATCGGATACGTAGTCGCCGTTCAGGTTGAGCGTGGCGATCACGGAATACTCAGCTGGGCGCAGAAGGATCTGCTGCAGGAAGGCGTCGGCGATGACGTCCTTGACGACGATGTCCTTGCCCGACTTCGGGTTCTTGAACTTGCACCACGGTCCGCCGTCGATCGGCTCGGCGCCGAACTCGTTCTGCGCCAGCGCGTAGCCCCAGTCGCGGAAAGCGCCTTCGGTGAACTTCATGATGTTGCCCTTGTGCACCAGCGTCACGCTCGACTTGTCGTTGTCGATCGCGTACTGGATCGCCTTGCGCACCAACCGTTCGGTACCTTCGCTCGACACCGGCTTGATGCCGATGCCCGAGGTGTTCGGAAAGCGGATCTTCTTGACGCCGAAGTCTTCCTGCAGGATCTTGATCAGGCGCTTGGCCTTCTCGCTGCCTGACTCGAACTCGATACCGGCGTAGATGTCCTCCGAGTTTTCGCGGAAGATGATCATGTTCGTCTTCTCGGGCTCCTTCACCGGAGACGGGACGCCCTTGAAATACTGGATCGGGCGCAGGCAGACGTAGAGGTCGAGTTCCTGTCGCAGCGCGACATTGAGCGACCGGATACCGCCGCCGACAGGCGTCGTCAACGGGCCTTTGATCGACACCACGTAGTCCTTCAGCGCTGCAAGCGTTTCCTCCGGCAGCCAGACATCCGGGCCGTAGATCTTGGTCGACTTCTCTCCGGCGTAGATCTCCATCCAGTGGATCTTCTTCTTCCCGCCGTAGGCCTTGGCGACTGCGGCGTCGACGACCTTAATCATCACCGGCGTGATGTCGAAGCCAGTGCCGTCACCTTCGATGAAGGGAATGATCGGCTGGTCCGGCACGTTCAGCGAATAGTCGGCGTTGATGGTGATCTTCTGCCCGGCTGAGGGCACCTTGATGTGCTGATACATGTGGAATTGGCTCCGGTGGTAAGACGAGTCCCGGAAGTCTCCTGAGGAGTTCCGCGAAGTGGATCGCAATTTTATGCCAGCGGGTATGTCAACCGGCTGACTTGCAGCGACGTTGACACTGCGCTGTCTCCTTCGGGGGGTGCACATCATCCACTCATTCATCAAGTACTTGAACATGAACAAGCTCACCGCTGTCCTTGTCGCTTTCCTTTTCGCTGCCGGTGCCTACGCCGCCGACGCACCCAAGGCTGAAGCCAAGCCCGCCGCCGCTGCCTCGGCAGCGTCCGCCGCCCCGGCCGCCAAGAAGACTCGCGCCCATCCCGCCGCGGCCAAGCCCGCCGCGTCGTCCGCGTCAGCTACCAAGAAGTAAGGCCGGAGCGCTCGCTCTCGGTCTCCTGCGCGAAACGGGTTCGCCCGTTAACTGCAACGCAACGCCTGGCAACAGCCAGGCGTTTCTGCTTCAACGCAGCGCTGCGTCGAACTGAGTTCGGGAGTCGGCGTGATTGCGTCAAGCCGCGTGGCACCAGGCGCCTGAGGCTGCCTCCACGCCATGCCAGAGCGCCCACAGACTGCCGGCAGCGAGCATGGCGCCCGCGATGCGCAGGGCTGCCGTCTGCGGCATACGTGCAAGCCTTGCCCAAAGAAACGGCACACCCGCCAGCCCCGCGGCAGAGCCGACGCTGAACGCCGCCATCACGGCTGCGCCCTCCACCGGTCCCGCCGCAAGGGCCGCCACGGCCAGTGCGCCGTACAGCACGGCACATGGCATCGCGATCCAGCCAAGACCGATGAGCATCGAGCGCTGCAGCCCGGTACCTCGCCGCGTGGCATGGGGTCCGCGCACCGCCACCGCGCGCGCCAGGCCCTGCGACGCGCCGTTCACCCACTGCGGCATGCGTCCAGACACCAGTAGTGCGAGTCCGAACACCAGGACCGCTGCTTGCAGTAGCGTCCACAAAGGTCGCACGAGAGCGCTCCCGGCAGACCAGCTCGCGATCGCGCCGACAGCCGTTGCCGCCACCGCGCCGGCTCCGACGTAGGCCACCGCACGACCCAAGTGCCACGCGAACAAGGCACCCGAGCTTCTGGGTCCGCCGCAGCTGCGTGCAATCGCGGCACAGGGCGCTCCACACATCAGCGCGCAGTGCGGCGTACTGGCCAATCCCATCAGCAGACCGGCCGAGATCAGCGAGCCGGTCATCTGTTCGCGCGCCCGGCAACCCGCAGTCAGATGACGCGCGAGTAGCGCTCTCGGGCGACGCGGTCCAATTGAAGCGGCTGATCGAACACCATTGCCACGGCACGGACGAAGTACCAGCCGATCGGCATCAGTTCCATGTTGTCGGGCGTCAGCCGGACCAAGCCCTGCGTTTCGAGCTGAGCCAGGCGTTCGAGCTCGGGAGCGAAGTGACTGCGAAAGTCGATCGCGTACGTCGTCTCGACCGCCTTGAAGTCGAGCCGCCCCTGGCACATCACGCTCATGATGACGGCGCGACGCAGCAAGTCCTCGCGGTCCAACGCAACGCCGCGGACGACGGGAAGTTCGTCTCGCTGCAGCGTGGCGTAGTACTCAGGCAGCGTCTTCGCGTTCTGGGCGTAGGTCGCGCCCACCTTGCTGATGGCTGAGACGCCCAGCGCGATCAAGTCGCAGTCGGGCTGCGTGCTGTAACCTTGAAAATTGCGGTGCAGGCGCCCCTGCCGCTTGGCCACTGCGAGCGCGTCGTTGGGCAGCGCGAAGTGATCCATGCCAATATAGACATAACCCTGAGCAAGAAAGCCGGCGATCGCTCTTGACAGCATGAGCACGCGATCTGCGGCAGTGGGCAACTGCGCGGCATCGATCCGCCGCTGAGGCTTGAAGCGCTGCGGCAGGTGCGCGTAGGCATACAGTGCGACGCGGTCAGGACGCAACTGCGCCATCTGCGCGACCGTCCGCGTGAGTGAATCCGGGGTCTGCTTGGGCAGGCCGTGAATCAGGTCGACATTGATCGACTCGAAGTTCAGCGCGCGGGCATCGTGCATCAGCGCCACCACTTGCTCGAATGGCTGCACCCGATGAACCGCCTCCTGCACCGCAGGATCGGAGTCCTGCACGCCGAAACTCAGGCGGTTGAAACCGAGCGCCGCCAGGTGCGCCAGGCGCTCGGAAGTGACGGTGCGCGGATCGATTTCGATCGAACACTCGGCGCCGGGCGCAAGATCGAATCCCTTTCGCAATGCCCGCATCAGCCGATCGAGTTCGCTGTCGGAAAGAAAGGTCGGCGTCCCGCCGCCCAAGTGCAACTGGCTGACCACCTTCCCGTGTCCCAATGCAGACAGCTGCAATTCCAGCTCGTGCTCGATTGCATCGAGATACTCCGTCGCGCGTCCGTGGTGTCGCGTGACGACCTTGTTGCAAGCGCAGTAGTAGCAGACCGACTCGCAAAACGGGACGTGCACATAGACCGACAGCGGAGACTGTCCGCTCCCGCCAGCTCCGGAACTCGATCTCTGCGCGAGTGCCTGCCGGTACTGCGCCGCGCCGAACGTCTCGACGAAGCGGTCGGCAGTGGGGTAGGAGGTGTACCTGGGCCCGCTGAGGTCGAATCGGCGGAGCAACGCTTCGGTGGGCGCCCAGACCTGCTCATCGGCGATCGCGACTTGACTGTCTTGCTTCATGCGCTAACTGTAGCGTCACCGGGGATGCTTCTGTCTTGACCTGGCTCAATCGAGGGTCATCGGTGCGAGCATCTATGATCCGCCGGCTTGAGGTCGGTCAGGCTCGGCGACAATCCCACAATGCTATTGCCTCGCTCGCCTGGCGTGACCGCACGACGCGCGAATGGCGCACAGGTGCAAACGATGAAACTCGAATCGATGAAGGTTGCCTGCTCGGGCTGCAACCTGCGCGAACTTTGCCTTCCCGTGGGCCTGTCGCAAGCGGAACTCGAACGCATCGACCCGATGGTCGCGTCGCGGCGAACGCTCAAACGCGGCGAACTGCTGTTTCGCGACGGCGACCGATTCGAAGCGATCTATGCCGTGCGCACCGGCTTCTTCAAGACCCGCGTTTCGTCCGAGGACGGCCGCGACCAGGTTACGGGCTTTCAGATGGCGGGTGAACTTCTCGGCCTCGACGGCATCGGCTCGGAGCGGCACGCATGCGACGCCGTGGCGCTCGAAGACTCGCAGGTCTGCCAGATTCCGTATGCCAGACTGGAGGAGTTGTCGCTCGCGGTCACCGAACTGCAGCGCCAGTTCCACAAGATGATGAGCCGCGAGATCGTACGCGATCATGGCGTGATGCTGCTGCTGGGAAGCATGCGCGCGGAAGCGCGGTTGTCGGCGTTCCTGCTCAACCTGACGCAGCGCCTGCGGGCGCGCGGTTTCTCCAGTTCATCACTGGTGCTGCGCATGACGCGCGAGGAGATCGGAAGCTACCTGGGGCTCAAGCTCGAAACCGTGAGCCGTGCTTTTTCTCACTTCCAGGACGAGAAGCTGCTCGAAGTCAAGCAGCGTGACATCCGTGTGCTCGACGAGTCTGGCCTGCGCCGCATGCTGAGCGAGTCGCCCTGCTGACAGGGCGTCGGGCAATCCCCGTCGCCGAAGTGAAGGCGGCGGCCGATCGGAGGGACACGGCGGCGAGCTCGCCCTCGGGCAGCGAACCGCGATGCTGCTTCAAACGGGACGCGACGCGCGAGTCAGTGCGACTCTTCGGCCGGCGTCGCTGCGTGATCGCGCGCCTGCATGGCTGGAGCCTCCTTCTGCGTAAGCTGCGCCGGCATCACCTGCAACACCGGGTCGGCGCCGCGGATCGCGATCACCGCCGTTGCCGTCGCCGCGACGACGACAAGCAGCGGACCGCCGACGACCAACCACATCATTCGGTGACGCCACCAGGGGGACGGGTCATGCGGAAGCTGCGCCATGGAAACTCCTGTCTTGGCCCGCGTTCAGCGGGGCACCACGAATGTGGACTTCTCGTCCACCGCCGCTTCAGAGGCGCTTGCATCGGCCTCGCGTGTGATGCGGAAGACGAGATTGTGCACCCCAGGGCCAAGCGCCTGCGCCTGCTGCGGGGAAATCGCCACCGACAGCGAAACCCAGCGCGACTCGGCCGGCGCGAGCACGGCTTCGCCCCGATTCTTTAGCGTCGCGCCGGGAATTCCAGCCACCTCGAAGCGGTAGCGTTGCACCGCTTCCGTCGCATTCATCACCTGCAGGCGGTAGACGTTCTCGATCCCACCGTCTTGTGCCAGACGCGCCAGGGCGCCTCGGTCCCGCACAACATCGACACGCACCGGCGAGCGCATCGCCAGACTGGCAACGAACGCAGCGCTGATCAGCAGCAGCACGGCGCTGTAGACCAGCACTCGCGGCCGCAGCACGCGGCCGAGCGTGAGCGGCTCGCCGCCCTCGTTCAGACTGCGCTGCGTGGCGTAGCGGATGAGGCCGCGCGGGTACGCGAAGGTGTCCATCACGCCGTTGCAGACGTCGATGCAGGCGGCGCAGCCGATGCATTCGTATTGCAGGCCACGGCGGATGTCGATCCCCGTAGGGCATACCTGTACGCACAGATTGCAGGCGACGCAGTCGCCCGCGCTCCCCCTGGGCTTGCTGGCCGAGCGCGACCGACTGCCGCGCGGCTCACCGCGCCTTTCGTCGTAGCTGATGATCAGCGTGTCGTGGTCGAACATCGCGCTCTGGAAGCGTGCGTACGGACACATGTACTTGCACACCTGCTCGCGCATGAATCCCGCGTTGCCGTAGGTCGCGAAGCCGTAGAAGGCGATCCAGAACATCTCCCACGGCCCGAGGCCGAGGTTCAGCACCGACGCCGCGAGCACGCGAATCGGGGTGAAGTAGCCGACGAAGGAAAAACCGGTCCACAGGCCGATCGCCATCCACACCAGGTGCTTGCCGCCGCGGCGCAGCAGCTTGCGGGCGTTCCACGGACTCTGGTCGAGCCGGATACGCGCCGGGCGGTCGCCTTCGAAGTGATGTTCGACCCACAGGAAGATCTCCGTGTAGACCGTCTGCGGGCATGCGTACCCGCACCAGAGCCGCCCAGCAACCGTCGTGAACAGGAACAGCCCATAGGCGCTCAGGATGAGCAGCCCGGTGAGGAAGATGAAGTCCTGCGGGTAGAGGATCAGACTGAGGATGTAGAAGCGCCGCGCCGCGAGGTCGAACAGCACCGCCGGGCGGGCATTCCAAGTCAGCCAGGGCAGGCCGTAGAAGACGAGTTGCGTGGCCCACACCAGCAGCCAGCGCCACGCCGCGAACCGGCCGTGCACCGCGCGCGGATGAATGGCCGCCTGCGCCGCATACAAGGAAACCATCTCGCCGTCCGGTTGGGCGGAGGCGATGGGAATCACGCGCGGCTCTTCTCCCAACGCAGCTGCCGGCGGATCAGCGTGTCGCCGTCGCGCCGGTCGGCGCTTGCGACAGACCCCACACGTAGGCCGCCAACACGCGGATCTGCGCCTCGGTCAACCGGTCGGCCTGGGCCGGCATCACGTTGTGCCAGCCCTGCGTCACGGCGTGCAGTACGGTAGCTTCGCCGAAACCGTGCAGCCAGACCTTTGCGGTCAGGTTCGGCGCTCCGATTGCCGAGTTGCCCTTGCCTTCAGGGCCGTGGCAGGCGGCGCAGATGATGAACTTGGGCGCGCCGAGCTGTGCCGCCGCCTTGTCGTGCGGACTGCCCGACAGGCTCAGCACGTAGTTCGCGACATTGCGCACGTCTTCCGGTCCACCGACCGCTGCCGCCAGCACGGGCATGTTCCCGACCCGCCCGTTCGTGATCGTCGTGATGATGTCCTCGGGCGTCCCGCCCCACAGCCATTCGTGGTCGGTCAGGTTCGGAAAGCCGACGTTGCCACGGGCGTCCGAGCCATGGCAGGGTGCGCAGTTGTTGACGAACAGGCGCTCGCCGATCGCATGCGCCTTCGGATCGGCGGCGAGCTCCGGCACCGTCTTGCCGCTGAAGCCGGCGTACAGCGGCGCAAGGTCGGCCTGCGCCTTCTGCATCTCACCCTCGTACTGGCCGCTGGAAGTCCAGCGCAAGCTGCCCGCATCCGACCCGAGCCCGGGGTAAAGCACGAGGTAGACGCCTGCGAAAAGGATCGTCACCACGAACAGGATCGCCCACCAACGTGGCAACGGGTTGTTGAGTTCGCGCAGGTCGCCGTCCCACACATGGCCGGTCGTGTTGTCGCCCGCCATCACCTTGCGCCGGCTGGCGCCGATGAGCAGCACCAGGCAAGCCACCAGCGACGCCGCCGTCACGACGGCGATGAAGACCGACCAGTTGCCGGAGACAAAGTCACTCATGACGCCCTCCCGTCGCGGATTCGTCGGCGAACGGCAGCATCGCCGCCTCCTCGAAGGCATGCCGGTTGCGGCGCGACATTGCCCACGCGACGATGCCAGCGAAGAGTGCGAACGACAGCAGCGTGAACCCGATGCGCAGATCGTTGATGTCCATCACGGCTCCTTCTATTTGACAGCGGTGCCGAGCACCTGCAGGTATGCGATCAGCGCTTCGGCCTCCGTCTTGCCCTGCACCTCCTTCGGCGAATCGGCGATTTCGGCGTCGCTGTAGGGCACGCCGAGCATGCGCATCGCCCTCAGGCGCGGCGGCATCCCGGCCGGATCCACGGTGGCCTTCGCCAGCCACGAGTAAGCCGGCATGTTGGACTCCGGAACCACGTCGCGCGGATTGTTCAGGTGGATCCGGTGCCACTCGTCGCTGTAGCGCCCTCCGACACGCTGCAGGTCGGGGCCGGTGCGCTTGCTGCCCCACTGGAACGGGTGGTCGTAGACGAACTCCCCGGCCATCGAGTAGTGTCCATAGCGCATCGTCTCGGCGCGGAAGGGGCGGATCATCTGTGAGTGGCAGAGGTAGCAGCCCTCGCGAACGTAGATGTCGCGGCCGGCGAGTTGCAACGCCGTGTAAGGCTTGAGCCCCGGCACTGCCTCGGTCGTGCTGCGCTGGAAGAACAGTGGCACGATCTCGACGACGCCGCCGACGGCCACCACCATCAGAATCAACACGATCAACAGAAAGTTGCTGGTCTCGATGTGCTCGTGGCTGAAGGTCTTGATTGGATCGTTACTCATGGGTTCTCCTTCAGGCTGCCGCCGAGACGGGACGCATCACGGGCGCGGTGCCCGGCCCGCGCACGGTCATCACGACGTTCCAGGCCATCAGCAGCATGCCGCCCAGATACAGCAGGCCGCCGACCAGACGCACGACGTAGAACGGATAGGTCGCCTTGACGCTCTCGACGAAGCTGTAGACCAGCGTACCGTCGGGGTTGATCGCGCGCCACATCAGGCCCTGCATCACGCCGGCGATCCACATCGCCGCGATGTAGAGCACGACGCCGATCGTCGCGATCCAGAAATGCAATTCGATCGCGCGGACGCTATGCATCTGGGTGCGGCCGAACATGCGCGGGATCAGGTAGTACAGGCTCCCCATCGAGATGAAGCCGACCCAGCCCAGCGCGCCGGAGTGGACGTGGCCAATGGTCCAGTCGGTGTAATGGCTCAGCGCATTGACGGTCTTGATCGACATCATCGGGCCCTCGAAGGTGCTCATGCCATAGAACGACAGCGAGACGATCAGGAACTTCAAGATCGGGTCGTCGCGCAGCTTGTACCAGGCGCCGCTCAAGGTCATCACACCGTTGATCATTCCGCCCCAGCTCGGGGCCAGCAGCACGAGCGAGAACACCATGCCGACGCTTTGCACCCAGTCGGGCAAAGCGGTGTAGTGAAGGTGGTGGGGCCCGGCCCACATGTAAGTGAAGATCAGGGCCCAGAAGTGAACGATCGACAGCCGGTACGAGTACACCGGACGTTCGGCCTGCTTCGGAATGAAGTAGTACATCATCCCGAGGAAGCCCGCGGTGAGGAAGAACCCGACCGCGTTATGGCCGTACCACCACTGCACCATCGCGTCCTGCACGCCGGCGTAGACCGAGTAGCTCTTCATCGCGCCGACCGGGATCTCTGCACTGTTGACCACGTGGAGCAGTGCGACGGCGATGATGAACGCGCCGAAGAACCAGTTGGCGACGTAGATGTGGCGCACCCGGCGCATGCCGATGGTGCCGAAGAACACGACCGCATACGACACCCACACCAGCGTGATCAGGATGTCGATCGGCCACTCGAGCTCGGCGTACTCCTTACCCGTCGTGTAACCCAGAGGCAGCGAGACCGCTGCGGCGACGATCACCAGCTGCCAGCCCCAGAACGTGATCTCGGCCAGTTTGCCCGCGAACAGTCGCACCTGGCAGGTTCGCTGCACCACGTGGTACGAGGTCGCGAACAGCGCACAGCCGCCGAACGCGAAGATGACCGCGTTCGTGTGCAGTGGGCGCAGGCGGCCGTAGCTCAGCCACGGAATTCCCGGAATCAGGTCGGGCCAGGCGAGCTGCGCCGCGATGATCACGCCGACCAGCATGCCCACGACCCCCCAAAGCACAGCAGCAAGGGCAAACTGCGCCACCACGCGGTCGTTGTAGACCGGCGCCATCAGTGCCGGCTGCTTCTCATTCATGGGTTGTTCTCCTCGGTTCCACTGTCAATTCCCTACCGTGATAATGGTATCTTAGGATCTGCCGGATCAGGCCCCGGCCTCTGCTGACTGCGGCCCGTTTCAGCGGCCCGTGGCAGTTGTGCAACAGGCTCTGAGTCTTCGAGGACTCGCCAAGCCTCACGCTCGAGGTCGTCGAACTGATCGGCGTGAATCGCCCAGGCGAAGACACCGATCAGCGCCAGTACCAGCAACACCGACAGGGGCAGCAGGATGTACAGGCTGTCCATGGCTCAGCCGGCGCCTGCCGACTGCGCGGCGCGTTCGGGATCCGCGAGTGAAGTGCGCATGCGGGACGTCATGTGTTGTCGCGAAAGCCGCGCCGCGTTCGCCACGACCACGAGCGAGCTCAGCGCCATGCCGGCTCCCGCCGCCCACGCGGGGAGCCAACCGAACAGCGCCAGCGGCACACACGCTGCGTTGTACAGCGCTGCCCAGGCGAAGTTCTGCCGCATCACGCGCATCGTTCGCACCGCCAGCGCACGCGCCGCAGGAACTTCGCCGAGCCGGCTGCCGAGCACGATGAAGTCCGACCGCTGCTGCGCCAACGCGCTGCCGTGGCTGAGCGCGAACGAGACGTCGGCGCGCGCCAGAACCGGCCCGTCGTTGAGCCCGTCGCCCACCATCAGCACACGGTGACCCTCTCGCTGCCATGCGCTCAACGCAGCGAGCTTGTCCTCCGGCGATTTGCCTGCGTTCGCGCTCGCGATCCCGAGGCTGCGCGCAACGACCAGCACGCTGCCCGGCGAATCGCCCGAAAGCAGGCGCACATCGAGACCCTGCCGGCGCAGCTCGTGCAACGCGTCGGACGCCTCGGGTCGCAAGGCTTCGTCGAACTCGAACCCGATCTGTTCGCGCGGCCCGCCACCGACCGGCCCGCAGGCGACGGCCGGACGCGCCGAGACGGGCACCGTCACACCGACCCATGCCGGCGCACCAAGTCGCCAGCGCCGCCCCTGTGAATCCGTCGCCTCGACGCCCTGCCCTGGCGCCTCGCGCAGCTCGGTCCAGTGGCGCGTCGCCTTCGGCAAGGCCCGTACCAGCGCAACGGAAAGCGGATGGCTCGACTGCGCCGCCAGCGACGCCGCCAGCGCACGCAACTCCACGCCATCGCCCCGTGAATCGAGCGACGTATCGGCGAGTACCAGGCGATCCTGGGTCAGCGTGCCGGTTTTGTCGAAGCAGGCAACGTCGGTCCGCGCCAGGGCTTCGAAGGCGTCGAGCCGCTGCACCAGCACGCCGCGCCTGGCCAGCGCGCCTGCCGCGCTGAGCAACGCTGTAGGGGCGGCCAGCGACAGCGCGCAGGGGCAGGTAACGATCAGCATCGACACCCCAACCCACAGCGCTCGCGACGGGTCGATGAAGCTCCACGCCGCCACTGCCGTTGCGGCGAGTGCGAGCACAACCCAGAGAAACGGCCCTGCCAGCCGGTCGGCAGCGCGCACCAGCCCCGGTCGCTCGGTCAGCGCACGCTGTACCAGATCGACAATCTGCTGGTACCGCGTACCCTCTCCCACCCGGTCGAGCCTGACGACGACGGGAGCAGCCAGGTTTAGGCTGCCTCCGACGACCGCGTCGCCCACGCCGCGCTCGACCGGGCGCGATTCACCGCTAAGCAAGGCTTCGTCGACCTGTGTCTGCCCTTCGAGCACCGCGCCGTCACCGGGAAAGGCCTGCCCCGCTGCGACGCGCACGCGGTCGCCGGCATGCAGGCGAGCCACAGGCACGGTCTGCGCGGTGCCATCGGCCTGCAGTCTCTCGACGCTGCTGGGAAGGCGCTGCAGCAAGGCGTCCAGTGCCTCGGTGCTGCGTGTGCGCGAACGCAGCTCGAGCCAGCGGCCGGCGAGAAGAAAGGCAACGAACATCGTCATCGAGTCGAGATAGGGTTCGCGACCGAACAGCCCACCCGGTTCGAACGTGGCACCCGTGCCGGCGATGAACGTGATCGCGATGCCAAGTGCGACCGGCACGTCCATGCCGATGCGCCGCTGCCGTAGCGCTCGCAAGGCGCCAACGAAGAACGGCCCGGCCGAGAACAGCAGCACCGGCAGGCTGAGCATCCAGCTCGCCCAGCGCAGCAGCGCCAGCAGATCGGGCGCGATCTCTCCCGGCGCAGCCAGATAGACCGGCGTCGTGAGCATCATCACCTGCATCATGCAAAAACTGGCGACGAACAACCGCCACAGGGCGCTGCGCGATTCGCGTCTCAGTTCGGCGTGCGCGTCCTCGCGCTGCGTCGGCAGTACGCCATAGCCGGCCTTGCGAACGGCATCGACAAGCACCGAAGCCCGCGCGCGCTGCGGATCCCAGACGACCTGCAGCCTGCGGCTCGCGGCATTGACCTCGGCATGCTCGACGCCGGCCACGGTCATCACCGCCCCCTCGATCACACCGGCGCAGGCGGCACAAAAGATCCCGCGTACCGCAAACACCGTAACGCCGCGGCGCGAGCCGTCCGCGCGGGTTTGCCAGCGCGTGCAGTCGGCCAGTGCGTCCTCGTCGTCCAGTGCGGCGGCGACGCCTGGTTCGAGTGGCGGCATCGGCTCGAGGGCGCCGTTTGCGGCGCGACCCGACAAACTGCCGTCCGGTGACGGCGTTGCCGCAGGCAGTCGCGGAGCGCAGGCGTCCAAGCTCATGCGTTACTCTATGCGATTCATTCCTTCGTCAGCCCGATGAACCCCGACTCGACCCGTACCCCTAACCCAGGTCATCGCCAAGGACTGGCCGTTGCGGCCGCGTTGTGCGCCCTGATCACGTCGTCACCCGCGACCGCCCAGACCGGCCCGCAGCCGCCGCTTCCGAGCGTTCGGCTCACCGCCGGCATTCACGTCGTGCAGGCCGAGATCGCAACGGCTCCTGACGAGCGCGCGGCCGGGCTGATGTTCCGCAAGGAGATGGCGGCCAACGCCGGAATGCTGTTCGGCTTCGAGCAGCCGGCGGTCCACTGCTTCTGGATGCGCAATACCGTGCTGCCCCTGTCCATCGCCTTCATCGCCGACGACGGCAGCATCGTGAACATCGCCGACATGAAGCCGCAGACGACCGACTCGCACTGTGCCGACAGGCCGGTACGTTTCGCGCTCGAGATGAACCAGGGCTGGTTCACCAAGCGCGGCCTCAAGCCCGGCTCACGCCTGCAGGGAGGCCCGTTCAGCAAGGCAACGCCCTGATCCCGGCGCCGTCGCGCCCGGTCAGTCGCGCAGCGCGTCGGCCAGTCGCTTCGCGCAGCTTTGCGCCGGCGCGGCATCGCGCGCCTCGACCATCACACGCACGAGAGGCTCGGTACCCGATGCACGGATCAGGACCCGCCCGCTGTCGCCGAGTTCGAGCAGCACGCGTTCATGCTCGGCGGCCAGTCGCGGATTGGCCTTCCAGTCTGTGCCATCGGCCAGCCTGACGTTGATCAGCACCTGTGGATACAGCGTCACACCGGCAAGCAGTTCAGGCAACGTGCGGCCGTCACGGCGGATCGCCTTGAAGACCTGCAACGCACTGATGATGCCGTCGCCAGTGGTGTGCTTGTCGAGCGCGAGCAGGTGTCCCGAGCCTTCGCCCCCCAGCAGCCAGCCGCGCGCGATGAGTTCCTCCAGCACGTAGCGGTCGCCCACCTTGGCGCGCACGAGCGGTACGCCACGGCGGGACAGCGCGAGTTCCACGCCCAGGTTCGTCATCAGCGTGCCGACCGCACCCGGTACACGGTCACCGTGCGCGAGCCTGTCGCCGACCATCACGTAAAGCAGTTCGTCACCGTTGTAGAGGCGCCCCGCAGCGTCCACCAACTGCAGCCGGTCGGCGTCGCCGTCGAGTGCAACCCCGTAGTCGGCGCCAGTCGCGCGTACCTCTTGCAGCAGCGCCTGAGGCGCCGTGGCGCCGAAGCCGGCATTGATGTTGCTGCCGTCGGGCGAGCAGCCGATCGCGATGACGTCGGCGCCGAGTTCATGAAAGACGTCAGGCGCCACCTGGTAGGCGGCACCGTGGGCCGCGTCGACGACGATCTTCAGCCCCTTCAGCGAGAGTTCGCTGCTGAAGCTCGCCTTGCAGAACTCGATGTAGCGGCCACGCGCGTCGTCCAGGCGTCGTGCCTTGCCGAGCTGCGCCGAACCGACCCATTGCGGTTCCTCGCCGAGCGCGGTCTCGACCGCGCGTTCCCACTCGTCGGGCAGCTTCTCGCCGCGGGCGGAGAAGAACTTGATGCCGTTGTCTTCGTACGGGTTGTGCGAGGCGCTGATCACGACACCGAGGTCGAGCCGCAGCGCCCGCGTCAGGTAGGCGACGCCGGGGGTGGGCAGCGGGCCGGTCAGCAGCACGTCGATGCCGGCCGAGGCGAAACCGGCCTCGAGCGCCGACTCGATCATGTAGCCCGAGACGCGCGTGTCCTTGCCGATCAGGACCGTCGGCCGCGCTTCGCTGCGCCTGAGCACGCGTCCGACCGCGTGTCCCAGACGCAGCATGAAGTCCGCGGTGATTGGGGCGCGACCCACCGTACCTCGAATGCCGTCGGTGCCGAAGTAGGTTCTCGTCATGTCGGTCTGCTGTTGCCGAGCGCCGCGCTCGCTTCGGTCGGATTGTGCGATGCCGGAGACGGCGACGGTGAATCCAGGCCTGCAGCGCGCCAGATTCGCAGCGCATCGACGGTGGCAGCCACGTCGTGCACCCTGAGGATGCGCGCACCGCGCAGCACCGCAGCCAGCGCCGCGGCGAGGCTGGCCGCGAGGCGATCCTGCACCGCACGCCCGGTCAGCTCGCCGAGGGTGGACTTGCGCGACCAGCCGACGAGCAGCGGACGGTCGACGGCCAGCAACTCCCGCTGCCGTGCGAGCAACGCGAGGTTGTGCTCGCTGCGCTTGCCGAAGCCGATTCCCGGGTCGAGCACGATGCGCTCGGGCGTCACCCCGCGTGCGATCGCTGCGGCGGTCCGTTCGGACAGGAAGGCGCCGACCTCGGCCACGACGTCGACGTACTGCGGAGCAGCCTGCATCGTCCGCGGGTCGCCACGCATGTGCATCAGGCACACGCCGCAGCTACGATGCGCCGCGATCAGATCGATCGCGCCTGGCGCCTGCAGCGCCTGGATGTCGTTGACGATGTCGACGCCGAGGTCCAGCGCCTCACGCATGACCTGCGGTTTGCAGCTGTCCACCGACACCGGAACGCCGAGCGCGAGCGCGCCGCGCAGTACCGGCAGCACACGCGCCAGCTCGTCGGCTGCCGAGACGCGCGCCGCGCCCGGCCGGCTCGACTCGCCGCCGATGTCGAGGATGTCGGCGCCCTCCTTCACCAGCCGCTCGCAGTGCGCCAACGCCGCGCCAGCGCCGCAGCGGGCGCCGCCGTGGGCGAACGAGTCGGGCGTGACGTTGACGATGCCCATCACCCGCGGTCGCGCGAGGTCGATGCCAAATCGGGTCGTCTGCCAGAACATCCGGAGCGAGTGCCTGAGCGAAATGCGACGCGGGGCCGAAGCCCCGCGCGAGAGAAGGTCCGAAGTTTCCGCCTCAGGCCGCCGCCGGCGCTCCGTCGGGGTTGATCGGCGGCGCCGAGACCGGCTTGCTGGACGAGGGCGCCCAGTCCTTCGGCGGCCGCGGCGGGCGGCCATTCATGATGTCGCCGATCTGATCGCTATCGATGGTCTCCCACTCGAGCAGCGCATTGGCCATCGCGTGGATCTTGTCCTGGTTGTCTTCGATCAGCTTGCGCGCAATCGCGTATTGCTCGTCGATGATGCGGCGGATCTGCTTGTCGACCTTCTGCATCGTTTCTTCAGAGACATTGACCTGCTTGGTCACGGAGCGACCGAGGAAGACTTCGCCCTCGTTTTCCGCGTAGACCATCGGTCCGAGTTCGTCGGTCATGCCGTAGCGCGTGACCATGTCGCGCGCGATGTGCGTCGCGCGCTCGAAGTCGTTGCTCGCGCCGGTGGTCATCTGGTGCATGAAGACCTCCTCGGCGATGCGCCCGCCGAACAGCACCGAGATCGTCGACAGCATGCGTTCCTTGTCCATGCTGTAGCGGTCGGTCTCGGGCAGCTGCATCGTCACGCCGAGCGCCCGGCCGCGCGGGATCACTGTGACCTTGTGCACCGGGTCTGTCTTGGGCAGCAAACCTGCGACCAGCGCATGCCCGGACTCGTGGTACGCGGTGTTCTTGCGCTCCTCCTCCGGCATGACCATCGACTTGCGCTCGGGACCCATCATGATCTTGTCCTTGGCGCGCTCGAAGTCGTTCATCTCGACGACGCGTCCGCTGCGACGCGCGGCGAACAGCGCCGCCTCGTTGACGAGATTGGCGAGGTCGGCGCCCGAGAATCCCGGGGTCCCGCGCGCCAGCAGGTCGGCGCGGATGTCCTGTCCGATCGGCACCTTGCGCATGTGCACGTTCAGGATCGCCTCGCGTCCGCGAACGTCGGGCAGCGACACGTAGACCTGACGGTCGAAGCGGCCCGGACGCAACAAAGCCGGATCAAGGATGTCGGGCCGGTTGGTCGCCGCCATCACGATCACGCCGACGTTGGTCTCGAAGCCGTCCATCTCGACCAGCATCTGGTTCAGCGTTTGCTCTCGTTCGTCGTTGCCGCCGCCCAGGCCGGCACCGCGGTGGCGCCCGACGGCGTCGATTTCGTCGATGAAGATGATGCACGGCGCGCTCTTCTTCGCCTGCTCGAACATGTCGCGCACCCGAGCCGCGCCGACGCCGACGAACATCTCAACGAAGTCGGACCCCGAGATAGTGAAGAACGGCACCTTCGCCTCGCCCGCGATCGCCTTGGCGAGCAGTGTCTTTCCGGTTCCCGGCGGCCCGACGAGCAACACCCCGCGCGGGATTCGGCCACCGAGCTTCTGGAACTTCTGGGGATCCTTCAGGAAGTCCACGAGTTCCCTGACCTCTTCCTTTGCTTCCTCGCACCCGGCAACGTCCGCGAAAGTGGTCGTGTTGTTCGCTTCGTCGAGCATCCGCGCCTTGGACTTGCCGAAGCTGAACGCGCCGCCCTTGCCGCCGCCCTGCATCTGGCGCATGAAATAGACCCAGACGCCGATCAGCAACAGCATCGGCCCCCACGAGATGAGGATGCTCATCAGGATCGACGGCTCCTCGCGCGGCTTGACGTCGAACTTGACGCCGTTGTTGATCAGATCACCGACCAGTCCGCGGTCAAGGTAGGTCGCCGTGCTGCGAAGTCGCTTGTCGTCGCTGGTGGTGGCGAGGATCTCGGTTCCGTTCGGACCTTCCTGCAGCGTCACCGCCTTGATCCTCTTGGCGCGCACCTCCTCGAGAAAGTCGGAGTAGCCGATCTGGCTGCCTTGCGCGACGCCGCGGTCGAACTGCTTGAAGACGGTGAACAGCACCAGCGCTATCACCATCCAGACAGCGACCTTCGAGAACCATTGATTGTTCACCCCGGCTCCTTCCTACGATCAATACACCTGCATGCGCAACCGACACCCGCGACGCATCGTATCTGGGGTCGATTCTATTCGACGCAAGGCAACTTGCCGCGCTACGCGAGGCCTGCCGGAAACGGACCCACTCCGAGGAAACAATCGGCTCAAGAACCGATATCGGCCCGGCCAGCCATTCGCTTGAGACCGATCCCGACCAGAAAGGTTTCCGCTGACCGATCACGCGACGCCTTGGGCTTGATCGTCTTGACGGCGCGAAAGGTCCGCTTGAAGAGTTCGACCAGCTGACTGTGCCCGCTGCCGTGGAACACCTTGCAAACGAGCGCACCCTGCGCGACGAGGTGATGCTCTGCGAAATCCACCGCCAGCTCCACCAGGTGTGCCACCCGCGCCGAGTCCGAGCTCGCGATGCCCGATAGGTTGGGCGCGAGGTCCGACAGGACCACGTCGACCGGCCTAGCGCCCAGCACGGCCTCGAGCCTGCGCTGGGCGGCTTCGTCATGGAAGTCGCCCTGCACGAATGTCACGCCGTCGATCGGTTCGAAGTCGAGCAGATCGAGCGCGACGATGGTGCCGTCGAGCTCACCCGACGCCGCGCCCCCGCTGCCTGCTTCGCGCGGCGCGAACCTGCGCCGGACGTACTGGCTCCATGCACCGGGCGCGGCACCGAGGTCGACGACGACCTGACCGGGGCGAAGGAGGTGCAATTCCTCGTCGATCTCCTTGAGCTTGTAGGCCGCCCGCGCACGGTAGCCTTCCTTGCGCGCGAGCTTCACGTAGGTGTCGTTCAGGTGATCGTGCAGCCACGCCCTGTTCAGCTTCTTGTTCTTGGACTTGATTTTCACGACGCCTCCAATGGCACCAACGATAATAGGCCCATGCGTGCGATCCACCTGACCCCCGCCGAGCGCAAGGATCAACGCGCCCTCGCCCATCACCTCGACCCGGTGGTGTTCGTCGGCGGCGACGGCCTCACGCCCGCGGTCGTGCGCGAGATCGACCTCGCGCTCGCCGCGCACGGGCTGATCAAGGTACGGGTGTTTTCCGAAGACCGCGCTGCACGCGATGCGATGCTGGCCCAGCTCGGCGACGAACTCGGTGCCGCGCCGATCCAGCACATCGGCAAGCTGCTCGTGCTGTGGCGACCGATGCTGCCCAAGGAGAGGGCCGATCGTGAGGACCGCGGCGCGGGGCCGAAAGTGGTCAAGGTCCTCAAGTTCTCGAAGAGCGGCAACCACCGGCCGCAGGTCAAGAAGATCAAGGTGCTCGGAAACCAGCGCCTCGCCGCCGGCGGCGAGGTCAAGCGCGCCCGCAAGCGACTGGCCAGCCCGAAAAAGTCGGCCCGCGCCTGAGCCCGCGCCGAGCTCAGGGCGCACCCAGGCGCCAGGCAAGGGCGAGCACCAGTATCGCTTTGAGTGCGAACAGGGCCACCGATGCTCCGTGCAAGGCACCGAACGAAATCCCGCCCTGCCCTGCGCGCGCCGCCACCAGCATCGGCTGCAGGCCGAAGTAGCCGGCGACGGTGCAGAACAGCGTTCCCAGCACCAGCAAGACGTCGGCGCCGAAGACCGAGCCCGTGCTCGCGCTCGCCGCGAGGCGCGAGCGCTTGCGCACGATCAGCAGCAGCGCCAAGGCGCACGCAACGCTGACGTAGGCTTCCTGGGCGAAGATGCGCGCGACGACGCGGCCGGCGTCAGCGCTTGCCAAGGTCGCGAACGGCGCCGGTGTGGCGATGAACGCGACGCACAGCAGCACGCCCGCCCACAGGCCCGCCAGCCAGGCACCGAGTCGAGACGAGAGCATGTCTGCGTGTCGACTCTCAGGCGGCCACGACGCTCGCCAAGCGCGCAGCCTCAGACATAGCGCACGTCGACGATCTCGTAGTGCTTCACACCACCGGGCGCCTGCACGTCGGCAACATCACCGGCCGAGCGGCCGATCAGCGCGCGCGCGATCGGCGAGCTGATCGAGATCAGTCCGAGCTTCAGGTCGGCCTCGTCGTCGCCGACTATCTGGTAGGTCACGCCGGCGCCGGTGGCTTCGTCCTCGAGGTCGACCGTCGCGCCGAACACCACCCGACCTTCGGCCTGCAACGTGGCCGGGTCGATGATCCTCGCCGCGGCAAGCTTGCTTTCGATCTCGGCGATGCGGCCTTCGATGAAGCCCTGTTTGTCCTTCGCCGCCTCGTACTCGGCGTTCTCCGACAGGTCGCCGTGCGAGCGCGCGTCGGCGATCGCGCGAATCACCGCGTGGCGATCGACGGACTTGAGCCGCTGCAGCTCGTCCTTGAGCTTCTCGGCGCCGCGTCGGGTGAGGGGAATCGTGGCCATGGCAAAGCTGTATCGCAGGTGAAGAGGCGTCGCGCCGCGGGTCTCAAAACAAACCGCCGCCCGCTCCCTGACAGGAGCACCGGCGGCGGCGAGGCCGGAAGTTTAGTGCAACTCGGCGTGCAGGTCCTGCAGCGAGGTCACCACGAGGTCGGCCTGGTGCCTCATCGCCTCGACCGCGGCCTCGCATCCCGCCATGCTGGTGTAGTACGTGACGCGGTGCGCCAGCGCAGCCTGGCGGATATGGCGCGAGTCGGCGATGGCTGTTCGCGTTTCGTCCACGGTCGTGAAGACGAGCTGGATCTCGCCGCCCTTGACCATGTCGACGATGTGCGGGCGGCCGTCCTTGACCTTGTTGACCGCGCGCACCGCAATGCCGCCGGCGCTGATCGCGGTGGCCGTGCCGCGAGTCGCGACGATCTGGAAGCCGAGCCCGTCGAGTTCACGCGCCAGCGCGACCGCACGCGCCTTGTCGCCGTTTCTCACCGTGATGCACACCTTGCCATTGCCGGGGAGACGCGAACCGGCGCCGAGCTGGCTCTTGAGCATCGCCTCGCCGAAGCTTCGCCCTGCCCCCATCACCTCGCCGGTCGAGCGCATCTCCGGGCCGAGGATCGGATCGACGCCGGGAAACTTGTTGAACGGAAAGACCGCTTCCTTGACCGAGTAGTACGGCGGGACGACCTCGCGCGGCACCCGGCCGTTGAGCGCCCGCTGCGACCCCAGCCGCTGACCGACCATGCAACGAGCGGCGATCTTGGCCAGCGGCTGGCCGGTCGCCTTGGAGACGAAGGGCACGGTGCGCGAAGCTCGCGGGTTGACCTCGAGCACATAGACGACCACGTCGCCACCTGCGCCGCCGACATTGCCCTGGATCGCGAACTGGACGTTCATCAGGCCGCAGACGTTCAGCGCGCGCGCCATCAGCGCAGTCTGCCGCCGCAATTCATCCTGCAGGGCCGGAGGCAGCGAGTATGGTGGCAGCGAGCACGCCGAGTCTCCGGAATGGATGCCGGCCTGCTCGACGTGCTCCATGATGGCGCCGATCATCACCTCGACGCCATCGCTGACGCAATCGACGTCGACCTCGATCGCGTCGTCGAGGAAGCGATCGAGCAGCACCGGCGACTTCTCCGACACTTTCACCGCCTCGCGCATGTAGCGCTCGAGGTCGCGCTCGCCGTGGACGATCTCCATCGCGCGGCCACCGAGCACGTAGCTCGGACGCACGACGAGCGGGTAGCCGATCTCGGCCGCAAGCGCCTTGGCCGAGTCTTCGTTGCGCGCGATGCGGTTGGGTGGCTGCTTGAGGCCGATCTCGTGCAGCAGCTTCTGGAAGCGCTCGCGGTCCTCGGCAATGTCGATGCTGTCGGGTGAGGTGCCGATGATCGGAACGCCGGCGCGTTCGAGGTCGAGCGCGAGTTTGAGCGGCGTCTGCCCGCCGAACTGCACGATCACGCCGAGCGGTTGTTCCTTGTCGACGATCTCGAGCACGTCCTCGAGCGTCACCGGCTCGAAGTAGAGCCGGTCCGAGGTGTCGTAGTCGGTCGACACGGTCTCGGGGTTGCAGTTGACCATGATCGTTTCGTAGCCGTCTTCGCGCATCGCCAGCGCGGCGTGGACGCAACAGTAGTCGAACTCGATGCCCTGGCCGATGCGGTTCGGCCCGCCACCGAGGACCATGATCTTCTTGCGCCCGCTGGGCTCGGCCTCGCACTCCTCCTCGTAGGTCGAATACAGATACGCCGTCTGGGTCGCGAATTCGGCAGCGCAGGTGTCGACGCGCTTGTAGACCGGGCGCACACCGAGCGCGTGACGGCGCTGGCGCACCTGGTGCTGGTTGCCTCCGAGCAGCTTGGCGAGGCGTCGATCGGAGAAGCCCTTGCGCTTGAGAAAGCGCAGTTCGTCTGCCGACAGTGTCTCGCAGCTTCGGCCCGCCAGCGCCGTTTCGATCGCGACGAGCTGCTCGATCTGTGCGAGGAACCAGGGGTCGATCGCCGTCTCCTCGAACACTTCCTGCAGACTCATGCCGATCCGGAACGCATCGGCCACGTAGAGGACGCGCTCCGGCCCAGCCTCACCGATCTCCTGGATGATTTCCTCGCGGTCGGTGCTGCGCTCCGACAGGCCATCGATGCCGGTCTCGAGGCCGCGCAGCGCCTTCTGGAAACTCTCCTGGAACGTGCGACCGATCGCCATCACCTCGCCGACCGACTTCATCTGTGTCGTCAGGCGCGAATCGGCCGCCGGAAACTTCTCGAACGCGAAGCGCGGGATCTTCGTCACCACGTAGTCGATGCTCGGCTCGAAACTCGCCGGCGTCGTGCCGCCGGTGATGTCGTTGCGCAGCTCGTCGAGCGTGTAGCCCACCGCCAGCTTCGCCGCCACCTTGGCGATCGGAAAGCCCGTCGCCTTCGACGCTAGCGCCGACGAGCGCGAAACGCGTGGGTTCATCTCGATCACGACCATGCGCCCGTTGTCGGGGTTGATCGCGAACTGCACGTTCGAGCCGCCGGTGTCGACGCCGATCTCGCGCAGGATCGCGATCGACGCGTTGCGCATCAGCTGGTACTCCTTGTCGGTCAGCGTCTGCGCCGGCGCGACGGTGATCGAGTCGCCGGTGTGGATGCCCATCGGGTCGAGGTTCTCGATCGAGCAGACGATGATGCAGTTGTCGGCCTTGTCGCGGACGACCTCCATCTCGAACTCCTTCCAGCCGATCAGCGACTCCTCGATCAGCAGTTCCTTCGTCGGCGACAGGTCGAGCCCGCGCTTGCAGATCTCCTCGAATTCGTCCGGGTTGTAGGCGATGCCGCCGCCCGTGCCGCCGAGCGTGAAGCTGGGCCGGATCACGAGCGGAAAGGCCAGGGCGTCCGAGGGCACGCCGATTGCCTGCGAGATTCGCCGCTGCACCGCGAGCGCCTCTTCCACCGAATGCGCGATGCCGCTGCGAGCAGAGTGCAGACCGATGCCGGTCATCGCGTCCTTGAACTTGAGCCGGTCCTCGGCCTTCTCGATCGCGTGCTCGTTCGCGCCGATCATCTCGACGCCGTACTTCGCGAGAACGCCGTGCTGGTGCAGCTCGAGTGCGCAGTTCAGAGCGGTCTGCCCGCCCATCGTCGGCAGCACCGCGTCGGGCCGCTCCTTCGCGATGATGCGCTCGACGATCTGCCAGGTGATGGGCTCGATGTACGTCGCGTCCGCCATCTCCGGGTCGGTCATGATCGTTGCCGGGTTGCTGTTGACGAGGATGACGCGGTAGCCCTCTTCGCGCAGCGCCTTGCACGCCTGCGCGCCGGAGTAGTCGAACTCGCAGGCCTGGCCGATCACGATCGGGCCGGCGCCGATGATGAGGATGGATTTGAGGTCCTCGCGCTTAGGCATTCCGGCTCTCCATCAGCGCGACGAAGCGGTCGAACAGGTAGCCGATGTCGTGCGGGCCGGGTGATGCCTCGGGATGGCCCTGAAAGCAGAACGCGGGCCGGTCGGTGCGCGCCAGGCCTTGCAGCGTGCCGTCGAACAGGCTTACATGGGTAGGCCGCAGGTTCGCGGGCAGTGCACACTCGTCGACCGCGAAACCGTGGTTCTGGCTCGTGATACTGACGCGCCCGGAGTCGAGGTCCTTCACCGGATGGTTCGCGCCGTGGTGGCCGAACTTCATCTTGAACGTTCGCGCGCCTGATGCCAGCGCTAGGATCTGGTGGCCGAGGCAGATGCCGAATGTCGGCAGACCGCGTTCGACCAGGTCACGCGTCGCGTCGATCGCGTAGTCGCAGGGCTGCGGGTCACCCGGGCCGTTGCTGAGGAAGATGCCGTCGGGAGCGAGCTTGATCACGTCGGCCGCCGAAGTCCGCGCCGGAACCACGGTCAGCCCGCAGCCGCGGCTGGCGAGCATGCGCAGGATGTTGCGCTTGACGCCGAAGTCGTACGCAACGACGTGATAGCGGGGTGCGGCCTGCTCGCCGAAGCCAGGCCTGCCCGCGGCGCCGGTCAGCGCCCACTCGGTCTCGCGCCACGAATACGGCTCGCTCACGCTGACGACCCGGGCCAGATCGAGCCCGGCCATGCTCGGCGCCGCCCGGGCACGTTCGAGTGCGCCAGTGCGATGCACGTCGGTCAGCGTCTCTGCCGCTTCCAACGCCGTGATCGCTCCGCTTTGCGCGCCGCCGCTGCGCAGGATGCGCGTTAGCCGCCGCGTATCGATTCCCGCGATCGCCACCGTGCCTTCGTCGCGCAGGTACTGCGCCAGCGTTCGCGTGCTGCGAAAGTTCGACGCTCGCAGTGCGAGGTCGCGCACAACCAGCCCCGCCGCGTGAACCTTGCCGGCCTCGACGTCCTCGTCGTTGACACCGGTGTTGCCGATGTGCGGATAGGTCAGCGTGACGATCTGGCGGCAGTAGCTCGGATCGGTGAGGATCTCCTGGTAGCCGGTCATCGCGGTGTTGAACACGACCTCGCCCACAGCGTGGCCTGGGGCGCCGATCGAGATGCCTTCGAACAGCGTACCGTCGGCAAGCGCGAGCACGGCCTGAGCTTCCAGCGGCAGCAATGGCGGCAGCACACGATTCTCCGTCTACTTGGGCGCGCCCAGCTCTGCTCGGAGAGCGCGAGTCCGGAGTCAAAACCGTGTTTCAGCGGAGACTGACTTGTGCCCAGGTCAAGTCGTGGCTGAACGAGGGAAGGTTTCGTCGGGAAACAGCGGGAGTTTCGCCAGGCGGGCTGATTGAGGGCAACCTGCGCCATTGTAGACGACGGTCCGCCTCGCCCCGGCTCCTCGAGCGTGCTTGCGGCGGCCGCCGCAGTCCCGCCTCAGAGCGCGTCGACGCCCGCCCTGGCGACCTGGGCGTCCTCGGTCGACTTGACGCCGCTGACGCCGACCGCACCTACGCAGTGGCCCTCGACGATCACCGGGACGCCGCCCTCAAGCATGCCTTGGAGCGTCGGCACGCTGAGGAACGATGCCCTGCCCTGGTTGATCATCTCTTCGTAGACCCTGCTCTCGCGCCGGCCCAATGCGGCGGTGCGTGCCTTCGCCGGCGCAATGTGCGCCGATACCGGCGCCGCACCGTCCAAGCGCTGCAGCGCAAGCAGATGCCCGCCGTCGTCGACGACCGCGATCGTCACTGCCCAGGCGTTCTTCAAGGCCTCGGCCTCGGCCGCAGCGGCGATCCGCTTCACGTCTTCGCTCGTCAGGACAGGTTTGGTGTTCATCGCTGGCTTCCGGTTGCGGCGTCAGGCACCGCGATGCCGCCACTGTACGCAATCCGCGAGCGATACGCCCGAGTCTTGCCTTGGGGAACTACAATGCCGGCAGCGGGGTCATATGTCGCAATCAGTTCAACCCGGAGGTTCCATGAACGAAAGTCTGCAACCCGTCTTCACCGGCTACACCGGCGCGGGCGATGTGAGTGCGCAACGCAACCGCGTTCTGCGCAACACTTACTGGCTGCTCGCGCTGTCGATGGTGCCCACTGTGCTCGGCGCATGGATCGGCGTCAGCACCGGTCTCGTGGCTGCTATGGGCCCGGGGATGAGCCTGATCGTGTTCCTCGGCGGCGCGTTTGGCCTGATGTTCGCGATCGAGAAGACGAAGAACTCGGCCGCCGGCGTTCCGGTGCTGCTCGCCTTCACCTTCTTCATGGGGCTGATGCTGTCGCGCCTGATTGGTGCGGTGCTAGGGCTGGGCAACGGAGCCGGCCTGATCATTACCGCGTTCACCGGCACCGGTGTGATCTTCCTCGGCATGGCCACGCTGTCGACGGTGATCAAGCGTGACCTGAGCAACATGGGCAAGTGGCTCTTCATCGGCTGCATCATGCTACTGGTGGCGGGCGTCGCCAACGTCTTCATCCAGTCGGGGCCGCTGATGATCACGCTGTCGGTGTTGGCGATCGGCATTTTCTCGGCCTTCATCCTGCACGACCTCAAGCGCGTGCGCGACGGCGAGGAGACGAACTACATTACCGCCACCCTGGGCGTGTACCTCAGCCTGTTCAACGTGTTCCAGTCTTTGCTGGCGTTGCTGGGCATCTTCGGCGGCTCCAGCGACTGAGCTTGTCCGCAGCGCTGGAAGCACGGGGCCTGCGGGCCCCGTTCTCATTGGCGCTCAGCGGTCGACTTGCGCGCGATCGAACACGGCGACACCCTCCACATGCGCCGTGTGCGGGAACATGTTGACGGCTCCGACCGCCGCGCAGCGGTAGCCCGCCTCGTGCACCAGCAAGCCTGCATCCCGCGCCAGTGTCGCTGGGTTGCAGCTGACGTAGACGATGCGAGCCGGCGGCCTCCAGCCGGGCGCGCGCTGCGGCTGCCCGTGCAGTTCGGCAAGCGCCTTGGCGAGCGCGAACGCGCCCTCGCGCGGCGGATCGACCAGCCACTTGTCGGCCGCGCCGTCGGCCACGAGCTGTTCGGCGGTGATCACGAACAGGTCGCGAGCGGCAAACCGCGTGCGCGCGGCAAGCCCCGGGTGGCTCGCGTCGTTACGCGCGGCATTGGCGCTTGAACGCACGACCAGCGTCTCGCTGCCCTCGATGCCCAGCACCTCACGCGCCCGTGTCGCGATCGGCAGCGTGAAGTTGCCGAGGCCGCAGAACCAGTCGATCACGCGCTCGTGCGGCCGCACGTCGAGCAGCCTGAGCGCGCGCCCGACCAGCACGCTGTTGATGTGCGGGTTGACCTGGGTGAAGTCGGTCGGCCGAAACGCAATCGTGAGCCCGAACTCGGGCAGCGCGTAGGCAAGCTCGGGCCCGCCCGCGTCGAGCTGAGCGGCGCTGTCCGGTCCCTTGGCCTGAAGCCACCACTGCACGTCATGCGCGGCGGCAAAGGCGCGCAGCCGGGCCAGGTCGGCATCGGTAAGCGGCTCGAGGTGGCGCAGCACGAGCGCCGTGACGGCGTCGCCGACAGCGAGTTCGATCTGCGGCAGGCGGTCGCACTGGTCCATCGCGCCAATGAGGCCGCGCAGCGGCATCAGCAGCGCGCTCACGTGCGGCGGCAGCACCGCGCAGCTGCGCATGTCGGCCACGTAACTCGACTTGCGCTCGTGAAAACCGACCAGCACCGTGCCCTTCTTGTGCACGTTGCGCACCGACAGACGGGCCCGGAAGCGGTAGCCGAACGCTGGCCCTTCGATCGGGCGCAGCACCTGCTCGGGCCTGACCTTGGCCAGATGCCACATGTTGTCTTCGAGCACGCGCTGCTTGATCGCCACTTGCGCCGCCACGTGCAGATGCTGCATCTTGCAGCCGCCGCAAGCCCCCGCATGGAGACCGAAATGCGGGCAAGCCGGCGCGACACGTTGCGCACTCTCGCGCCGTAGCGCCACCATCGCCGCCTGTTCCCAGTTGTTCTTGTGGCGCGAGACCCGAACCCGCACCTGCTCGCCCGGCAAAGCGCCTTCGATGAAGACAACCTTGCCTTCGGCGTTACGGGCCACGCCCTGGGCCTCGAGGTCGAGCGATGCGACCGTCAGCCATTCGTCGATGCTCGTCATGCCTGCCCTTCTCCGCGTCGACCCGCGCCGCCCTGTACAAACGACAAAGGCCTAGCGGCGACGCTAGGCCTTTGCTTCTCGACACATCGATCCTGGTAGGCCTCGGGGATTCGAACCCCGGACCCACGGATCAAGAGTTGCTCTCCAACCTCTCAATGAACCCGGCCAGCGGGCACGCGCGCAGAGACGATGGGGAGCGACGCGGATCATAGAAGAGCGTTCGAACCGGTCAGGCAGCTACGGTGTGGCTACGTTGGGCAAGGGTCACGCCAACCCTTGCTTGTGCGCAGCGGAGATGAGTCGCCTTCTTCGAGAAAGGCCAATTCGCCGAGCTGAATCATCGTGCGCTCACCCACCTGGCCGCTTGCCCGGACCGACGTGACGTGCGTCCGCGGCAGGCGCGGGGCCCGCGAGGGACGACAGCAACCTGCGCGCGTCTTTGAGGAGCAGAAGCAACTGTTGCTCGCGAATCGGCGAGCGCTCGAAACCGAACCGTTGGTAGAAGTGCGAGGCCTGGTCGTCAAGGGGGTGTGTCAACAATGCCCGCACACCGGCTTGATCGGAAATGGCCACCGCGCGCCGGATCGCCTCTTGCAGCATGCCAATACCAATGCCCCTGCCTTGGTCCAGGATCGACACCGCCAGTCGGGCCAGGATAACCACAGGTATCGGATTGCTGCCCATGCCCTTTCGAATGCGCAATGGAGCTTCCAGTGCGTCAGCCTGTCCTACCGTCATGCTGAAATAGCCGGAGACTCGAGCACCTTCGACGACAACGTAGGTCTTCGCCGAACCGCTGGCCTGCGCCTGTCTTGCGTGACGGATCAGCCACTCGTTCGGCGCCGGCCTGCCACACTCGAAGCCCTCCAACAGATGGCTGCCATCGAGCGCTTGCAGCGCACCTGCCATCACTTGGTCCAGGGCGAGCTTCGAGAGAACAAATTCTTCAACCCGGCATTGTCCTGCTCAGGACGATCAAGCAAGCTCAGCAAAGCATCCGACTGGCTACCCGTCATCAGGAACAGTCGCTGGTCGAGCAGCGTTTGCTCAGCGGCCCGACAGGCGCTGTCAAGGATGAAGTCGGTCATGGACTTGTGCGACACCTCAGCTGCTCGACGCAACACCGCCTCTTGCTGGGGCGTGGTGCGCAGACCAAGACGGGCGGTACGGGCAGCAGCGGTCATAGCGATTCCTTGCGATATATTGGTGATGTTAGTACAAACGACGTACATTGGCGACCGTCTGTCTACCCGGTCGCCCCGTGATTCGTCGGGGCCGCCGGCATCGAGACGGAGGCCTTTGACGAGCGAGGCGCAGGAGTCTCAGCTCTTCCAGGGTCAGCCGGACCTGGCGGCTTCGAGCGCAGCCTGGACAGCATGCACCAGCGACGGACGGAGCGTCCCGAACTCTGGTGTCTGCACATGTGGCGCGGCGGGTGGCACCGAGAACCACTCGGTCGTGTACGCAAGATCAAGCGCCTGCTTCATGTCAAACTTTGTGTCGTAGCTCTGGCCAGCCGTTTCGTAGGCCGCACGATTGCGATCCCGAAGGATCGCAAACTCTCCCCTGTACAGCGAAATCGTCCGCTGGCCAGTACAACATCCCTCAATTTTCTTTCATAATAGTGAAGGTTGAAGTAAGCTTCGGCGCATGAGTCGAGGGCGACAAGCGCAGGCCATCAAACTGTCGCGAGAAGATCGCAAGTCGCTTGAGTTGTCCGTGGATCAGGTGGCGCCGAAGGCCTTGGCCGATGCGCTGGCCACGCGTGTAACGCATCGCCTGGCCCCGCGAATGCGTAAGGTGCTCAACCTCACCGGCACCGTGATCCACACCAACCTCGGGCGCGCGCTTCTGGCCGAGCCAGCCTTGCGGCATCTACAGGCCATGATAGGCGGACCGAACAACCTGGAATACGACCTGGCCAGCGGAGGACGAGGAGGCCGTGACTCGATCGTCGAAGAGTTGTTGTGCCGGATCACTGGCGCCGAGGCGGCCACGGTGGTCAACAACAACGCGGCAGCGGTGTTGCTGACGATTGCCGCGCTCGCCCGTGGCAAGGAAGCCATCGTCTCGCGCGGCGAACTCGTCGAGATCGGAGGCGCCTTGCGCATGCCCGACGTGATGGCCAGCGCCGGCGCCACGCTGGTCGAGGTCGGCACCACCAACCGCACGCATCCGCAGGACTACGAGCGTGCCATCACCGAGCGCACCGCGCTGCTGATGAAAGTGCACACCAGCAACTACGCCGTGCAGGGCTTCACCGCCGCCGTCGACGAAACCGACCTCGCGTCGATCGCGCACGCCAGGGGCCTGCCGCTCGCCACCGATCTGGGCAGTGGCTCGCTGGTCGATCTCGCCGCCTACGGCCTGCCTCGCGAACCGCTGCCGCAGGAGAAGCTCGCCGCCGGCTGCGACGTCGTCACCTTCAGCGGCGACAAGCTGCTCGGCGGGCCGCAGGCCGGCCTCATCGTCGGCAGCACGGCGGCGGTCGGCCGCATCCGCAAGTTTCCGATGAAGCGGGCGCTGCGCATGAGCAAGCTGCCTCTGGCCGCGCTGGAGGCGACGTTGATGCTCTACCTGCGGCCCGAGCGGCTGACGCAGGACCTGCCCACCTTGCGCTTGCTCACGCGGCCGGCGGAGGCGATCCGCGAGCTGGCCGGTCGGCTGCAGCCTGCAACGGCGAAGGCCGTGGCGCCGCGTTTCGCAGTCACCGTGTGCGAACTGTTCGGCCAGATTGGCTCGGGTTCGCTACCGGCGGAGCGCCTGCCCTCGGCGGGCTTGGCGCTGGCGCCGATGGCCCGCAAAGGAGTGGGCCGCGCGCTCGATGAGTTGGCCACGGCCTTGCGCGGCCTGCCGCTGCCCGTGATCGGCCGCGTGGCCGAAGACCGCCTGCTGCTGGACCTGCGCTGCCTGGAGGATCCCGCGCCGTTCACTGGGCAGTTGCCTGAACTTCGAGCCGCACTGGCCTGAAGACCGCCACGCGGACAAACACTTTCAGTGCCACCATCGACCACCGTCCACCGGAGACACCTGTGACCCACCTTGCTGCACTCGAACCGATCATCAAGGACACCATCGGACCGCAGGCCCTGCGCACCGACACCGAGGCCCGTTTCCCGCGAGAGGCGATCAACGCGCTCGGCCGGGCCGGCTTGCTGGGCCTGGTGTCCGCCACCAGCGTCGGGGGGCAGGGCAAGGCGCTTCGCGAGGCGAGCGAGGTGGTGTCCCGCATCGCCCAGACCTGCCCCTCCACCGCCATGGTGGTGTGCATGCACTACTGCGCCACCGCGGTGCTCGAGCAGCTCGGCGGCGAGTGGGTGCGCAAAGCGGTTGCCCAAGGCAGGCACCTGTCCACGCTGGCGTTCTCGGAAGCCGAATCGCGAAGCCACTTCTGGGCGCCAGTCAGCAGTGCGCGCGCCAAGGGCAGCCAAGTGGTGCTCGATGCCCGCAAGAGCTGGGTCACCTCGGCCCGCGAGGCCGACAGCTACGTCTGGTCGAGCAAGCCGCTGGCGGCCGAGGGCGCGAGCACGCTTTGGATGGTGGACGCCAAGTTGCCCGGGCTGACCCAGCCCGGCGCGTTCGATGGCCTGGGCCTGCGCGGCAACGCGTCCACGCCCATCACGGCCGAGGGCGTGCGCATCAACGCCAGCGACCGGCTGGGCGAAGACGGCAAGGGCTTCGACGCCATGATGGGCATCGTGCTGCCCTGGTTCACCACCCTCAACGCCTCGTGCTCGGTGGGCCTGATGGAAGGCGCGATCAGCCGCGCCGTGGCCCACGTGGGCAGCACGCGCCACCAGCACCTGGGTACCTCGCTTGCTGACCTGCCCACCATCCGCGCCTACCTGGCGCGCGCGCGCATCCGCACCGATTCCATCCACGCACTGCTGGGCGACACCATCACGGCCATTGCCAGCGGCCGTGCCGACACCATGCTGCGCGTGCTGGAGATCAAAGTGGCTGGTGCCGAGGCAGCGCTGGAGGTCACCGACATCGCCATGCGCGTATGCGGCGGGGCGGCCTTCCGCAAGGAAGCCGGCATCGAGCGTCTGTTCCGCGACGCGCGCGCCGCCAGCGTGATGGCGCCCACTTCCGATGTGCTGTTCGATTTCATCGGCAAGTCGGTCACCGGCCTGCCGCTCTTCTGACGCACGGCACGCCATGACGACGACACTGTTGATGGGTGCGGTGGCTTACGCGCCCAAGGTGGTCACGATCTGGGAAGGCTTCAAGGCATGGTTCGCGCAGCAGGGGCTGGCCTTCGACTTCGTGCTGTACTCCAACTACGAGCGCCAAGTCGAGGCGCAATTCGACGGCAGCATTCATCTCGCCTGGAATTCGCCGCTGGCCTGGGTGCGCGCCCGGCGCATCGCGCACAGCCGCGGTCTGCAGGTGCAGGCGGTGGCCATGCGCGACACCGATTGCGACCTGCATTCGGTCTTCGCCGTGCGTGCCGGCAGCGCCCTGCAAGGCGCGGCCGACCTCCACGGCCGCACGCTCGGCGTGGGGGCCATCGATTCGCCGCAGGCCACGCTGATCCCGCTGCGTCACATGCGCCTGCAGGGCCTGGTGGGCGGCCGCGATTTCGCCGTGCGCCGCTTCGACGTGCTGGGCGGCAAACACGGCGACCACATCGGCGGTGAGCGCGACGCTGCGCTGGCTCTGCTGGCTGGCGAGGTGGACGCGTGCAGCATGATCGACGGCAACCACCTCGCCTTCGGGCTGGACGGCACCTTGCCCGCCGGCAGCACGCGCCTGATCGGCAGCACCGGTGCCTACGATCACTGCAATTTCACCACCAGCCCCGGCGCGCCGCAGCCACTGATCGACCACTTCGTGACCCTGTTGCTGGCCATGCACTGGGACGACCCCGAGGTGCGTCCCCTGCTGGAGCTCGAAGGTCTGCGCCAGTGGCGCAGGGGCCGCACCAGCGGCTACGCGCTGCTGGAGCAGGCGGTGGACGACGTGGCGTTCTACGACGCCGATGGACGCATCCTCAGTGCCGACTATCGATATTGAAGCGCTGGGTCTGGACCAGGGGGCCCTGCTGCTAATCCGCCACGCGCTGGCCGAGGTGCCAGTGGGTGCGGACCTGCACGTGCGCGCCAGCGCGGCTGAGTGGGAACTGCACCTGGCCTCCTGGTGCCGCCAGCAAGGCCACACACTGCGCTTTGTCACCACCGCCGCCGGCGCCACTGAAGCCGTGCTGACGCGAGGCCCGTGGGCCGAAGGCCGCTGGCGTGGTGCGCAGGCGACCGGCTCCGCACAACTGGCCGCTGGCGAGTTGCCGGCGACGCAGGCCGAGCCCGCCTGG
>Ga0209048_10000813_pt1 | contig 33290 bp, 24 predicted proteins | sample FrelakmetCRP12CR_FD_187146 | JGI IMG/M metagenome (GOLD analysis project Ga0209048, IMG submission 187146) | Freshwater lake sediment microbial communities from the University of Notre Dame, USA, for methane emissions studies - CRP12 CR (SPAdes)... | ecosystem: Environmental > Aquatic >...
CCTTATCATTCGCCCCGGTCTGACCCACCGGGATTTTTTTTACTGCTTTCTAGCAGCACGTGGTTCCTCGGTTGAATTGGGATCATGTTTTATTATACAGCAATAATGAGATTGAGTCATTGATAAAATATTTGTACTTTCAGCTGGATCGCCGTGATCACACATAATACCAACTAGAGGAGTCATGTTGAAACACGAAGTGAATTCCCGTACCAACAGGGTCAACGAAGCGTCATTGCAACAGACGTACGAAGCAATCTTAAAGGAGATCCAGCAGATGAAGCTCAGTCCGCGCGACGAGAAGAAGCTGATAGCTATGCTGCAAAAGTATCGCAGTGCATGGAATAGTTACATCAACAGGATTAAACCGAGGGAAAGCCGGACGGCTTAATGACACCCCTTCGCTGCTCAGTGGGATGCGGGTTCTGTCGCATCGGGGGTTTATTTCTATAAATTAGAGGCAACATCGATCTCTGACGTAAGCCGCACCTTTACTCAGGTGAAAAAGATGATATATCTCAAGTAAGCCTCGTCTGAATAATGGATAGTTATCACTCGCCCCGGTCAATTGTGCCGGGGTTTTCTATAATTCCAGTCATGTCCGGCGGTACAGACAGAAAGTCGTCTAAATGGACAGCTTAATAGGGAATTTGACGGAATACTAATTGACTTTAAACAACGGAATTTTATACTGGTGACCTGTATGAAATTACCGGGGAAAGCCTGAGTATATCCATAGTAAAGATCAAATTCTACGTTCGTAATATAGGGTTGAACGACAAGCTCCACTTCCATTCCCTGCGGCACACATTCGCTAGTTGGCTGGTTCAGAATGGAGTGTCCATATATGAGGTGCAAAAATTACTCGGTCACAGCAATATATCAGTAACCCAGATATACTTTCATTTGCAGCCGGAAAAGCTGCACGACACAGGTAATAGGATTTCATTGCCACTGAATTAAAGCCTTATTCTCCGTGAATGCTCGTAGAAATCGACGCCCCCGACAAACTCCAAGTTGGAGATCCATTTACTTGTGGGTTGAGTGACCCGTTGACATTATCTATCTGTTTCAGTAGATTTACCCCATCATTACTTAGTTCTTTGAAAGCCTGTTGATTTATCAGCAGATGCTGATGACGTTGATGGGCTTTGCTGTTTTATAAGATAAATAAAAACGAAATGCGTTATTTGCAGAGTCCGCTTAACTTTCGCAACATTCACAATCATTCAAAAATATTTCTCAAGGAGACTGTCATGAAGCTAACCGCGTTTGTCGCTCTGCTGTTGGTTGTTTGTGGTGGGTGCTCACCGCAACAAAGTGAACAATTGACTCAGCAACAAATAGATCAGATCAAGAACGAAGTCAAGGTCGTAGTTGACAGTATTACACTTGGGACTGATGTCAACGTCAGGATGCAGTACTACTGGGACTCACCTGAGTTTCTTGCATTCAATCTCGATGGTTCACAAGCAGATCGCGAGACGGTAAGGAGATCACATGAGTGGCTTGATGACTCCGTCGTTGCAATCAAATTGTCCCTCCACGACGAATACCCTGTAGTCACAAAGGATCTCGTAATCTCCGTATGGCACGGCACCGAAGAGCTCGGACTCAAATCCGGCGATAAGGTCGAGTATCAACCTCGCGTCCAAACTTTTGTTTTCAGGAAGCTCGAGGGCAAATGGAAGATAGTGTATTCCCATGAATCAGGGACTTTCACAAGAGAGAAATCCAACAAGAGCTAACCCGATTCATCTCTTCTTAGATACGATCCGTGCTCGAATACGCCAGAGAGTGTTATGCAGGATGCACTTCGCCGCAAACCAACGATCGCCTAACAAACGGCAAAAAACGACGTTAGTCACGTTGAAAATATACAATCTGCTCGGTCAATTGATCTTCGATCGCCAGAAAGTGGACGAGGGGTTACAGGAATTCGAGTACGACGCAAGCGGAGTGGCGTCGGGGGTGTACTTCTATCGATTAGAGGCCACACGAATGTATGAATCAAGCCGCAGTATCACTCAGGGGAAAAAAATGATTATGGTGAAATAAGTCGTGCCCGAATAATAGATCGATATAATAATCCCGTTCTGAACCACCGGGGAATGGATCTTGTAGAGAGATGACAATGTTGATGGATTCATTATAAAATATTTACCGAGATAAACTCATTGATTAAAACAAATGCTGATGATGAGGGGAAAAACTATTTGCGGAAAAAGGACACAGCAAGACCATCACTCAAATCAGGAAAGTGATATTGATCCACTGAATACTGAGGTAAAGCGTTACAGTAATTGTTTTATAAAAAGTTGGGAATACGATAATGCTGATCAAAGGACTAAAGGTTTTCTTTTGCCAGGAATAATGTTTTAAAATTCTGGAAAATATGATTAAACTGGTATTTGAAATAAACCCTGCAGCAATAATATTGGCTTTGATAACATTTTTGTCGACGCTCCTCGGCGGGTTCATCGTTTTAAAATACAGAAAAAATCTATCAATCATATTTGCTTTTGCGGCAGGGAGCATCGTAACCGTCGCGCTGATGGAAATACTGCCAGAAAGCTTGGAAATTGCAAATAAGTCAGGAATCCCGGTTAAGTATATAATGATATTTGTCGTGCTATCATTCCTGTTTTTCATAATTCTGGAGAAGTATTTCTCAGCCCATCCTATCAAAGGGATAGTTTCTGAGGGGCATGTCATGGGACCCATTGGTGCAGGAAGCCTTATTCTGCTAAGCCTCCTGGATGGTCTTACCATGGGGATAGCGTTTCAGGTGCGCTTCTCCATTGGCATCGTGGTGGCTCTTTCAATAATAATCCATGACCTGCCGGACGGCATCAATACAGTGGTTTTGATGCTCAAGAACGAACAGTCAGAAAAAAAGGCAATGCTCTTTCTTTTTGTGGATGGTCTCGCGCCTCTGCTCGGGGTTTTGCTCACTTCAGTCATAATATTCCCGATAAATGCTCTTGCAATATTGCTGGCGGTTTTTGCAGGCGAGTTCATTTATGTGGGAGCTGCGAGTCTTCTCCCGGAGAGCCAAGTGCACAGTATCCCAAAAATTGCGGTAGCGACAACTTTGGGTTTCCTCTTTATATTCATGATTACGTCATTCCTGTAGAGTCGTGCGAAAAATAAGAGACGAAAAGAAAGAAAAAAAATCCTACCAGAAACCAGTATTAACTGTTCAAAAGCTATTTGAGGATGTATCCCAAATAATTTCGTGCTGTAAATCCGCTTTATCCTTACTTATCCAAACGATCCAATGTATATCGTTGATCTTCACATGGTGATGAATGTTCGATGGAAGGAAGACAGATATAGTAGGAATAACCTTAATAGAGTAAGAAGAAATTTCAACCAAGGCTGTAGGTTATAGTCAGTGTTGACTATAAAGTTACACGTTAAGGAAAGCCGAAAAGAAACAACCCTGATAAGCTTTCCGCTAGTCAGGGTTTTCTGTAGTGAGTGTAGCGGGGTCCGGTACATGTACTAAAGAAGATTTTAGATGTGCGAAATTGAGCCAATTTATTGTCGTTATTCGCCGTCCATTGGAAATCTTGATATTGCGACTGCGAATAGCTAAATTTCTATCATAATAGGTAACCACCAATCAGATTTTTAGTAGAGGCGCCTTGAAGGGGTGGAGGGACGGTGGAAGTGGCGGTTGTTCTAAAACAATTAATCAGAGTTTGTTCTTAAATTTACTGTCGTGGGAAAGAGCGGAATCCGATATGAATTGACTTCAGTCCCAGATAGTACATAAAAAGGGATAGGTCGGAAGTCTAAACCTTATCCAGACTGGCTTAGAAAGAGGAAATACTAAAATTATTTATCTCCCTTAAAGACAACCGGTGTTAGGCTTGTAGATCACGATCGGGTCAAATTAACTCAGAAACCACTCAAAACCAAGATAATTATCAAGCGTCAACTGTACGCTTTCCAATTCTTTCGGTCTAGAATTCGTGAAGCATTCCGTATTATAAATACGCATAAAAGGTGACGCACATCGGGGACAGGTTGCTGCGCCAGTCTGCAGTTGTTATGTTTTAAGGGCAATTCATGCATCTGATCTTAGCAATTCAGGAAATTATGAATATTCGTATCAATCACTTTATTCTCTGGGTAGGTTTACTCATGTCTCAGGTTTCCGTGACCGTCGCACAGACTGCGATGCTATTCGTTTCACACCAGTCCGGAAACTGGAATGATCTGAACACTTGGGGGATATATGACAGCCTAGGGGGGTATCACTATCCCGCTCCTTTCACTCCTACAACAAGCGGCAATACTGCCATCGATACCGGCCACACGGTGACAGTGACCGCCGACGTTCTTGTTGATTCGGTCTTGGTTGCACAAGGCGGGGCGCTTGCAGTTGACTCAGGCGTTGTTCTCTCTGTCGGCCCTTCCGGAAGAGGATACGGCATTTTCGTCGCCGGGACAATGACTGTCCACGGGACAGTCTCAAGCGCTGGAATTGTGTGGTCTTATAATCCTTCGGCGATTACGTTTGCCGATGGCGCTATTTACGTCCATGCGCAGAACGGCGGCATCATCCCACCTGCGATATGGGCAGCCGGCTCGACATGCGAAGTCACAGGCTACGTCAGCGGAAGCAAACCCGGGAACGGTAATCAGAATTTCTACAACTACATTTGGAACTGCCCTGGGCAGAATCAGAACATCGACTTAGGATGGTTTAACAACACGATCAACGGCAGTATCACAGTAATGAGTACCGGTGCCGGTATCGGGTTCCAGCTCCGAATGACTAGCCCGTCGGCAGGGAGCCCCAATACGATTATAATCATGAAAAACGTGATGGTCTTCGGAGGCGACTTTGCATCGAACGGTTCCGGTAGCCCGGGTGTTATTACCGTAAACCAATATGGGAACATTTCCGTTTCGGGTGGTGAGTTTTCTGTAAGCAGAGGAAGCGGTACGACGGTAAGATGGAATCTGTACGGCGACTTCACAATCAGCAATACTGTATTACTCGGGGCCGGCGGATCCGGAGCGGGAAGCTCGAAGCTGGTTTTCGCAAAATCGGGCACGCAAAGACTTTTCTGGAATGGCACAGCATACTATGCGAGCGATAACGTCAACTTTGAAATCGATATAGGCTCTACTCTGCAATTGTCTGGAGACTGGCCCGTAAGCAATCTCATCATGGCAGGGGGCTCCATCGATCTGAACGGGCACACACTCTCGTACGGAACTACGCGTAATCCTACCCTTACATACGGCTCTTTGTCCGTGCAAACCACCTCGGATGCAGAATTCCCGTTATCACAGGGACCGGCGAGCTTGACGCTGAACAACAGTGCCGGCGTGACAATTCATGCGCCGAGGGTACTGACCAATACATTGACACTGGGCGGCAATGCTTCTTACACCAATCTTAGCTACGTAACTGGTTACACCAGCATTGCTTATGCGGCGACTATCGCTCAAACAACAGGGTCGGAAATCCCACCAACCGTCACCAACTTGATCATCAACAACAGCAATGGTGTAACGCTCAGCAGCGCTGAGACGGTACGCGGAGCGCTTGTGCTTAGCAACGGCAAATTGAAGCTGGGTACCAACGACCTCATAGCACGCGCGGTAGTCGGAGGTTCCTCCAGTTACGTTGTAACAGACGATATTGGCACGTTCACAGTTGACAGCATTGGCAGCAATCCGACCAAAATACCGGTGGGAACTGCCTCATCGTACAATCCCGTCACAATCAATTGTTCTGCCGGAACCATCGACAATTTTACTGTGCGTGTCGATTCGAGTGTATACATGCCTACCAAATGCGATACTTCACACGCGGTTTCTCGCACATGGACCGTGGTGGAGAACACGCCCGGAGCGGGAATCGTGATGCTGACGTTTCAGTGGAACAACGGCGAGTCTGGTTCAAACATGACGACCGCTAACGCGATCTGGAAGTACGATACCAGTTGGTCGCAGATCGGATCCGGCGGTGCACGAACAGACAATGGCGACGGAACATACTCTGTGGGGGGAACTGTGGGTTATCTGTACACGTATGCGCGCTTTACCGTAGGCGACACTGGCTATCTGCCGATTCAGAGTGTGCCCTACGTTCCTCCGCATGCAGCCATCTACGTTTCGCCGTCGGGAAACGATTCGAGCTTCGGAAAGATCGATCATCCTTATCGGAATCTTTCCAAGGCGCTCTCCGCCGCTGTGCCTGGCGACCTGATTTACTTAAGAGGCGGCATGTACAGCTACTCCGCAACCCAGAAGATCACGAGCAGCGGCCTGGCGAGATACTACATCAATATCTGGGCATATCCCGGCGAGAGGCCGGTGTTCGATTTTTCGGGCGAGCCGAGAAGCAACTCGTCCAGCGTTGACGGACTGAGCGTGAGCGGCAATTATGTCTATATCAAAGGAATTGAAGTGAAAATGGCCGGTCACAATGGAATTTACATCACTGGAAGTTACAACATTGTCGAGAATTGCACGGTCCACGAAAACATCAATACGGGACTGCACATGAGATATGGCGCCAGCTACAACCTTATACTGAACTGCGACTCCTACCTTAACTTCGATCCTCCGAGCGGAGGGGATGCAGACGGTTTTAGCACCAAGTGGGAAGTCGGACCAGGGAACGTTTTCAGAGGATGCCGTTCGTGGAACAATTCTGACGACGGGTGGGACTTGTGGATGGCAATCAACTCGGTGAAAATCGATAGTTGCTGGTCGTTCCGGAACGGCGTCGACAGCTGGCACACCGGTTCCGTCAACGGAAACGGCAACGGTTTCAAACTGGGGGGAAACACCGTTCCGACGCCCCACCTTGTCCAGCGCTGCATGGCGTTCGACAATGCCGGCAACACAGGCCGGGGATTCGACGAGAATAACAACCTCGCGGGTCAGACATTATACAACTGCACATCTTTTCGGAACACGGGTGATAACTACCATTTCACGAATGTCCTGACGGATGGCCAGCATCTCATCAGAAACTGTATCTCCTACCTAGGAAACGTCGATATCACCAGCGGAACAGTGGATCCCAACAGCTGGCAAGGATTCAACGTGACCGCTGCCGACTTTTCAAGTCTGGATACTTCTCAGGCCCTTGCCCCCAGAAAAGAGGATGGAAGTCTGCCTAACATCACTTTACTCCATCTAGCCTTTGGCAGCCCGATGATCGACACCGGCGTTGACGTCGGATTACCGTATTGCGGAAGCGCACCTGATCTGGGCGCGTTCGAATACAACGCAACCGTCGGAGTTGCAGAAGCACCCATCATCCCACAATCATTCGCTCTAGAGCAGAACTACCCGAATCCATTTAACCCGACGACTGTTATTCGTTATCAGTTGCCCGTTAACAGCTATGTGATGCTGAAGCTTTACAACATACTTGGGCAAGAGATCGCAACGATCGTTGAGGGAGTTCAAGAGGCTGGTTACAAGTCAGTCGAATTCGACGCAAGCAGGTTAGCGGGCGGTATCTACTTTTATCGCCTTGAGGCGGGAAGCTCGAACGGCCTAAACAAAACGTTTGCGCAGGTGAAGAAGATGCTGCTGATACGATAACTTCAGTCAATAAGAAGTACGTTTCCAGCCCTGATCATTGGAACTGATTGGGGCTGTTCTATTTTATAACATTTAAAATACAAAACAGCTCCGGGAATAGAAAAGCCGTTTCGCAAAGTCTGTGTAGGGGGGTCCGGTATATGTATTAAGTAAGATTTCAAATGGACGAAATTGAGCTGATTTGCGCGGTTCATTCTGGCTAGAGACGGCCTCCCTGGCCGATCACCGGCCTTGGTATAAGTTCCTTTAATGATTCCATTATCATAGGACTCGATTTACTGATCACAGAATCGCTTATTGCAAGCGAAAATTCCCCGTTGCCTCATTTGAAAATCTCCTCGAAATTGATTCTTTGACAATTTTCAGGAAAGTCCCTACCTTTTAGCAGATTTTTTATTCCTTAACATATTAAAGCAAAACTTGTGGTCGGTCAAACCATCTCCCACGGCAAAATCCTCGAAAAACTCGTCGAAGGCGGCATGGGAGTGGTGGAGCAATGAAAGGAGACGTCCCTTATGGCCAGCACAAATACACTGCTAGAAGCAGTAAAATGGATTCGTGAAGTTGAGCTTCCGAGATTATTCAACCAATAATTTAAACAACGGAATATAATGCTTAGGAGCGGAGGTCAATATAAATTCAACACGGTATCTGATGATGGCAATATTTTTGCATTGATTTCAACTGCCAGAGGATTGACGCCGGACGGTAAGCAAGCTCTAGATAACCTATAAAATATTAGGTCAGCTGTTTTATGGATGTCGATGATTGAATAAAAGCCTGAAAAAATGTTACTTGTACTTAAAGATCCTTTAATGATTAATCTGATAAAGGAAGAAAAGAATAAGGGTAGGTTTCCAAAGGAAATTGAAATATTACAAGTGAAACTTCCAAAGAGACTTGCGAATGGAATTGACGAAGTTGAAAAAGATCCTCTGGGCACCTTATAAATCAGAGTGAAACTGCAATAGTATATGAAATTTCCTATTCGGGTCACAGATGAGAATGGGTTTGAGGCGCCGGTTCCGCTCGTCTTTGGAGTTGTAGGCCATAGAGCGGACCGGGGTATCTCTGTCCTGCCCCCCGGTTTATGGTTTAACCTGAAAGTCAGTAAATATCCCCTGGGAGTGCACCGCATTTGTGACCGGAGAAAGTTAGTTTCTTTGAGACGGATTATCATTTCTGGAGCCGGCACAATTGTAAACAATATCAAGGACAACTGAGAGAGATGGAACTATCAGCAGTGAAAAATAATAATGAGATCCGCCGCATGGAAAGAATTATCATCCTCCTGGTCATAGCTTTCAACTCGATAATGGCAATTGCCGCCGACAAAATCGCAATTTTATATCCTGCAAATACTACATTGCTTGAAACGCTTTCAGCCAAGGAGATCAGAAGGTACCTTTATGTGCGTACCGGTCTGATGGCTGAACTTATAAGAGCTGATAAATTACCGGCAGGATATCAAACATATATCATCGTCGGCACTTTGGGTACAAACCTTATTCATTCATTATCTGAAAAGGAAGAATCCGATAAAATGTTTTCGGATCTTCACAAGCAGGAGTTTAATATCGGAACCCGATCAACATCCAAGGGCAAACTCCATGTCATTGTTGGCGGCGATGATGTGGGAACATTATATGGCGCTTACAAATTCATTGAAGCAATGGGTGTGCGTTTTTACCTTGATGGCGATGTAATTCCTGACGAGAAGCTTGATTTTACCACCATCATTGTGAACGAGAAAGGAAAACCTCTTTTTGAATTGAGAGGCCTACTGCCATTTCATGATTTTCCGGAAGGTCCCGATTGGTGGAACGTAGATGATTACGAGGCAATCATTGCACAATTACCTAAGCTGCGGATGAACTTCTTCGGGCTGCATACTTACCCTGAAGGAGGGGTAGGGCCTGAACCTACAGTGTGGATAGGCGAAAAAGAAAACTTCAATGATAGGGGTGAGGTTACCTTCAGCTATCCGTCGACATACAACAATACTTTTCGTAATGCTTGGGGATATAAACCAAAGACAACGGGCGATTATGCTTTCGGTGCAGGCCGTATTTTTGAATGCGATACCTTTGGCGCAGCAGTGCAAAAGAACCTGTTGCCCTGGCCAAAAACTCCATTGCAGTACAATCAATTATTCAACCATACCGCACAAATGCTCAATGAAGTATTTAAATTAGCTCATTTACTGGGCATAAGAACTTGTGTCGGCACCGAAGCGCCTCTCATTGTGCCTGACTTGCTCAGAGAAAAACTGCAAACTGAAGGGAAAAGTTACCGCGATAAAAATGTCATTAAAGAGATTTATGAAGGTATTTTTTGCCGGATAATGGATTCATATCCTATTGACTATTACTGGCTTTGGACACCGGAAGGCTGGACATGGCGTGGGGCAGCCGATTCGACGGTCCGCAATACCGAGGATGATATCCTCACAGCGTATGAAGCACTGAAAGAGTCTAAGGCAAAATTTCATCTTGCGACCTGTGGTTGGGTATTAGGTCCGCCAAAAGACCGTACCGAATTTGACCGGATCCTGCCTAAAAATATTCCATTCAGTTGCATCAACAGAAATGTTGGCCGTGATCCCGTCGAAACGCAGTTTGCCCTTATCAGAGGACGTGAAAAGTGGGCCATCCCCTGGATGGAAGAAGATCCCCTGCTTACCCAGCCGCAGTTTTGGGTAGGCCGGATGCGTAAAGATGCTGCTGATGCTTTGAAATACAGCTGCAGCGGTTTATTCGGCATACACTGGCGCACCCGAATCCTTGGACCCAATGTGGCTGCCCTGGCCGATGCCTCCTGGAACCAGGATAACTTCAGAGCTATCGCTTTAAAGAATGCCACCGGAGTTGAGGTGCTGGGAGGAAACACTGAAGAATATCCCGCAACTATTCGTAATAGGAGCCAGCAGGAACAATATCTTTACAAAACATTCAGAGGCGGACTCGAAGGCTACAATATCACTCTTCCAAACGGATATTATACCATTACCCTGAAAATGGTTGACTGTTATTATGACCAGGCGGATAAGAGGGTTTTCGATGTCATAGTTCAAGGAAAGAAAGTCCTCGCAAATGTTGATATTGCTGCGAATGTAGGCAGATTCAATGCGTACGGTAGGACCGTTGAAAAGGTAAATGTGGATGAGGGAAAATTATCCATAAGATTTGCCCCCGTTAAAGATATACCCAATATAAGCGCATTGGCTATAGAGGGCGAATCCTACAATATTAAAATCAACTGTGGTGGCGATGATTACATGGACTATATATCGGATGTAAGCATTCAGAATAGCGTCCGTTACTTCGATCCAAGCGACTTTTACATTGATTGGGCCGCAAAAAATTTCGGGAAGGAAAACGCACCCGAAATTGCAGCAATATTTACAACGATTGACGGGCGTTTTCCAACTCCCACACATTGGATGAACGGCCCTGGGAGTATTAAGCCGAACGAAAATGATCTGGAAACAGAAATGAAAAAATATGATTTTGTGGACAAACTCCAGGCCATCCAACCAAAAATAAATGGTGCGGGAAACATTGACAGGTTCCGTTACTGGCTTAACACGATGAGATATTTTAAAGAATTGGCAAAAATAGGTTGTTGGGCTGGTGCATTGGAACTGGCCGTTGATGAACTGAAGAAGGCCCCGTCTGCAGAGCAAAAAACAATTGCCGCACAAAAAGTAATTCCGATACGTACCGAGGTCCTGAATTGCTACAGCGCCATGATGAATTATCTCCTCTCAACCGTGACGAACATGAGCGAACTGGGCACCATCATGAATATCGAAAGCCACGTCATGTCTCCTGAAAACAACATTCTTAACCGGTATGATTCGTTATTTCAAAAGATAAGCGATATGCCCGTGGCGAAACCTTCATCCGAATATAACGGTGAAGCACGGATAATTGTAATACCAAACAGGACTTCACTAATAAATGGGGAAGATTTGTACCTGAAAGTGATACTTCTCGGCCAGCATGATCCCGGAAAATCTTTCCTTAATTGGAAAACACTGGGAGCAAAGGAATACCGGCATATCCCTTTAAAGCATTCCGGACGCGATGTTTACGAAGTTATATTGCCTGCTTCAGATATAGGCGGAAACGATTTAGAATATTACATCTCATCACAGTCATCAGGTAAACTGCTTGTTTTTCCTGCAACATCTCCTGCCATAAACAGAACCGTGGTGATTATGTAATAAAGAACCGTCTACTATGGAGTAATAAACTATGGTTCAATCAAATATATTGCCCCCAGTTTATGTGCCCATCGGAGGTGTGGATAATTCCCTATTCAGATTCAGCTGGCATGTCTGAATTGGGAGTAGTACTTCGGGCGCCGGTGCTCTGTAACGTAAAGCACTATGTGCTCTTTTTTGGTTATACTCTTTAGAAAGTGAGGGAATCCTTGTTCTTGAAAAACAGAAAAAATATGTATAGTATTCGGTCCAAAGTGAGCCACTTTCGCTAAAATGAATTTAGAGAATGTGAGTACTGGTTAATGTGGCAATTTTGAATTGGACAGCAGGGTGGACAGGTTAAACCGGATAAGGTGGCAAGCTTCACCGGACTACACATTTATAATACTTTCCCTAAAATTTTGTGATATAACGTGTTAACGCTATCATAATAATTGTTTGACAATATACTTTTATGTATGTAATTTTGATATATCGGGAGCTACCAATCATTAGTTATGACATTCTTGAAAACCTACTTCTGGTAGCATGCTGGTTTGTGACTATCAATATTTCTGGTTCTTTCGGGCGATTTGGCATTAATCGAAGTAGAATTTAAAACAGATTTACATAGGAAGTAATGTGAACAGGGGCTCTTCCCCGGGTTCACAAGTCCAGACCTTGATTCAGGGAGAGCCCAAGTTTGTGCACAACAGCTGAATTTGAAATATAGAGGAGACGAGATAAGGCTGATATTTGGATTTTTACAATTGATCATCGAGATATTTGTTGATCGAAAGGAGAAATGCCGTGAAATATTTCTATTTTTCAGGATTACTTCTTATATGCCTCTGCGGGATTCTCCAAAAGCTGGCGGCAGTGCCGCAAAGCGACGAGAATAAAAATTTTTCAGGAGTTTCTAATTCGGGTGCTATGCAGCTTAGCAGGGAAGTGCTGAAAATGTTGCCCCCGGACTTCGAGAAAAGGTCCACGCTCGAGCAAAAGAAAATAATTCATAACCTCCCCACTCACCTCCGGTCGGAGGTAGAGCGCGCATTGTTTCAGCTGAGGGGCGGCCTGCGGCATGGCGTTCTACCTAACGCCCGGGATGCCGCGCCTTCGTTACAAAATCAAAACGGATTATTGTCAAGCCGCGAGAGATACGCAAGCTCACCCGCGAGAACCAGCAGTTTGGTTTCACAAATTTGGTCCAAGCGATACAACGGTCCGGGGGTTAGCGATGACGAGATTGACGATATGGCCGTGGATCGCTCCGAAAATCTTTATATCACGGGACATACCAACCGCGAAAGACCTTATCCTGACTATTATCTGATCAAGTACTCGGCGGACGGTACCCAGCAGTGGTCGCTCCGCCCCGGACATGATCCGATCTCGATAAGTGTGGACACTGCAGGAAATATACTGGTATTTAGCGACAGTGTGCAAAAATATGATACTAACGGCAGCTTAATTTGGTCGGTAAACCCACACCTCTACTACTTCGGAGACCTGGCGGTAGACAATTCCGGAAATGTTTATTTGACAGGATCTGGTTTTAATATGGATATCCTGACCCAGAAATTTGATCCGGCCGGGTACATGCTGTGGAGTCGGAGCTACCCTGGAGGTGAATATGACCGTGGTATAAAACTGACGTTTGACAACGAGAAGAATGTCTATGTTCTTGCTACATATGGTTCCAGTGCCACGGTTACAATAAAGTACGATTCCACCGGAACACAGTTGTGGGGAGCCATAATGAACGGATCCGGTCCCCACACCATTGCCGTTGACGATGCCCAAAACGTGTTTATTGCCAATTCTGTTTCATTAGTTAAGTATGATTCTTATGGGAACACTGCCTGGACAGTTCAGCACAGCTATGATGTGCTAGCCGTTGATGATTCAGGGAGTGTGTTCGCTGCGGGCTGGATCGGAGTCGATAAATACGATAGGAGCGGCGCACTGGTGTGGTCCTCGAGGCTGATGTCGATATACGACATTACACGTGACTCAAACAATGATATCATAGCGACGGGGATATCGAATTTGGGCGGAAACGGGGTTTGCACTACAATAAAGTGGCACAACAATGGAGATTCTGTCTGGGCGGCATACCATGCAGATGCCCCTAATCCTGCTACTTCGGGGCGCCTCCTTGCAATCGGCGCCGCAGGCAACATTTATGTAGCCGGTGAAGTCGGGTACCGAACAGAGCACGACATCGTGGCTATTAAATATTCGTCGGTCGGGGCCGAATTGTGGACTGATAAATATGATGGTCCACACGGCGGAGGCGATGATGAAGCTCTTGTAATATCTGTCGATACGAGTGGGCATTGCTATGTCAGCGGTTCAGCTTCGATCGAGGGGGGTGGCGTCTACACGATCAAATACGACTCTAATGGCGACTCCGTGTGGACAGTACACACACCAGATGTTAGTTATCCTTCCGATATTTTGATCGATGATTCAGAGAATGTCTATATTGCCACATGCTCTGGGGATTTAATAAAATACGATAACAGTGGCAGGACACTATGGCAGAGAAAAATAGGATGGTATCCAATCAATATGGCGAGAGCGGTCAACGGGAACATCCTCGCATCTGCAACGGACTGGAATGGTGACCAGATGGACGATTTTGCTACCATTGAATTCACCCCCAGGGGAGACACTGTCTGGGTGGCTCATTATGGTGGTCCAGCTCATTTTGAAGACATCGCGTTTGGTATGGCTCAAGACTCAATCGGAAATGTGTACATTACCGGCCAGAGCTACAATGGGAATGAGCCAAATTCAGACATAGTGACAATCAAGTACGACCGGAACGGCACAGAAAAATGGGTTCGTCGGTATAATAACGCTGTAAATGGCCTGAACTACGGAATGGCGGTGGTGGTGGACAAACGGCAGAATGTCTATACAGCTGCCCACGGCGGGGTCGCCATTAAATATGATTCTTCCGGCTCAATGCTCTGGGTTACCAATGTTAATGTAGGTGAGTCATTTGCCATCCTGGTTGATCAAAGAGAAAACGTTTATATGGGCGGTTCTCCCGTGGTCAGAATCGACAGTTCCGGCTCTGAGCATACTTCTCCAAATTTTGGGGGTGGCTCGGATAAGAGATGTCTCTTGATGGATCAATTTGGGAATATTTATGCGGCATGCGGGGTTTTTAGGACGGTTAAGTACAACCCAAACCTGGATACGATATGGACGATATCATCAGGGACAGAGGGCGCTTTAAATGCAATACATGGCTTGGCACTCGATAACCACGGCAATGTTTATGTCACAGGGGATGAGACAAACTCAGACGGAGATTATGATTGGCTGACGGTTAAGTACCAGCAGCGAAGCGCAATTAGCGGGACTGTTTATCTAGATCTGAACTGCAATGGCATGAGGGATGCTGGTGAGCCAGGGCTTTCAGGCTGGACTGTGCAGCTTAGCGGCTCTGCCTCAGTTTCGGCAGTTAGTGATACTGGCGGCCATTATAAATTTGCGAATCTTGGTTGCGGAACATACTCAATTCAGGCAGTTCACCAAAATGGCTGGCTTCCAACTTCAACGCCTGGATACACCGATACGATTCGAGTGGATGGGATGGACCTCACCGCACATGATTTTGGCAATTACTATCAGTTTCTGAAGGTGGTCGTTAAAGGATGGAATCTGCTTTCAGTGCCTGACGCCCCGATGGATTACCTGAAAGATGCCATATTCCCGAAGGCGGTCTCTCAGGCATTCTGTTATCAGGGCTCTTACCTCCCGAAAGACACGATGAGGCTCGGTGTCGGATATTGGCTGAAGTTTTTGACGCCTGATACACTAACGATTCCTGGGATACAACTGCTTTCTGAAACTGTGCCCGTAAGGGTTGGATGGAATTTAGTCGGTTCGATTTCATCTGCGATTGGAGCCTCGGGTGTAACATCCAATCCGCCGGGTCTGGTGACCAGCCAGTTCTTCGGATATAGCGGCGGGTACGCCACATGCGATTCAATCCTGGCGGGAAGAGGATACTGGGTGAAGGTCAATCAATCAGGGTCGCTTATTCTATTAGCTCCCGGTGAGGTGATGGCTAAAACATCAACATCTTCGCGGATCCACATCATACCTACTCCGGAGCTTCCGCCACCGCCGCCAGATGAAAACACGGCGACTCGGTGGGAAGTGCCTACTGTGTATGCAATGGAACAGGCCTATCCGAATCCATTCAACTCGGCAGCGACGATCAGATATCAGCTGCCTAGCGATAGCAAGGTTATGTTGAAGGTGTATAACACAGTAGGGCAAATCGTTGCAATTCTGGTGGATGTCGTACAACCAGCTGGCTACAAACAAGTTGAATGGAACGCATCAAACGACGCCAGCGGCGTTTATTTCTATCGGCTCGAAGCTACAAGCATCAGTGACCCCAGCAAGACGTTTTCGAGTGTGAAGAAGATGATACTCGTCAGATAAAATTTTAGGAAAAGCCTGATAAGAATCATAGCCCCGATCAACTTCAACGATTGGGGCTGTTTTTTGCTTATCCGTATTAATCGATTTAAAATGCAAAACGGCTCCAGAGTCAAAAGAGTCGTTTCACAAAGTGGGTGTGGCGGGGGCCCGCCACGCACTGTACGATAAGAATCTGATTCAGTCCTTACCTCTCGAAATCCGTAGGGAAAAAAGCGCATCGACAGTTTTATTGGCACAGACAATGCCAACGCTCATCCGCGCGGTTGAACCTACTGACCAAGAATTTGGCAGTTTTATTAGTCATTTTCTACCTTACAAACTTACGGAGGTCTTGACGCTGGAAGTAGGCCTGATTACAGAGATTACGCTCGATTAGCTTCGGGCTACTCCCCCTCGGGTTTTCGCGCTTATTTCATGGGATTTCAGCCTCGGCCACATTTTCCCTTGATTCTTTTTTCCTGCATATTTATATTAAGTGCAGAAAATTAGATTCAACGCTATGGAAGCTATCGTTAAGTATCTCCGTGAACACAAAGGGTACACCCGCATGAAAGACATGAAAGCGAGCGGTTTCCAGACCCGCGATATCCAAAAGCTCGTCGAGAACGGTCGCCTTGTGAAAGTAAAACCCGGTCTTTACCGGCTCGCCGACATTCGGCCGGGAGAGGTAAGTGGACTAGTAGAAATCTGCCTTGCTATGCCAAAGGCTGTTATTTGCCTGACTTCTGTTCTTGCATTCCATGAGCTTACCACCTTCATCCCAACCGCTATCTCTTTTGCGATTCCCCGCTCGGATAAACCGGTCACACTTTCTCACCTGCCGAACGAGCCATACTACTTTTCGGCTGATCAGTACAAGGTTGGCATTGAGCACCACGAAACCAAAACCGGCCATATCCGGATCTATGGTTCAGAAAAAACTGTATGCGACCTCGTTCGATTCCGAAACAAGCTGGGCGAGGACCTCGCACTTGAAGGTCTGAAAGAGTATCTCAAGCGTTGGAACCGAGATCTAAACATGCTCATGAAATTCTCAGATGTGTGCCGGGTCAAGGGAATTGTCTCACAATACGTGAAGGCCCTTGTGGGATGAAGAAGAAACCGACAAACAAATCTACCGAGATCCTGACAACGTAGGGAAGGGAGATCTTATATAATGACAATGGACTCAAAAATGAAGAATACACCAGCGCATACGAAGCGCCATCGTATACGTGAACTGCAACTCAAGATCACCCTGCGCGGTTCGAACCCTCTGATCTGGCGCCGCCTTCATGTACACTCCGAGACCACGCTTCACCGTCTCCATCTGAATATTCAGATGCTCATGGAATGGTATGATTACCACTTGTATCAATTCGAGATCCATGGGAATCAGTACGAATTTCCGCATGAGGAGGCAGATGGTATTGACTCCACCAGGGTCAGTTTGGGCGATCTCGATCTATCGAAAGGGGACACCTTCATGTACCTCTATGATTTCGGAGACTGTTGGGAGCATGATATTCTGATCGAGAGAAGCAGAATTCCGCGACCAAATACCTGGCTACCGTATCTCGCAACAGGCGAACGTGCCGGGCCGCCCGAGGATTGCGGCGGCATCGGGGGATTTGAACAGTTCTTGCAGGTGCTCGACGCTCCCCGGCATCCGGATCACGAGGAGATGGTAAATTGGGTCGGTGAGGATTACGACCCAGCCCGCTTTGATGTGAGGGCACATCGGCACGCATTGGTCATCGCCGAAAGCGGAATTGTGGGGTATCCGCAGCGCCCTGGCTGAATCTGAAGATTGCCGGTGGTCTTCCAGATCTGAGGTTCCATTCGCAAACCATCGTGGAGTTCCGGTTCGGTCCCATGTTGACGCTCATGAAAACACCTTACAGGCCGTGCACTTTGGTTCAATTATGAGCCCCGACCGTCCAAACCCATCCCTGATGATCAAGAAAATGCCATCTGAAACGGAACAAGAATGATTCTATATTACGCTGTTTACCCATGACCCCAAGGCGCACGCCACCCTTGCCACTGCTCCGGAGCGATGCTGCTCATGCTGAGGCTGATAAAGAAGGCGGCACGCATGCAACTCGGCCCAGCTCTACGGCGGCGGCTATCCGTCAATTCAAAGCGGCGCTCTCCAAGATCAAACGTCGGACAAAATTCATCACCTGGCGCGAATCGGGCGCTTACAGTAATGAATTGTCAAGAATCCTGCTTCACCTGAAAGAGGGCGTCACAGCCCCTCGTACCGGCGTTGAACTCGTCGCGTCTTTCTTTCGTGCCGATGACAAAATCTTCGCCATGTGCGACGATTCAAGCGGCAATGTCGGTCAGGTGTTCACCTTCGATGCTTGCGACTTGTTCGTCCACTACGCCGCAGAGTGCGATGACAAGGAATGGTCGGCGGCGTTAGTCCTTGAACTTTATCAGGTTGATAGCTACGGTGTCCGGGATTGCCTGTTTGATGCCGCCTCCAAGTATCTTCCTGAATCGGCGATCCGTTGGTTGATTGATCGTTTGTGGGTGGCTACGGACGGAGAGACAAACATTTATGACAAACGTCACTGGTTGTTTCGCATTGAATCGCTCGCCCGCCAGATCCACGACGTCCCTCTCCTCGAACGAGCATTACGTGCTTCGGGTGAGGGGGAAATCCATATCAGGGGATGTCTCGATATTGCGCGAGCATGCATCGATGCTGGAGACGCCCCTTCCGCGCTTTCATGGCTCGACCAGGTCCCCGACACGAGTTACGACAGCGGCAAACGTGACGAGCTTCTGCTTGAAGTCCACAAAAAACTCGAAAACAGGCGAGGAGCTGCCGAAACAGCCTGGCGGATCTTCAGGAGATGGCGGCATGAGCAAACTTTCAAAATGCTGTTGGAAAACCTCGGTCCAAATAACCGTAAACAACTGGTCGATGAAGAAACGCGGACGATTCTCAAATCGGTAAAGTTGTCATACACCGATACGAGGTTTCTCATCTGGTTGGGGCGTACCGATGATGCCGAAGCATATCTTTTCTCCCACCTTTCCGAGATCAATGGCAATCATTACGCCGATATACTCCCGATCGCGGATCTCATCGAGGAAGCCGGCAAATACCTTCTCACGAGCCTCCTCTATCGTGCACTCCTGGAGTCAATTCTCGCGCGAGCAATTTCAAAGTACTATACCCACGGTGTGCGTTATCTCAGGAAGCTGGATACCCTTGCTCCAAAGGTGGAAGAATGGCGGGAGTTTGTCGATCATGAAGAATATTTTGCCAGTCTGGAGAAAACTCACGCGAGGAAATCGAGTTTCTGGGAGCGATACAGATCGCCCCGTGGGAGGAGGAGAGACGGCTAGTGCTTTTTCGTGGGGAATAATCCTTGTACTCCATCAGCGACGGACTTCAACGGCACGACGGAAATGCGGGGGGCGAGTTCATAGCGTAAGGTCCCGGGATAGATAACGGAAATCCGGCTGAGATTCAGTTCTTCAATCGCTGTACGCATCGATGGCGTCAGTTTCGGAGCGTCTGTTCGTTTACATTCGACTCCATATTTTCTGTCACCCTTCATAAGAATCAAATCAATCTCGGCGCCATTGTGTGTAGCCCAAAAGTACTCTTCGTCAGGTTCGACGGAACGAATCACTTCCTCGATGACATACCCCTCCCATGATGCCCCGAGTCTCGGATGAGTCAAAAGATCCTTTTCCGATCGAATTCCCACGAGGTGATGCAATAAGCCGGTATCGCGGAAATACAATTTTGGACTTTTCACTTGTCGTTTCTTTAGATTTGCATGCCATGGTTGTAACTGTCGCACCATAAAAAGTTCCGACAGCAAATCGATGTATCTGCGAGCAGACGCTTCGCTGATTGCAAGCGAACGGGCAATTTCCGAAGCGTTCCAGATCTGTCCATGACTGTGAGCAACCATTGTCCAGAACCGACGCATTGTTGTGGCAGGAACGCGAATTCCCAGTTGGATGAGATCGCGCTCGAGAAAGGTCTGAACGAAGTTCTTACGCCACGAATTACTGTCCTGGTCGGATCGTGCGAGAAAGGAAAGTGGAAAGCCCCCTCGGAGCCAGTGACGGCTTAGAGCGTCAGCCCCCACTTCACTAAGTCCGAACCCCATCATCGTGATCATTTCAATTCTTCCCGCGAGACTCTCCGACGACTGGCGGAGGAGATCGGGTGACGCACTGCCCAGAATAAAAAATCGCGCCGGCAGAGGCTTACGGTCAGCCAGCACTCGAAGAACCGGAAAGAGATCAGGCTTGCGCTGTATTTCATCAATCACCACAAGGCCGTTAAGCCCGCTGAGCGCAGTCATAGGCTCGTCCAGCCGGGTGAGACTAACAGGGTCCTCGAGATCGAAGTAGTTCAGCGTTCCTGGGTCCAACAACTGGCGGGCAAGCGTAGTCTTCCCGCACTGGCGCGGTCCTATCAGAGCAACAACGCGACTGCGACCCAATGCGGTTCTTAGCTTCCTCTGTAATAATGAGCGTTTTATCATGAACTAATATAACCAGGAGATTCCGTTAATGCAAGACGAAATTTCATGGTATTCAAAGGTCTTGATGGAAGAGGTTGTAGGTTCATATCGGGGTCACAAAAAAAGAGGCCGATCCATTACGGAATCGGCCTCTGGCGTAGGGGGGTCCAATACATGTACTAAAGAAGGTTTGATATGGTTGAATTTGAGTAAATTCGGGCATCCTTTCCATGTATGGATAGCCTCCGTTGCAGGTCTTTGATCGCGTGTACATTTCTTTATTGACCTCCTTTTCACATTCTGTTTTTATAATTCCTACTTGACTAATTTCTATTCCGATAGGATTTCGTTCTATCGATGGCGTTTGCATTTTTCGTTATTATATTTTAAATTATCAGTAGATTTACAAGGGTTTTCAGGCGTACGGTATTCGTGCGCTTCTGTGACCTGATAGTGCCTCGGATAGAAGCACAAATCTAACTCAAACCTACCAAGCCACTCTTGCGCATAGCTTAACCGCACGTGTTACAATCGTCATAAACTCTTTGGAAATATTTTTACTCAAGAAACAATATCGCGGGAGTATCTATGAAATATTTTTACTTTTTCGTCCCAAGGATGCTTGGACTGTTGATGTGCGTTGGCATAGTAATCGTGTTATTCCCCTCTGTACTTTACTCGCAGGGGAGTATTAGCGGAATTGTTTTCAACGACCTGAATACTAATGCTGTCCGTGATCCAGGAGAACCGGGAATTAGGGGCCGGTACATCCGTGTCGTAGGTCCGGTGAAACATTCCATGTATACAGATGATTCAGGTAGATATTCCTTTGATGGACTGCCGACAGGTAGCTATACAATTAGTGAAGATTCAAAATCGGGATGGGCACAGACGATGCCACCTTCTCCCGGTACGTATAATATTCAAATATCAAGCGAGACTCCTGTCTGGGACACCATCAATTTTGGGAACCGTGCGACGAGGATCAGCGGTATTATATTCTACGATTTGAACGGTAACGGTCGCCGAGACCCCGGCGAACCAGGAATTAAGGGTTGGCATATCAATGCTGTAGGCCGAGACAGTCTGTATGCACGTACAAACGATTCTGGTGAATATTCCTTTGATGGAGTGCGGATAGGCAGCTATACAATTAGTGAGGGCTCAAAGAGCCATTGGACACAGACGATGCCACCTTCTCCCGGTACGTATAACATTCAAATATCAAACGAGACTCCTGTCTGGGACACCATCAATTTTGGGAACTACACGGGGAAGATAAGCGGTATTAAATTCAACGACCTGAACCGTAACGGTCGCCGAGACGAGGGAGAACCTGGAATTAAAGGTTGGCGGATCAGCATTTCAGGTACGGTTACTCGTCACACGAATACAAATGATTCAGGTGGATATACTTTCGATAACCTTCCGGAAGGCATTTATATAGTCAGTGAAGTTTCGAATAAATATTGGGCGCAAACGTTACCACCTGCCGGTTATTATCCCATTTTTATTACAAATGCAACTCCGGTCTGGGAAAACATCAATTTTGGGAACTATGCAGGGCGAATCAGTGGTATTGTATTCAACGACCTCAACGGCAACGGTCGCCGAGACGAGGGAGAACCTGGAATTAAAGGTTGGCAGATCCAGGTTAAGGGCCCGAGGAGTCGCTCAACGAGTACAAATGCTTCAGGTGTATACTTGTTGGATGGGTTACCAGCAGGTGATTATATAGTTTCTGAATTGTTAAAAGTAGGATGGGCGCAGACGGTACCACTTACCGGTGGATATAACATACACCTTTCGGACACAACTCCTGATTGGGAAAATATTAATTTTGGAAATTATATGGGGATGCGCTTTGATCAGAGGCTCGAAGGTATGGGCTTCAAGATTCCAACCGACGCCAAACTGATGACGTCCAATCTCGCTTGTGACACCGGTAACAGCTATGTTTGTGGATACAGCAATGGTTGGGATACGAAGAAGGATTACGTGACAATTAAGTATTCACATACCACTCAATCGTGGGTCGCTCGGTACAACAATGCAACGGTAAATAAAGACGATATGGCGTATGCGATTACGCTCGACAAAAACGATGGCAGTGTATACGTGACAGGCGAAAGTGACGGAGGAATTTCGAAGATGGACATTGCCACTGTGAAATACAATGCGGCTGGAGATTTGCAATGGGTTGCCCGGTGGAACAACACTGCTTTTAAGGGGAACGATGCTGGCTATGCAATTGCACTCAATCCAACTGGTACCGCTGTGTTTGTGGCAGGCGAGACCTTCAATGGGAACACGAATAGGTCCGATTATGTCACCCTTGCGTATGATGCACAAACGGGTGCAAAATTGTGGGAGGCGATGTACAATGGATCTGGTAGGAAAGACGATAAAGCGTACGCGATTGCCGTTGGTGCCGATGGAAATCCCATTGTGACTGGAGAGAGTGATGGAGGCACGCGGAAAGCTGATTACGCAACGATCATGTACGATGGTACAACTGGTGCGCAATTGTGGGTCCAGCGTTACGACGGACCAGTTTCGAAAAGGGATTACGCATTTGCAGTCAAAACTGATGGCTTGGGGAACGTGTATGTGACTGGTGCAAGTGAGGGTTCTGGCAGGTTCGATTACGCTACGATTAAGTACAGTGCTGCCGGAGAGCTCCAATGGGAGCGACGGTACGACGGCGCGGGCAAAAATGACTTCGGCTATGACCTAGCGTTGGATTCTTCTGGAAACGTTTATGTAACCGGTGCGAGCCAGGGTTTAAGGTCGCAACTTGATTACGCAACCATTAAATACGACCCGACTGGTGTCCAGGTGTGGGTGAACCGTTATGGGTTAGCTAAAAAGGATATTGCCCGGTCGATTGACGTATGTGAGAGCGAAAAGAAAATTTTCGTAACTGGTAGTACGGACGGAGGCAAGGGGAGAAAGTTAGACTGCCTGACACAAAAAATAGATGCGAATACGGGTGCAACAGATTGGATAACAATGTACAATGGTATTGGCTATGCCAATGACATTGCGTACAGCGTCAGAGTTCGTCCAGGGGGTGGAAGTTTGGTCATAACGGGAACAAGCAACGGTGGGAAGACCGCAATGGATGACTTCATTACGATCCAGATTCCAACTGGTACCTCAGGCATTGGACCAATAACGACACCAGAGATGGAAGCTGATGAAGGACCTGGTGAAGAGTCAGACCAAGGATTGGGCGAAATGCCTCCCGCAGAATATGAGATCGCACAGAATTATCCGAACCCGTTCAACCCGACAACGACAATCTCATTTTTGCTGCCAGAGGACGCCATCGTCACGTTGAAGGTGTACAACACGCTGGGCCAGGAAGTGGCAACGCTTATTGATAATGAAGTGATGGATATAGGTGAGCAGAGAGTTCAGTTCAATGCGGGCAACTTAGCGAGTGGAGTGTACTTCTACAGATTAAAGGCAGCGTCAATTGCTGATCCGGGCAAGAGTTTCATTCAAACGAAGAAGATGCTGTTAATGAAGTGAGTGCCAAGGTAAGGTGCTGATGTTCTTGATCTATGAAAAGATAGGACTACGGTAAAACCCTATCAGCCGTACAACAAGAGGTGATCGTTAGCAGAGATGCGAAGCGATAAGACTTTGTTTTAAGCAGAATGCGCTAGAAAGAAGACCTCATCAAGTTACAGCGATAGAGGTCTTCTTTAGTACATGTAGGTGGTCCGATACAGGTGCCAAAGGGATTTGAGATGTGCAAAATTTAGTGAATTTGGACTTCCTTTCAATACATGAAGATCCTCTATTGCTGGGTATTTGTCGGATGTAAATTTCTTTATTGATCCCCTTTTCAAGTTCTATTTATGAAGTTAAATTGCCTGCTTCAGACATAGGCGGGAATGATTTCGAGTATTACATCTCGTGACGGTCATCAGGTAAATGCTTGTCTTTCCTGCAACATCCCCTGCCATTAACAGAACCGTGGTGGTCATGCAATAAAAAAGCCGGGTATGATAGTTATTAAAGGATTACTTCATCAAATGTCCCGGGGAGAAAGTCGTCACCATGGAGCGGTATGTTAAAGAGAATCTAAAAATGGAAAATCCTTACTCGAGTTCCTGCAGTTAGAGTCGGATGAAGACTGGTAAATTCTTATTAGAATCGTTGTGATATTTGTACATTTGGTCACTTGTATAATATGTCAAATCCTCGGAGACAAGAGTCAGCTTAATATAATAAAGTTCTGAGAACTTCTTAGGGAGTTTTTCTACTGAATGCGCCATGTGGGTGATCGAAGATATAGAACCCCCCATTCATCCAGCATCTTATTCAAATCCACACCAGACTACGGAAGCAGCTTGACATTAATCACAAAATTATTCTCATTCAGTTTGGACCTAAAATGGGGAGCACTACACAGGGGAATAAATTAAACTTCCTATTGGCACATAAAACGGGGGCAGGTAACCCTAACATTGTTGATAATTCCCTTACCGTTTTGTAACTTCTTGCTGGAGAAATGTCCTGTGCAAGCGAAAATCCGCATTTAGATTCTATCATAAAATTGATCACTTGACCGAATGTGTTCATTGTGCCTGTAACCAAGAAGAGGTTGCTGTGTTCTTGCATTGCGGATTGGAGGGCGCAGACGATTGGTAAGAGAAAAGGACCACAGTGCCATCAGGCTTAACGGAAACGAGGCAGTTGACAGGAGTTCTACTCCAAAACCAATAATCACAATCTGAGACATCGCAGGAAAGATATGAAAATCTATGTTGAAGAGAAGATAAGTGTTGCGAGAATGAAGTATCAATTCCCGTCGGTACTCCTTATTCGGAACGATTGGGATGACTTCAGTTACAAGAGTCTGTTCAGCGCTTACTACCAGAACGAATCATCCCGAGATTCTATCGGCGAAGTTAAGATACTTCATAAGGGCAGAAAAACACCGATGCTCAAACACTTTTCAAAGCACTTACCTGCAGGCACGTGTTCTCTTGGGGTAAACCTAAACTACTACAGCCAGGCGAAGAGAATATTGGGTAATGAGTATCTTGACTACCTTGATGTAATGAACGATGTTACTTTTCTTCCTGGTCTCCACGAGGAGTTCAAGCTAGAAGAGGGCTTCCGCAAATCATTACTCAGAGACATGGATGCCAAGAAAGTTCTTGAACGGGCAGACTTGATTCATTTTGGTGAGGAGGCTGACAAACGAGATTTTGAATTTGAGGTGAACCTCAAAGGAGCGACCAAACCACACAAAATGAGTTTTTTGTTTCAGCTTGATGAAGCTATCCCTGGTAGGCTGATTGCCTTGATTGGGAAAAATGGAACTGGCAAGACTCAGTTCATTTCCAATCTTGCGAAGGCACTCGGAAAGGAGACTAGACAATGGAATCCAAAAACCCAGTTTCCACATTTCAATCGAATCCTTGCAATATCATTCAGCCCGTTTGATGACTTAACAATTCCAGAAAGAACTAAGAGATTTAACTACTTCTATTGCGGCATCCGCGATCCCAAATCAAACAAACCTCTAACTAAGCACCGGTTGTTGACTCTTTTGAAAGTAGCAGGTGTGGAAATACTGAATGAATATAAGTAGGCAAAATGGAACAGGTTGTTGACTCCAATCTTAGACCCGGAATCATTGAAACTAGTCGAAGACGAATTTATCGACAATGCCGATGAAAAGCTGAACGAGGGGTTTTCCTTACAGATCAGTTCCGGTCAACTTGCGCAAGTTTTGATCTATACGGAATTGCTCGCAAAGCTAAGACCGAGATCATTACTGTTATTTGATGAGCCTGAGATTCACATGCATCCCACCGCTCTCTCACATTTGGTGCGGTCATTACACGACCTGCTCGAAGAATACGATTCTCTCGGTATCATATGCACCCATAGTCCGATCGTAGTCCAAGAAATTCCGTCAAAGCATGTATTTGTGTTTGAACGCAAGGGCAACACCCCTTATGTTCGGAGATTGGGTTTTGAGTCCTTCGGGGAGAACCTTACGAACATTACTGAAGGGGTCTTTGAGACAATTGACATAGAGGCGAATTACAAAAAGGTCTTCAAGAAAATGCAAGAGCAAAGAATAGACATTAAAGAAATAGAATCACTCTTTCTGGGACGACTCAGTTTCAATGCTCGCACTTATCTCGCAAGCATATATTTGAAGAGCAATCGATGAAACGACTTATACCTTTCCCACCACCGTTTATAGATTACCACAATGAGATTGTCCAGAAGAGAAACAATCCGGCAAAACGTCGTCTCAATGCAATCAGATTACAGATCAGTGGAGCATTTGATGAGTATGCACAAAGATTGGCAAACGATTCTCTCGCGCGCATCGGACCGCTCAAGGTAGCGAAGCAGGTTAAGGGTCACTTGATCTATTGCTATAAAGCGGAAAGAGACGACTTATATTTCAAAATCAAGAATATGCAAAGCGACGAATTAAAATCGATTTGTCAGTATTGTGGGATCGGCGAACCAACAACATTGGACCATTTCATTCCGCAAGCAGAGTTTCCTGAGTTCTCGATTTTCCTTCTCAATTTGGTTTTGGCTTGTGCACACTGTAATAATATGAAACTCGGTGCCGGGCGTGAGAATGGATCAACTTTGTTCATCCATCTTTACCATGATGAAATAGAACTTAATCAATTCTTGTTCTGTAATATTGTAAGAACAAACAATGGTTTTGTTCCACTGTTTAGACTTACCAATAACGGCGCTATCCCAAAATCTCTGTTTCTTCGAATCAAGGAGCACTTTCGAAGACTCGAGCTGCTTAAAAGATTTCGAGATCAATCCAATGCTTGCATTTCTGGAGTCAGGGACGCCATACTCTTGAAATATTTTATTTTCACCCGTAGGCAGAAACGCCGCCTTCTTCACCAGCAAGTTCTTTTGATGAGGAGACAGTATGGACTCAATAATTGGAGGACCGCACTTCACGAAGGGTTGGCGGCCTCTAATGAGTTCTTAGACTCCACCTCGTCACCGTTTCTCCATCTGAGCAATAAATAGCTTTGGTATAAACTTACTGGAAGATGATAAGAGACATAGAAGATTGTTGGGATAGACTTCGGGTCAGTAATAGGTTTGTTCTGTGATCGCCAGTTGACGACAAACACTGCCAATGCCCTGGCCTTTTGACAGAAGTACCTCAGCCTCCTGTAACTTCGTGATAATCTCTTCTGCTGTGTGCCGCTTCTTACCCATATCGGTGTTCCCCTATTTTCAAAGTACCCAGCAGGTCGTTCACGTTACTGAGGTTACTGACGTTTCTGATGTTTTTTAAATACAGGCGTGAACGCACTATATATAGCGGAGTATTCGATCAAAAGCGGGGGTTCGATACATGTACTAAAGAAGATTTTAAATGTTGAAAATTAGGCGAAATAGGGCATCTTTCGTTGCTTTAACGTAACTTCTAATCATTATGTCCAGCAATCGTTGCATGTAATTCAAGGGATTCAGCAATCATTCGAACAATTACGAGATTTGAATTAGCACACCAAAGGGGGATTGTGTCAGGGATCTTTCAAATGGTAATGAAGGATCGATAAAAGGAAGACAGTTATAGAGCGAATAAACCTGATGACAGGAGAAGAATAAGTTCGCCCCGACAGATATTAATCTTCTGATTTTGTCCTTTTTAAAGATGCACAATAAAGTGAGCGATTTTGTATCTTACGTTTTTAATTCTGCTATTAATGACATTTGGGTTGATACATGGAATACGGTGGTCATACTAAGAGTTTATCGGCCGTTCAACTTGACATGAAAAGAGGAATTATTTATGAAAAGAATCAGAATTGCGAATGGGGATATTAGCGCTTCGGAGATTTCACTGGGATGCATGAGAATCGCCAATCTGACCCAAAACGAAGCATCAATACTCATCAATACAGCTTTGGACGAGGGAATTAATTTTTTTGACCATGCAGATGTATACGGCGGAGGTAAATCGGAGGAAGTTTTCGCACATGCCGTTGACATGAATCCCGGTATCAGGGGAAAATTTATCATTCAAACGAAGTGTGGTATAAGACAAGGGTATTATGATTTTTCAAAGAGCCATATTGTAACATCTGTCGATGGCAGCTTAAAGAGATTAAAAACTGACTACATAGATGTATTGTTGCTACACCGTCCTGATACACTGATGGAGCCCGAAGAAGTCGCCGAAGCATTTACGATTCTTCATAACAGCGGTAAAGTGAGATATTTTGGAGTGAGTAATCATAATCCCACGCAAATTGAATTGCTCAATAAATATTTGCACCACAGACTCATTATCGATCAGTTGCAGCTAAGTATAATGAACACCGGAATGATTGATTCAGGATTGCATGTAAATATGAATGCGGATTCTTCAGTTGACAGAGACGGAGGCATTTTTGAGTATTGCCGGTTAAAAGATATTACAATTCAAGCATGGTCCCCTCTTCTATTCGGGTTATTTGAAGGTGTATTTTTGGACAACGATAAATTTCCGAACCTAAACCGGACAATAAACGAAATGTCCGCAGTGAAAGGCATACCCAATACGGCAATTGCGATTGCATGGATCTTAAGGCATCCTGCAAAAATTCAACCGATAGTTGGAACAACTAATCCCAAACGTCTAAAGGATATTTGTAAGGCTTCCGGGATTGAACTGTCAAGGCAGGAATGGTATGAAATTTATAAATCGGCTGGGAATACATTACCATAACAGACATCTACGAAATTGTACTGCAGTACCAAATTCCGTTAAGCTGGCATTGTGTCTGGGTAGAATTAACTGGGGGCAATATTCTTACATAGGTAAGAATATTCAATGAATAAGACCGATATAAGCGAAAAGAGCCGAGCTTACAAGAATCCTGTGCTTGTTCTTCAGGGAAGGCGAGGCCAGGTAGGAGAATCCATGCCATATATTATCTCGCAGACCTATTCTAATTCGAAGTTTGTCTTCATCATTCGCTGTGGACATTTCCCTTGGATTGAGCAGCCTACGACTTTTTTTGATACTTGGATAATTGAAGAAGAGCTCGGAACCCCAGTTCAGTCCAGGGTGGGGTTTTTCGTTTTGTCAGGTTACTCTTATGACGATGGACTATCCCCAACTAACTCCACACGGAACATCTGCCATATCCTTGCATATCCAGAGGATCTGACATGGATCAATGAACTACATATGGTAATAATGGTTCGACGGGAGGAAGACGGATTTCAAAGGAATAACGTTGACCACCCAGTTGTGGGAAAATTCCAAAAAACGCTTTTGGTTCAAGTCGAGGTCTACAATGACCCATTTTTATAATATACAAAATGGCTCACTTTTTGCGGGGCAGGTCACTTTTATGTCAGGGCACGACGAAGCGACCGTGTACACCAAGCTCGGGAACAACAATAAAAAATATCATGGCTTTCTGTTCCGCCTGTGCTTACATGGAGACCTGAATTTGGATAATATTGTTCTTGCGACGATGGGGTCTCTTTATCGAACAATATACCGTTGCCCGTTTTGCGTATCGAACTCGATCACGCCCTCCGACGTAACAACGACCGGTACCGTTGTGCCGTCGTGATACACCTTTACAGGATGCCCCGCTCGAACTCTGCACTTCTTCCCCAATGTCGACAGTAGTTCCGCTGAGGTCAACTGTCCCCCGCTCCAGGAAAGGTCAACCACAAACCCACCTCTCGCACAGAGCCCCTTTGCTTCGCCGTCCTTCCATGCTCCCGGCAACGATGGCAGAAGATCAATAATGGTATCCTGCGATTGAAGAATCATCTCCGCTATCGCTGCCGTCACTCCAAACGATCCGTCGACCTGGAGAGCACCGGAACAATTTGAGAACAGATTCGCGAACGTATAGTGGCGGATTCCATAGGTGTAATTATCCAGGGCTTTTTCCGCGTCCCTCAGGCGGGCCCAGCAGCACATTTTCCAGGCGGATGACCAACCATTGCCCTCAAGACCACGCTGCTCCAGGACAACCCGTGCGGCTTTCGCAAGGTCAGGCGTCCGACCGACCGAGATCTGATGCCCGGGAAACAATCCGTACAGATTTGAAATGTGACGGTGACTTTTTTCTTTCTGCCCCCAATCCTCGAGCCATTCCTGCAAGTCCCCCCCTTTTCCGATCTGCATCGGTGCAAGATGATTCCTGGCCGCCAGGACCCTCTCACTGAATGCTTCATCGCGATTCAGGACAACCGCTGCACCGGCGACAGCGGTAAACAGATCGCTCAGGATCTGCATATCGATGGTCGATCCCGCACAGATGGTGACCCCCGGGCTGTTCCAGGATGTAACCTCATCGAAAAACTCGCCGTTACCGGGTCTATCGGGAAAATTCTCAGGCGATGTCGATGGATTTGTCACGAGCCAGCCATGTGTTGGGTGTTCGACGAGAAAGTCAAGAAAAAACTCCGCACTCCCCTTCATCACCGGATACATTCGCCTGAGAAATGCAGTATCGCCGGTGAACAGAAAATGTTCCCAGAGATGCGTGCACAGCCATGCTCCCCCGGTCGTGAACGTTCCCCATTGTGCCCCGTCCATCGGAGCTGCCACACGCCAGAGGTCGGTGTTCTGATGGAACACCCAGCCTCGCGCCGCGTAATGTTCCCTCGCTACCTCGGTCCCCTGAATTGTAAGTTCCTGTATCATGCGTATCAACGGTTCGGTGCAATCAGAGAGATTGGAAACCTCCGCCGGCCAGTAGTTCATCTCCGTGTTGATATTGGTCGTATATTTCGAGTCCCAGGGAGGATTCATAAACTGATTCCAGATACCCTGCAGATTTGCCGGCTCCGTGCCTGGACGGGATGAGGAGATCAGCAAATAACGGCCGAACTGAAAACAGAGCGCCGCAAGATCCGGATCGTTCTGCCCATCGAACATTATAAGGCGTTGATCCGTTGGAAGAAAAGAGTTCGGAGCGGAAGTGAAGCGCAGACTGGCACGGTGAAAGTAGTTCTGGTATTCACGAACATGATCCCGCTTGATCCCGTCATAGGAACGCGCCATGAGCGATGAGAACACGTCCGCGGTCCTTTTTTCCGGATCCGCGCTGACATCCTTGTAATTAACGAAGTTCGTTGCAGCAGCCAGATAGAACGTCACCGTATCGGCATTCCTGATCGTTAATTCCGTTCCATAACCGCTCAGCGAACCGCCGTCGTGCCGGATCTTTAGGCAGGCCCGGTACCGTATTTTCCCCTCGATCCCCAGATAATCGGCCGAACGGCCCGTTACCTGCAGGCCATCATCGCCCCACCGGTCCATCCGGAAATAATCGGTGCCATAATTCGAATGTTCTTCGTTCCGGCAGCCCCTCAACTCCGCAGACAGCGAAAGCCTTGCCCGTTCAGATGCCGTGAGCCTGATGACGATAACCTGATCGACCGCACTCGAGAAGATTTCCCGGGTGAATCGCACCCCGTCCTGTTCATAGTTTACCCGGACAATTGCGCTATCGAGGTCGAGCTCGAGCCTGTAATTTTTCACTTCTCCCTTTGCGTCAAATTTCAGGATTATATCACCCATCGCCTGGTACTTCTGTTGCTCAACCGGATAGCCCATGAGATAACGGCCGAACAACTTGTGGGCATCCTTGTATTTTCCTTCAAACACGAGTTTTTGAATTTCAGGAAGGTACCGGGCCCCGCCTTTTACTGTCTGTGAGTAAGGTCCGCCGCTCCAGTAGGTCTCTTCATTGAACTGGATCCGTTCGACATCCGTTTTTCCAAACACCATGGCGCCGAGTCGTCCATTGCCCACGGGAAGTGCGTTCTCCCATTTCAGTGCAGGGTGATTGTACCATAATGTCGTTGTGGGTGTGATGTCGTTCACCGGCTGGCCCGCCGCATCACAGACAACAATGGCAACGATAACGATCAAATAGACTGCTTTTTTCGTTCTAAAGAATGTGGTTACCAAAACAGATTGCAGGGCATCGCGGATTCTATGCATTTCATTATTCCTTCGGTCCGGGTGGGAGATTCTGATTCAGGTACCAGGTGAACAGTTCGTAGAGATGACGTGACGTTCCCTTCCCCTCATAGATACCATGAGAGCGGTTCGGGTATTCCATCATCGTAAAGTGCTTGTTGTTTGCAACGAGTTCATTCACCAGCGCCTCGAAGTTCTGGAAGTGCACATTGTCATCGCCGGAACCGTGGACGATAAGGAGATTTCCCTTGAGATTTTTCGCGTATGTAATCGGCGAGCCGTCCCGGAATCCAGCAGCGTTATCGTCGGGCAATCCCATATACCGTTCCTGATAGATATCGTCGTAATACCGCTGATTGCTGACGAATGCCACAGCGATGCCTGTCTTATAGAGATCCGGATAACGGAACATCGCGTTCAGCGTCATCGATCCGCCTCCGCTCCATCCCCAGATGCCGACACGGGACGAGTCAGCGAAACGCCACTGCCTGAGTAGCGATCGGGCTGCAGAGGCCTGGTCGGCCGAGGCGAGGATGCCGATCTGACGGTAGATGCTCTTCCTCCA
>Ga0209048_10000814_pt1 | contig 33283 bp, 25 predicted proteins | sample FrelakmetCRP12CR_FD_187146 | JGI IMG/M metagenome (GOLD analysis project Ga0209048, IMG submission 187146) | Freshwater lake sediment microbial communities from the University of Notre Dame, USA, for methane emissions studies - CRP12 CR (SPAdes)... | ecosystem: Environmental > Aquatic >...
CTGCGCGAACGGCAGCCATCTCGCGATGTGGGACGACCAGGAGGCCTATTTCCGGGCCCTGATCGGGTTCCTGAAGGACGTCGAAGGCGGACGATTCTCCCCGGGCGGGCGGTAACCCGGGCCCCGACCCCGGCATCCAAGCCGCGTGGTCGACGAGATCTCTGTCCGGGGCCGGGCTCCGTACTTCCCTTGCTTAGTCAATCCCGCTTGACACGAGGAGCCGTCTCCGGGGTTAAGATTCTCGGCCATCGGTCCTGTCCACGGGGAGGGCAGGACACCGCGCGAGTCCTCGAGGTTGTAACTCGGCACAGCCATGTCGGCTGGGCCGTTATCTGATGGCGCCCCCTTCGGGGCAAAAAGAAGGAGCGGGTAATGAAGAAGGGTGACCTGACGACGAAGGCGATCGGCCTGGCGATTGCGGGCGTGCTCGCGGGCTCCGGTCTCGCGACCGCGACGATTGCGGCCAAGAGCGGCAGCGCGAAGACGACGGCCGGCGACGAGAAGGCCAAGGACACCAAGGCCGCGTCCGACAAGCACGTGTGCAAGGGCATGAACTCCTGCAAGGGATCGGGCGGCTGCAAGTCCGGTGACGCCGGCTGCGCGGGCAAGAACTCGTGCAAGGGCAAGGGCGGCTGCGCTTCGGCCGACATGAAGCACTCCTGCAAGGGCATGAACTCCTGCAAGGGCGCCGGCGGCTGCAAGACCGGCGATGCCGGCTGCGCGGGCAAGAACTCCTGCAAGGGCAAGGGCGGCTGCGCGGTTCCCGTCAAGAAGGCGGCCTGACCGTATCGCGGTGACTTTCCTGGGGGCTGCGGGAGGGCCCGCGGCCCCCGGGTCTTTTTTGATTTCGGAATTCGGATTTCGGATTTGGAACAACCACGTGAACCCTGAAACTCGCAACAGGTGGGGCCTGCCTGATCTCGGCATCGGCATCGGCCTGCGGACGGTGCATTACCCGCACATCCTCGAAAAGAAACCCGACGTCGATTTCTTCGAGGTCCTCTCCGAGAACTACATGGACACCGGCGGCCGCCCCGTGTGGGTGCTCGACCAGGTGGCCGCGCGCTACCCGATCGTGCTGCACGGTGTCTCGCTGAACATCGGCAGCGCCGATCCGCTCGACCGCGAGCACCTCTCGAAACTGAAATCTCTCGCCGCGCGCACCCGCGCCCACTGGGTGTCCGATCACCTCTGCTGGACGGGTGTGGCGGGGCGCAACACGCACGACCTGCTCCCGATGCCCCTGACCGAGGAGGCCCTGCGCCACGTCGCGGCCCGCGTGAAGACGGTCTCCGACATCCTCGAGCGGCCGCTCGTGCTCGAGAACGCCTCGACCTACGCCGAGTTCACGTCCTCGTCCATGCCGGAGTGGGAGTTCTTCGGGCGCCTCATGGAGGACGCCGACTGCGGCATGCTCCTCGACGTCAACAACGTTTACGTCAGCGCCTTCAACCACGGTTTCGACCCCGAGGCGTACATCGACGCGATCGACCCGTCGCGCGTGACGCAGTACCACCTGGCCGGGCATACCAACAAGGGCACGCACATCATCGACACGCACAACGACCACGTGATCGACCCCGTCTGGCAGCTCTACCGCCGGTCCGTGGCGCGCACGGGCAATGTCGCGACCCTGCTCGAGTGGGACGCCGACATTCCCGACTTCGACGTCGTCCACGCCGAGGCGCTCAAGGCCCGGGCCTACCGCCGGAAGGAGAAGGCCATTGCCGCAGCCGCCTCTTGACCTCGGCCTGCCCCGCCTCCAGAGGTGGATGCAGGCCGTGATCGAGCAACCGGGCGCGGTGGACGACGCGATCGTCGCCGAGACGGCCCGTGCCGAGCTCGAGCCGTCCGAGATCGAGCGCGTGGTCCTGCCCTCGAAGACCCTGACGGCGGTCGAGCGGGTAGGCGTGTACCAGGGCATGTACCTTCTCCGCATGGTCGAGGCGCTCGAGGGCGACTACCCTGCGGTCGCCCACTTCCTCGGGGACGAGGAGTTCGCGGACCTCGTCACGCGCTACGTGGCGGCGCACCCCTCGACGAGCTACACGTTCAACCGCCTCGGGAAACGGTTCCCCGACTTCATCCGGCAGTCGCGGGGCGTGCGCAGGAAGGCTTTCGTCGCGGACCTGGCGCGCCTCGAGCTCGCGGTGACCGAGGTGTTCGACGCGCCCGAGTCGCCCGCGTGGCCGGCCGACGCGATCGCGAAGATCCCTCAGGGTGCCTGGGAAGGGGCCGTGTTGAAGCCGATCGCGGCGCTTCGCCTGGGCGCGTACGCGTATCCGGTCAACGCGTACCTCCAGTCCGTCAAGCAAGAGAACCACGACCACCCCGACGTCGGCCGCAGGGCCACGTACGTTGCCGTGTGGCGCAAGCGCTACGAGGTCTGGCGGCTCGATCTTTCGAAGCCGGCCCACGACTTCCTGGACGCGCTTGCGAAGGGCCGCCCCTTCGGCAGGGCCGTCGCGTCGGCGGCGAAGGGACTCCAGGGCGGCGCTGGCGAGCAGCTCTTCCGCTGGCTGCGCGATTGGGTCGCCGAGGGAATGTTCGAAGGGGTCGAGCTCTCGCGCTGATCTCTACTGGTCGAGCGGCACGAAAAACGGGTTCTTCGGGTACTGCTTCGTGTCGTAGACAGCGTCGAAGGGCAGCGCCCCGTCCCATGCCGCCTTGTCGGGGTAGGCCGGCCGCGGCTGGCCGTCCACGAACGCCGCGATCTCCTGCGCCTCGAGGTCGGTGATGCCGCCGGGCTGGTCGTTGGGCATCGCGTGGCGCACGAACCCCGCCAGCGTGTAGACGCGCGCGAACCCCGCCGCATCGTCATAAGAGCGCTGGCCCCAGACGGGGGGAACGTAGTCGTAGGGCAGGGGCGTGCGTTTTTCGCGGTAGCCCTGCCCGTCGAGCCCGTGGCAGGGCGAGCAGTACTGGTCGAACTTCATCCGTCCCCGCTGGGCGTTCAGCTGGCCGATCGGAACGATGTTCTGCGAGGCGATCGCGCCCGGGCGAAGCCCCGCGGGCAACGGTCCGGCCGGAAGCCCCTCGGAGAGCCAGGTGATGTAGGCGAGCAGGGCCTTCGCCTCGGGGCTGGACGCTTCCGGAGCCTTCCCCGCGAGGCTGTGCGTGAAGCAGCGGGCGATGCGGTCCGAGAGCGTGATCTTGCTGCCGTCGGGCCCGTCGACCGGATACTTGCGGGAAGCGCCGACGAGCGAGAGGCCCGCGGCCTGCTTTCCGCCGTCGAGGTGACAGTTGGTGCAGGCCAGGGCATTGGCTCCGAGGGCCTGCGAGTAGAGCTGTGTTCGGTTGAAGATCTTCGCGCCGAGGTCGGCCTCGGCGCTCGCGGGACCCGCGGATTTCTCCCTGGAACATTGGGCCGACGCGAGGGCGAGAGGCAGCAGGAGGGTGGCGACCCGGTTCTGGACGCGCATGATGACCTCCGGAAAACTGACTCCATCCTACGTCCGGGCGGCGCTGCCGCAACAGGCAAGAAGCACGGGAGGTCAGGGTTGACCCTGACCCGAATCAGGCGCGCGCGACTGGCGCCGGGAAGCCGCGCGCAATGAGGGCCCGCAGCGCCTGGCGCGCGCGGTGGAGCCGGATCTTGACGGCGGTGGGCGTCGCTCCGAGGGCTCGGGCCGTTTCCTCGGTCGACAGCTCTTCGATGTCGCGCAGCAGGATGACCGTGCGGTACTTCTCCGGCAGCCTGCCGATCGCGTCGCGCACCTGCTCGCGCGTCTGGCGCCGTTGGAGCGCCGCCTCGACCGATTCGGGCCAGCTCTCGTCGCCGAGGACGCGGTGGCCGGTCTCGTCGAAGGTCGGCAGCAGCTCCTCGATGGACGTCTCCGGGCGCCGCCGTCCCGAGCGCAGCTTCATGAGGCAGCAGTTGATGGCGATCCGGTGTAGCCACGTCGAGAGGGTCGAACCGCCCTCGAACCGTCCGATCGCGCGGAAGGCCGCGATGAAGGCCTCCTGGACGGCGTCCCGGGCGTCCTCTTCGTTGCGCACGTAGCGTCGGGCGACCGCGAGCAGGCGCGCCGTGTGGTCCCGGACCAGGGCTTCGCAGGCGGCGTCGTCGCCGGCCCGCAGCCGTTCGAGCAGTTCGAGTTCTGCCAGGGACCTACCCCCTCGATGACGAAACCGCGGCGGCTACGATATATCCGCCCCCGGGCCGCGGGACGCCGGAATCGCGCTCCAGCGTCCGACTTGCCATGCAGGGATACGCTCTACCGATGCACGACGCGCTGACGCGGGAGTGGCTCGAGGCCGACGGCCTCGGGGGATTCGCTTGCGGGACCGTGGCGGGGATCCGGACGCGGCGCTACCACGCGTTGCTCCTCACGGCGAAGAACCCGCCGACCGGGCGCATGGTCCTCGTCAACGGGTTCGACGCATGGGTCGAGACCACTGCGGGACGCTACGCCATCTCCTCCCAGGCGTACGGTCCAGACGTGACGTATCCGGACGGGGCGTCGCGAATCGCCTCCTTCGAACCGGAGCCCTGGCCGCGCTGGATCTACGCGCTGCCGGACGGCACGAAAGTGTCGCAGGAGATCTTCGTGCCGAAGGGCTCCTCGGCCGTCGCGGTGTCCTGGCGGCTGATCGCCGGTACGGGCGCCGTCGCTCTCGAGGTCCGGCCGTTCTTCTGCGGCCGCGACTACCACTCTTTGCACCACGAGAACACAGCCTTCCGGTTCGAGGCGACCCCGGGCGATGGCGGCGCCCTCCGCTTCCAGCCGTACGGGGACGTCCCGGCGGTTCTCGTCCGCTCCAACGGTCTCTATGTGTCGCGCCCCGAGTGGTACCGGAATTTCCTCTACGCCGAAGAGAAAGCGCGCGGCCTGGACTCTTCCGAGGACCTCGCCGCTCCGGGGACCTTTCGTTTCGATCTCTCGGGCGAGGCGATCTGGCTGGCCGCCGCGGAGGGGCACGAGGGCGGCCTCTCGACCTGCGGGCCGGAGGGCTCGATCGAGACGCTCCGCTCGGCCGAACGGAGTCGTCGCGCGCGCCTGCCGGGCCGCCTCGACCGCGCGGCCGACGCCTACCTCGTGCGGCGCGGCGCCGGGCTGACCGTCGTCGCGGGCTATCCCTGGTTCACCGATTGGGGCCGCGACACGTTCATCGCGCTGCGCGGGCTGTGCCTGGCGACCGGGCGCCTGGCCGAGGCCGAGGGGATTCTCCTCGAGTGGGCGGGCGCCGTCTCGCAAGGCATGCTGCCGAACTTCTTTCCCGACGCGGGAAGTGAGCCCGAGTTCAACTCGGTGGACGCATCGCTCTGGTACATCGTGGCCGTCTACGACTACTTCGAGGCAATGGCGGCCGCGGGCCATCCTGCCTCCCGCGAAAACGTGCAGAAGTTCCAGTCGGCGATCGAGGCGATTCTGGAGGGGTATGCGAGGGGGACGCGCTTCGGCATCCGCGCCGACGCGGACGGTCTGCTCTCGGCCGGCCAGGCCGGCGTGCAGTTGACCTGGATGGACGCGAAGGTCGGGGATTGGGTCGTCACCCCCAGAATCGGCAAGCCCGTCGAAGTCCAGGCCCTCTGGCTGAATGCGCTCTGGATCGGCAGCGCCTTTTCGGACCACTGGCGCGAGTTGCACGACCGCGCGCTCGCATCCTTCCACGAGCGGTTCTGGAACGAGGCTGCGGGCTGCCTCTACGACGTCGTCGATCCCGACCACGCCGCGGGCGCGGCCGACGCGACATTCCGGCCGAACCAGATCTTCGCCGTCGGAGGTCTGCCGTTTCCGGTCCTCGAGGGCGAGCGGGCGCGCCGCGTCGTGGACGCCGTGGAGGCAAGGCTCGCGACGCCGCTCGGCCTGCGCTCGCTCGCTCCGGACGCTCCGGCCTACAAAGGGCGTTACGAGGGCGGCCCGCTCGAGCGCGACGGCGCCTACCACCAGGGCACCGTGTGGCCTTACCTCGCGGGCGCCTTCGTGGATGCCTGGGTGCGCGTGCGCGGCGGCTCGGACGAGGCGAAGCGGGAGGCGCGCGAACGATTTCTCGCGCCGCTGCTGGCGCACCTCGACGAGGCGGGCCTCGGCCACGTCTCGGAGATCGCCGATGGGGACGCGCCGCACACGCCGCGCGGGTGTCCCTTCCAGGCCTGGTCCGTCGGGGAGCTGCTTCGGATCGACCGGGTTCTCCTGGCCGAAACTGGAGATGCGGGACAGCCCGTTGCATCCAGGGAGCCAGAATGAGCCCGAAATGCCCCGACGCCGAGCTCCGGCGGCTCGACGAAGATCTGAAACGCGCCCAAAACTGGAAGCGTTGGGGGCCCTACCTCTCGGAGCGCCAGTGGGGGACCGTGCGGGAGGACTACAGCCCCGGCGGGAGCGCCTGGGATTCGTTTCCGCACGAGCACGCCCGCTCGCGGGCGTACCGCTGGGGTGAGGACGGCCTCATGGGCATCTCGGACCGCCACCAGTACGTCTGCTTCGCGATCGCGCTGTGGAACGGCAAGGATCCGATTCTGAAGGAGCGCCTCTTCGGCCTGACGGGCCCGCAGGGCAACCATGGCGAGGACGTCAAGGAGTGCTACTACTACCTCGACTCGACGCCGACGCACTCCTACATGAAGGCGTTGTACAAGTACCCGCAGCGCGAGTTTCCCTATCAGCAGCTCGTCGACGGAAACCGGGACCGTTCGCGGCGCGACCCGGAGCTCGAGCTCTCGGACACCGGAGCCTTCGACGGCGACCGGTACTTCGATGTCTACACCGAGTACGCGAAGGCCGGGCCGGACGACATCCTGGTTCGCGTCCGCGTTTTCAACCGCGGCCCCGAGGCCGCCACCGTGCACGTCTTGCCGACGATCTGGTTTCGCAACACGTGGTCGTGGGGCCTCGGCGCCCGGCGCCAGCGCCTGCGGGCCGGCGAAGCTCGACCGGGGCACGCAGCGATCGACGCGGATAGCGAGTACTACGGGCCGCTGACGCTCGCGTGCGAGGGCTCCCCGGAGCTTCTTTTCACGGAGAACGAATCCAACGCGCGCCGGCTCTGGAGTTCCGACAACGACTCGAACCACGTCAAGGACGGCTTCCACGACTATGTCGTGGGCGGCGTGAAGGCCGCGGTCAACCCGGAGGCCAGGGGCTCGAAGGGCGCCGCGCTGTATGTGCTCGCCATTCCTGCGGGCGGGTCCGCCACCGTGCAGCTGCGCCTGACGAAGGGCGCCGCGTCACCGGAACCGTTTGGCGCGGAGTTCGACGCCATTTTCGAGGAGCGGGTCCGGGAGGCGGACGCCTTTTACGACACGCTCGCGACGCCGGACCTCTCCGAAGACGCCCGCGCCGTTCAGCGCCAGGCATTTGCGGGAATGCTGTGGTCCAAGCAGTTCTACCACTACGATGTGGGGCGCTGGCTGCGCGGCGACCCGGCCGGCCCCGAGCCGCCGAAACGGCGCCTGCGCGGTCGCAACAGCGATTGGACGCATCTGATCAACGCCGACGTGATCTCGATGCCCGACAAGTGGGAGTACCCCTGGTACGCCGCATGGGACCTCGCGTTCCACGCGATCCCGCTCGCGCTGGTGGACCCGGAATTCGCCAAGCAACAGCTCGTGCTCCTCCTGCGCGAGTGGTACATGCACCCGAACGGCCAGCTTCCGGCTTACGAGTGGGCCTTTGGCGACGTGAACCCTCCCGTTCACGCGTGGGCGGCCTGGCGCGTCTACAAGATCGACAAGAGGAGGAGCGGCCAGGGCGACCGCAAGTTCCTGGAGCGTGTCTTCCACAAGCTGCTCCTGAACTTCACCTGGTGGATCAACCGCAAGGACGCCGACGGCAAGAACGTCTTCCAGGGCGGCTTCCTCGGTCTCGACAACATCGGTGTCTTCGACCGCAGCTCCGCGCTGCCCACGGGCGGCCACATCGAGCAGTCCGACGCGACGAGCTGGATGGGCATGTACTGCCTCAACATGCTCGCGATCGCGCTCGAGCTCTCGAAGGAGGACTCCGCGTACGAGGACGTGGCGTCCAAGTTCTTCGAGCACTTCGTCTACATCTGCCGGGCAATGAACAACATCGGCGGCGAGGGCATCGAGCTCTGGAACCGCGAGGACGGGTTCTTCTACGACGTGCTCGACCTTCCCGACGGGCGCAAGTTTCCAATGAAGGTCCGCTCGATGGTGGGCCTGATCCCGCTCTTCGCGGTCGAGACGATCAGCTCCGACCTGGTGGATCGGCTGCCCGGCTTCAAGCGGCGCATGCAGTGGTTTCTGGAGAACCGGCCCGACTTCGCCCAGCACGTCGAGACGGAGACGACGGCCGACGGAAAGGTCAAGCGATTCTTCTCGCTCGTCAACCGCCAGCGTCTGAGGCAGGTCTGCCGGTACCTCCTCGACGAGAGCGAGTTCCTCTCGCCTCACGGGATCCGGGCGGTCTCGAGGTACCACCACGAGCATCCCTACGTCCTCGACGTGATGGGCATGGAGCACCGCGTGGACTACGAGCCGGCGGAGTCGTCCACCGGCCTCTTCGGCGGCAACTCGAACTGGCGCGGCCCGGTGTGGTTCCCGGTCAACTACCTCATCATCGAGTCGCTCCAGAAGTTCCACTTCTACCTCGGCGACGCCTACCGGGTCGAGTGCCCGTACGGGAGCGGGCAGATGCGGACGCTCTGGGACGTGGCGGGCGAGATCTCGCGGCGCCTGAACCGCATCTTCCTGCGCGACGCCGGCGGCCGGCGGCCGGTCTTCGGCGGCAACGCGAAGTTCCAGAGCGACCCCCATTTCCGCGACCATGTTCTCTTCTACGAGTACTTCCACGGCGACAACGGCGCGGGCATCGGCGCCAGCCACCAGACCGGCTGGACAGGCCTCGTCGCCAAGCTCATTCAGCAGAGCGGCCAGTAGGCCGGCAAGAGGAGGCAGTCTTGTCCACCATCGCCGACGTCGTCGTCGCCCTCGTCGCGCTCCTGCATGTCTACATCCTCGTGCTCGAGATGTTTCTCTGGGACAAGCCCCGCGGGCTGCGCGCGTTCGGCCAGAGCCTCGAGCAGGCGCGCGCATCGAAGGTCCTGGCCGCCAACCAGGGGCTCTACAACGGGTTTCTGGCGGCCGGCCTCTTCTGGGGCCTTTGCCTCGGAGCGGGCGGGACCGCCGTGAAGGTCTTCTTCCTCTCGTGCGTCCTGGTGGCCGGGCTCTACGGCGCGGCGACCGCCAGCCGCCGGATTCTGTTCGTTCAGGCCGTCCCCGCCGCCGTGGGGCTGGCGCTCGTCCTGCTGGCCCGGGTCTGAAACCCCCGCCGGGGGCCGGCATCTGAGGGGTATGACCGAAGCTGCCCGCAAGAAGATCGTGATCGTCGGCGGCGGGTTCGCGGGGGTCGAGAAGCGGCTGCGCGTGGCCATCGACTGGACCTGGGATCTGATCTTTTCGAAAGACCTCGTCCAGTTCCTCTCGCGCCGCAGGGAGACCATCTCGCAGCCGCAGGCCGAGGTCGCGGACGCGATGAGGCGCGCGGCGGGATAGGCTTTTCGAAACACGCAAGGAGCCGACATGCCCACTCTCACGGACCGCGCCTCGCGACTGCGCCGCCTCGTCCACTCCGTCTCGTCGGGCCTGCGGTGGCTGCCGCCGACGGTCGCGCGCCTGACGATCGGGTGGACCTTTCTCCAGACGGGATGGGGCAAGGTAAACGACCTGCCGAAGGTGATCGCTTACTTCACAGACCTCGGTATTCCCGCGCCGCAATTCCAGGCGCCACTGGCCGCGACCGCCGAGCTCGTGTGCGGCGCGCTGATCCTCGCCGGGCTCTTCACGCGGGTCGCGAGCCTGCCTCTGATCGGGACGATGCTCGTTGCGATCCTGACGGCGAAGAAGGGCGACATCCAGGAGCTCTCGGACCTCTTCGGCACGGCGGAGTACCTCTACATCGTCATCCTCGTGTGGCTCGGGGCGTACGGCGCCGGGCCGATCTCGCTCGACGCTGTCTTCGCAAAACGGCTCGAGCGCGGCGAGCGACCCCTCCCCGGCCGGTAGTCGCCGGAAATATCCTTGGAAGAATTCACGACGGCCGCTCGAAAGGGCGGCCGTTGCGGCATTCGGGGCCGCTGAGACGCCGCGCGCGTCCAAATCCCTGGAGCGCGCGCGATAGCGGGTCGCAGCCGGCGGAGCGGGTCCGCGGCTTCCGAGAGTTGGTCACGAGCGCCGGGCCTTCCGTCCTTCGAACCAGGTTCGTCCTCTCGCTCCGGCGCATTCGACGCCCATTCACGATTCTGAATTCAACCTCGCGGTGCGCCTCGATGCCCGCTGCTCCGTCCCCTTCGCGGCGACTCTCATCCTCGGGTCCGGGTGCCTCGGCCCTCGGCGGCCCGCGGGCCCGTGTGCGTGACGATGGCATCGCCGTTGCTCTCTGCTGTGGTGCGCCGCCGTGTGGCAGGCGTAAAGGAGGAATGGCAAGAATGAACACGCACAGGAGAGCGCGCCCAAGGGCGGCATGGAGATGGGGAGCGGCCCTTGCGGCCCTGCTCGCTCTGGTTCCGCTCGCGTCCGCGCAACAGTTGACCGGAAACATCTACGGCCGCGTCGTGGATGAGCAGGGGGGGCGGCTGCCCGGCGTCACGGTCACGCTCTCGGGCATCGGGGCGGCAAAGTCGCAGACGACCGACGCCCGCGGCGAGTTTCGCTTCCCCAACCTCTCCCCGGGCGTGTACACGCTCGTCTACGAGCTGCAGAGCTTCGCGAAGGTCACCAACGCCGACGTGAAGGTGTCCATCGGGCAGAACACCGAGACGACCGCTCAGCTCAAGATCTCGAGCGTCGAGTCGACGGTGGTCGTCGAAGGCGCCCCGGCGCTGCTCGATACGCGCAAGGTCGAGACGGGCGCAGTCGTCGACGCGACCGAGCTGGCCCGGATCCCGACCGCGCGCGACCCGTGGGTCATCCTGGGCACGGTGCCGGGCGTGCAGCTCGACCGTGTGAACGTCGGCGGCAACGAGAGCGGCCAGCAGTCGACCTACGTCGGAAAGGGCGCCGACGCGAGCCAGAACACCTGGAACGTGGACGGCGTCAACATCACCGACATGGGGGCGCTCGGCTCGTCCCCCACCTATTACGACTTCGAGTCGTTCCAGGAAGTCCAGGCCTCGACGGGGGGCAGCGACGTCACGGCGTTGACGCCGGGCGTCCAGTTGAATCTCGTCACCAAGCGCGGCACCAACGCCGTGCACGGCTCGGCGCGGTTCTACCTCGCCAACAAGGACCTGCAGTGGAACAACGTGACGGCGGAGGACCAGGCCCAGGGCGTCAAGAACGGCGGCAACCGCATCAACGAGGTGCAGGACTACGGTCTCGAGCTCGGCGGGCCGCTCTGGCAGGACCGCCTCTGGGCCTGGGGCGCCGCCGGGCGCAACCAGATCAATCTCTTCAACGCCCAGGGCAACCCGGACGATACGCGCCTGATCGACTACAACGCCAAGATCAACTTCCAGCTGTTCGACTCGACCTCGCTCGCCGGCTCGTTCTCGGAAGGCAACAAGGTGAAGCTCGGTCGCAACGTGAGTTTCAGCCGCCCGCCACCCGCCTCCTGGAATCAGACCGGCCCGACGACGATCTGGCGCGGTGAGATTTCGCAGATCTTCTCGTCGTCGCTCTTCGTGACGGCGTCCTACTCGTCGGTGCCGACCGGCTTCTCGCTCACGCCGCAGGGCGGCAGGGATGTCAACAACCTCTACATCAACGAGCAGGGGCAGTACATCGGCAGCTACCTGTACGCCGACACCCACCGGCCGCAGCAGCAGGCCGCGGCCAGCGGTTCGTACTTCTTCAACACGGGCCGCGTGGGCCAGGAGCTCAAGTTCGGGTTCGGCTACCGGACGACCAACGTCGACTCGACGTCCTCGTGGCCCGGAAACGGCAACTACGGGGACCTCGCCGACTTCAACGCTCCGGTCGCGGTCATGACGCGCCAGGCGGTCGTGAATTCGACCCTGAACTACTGGAGCGGCTATCTCTCCGACACGCTGACGTTCGGCGACCTCACGTTGAACGCCGGCGTCCGATACGACGCGCAGCAGGGCAAGAATCGCGCCGCGTCGACCCCGGGCAACCCGGTCATTCCCGATCTTCTGCCCGCGGTCACGACCCTCGACGCGAGCTCGACCTTCAAGTGGGAAAACGTCGTTCCTCGCATCGGCGCGACGTACGCGCTCGGCCAGGACAAGAAGACGCTCCTGCGGGCCAGCTATTCGCAGTACGCCGACCAGCTCGGGGCCAATGCCATCGCGTTCACCAACGCCGGGGCCATCGCCGGCCTTTACTACTACTGGAACGACGCAAACGGAGATCACGTCATCACGCGGGACGAGCTCAACCTCAACAACCTGGTCGCAAGCTACGGCGTGGACCCCGCCAACCCGGGATCGGCCATCTCGGCCAACACCGTGGACCCGAACCTCAAGGCCGGAAAGACGCAGGAGATCATCGGCGGCGTCGAGCGGGAGATGCTTCCGGGCTTCGTCGTCGGCCTCGCGTACACGTATCGCAAGTACACGGGCGCCCTCTACCCGCACCGGACCGGCCTGACGGAGAACGACTACGAGGTCGGCGGCCAGTTGACCGGGACGCTCGCCAACGGGCAAACCTTCTCGATTCCGTACTACCAGCTGAAGCCGGGAGTTCCGGTGCCGGCGGGCGTCACGCTCAGCAACCGGCCGGACTGGAACACGACGTACAACGGCCTGGACCTCACCTTCCAGAGGCGCCTGTCCGGCAAGTGGCTCGTCCGCGGCGGCGCGACCTGGCAGAACTGGAACCAGCATGGCGGCGCGGGGTCCTGCTACGACCCGACGAGCAACCGGGGCGGCAACAGCGAGCTCTGGCCGGGCACGCTCATCGGCATCCAGACGGGCTCGACCTGCGCGGGCGACGACATCGCGGCCCTGCCGGCCGGCGCCTCGAGCGGATCGCGCAACGAGGTGTTCCTGAACTCGCGCTGGCTCTTCAACGTCGGCGGTCTCTACCAGCTGCCCGCGGGCTTCGCGGTGGCGGGCAACTTCTTCGGGCGCGAGGGCTATCCGTACATCAATTACTACCGGTTCGATCCGGGCGACGGGCTCGGGCCCCGGGACAACATCATCGGCAAGCTCTCGAGCAACCGGTACGCCAACGTGTACGAGCTCGACTTGCGCCTCGAAAAGGTCATCTCGGTCAATCCCCTCGAAATCACGCTCGCGGCGGACGTGTTCAACGTGCTCAACCAGGGCACGGTCCTCCAGCGCACCGCGCGCGTGAATTCGAGCGCGTACAACAACATCATCGAGATGCAGAGCCCCCGCGTCGTTCGGTTCGGCGCGCGGCTGTCCTTCTAGAACCCTCTCCGTGCGGTTGGCCGGCGGGCCTTCGGGCCTGCCGGCCCCCTTTTTTGCCTCGCGGCCGAGCCCCGCGTTCGAATCTCCCCGGCGCCGCGAGCCGTGGCAAGATACGGCCTCTGAGCCGAGCACTTTCCGAAAGCACCGCGTCGCTTCCGCCTGCCCGGCGGTGCGACGTCCTCTGCCTCCCGATCATCGACTGGGGATTCCGGTTCCAGCGCCCCCAGCAGCTGCTGTCGCGCTTCGCGGCCGACGGGCACCGCGTCTTCTACGCCCGGACGGGCTTTCTCGGCCTCGACCGCGAGCCGGAGCTTTCGACGGTCGCAGAGCGCGTCTTCGAGGTCGCGCTGCCCGGCGAGCATGACTTCGACATCTACTCGCGGACGCTCGCGGGGGAGACGCTCGCTCAGGCGCTCGACGGCGTCGGAGCGCTCCGCGAGCACTGCCGCTTCTCGGGGGACCTCGTCCTCTTCGTCCAGTACCCGTCGTGGGAGCCCCTCGCGCGGGAGCTCCGTGAGCGCTACGGGTGGCGGCTCGTCTACGACTGCATGGACGAGCACACGGGATTCGGAACTCACGGCGAGGGCACGGAAGGGGATGAGCGGCGGCTGATCTCCGAAGCCGACCTCGTGCTCGTCACGTCGCGGCCGCTCCTCGAGAAGGTGGCGCGAGTTCGCCCGGACGCCCTGCGACTTCCGAACGCGGCCGACGCCGAGCGCTTCGAGAAACTCCCTGCCCGCAGTTCCGGCCCGCTCGCGAGGCTCGCCCGCCCGGTCGTCGGCTACTACGGCGCTATCTCGGCCTGGTTCGACATCGCCGCGGTCGCCGAGGCCTCGCGGCGCCATCCCGAGTGGTCCTTCGCGCTCGTCGGCGACACCGCGGGCGCCTCGCTCGAGAGTCTCGATGGGCGGCCAAACGTGCACCGGTTCGGAGAAGTGCCGTACGAAAAGCTTCCGGCGTACGTCGCGGGCTTCGACGTGTGCACGATCCCCTTCGAGCGCACGCCCCTGACCGAGGCGACCAACCCGGTGAAGCTCTACGAGTACCTCGCCACCGGCAAGCCCATCGTCGCCCGCCGGCTGCCGGAGCTCGAGCCGTTTGCCGGGGTCGTGACGCTCTACGACGCGCGCGAGGAGTTCGTGGGCGCTCTCGAGCGCGCGGTGCGCGAGCAGGGGACGGCCGACCTCGCCGACCGGCGCCGAGCCCTGGCGCGCGAGAACACCTGGGAAGTGCGGTACCGAGACCTTCGGCAGCGCCTCGACACGATCAAGCCGCCGTCGACGAACGCCCTCCCCCCACGGGGAAGGGACGGGGAGAGGGTCCCCTCCGGCGACGCCGTCGCCGCCCGCGTGCGCGAGATCCGCCGCCTCGACGTGGTCGTCCGCGAGCAGAAGAAGGGCATCGAGTTCCTGCGCGGCGAGGCCGAGGTGCGGGAGAAGAACATCGCGGAGAAGGTCGCCGCCATTGCGGCCCTCGAGCGGGAGCTCGAACGCGAGCGCGGCATCTCCGCGGCCCGCGAGGAGCATCTCAAGACGGCGCTCGCGGAGATCGCGCGTTGGGAGAACTCGCGTCTCGGCCGTCTCCGCAGGACCGTTGGCCGCGTGAGAGGCTCTGCGGGACGCGCGACGGCGCCGGGAACGCCGCTCTTCGCCGTGGGCTCGCGCCTGATCCCGCGGCCGCTCGCCCGCTGGCTGCGCCGCATCGCGCCGGTCGCTTCGAAGGCGATGGTCGAGCTCCCGGAGCCGGTGGCCGGCCGTCGCCGGACCGACGCCGTGCCGATGGAGCCGGCCGGCCGTTACGACACGATCGTCTTCTCGATCATCGACTGGGACTTTCGCTTCCAGCGCCCGCAGCAGCTCGCGACACAATTCGGCCGGCAGGGGCACCGCGTCTTCTACCTGTCGACGACGCAGTTCGTCGCCCCGAGCGGGCCGGCCTGGGACCTCACGCCCAAGGCCCGGCGGGTGGGGGAACTGCGGATCCGGTCGCGCCGTTCGCTCGACATCTACAGTGGCCGGCTCGATGCCGCCGATCTGGATGTTCTCGTCCAGTCCTTCGAGGCCTTTGCGGCGGACCTCGCGATCGGCGACGCCGTGTGCCTCGTCCAGATCCCGTTCTGGGCGCCGCTGGCCCTGCGCCTGCGCGAACGGCTCGGCTGGCGCGTCGTGTACGACTGCATGGACGAGTGGACGAACTTCCCGGGGTTCGGCCAGAGCGTGCTCTCGCTCGAGGAGAAGCTCGTCCGCGGGGCGGATGCCACGATCGTCTCGGCCGACCGCCTCGAAGACAAATGGAAGGGTGTCGCGCCCCGCCTGATCCTCGCGAAGAACGCGATGGACGCCGAGCACTACCGGGCCCGATACGGCCCCAATGCGCTTCTCTCCGGCGCGCCCCATCCGATCATCGGCTACTACGGCGCCCTCGCCTCGTGGGTGGACGCCCCGCTGCTGGAAAAGATCGCCGACCGGTACCCGAAGGCCACGGTCGTGCTGGCCGGCGGGCAGTTCGACGTGGATCTTTCCGCCGTCGCCGCGCGGCCGAACGTGCGCCTGCTCGGCCAGAGGCCCTACGACGAGATGCCGCAGCTCCTGTGGCACTTCGACGCGTGCGTGATCCCGTTTCTCGTCAACGACATCACGGAAGCCACGAACCCGGTCAAGTTCTACGAGTACCTCTACGGCGGCAAGCCTGTCGTCGCCCCGGCGCTGACGGAGCTTCTTCCGTACGCGGACCTCTCCTATCTCGCCCGCGGCCACGACGAGTTCCTCGCGCAGCTCGACCGCGCCCTCGCCGAGCCCGCCGACGACCCGCGCCGGGCCGCGCGCCGCCGGGTGGCCGAGGAGAACGACTGGGCGCATCGCTACGAGGCGATCCGCGAGGGGCTGGCCGAGGCGCATCCGGTCGTCTCCGTCGTGATCGTGGCCTACGGCGGCCTCGAACTGACGAAGGCATGCCTCGAGTCGCTCCTCGGCGCGGAAACGTGGCCGCGCCTCGACGTGATCGTCGTGGACAACGCCTCCTCCGACGGCACGCCGGAGTATCTCGCCAGTGTCGCTGCCGCGGATCCCCGGGTGCGCTGCGTCTACAACCGCGAGAACCGCGGCTTTGCGGCCGCGAACAATCAGGGGATTGCGCTCGCCGCAGGCGAAATCGTCGTCCTCCTGAACAACGACACCGTCGTGCCGCCGGGCCTCATGGGCCTGCTCGCCGGCCACCTCGCGCGGGACGCCTCGATCGGGCTTCTCTGCCCGACGACCAATTTCTGCGGCAACGAGGCTCGCGTCGAGCCCGGCTACGAGGCCATGGCGGACCTGCCCGCTTTCGCCGCCCGCCGCGCCCGCGAGCACCGCGGCCGCGTCTTCGACATCGGCGTCGCGGCCATGTACTGCGTCGCCGCCCGCCGTCAGGTCCTCGACGAGGTCGGTCCGCTCGACGAGGCTTACGGCGTCGGCATGTTCGAGGACGACGATTTCGCCGTCCGCATGCGCGCGAAGGGTTACCGCGTCGCGTGCGCCGAGGACGCCTACGTCCACCACGTCGGCCAGGGTGCGTTCCGCAAGCTCTCGCCCGAGGAGTACGACAAGCTCTGGAAGAAGAACCAGGCCTACTTCGAGAAGAAGTTCGGCGTCGCATGGAAGGCCCACGCGCCCCGGGAAGGAGTCGCGGCGGTCGCTTCGAAGGTGGGGGCAGAGTAAAGTACGGCGATGGTCAACCCCGGTGTGGACACGGCTCCCGCTTCGCCGCCCCCTTCCGACGCACCTCCCGACCCGAAAGCCGCCAAGCGCGCCAACTTCGACGAATACCTGGCTAACGTCGCGGCCGGCTCGCTCGTCGCGACGAACAAGCCCGTCCAGCTCCATCTCGAGGTGAGCTCGCGCTGCAACCTGCGCTGCAAGAAGTGCGGCTTCTCCTGGGACCCGTCGCTGGCCGCCAACGGTCGCGACTTGCCCTGGCCCATCCTGTCCCGCATGGACGAGTTTTTCGCGGCTGCCGTCGAGGTGCATACGTTCGGCTATGGCGAGATGTTCCTCTACCCCGAGCTCGCCCCGCTCGTAACGGTCCTCAAGAACCACGGCTGCCGACTTTCCGGGATCACGAATGGGGTCCTGATCCGTCCGGCGGACGTCGTCTGGCTCGTGGCGTGCGGCTACGACCAGCTCACCTTCTCGATTGACGGTGCGACCGAAGAGACGATGGACAAGCTGCGCGGGGCAAGCCTCGCGAAGGTCCTCCACGTGCTTCAGTTGATCCACGACGAAAAGGAGCGGCGCAAGTCCGAGTTTCCACGGATCGTCGTGAACTTCGTCGCGCAGAACGACAATTTCCGAGAGCTCCCGGACCTTGCGCGCGAGCTCGGGCCGCTCGGTGTTTTCTTCATGGGCGTCAATCCGCTTCACCACTTTTTCGAGACGGCGGGTGCCTACGGGCCCTATTACGAGGCGTACCGCTTGAGCCGAGCGCCCCGCCTCGAGTTTGAAGAGGCCGTGAGCCAGGCGCGCGCGATCATGGAATCCTCGGGCGCCACATTTCAGAACTACGTGAACCCCGATTTCGAGTGGGCCGCCGAGAGACCGACCGCCGATGGCGGCGTGGCGCTGCACAATCGGAAGTTGCCGGAGGCCCTCCCGGAGCCCGCGGCGGCGGAGATTCCGTCAAGCGAGGGCTTCGTGCAGGGTGTTCTGGCGACTGCCGGCGCCACGGCACTCCCGGTCGTGGCCGAGGACCCCGCGCCCGCGGATGCGCGCGCCGCGCTCGAGCCGATGTACTGCCATTACCCGTGGACGACGCTCTATCTCTCGGCCGCGGGCAAGGCCCGTGTTTGCTGTTACATGAACGTGCACGAGGACCTGGGCTCTTTCACGGGAGACGCAAACATCGGTTCGGCCTGGAATGGACCCCCGCTTCAATCGGTCCGCGAGCACATTCGCGACGGCCGCGTGCATCCGTCCTGCCGCGAGTGCGTGGCGCACAGGACCTTTGAAGTGCATTCCGCGGCGATGCATCCGATCCGGGAGGAGCTGGGACTCGTGCCGCCGGCGGCTCCGATCGCCGAGCCCGAGCCCACGTCGCCGGTCCCGGAGCCGCCGCCGCTGCCCGAGGAGGTCCCCGGGATGCTTCGGCGGATTCTGCGGCGCTGGCGCGGCCCGGACGACAGCGGAGCCGGCCGGACGGCCTGAACCGGCTTACTCCCGGACGCGCATCCAGAGGCTTCCGCCGCCCGGCTTGACCCCCGGGACCTTCGGCACATACGGCCGGAGGCTCTCGATGTCGGTCTTCTGCAGGAAGTAGACGCCGAGCAGAATCTCGTACTTCGTGCTGTTAGCCAGGAGCGCTGCGAGCACGTATTGCTCGTTCCAGTAGCAGAGGGCGTCCTCCGACCAGTAGTGCTGATACTCGAAGGGCAGGCAGATGTCGTGGATATGCACGATCACGCCCTTCGGGAGCCGCGGGAGGATCCGGAGAAAGAGGTGGTTCACGTCCGAGCCCGTCTTCGCCATGTGGGACCCGTCGATGAACAGGATGTCCGACGGTCCCAGATCGAGGAAGACGGAGTCAGGCGACTCCTGAACGGGTCGAGCCACGATCTCGATGGGGCCGTCGACCCGCAGCCACGGAGGAGCGTTCGGATCGATGCAGAGAACACGGCCCGTTCCATTGTCGCGGACTGCCTTCAGGGCGAGCTTCGTGGAGTGGCCCGCGCCGACCTCGACGATCCGCCGCGGCTGGAATCGCCGGACGATCGAGTAGTAGAGAGAGGCGTCCGCGTGGCCGAACTGGTCGTTGCTCCAGTAGAACTGAGCGTCGTCGCCGGCCGGCCGCTCGTTTGGCAGTTGCGATAGCTCCGCTGCGAAGCTGGGAGTCTCCCGGAGGAACGTCCGCTGGGCCTCGAGGTCGAACGTCCCGCAGTCCGGAAACGCTCCGGCCCAGACCGAAGCCGGAAGATCGGCGGGCGCGAAGACGGGCGCATAGAAAAAATCGGGAAAGATCTGGAGTCGCTTCGTTCGAGAGTGTCGGTGGAGCTCGCGAAGAGCCGGCGACCAGCCCGGGTTCTGGGAGTCGAAGCCGAGACTCGACACGAGCGCCTCGTAAAGTTCGCCTGGTGTCGGGGGCGGTGGTGGCGGCGGGAGCTCGGCGGGTGCGGGCGGCACGGGCGGCGGCGGGGCCGGCTCCTCTTGCTTTCGGCGCCGGTCTGTCATCGTGCGAGCGCCTCCGAATGCCAGCAGGCAGAGGCAGACGAGCAGGGCGACCCCCGTCAGGGCGGCGCCCCGCCGCAGGGATGCGGGCTCGTAGACGAACTGGACGGAATGCAGACCGGTTCCGACGACGGTCCCCGTGAAGCCGTAGTCCACGCGCAGCAGCGGCCTCGGCCTTCCGTCGACGAGCGCCTTCCAGCCGGGGTACCAGGTCTGGCTGAGCACGAGGATGCTCGTTTCCGTCGCGGCGACGCTCATCTGGACCGCGTTTGAGCCTGAAGTGATTCCAGCCACCACCGGGGCGTCCGGCTTCTCACGGACGTCCGCGGTGCCCGGAGAAGGCGGGGTCTCACTGAGGATCACCGTTCGGGCAGGGTCGAAATCTTCGGCGCGAACGCGCTCCAGTTGGGCAGCGTCGCCGGTCAGAACGACCGCGCCCGACGTCGGAACAAGGAAGGCGCGCGGCAGCACCGAAAGGTTTTCGAAGACGCGGACGCCCACGTCGGAGAAGACGGGGCGGAAGCGGTCCGGCCGCGACGCGAGGCGCTCGGCGCTGCGGTTCCACGTCGTGGCGACGAGGTACTTGACGTTCATGAGGTCCAGCATCCGGCCGCGCGCTGCCAGGATGCCCTCGGACGTCAGGCGCGGCGCGTCGGCCTCGAACCCGAGCACCGCGAGCAGCTTCTCCGTGCGATGGACGATGACGTTGAAGCCGGTCGCCGAGTCCAGGCCGTAAACGAGCTCGAATCCGGCCCCATAGGTTGCGTCTACGGAAGCGACGCGGTGGGGGCCGGCTCTCGCGCCGAGGAAACGAAACATCGGCGTGGACGGAAAGATCTCCGAGGGGCGGACGAAGGGGATGAATCGGTAGCTCGCACTGGTAAGGTCGAAGGCGCAGAAGGCCAGTGCCAGCATCGCGAAACGGGAGGGGCGAAGCTTGCCAGCCAGGGTCATGGCCAGCAGCGCCCCGGCCGCGAGAAGGATTCCGGCGGACGATGCGGGGCCGCGGACCGTCCGGAGCGAGGCGAAGGGATGGGGCACGAATCCGACCCGGCCGTGCGCCAGGAGAATCCCGACCCCGATGGCCGACGCGGCAAAGGCGATGCCCGGCAGGAGCCACCGTGCCTGCCGCAAGCGCAGCGATCCGGCGCGGGCCTCCAGGGCGGACAGGCCCATTGCGGCGAGCAGAGCGAGACAGAGGTCGGCCACGGCGAGAAGCCGCCAATTTGGAATTCCCCTCAGGACGGGCGTGCGCGTCGAGAGCCAGTACACCGGCCCGAATCCGTAAACGACCTGGACGACGCAGGCGAGGAGGACGGCCAGGAAGACGGCGTCGCGGCGGTTACGGTGAAGGATCCCGAGGGGGGCGAGCAGCAGGGTCAACATGCCGGCGTAGGCTGCGCCCTCGGGGATCTCGACGCCTGCGGAATTCGGGTTCGCGCCCAGATCGCGCGAGAGAAACGCCGCAATCTCGCGCAGGGGCTTTGCGCCCCAGGAAACCCTGAGGCCGCGGTCGAGCTGGCTGATGAATTCGAGCGCCGGAAGCATCTGGACGGCAGCGAGCCCCAGCGCGAGCAGGCCGGCTCCCACGAAGAGGAGAACGAACCGCGAGCGACCGGCCGCGCTCCTCTCGGGATCCGAGGGCGGCAGTGCGTGGCGGAAGAGAAAAAAGAGGAGGCCCACGAGTGTCACGTGGGCCGCGCACTCGGGCTGACCCGCGAGCACCGGAAGCGCGAACGCGGCTCCGGCGAGGACGACGGATGCTCCTGTCGGCCGACGCTGAAGGCGGTCGATCGAAAGAATCACCAGCGGCAGCCAGAGGCACGTGTCCAGATGCGGCCGCGTCTGGAACGCGGTGGTCCAGCCGCAGAAACCGAAGATGATGCCAGCCATCAAGGCGGCGATCTGCGACGCACCGAGACGGCGCGCCAGCAGCGCGGTCAGTGTGCCCGCGAGGACCGTCCTCACGAGGAAGGAGAGCGCCCAGGCCCAGGACGTAGGCAGCGCGCCATAGAGAACGTGCGGTGGATAGAAGAGTGCGCTCTGCGGGTCTCCGACGAACGGGGCTCCCAGCAGAAGAAAGGGATTCCAGAGCGGGAGCGTTCCGGCGGCGATCGCCCTGCCGGTGTAAAGCCTCCAGGGATAGAGCTCCGTGACGAGGTCTCCCATCTCGGCGTGGGCCGGGGATTGGAATCCGCCGTCGCGCGTCGATTCCCAGGGAGGGAACTGCAACACCAGGTCGGCCGGGAAAGGCACTCGGCCGCGCAGGACTGGCCAGTACACCACCAGTGCGAGCCCTCCAATGAGAAGCAGGCAGCGCTTCAGGAGCGATCCAAGGGACTCTCGGGCGGATTCGCCGGCGGGTCGATTCACCTCCGGGGATGATACGCGTCTTTCGCGCCGGTCGTTCCCCCGCGCTGCGGCCGCGGCGGTAACCGGCGACGATCGTGACGGCGGCAGCAGGCGCGATCCGGGCGAGCGGGCGGAAGTACGCCTGGGCGATGTGCGCATCGAGCGCCCAGGCCGTGAAGAGAAAAGGCGCGGAGTTCACCAGAATGGCCGCTGCCGTCGCGGCGGCGAGGCACTTTTCGCGCGCGCTGCCGCGGAGGGCGAGGATCAGTCCCGCCGCAAGAAAGGCCGGCCAGAATGACCGGCGTCGAGCGGGTCGAACGACGTGTCGTTGACTCCGAGCCAGTGCGGTGAGGCGAAGCGGCTGACGAAGAAGGCGGCCTACTCTCCCGGCGCCGGCAGTGCGCGGTCGGCGAAGGGTAGGCCAGGGTTGCCCGGTCCCGAGGCGCGCAGAAGATCGGGGGGCGCGCCGCCGGAAGCCTCGACGCCTTCGAGGAAGTACGCCGCGATACGCCGCGCGTGCTCGTCGAGACGCTCGCCCTCGATGTTCGAGAGCATGACCGTCACCAGGCGCGCCTCCGGGACGATGACGATGGCCGCGCGTCCGCCGACGCCGCGTCCGCCGTGCCAGACGCAGCGCCGGCCGCGCGCATCGGTATCGACGTGCCAGCCGAGCCCGTACCCGGTCTCGGCGCCGGCGCGTGTTTTCTGCGGAGCGAACATCGCCTCGAGCGTCTCGTGCCGCAGGATGTCGCCGCGCAGGAGGGCTTCCCCGAAGCGGACGAGATCGCCCGTCGTCGAGAGAAGCCCGCCCGCCCCGAAGCGGCAGCTCGTGTCGACGGGCCGCGCGTCGCCGAGCAGCCCGAACCAGCCGCGCTCGTAGAAGAGCGTCCGGCCCGGCAGGAACCGTCGCGGATCGTCGGTCATCGTCGAGCCCATCCCGGCCGGCGAGGCCACCAGCTCGGCCAGAAGGTCGCCGAAGGACTTGCCCGACGCCGATTCGAGAACTGCCGAGAGCAGCACGTAACCAGGTCGGGACAGGCCGTGGCTCAACCCCGGCGGCCGCACGAAGAGCCGCGGCGGCAAGCGGCGCGCGGCCTCTCGCGCGCCGGAGCAGGGCGCCGGGACATCCTCGTCCTCGCCGAAGTCCCGCGCGCCCGACAGGTGCGCCGCGAGCTGGCGGACGGTGACGGGGAAGCCGCCGTCGACGACGCCGGGCAGGTATCGCTGGATGGGGGCGTCGAGGTCGAGGCGTCCGTCGTCGTGGAGACGCGCCAGGAGCGTTGCCGTCAGGGGCATCGCGACCTCGTAGACGCGAAACTGCGTCGCGCGCGAGACGGGCCGGTGCCTTTCGACGTCGGCGTAGCCGAAGGCCGTGGACCAGACGATGTCGTTGCCGACGGCGACGGCGACGGCCGTGCCGGGGTAGAGCTGGAGAACCTCGTCGAGCATGGCGCGGGACTGCTCGATCGCCCGTCCGTAGGGAGGCGGCGGGGATCCTCCGCGGGCGAGGCTCGCCGTGAGAGCGAGCGCGAGCGCAGCCGTTCCGAGACGCCGGGATCGGTGTGGCGCGCTCATGCGGAGGGAGCCAGCCGCGCCCCGGCCCATCGGGCGGCGGCCGCGGCGCGCTCGGCGGGAATTCGCGGAAAGGCCGCGGGAGGAGCGAACGCGAGCGGGACGCTCAGGGCAACCTCGCAGCCGCGGCCAGGGGTGCCGTCGAAGGAGAAGTCGTGATCGTCGGCGAAGAGGAGCTCGAGGCGGTCGCGCGTGTTCCGCAGCCCTACACCCTCGCCGCCGCCCCGGCGGCCCGCGAGGGGAGGACCGGGACCGTCGTCCCACACCACGAGCGAGAGGCGCCGGTCGCCGTCGCGCCGCACGCGCACCTCGACCCGGCCCGCCCCGGGCCGCGCGGCGATACCGTGCTTGATGGCGTTCTCGACGAGCGGCTGCAGGATGAGGTTCGGCACGAGGGCGTCGCCCACGTCGGGCGCGATGTCGAGCTCGACCGTCAATCGGTCCTGGAACCGGGTCTGCTGGATCTCGAGGTAGACCTTGAGAAGCTCGATCTCCTTGCGCAGCGGAAGCAGGTCACTCGTCTCGTTCTGCAGCGAGAGGCGCAGCAGGTCCCCGAGGCGGACGACCGTGCGCGATGCGGCTTCGCCATCCCGAAAGACGAGCGGCAGGATGCCGTTGAGCGTATTGAAGAGGAAGTGGGGATGGAGCTGCATCTTCAGCGCCTCGAGGCGCGCGCTCGCCAGGCGCGTCTTCAGTTGCGAGGCGCGCAGCTCCCGCTCCCGAGAGAGGGTCGCGTAGGTCACGGCCCACGTGGCGCCGACGATCGCCCAGAAGGTGACGAGGTGGGTCGGGAAGGAGAGAGGCAGCAGTTGCGGCAGTGCGGCGAGCTGCGCCGAGACCACGCATGGGAAGCCCATGAGCAGCGGATAGAGGAGCTGGTAGGCGGTGCCGTGCAGAACAGGCAGGACGAGGGAGGCGCCGGCGAGCACGCCGATCGGCGCGATCCAGCGCGTCCGGCGGGGCAGGCAGCGGCGGGCAATCGAGACGACGAGCGGAGTGAGGGCAGCCCAGATGTAGGCGGACAGGAGGCACTGAGCGAGAGCTTCCCAGACGCCGAACTCGAGGCGCCGCAGTTGGAACGGGTCGCTGAAATAGCGATCGGCCGCGCGAAAGAGGCCGACGAGCGTCCAGATGCCAGCCATCCAGGCGGCCATGAAGAAGCGCTTCGCCGCGCTCCGTCGCCGCGGAAGCCCGGCGCGTTCGCCTTTCACGCCGCCCCCTCCGCGAGCAGAACGGCGTCGGAGACGGGCGAATACGGGAGCGTCAGCGCAACCTCGTGGCCCTTCTCGAGCTTGTCGGAGATCGTGATGCCGTGCCGCTCCGGGTAGAGCAGCTCCAGCCGTAGCTTCGTCTTTCGCACGAAGGAATCGTCGATGGGCACGGCCGAGGGGGCCTCGTCCGGGTCGCCCGCAGCCTCGTGCACCTGGATCCGGACGGAATCACCGGCGAGCCGCGCGCGGATCTCGACCCGGGCGCGGCCCGGGCGTACCGACACGCCGTTGGCGATGGCGCTCTCGCAGAGGGGCAGGAGGACGAGGTTCGGCACAGCGGCATCGAGGGCTTCGGGCGCGATCTCGAAGACGACTTCGAGGCGGTCGCGCAGGCGCGTCTGCTCGATCTGGAGGTAGAGGCGGATGTACTCGAGCTCCGTCCTGAGCGGGACGAGGCCGGTCGCGTCGTTGTGGAGGGCGAGCCGAAGGATGTCGCCGAGCTGGACGACCGTGCGCGCCGCCGCGCGCGGCTCGGTGCGGATGAGCGGCAGGATCGTCGCGAGCGTGTTGAAGAGAAATGGCGGATGGAGGCGCAGCTTCAACGCCTCGAGCTGGCTGCCGACGAGCTCGCTCTCGAGCTCCGAGGCCTGGAGCTCCTTCTCGCGGTACGTGCGGAAGTCGTCGAGGCCCCAGGTCACGCCGGCGATGCCGAAGAAGGTCGCCAGGCGCGCGGCGCCGCCGAAGGAGAGGGTCGCGAGAAACGTGGCGAAGAGGTCCGGGCCGCGGCCGGCCGGGCCGACGGCCTGCCAGAAAAGGTTCGTCGCGACGAGATGCGTGAGCGCGGCCACCGCTCCCGCCGCGGCGAGCAGCAGGCCGTTGCGCAGGGCAGCGCCGCTGCGGGGGCGCCAGCGGCGCGCGGCGAGCATGACGGCCGGAGTCAGGAGGGCCCAGATGTATGCCGTCACGAGGCTCGCGGCGAGCGACTGTGACCAGGGCAGCGCGAGGCGGGGCTGCAGGGACGGTCCGCGCAGGTAGCGCTGCGTCGCAATGAAGAAGGCGACGGCGGTCCAGACGACGGCGATCTCGACCGCGCGCGCGGCGGCCCCGCTCCGCTCGAGAGCCGCCTCCGCTCCGATCCGACTGTGCGCGGCCGCCGCTTGCATTCTTCTCGTGCTAGACCGCGAGTCTCCGGAAGTCCTTGAGGCGCTCGCGGTAGGTGCTCGAAAGGGTCAGCCGTGTGCCGTCCTTGAGCGTCACGGAGTAGTCGCCGTTGAACCATGGGTGCATCTCGCGGATCCTCTCGATGTTGACGATCGTGGACCGGTGGATGCGGAAGAAGTGGCGCGGGTCCAGGCGCGACTCGATGCCCGACGTCGTCTCGTGGTAGACGTAGATCTCCTTGCCGGCGTGGAGGCGCACGTTGTTGCGTGCGGACTCGATCCAGTCGATGTCCTCGACCCGCAGAAAGACGCTGCGCTCGTCCTTCTTGATGAGCAGCCATTCGGGATAGGCACGCTCGCGCTGGATGTCCTCGAGCAGCGCGTGGAGCGTGGCCTTCAGGTTCGTCGAGGAGCTGCGATCGATCTCGGCGCGCGCTCGCTCCACCGCCTCGTGCAGGCGCTCGCCCGAGAAGGGCTTCATCAGGTAGTCCACGGCATGGGCTTCGAACGCCTTGAGGGCATAGCGGTCGAACGCGGTGATGAAGATGACGGCGGGCAGGTCCTCGGCGTCCACGCTGGCGAGAACGCCGAAGCCGTCGAGCCCCGGCATCTGGACGTCGAGCAGGACGAGGTCGGGCTTCTCGGCGGCAATCGTCTTGACGGCCTCGAAGCCGTCGCCGCACTCGCCGATGATTTCGAGGTCCGGCTCGTCCTGCAGGCCGTTGCGCGCCCATTCCCGCGCCAGAGGCTCGTCGTCCACGATGAGAGTTCGGATCTTCATCCCTGGCCTCCTTCGCTTTTTTGCAACGATGCAGACCGTGATACGTAAGGAAACACAGCGAGTTACGGAAAATGCCGGCCCGGGCGAACTCAAGATTCCGGACGAAACGTTCAGAAACCGGAACGGTGGGACGAATTCGCACACCGGCGCCATGTCCCTGAGGACGAAGGCCGCCATTTCGGGGACGGCCCGAAACGGCGCCGGGGCGGCGATGCGCATCCGTCCCTTTGAACTTTATTTTTTCGGGGCCTTCGCGGCGCCGGGAGGGCTCGTCGCGCCCGACCTGTTCGCCTCTTCGGTGCGCCCGCGATGCTGCCGGATCTATGACCAGGGATGAATGAGCGCGACGAGGGATGCCGCCGCTCGACATGACGCGGACCTGACTTTGTCTTCCTGAGGGCCCGGGGGCCCTCGGGATCCCTCGAGGCGCCGCGCGACGACTCGATCTGCCTACTTCTTCTTCGCGTACGTCCCGTCGAACTCGACTTTCCAGGTCTTGCCGCCGTCCTCCGAGGAATCCCACAGCTGCTGGACGCGCCCGCCCGTCAGCGGCGTCCACGTGATCCGTTCTCGCGACGTCTTCCCGCCGCCGGCGGGTATTTCGCCTTCGAGCACCATCTTGCCGGCCTTGAGCTCGCCCGTCAGCAGGAGCACCGTGCCCCCGTCGTCCACCCAAGTCTGACGCCACTTCCGCGACCCGCCGTCGTACATGTTGAGGCTCGTCCCGTTGTTGCCGCGCGCGCTCGTCCACTCCTCGCGCAGGGCGCAGCCGCCGAGAATGAGACTGATCCGGTTGTGTCCGGCGGTCTTGCCGTCGGGCGTCGTGACGTCCCAGTCGCCGAGCCAGAAGTCGAACTGCCGGTGTTCCGGCGCCGTACAGGGCTTCGGAGCGGGCGCGGCCTGGGCGGGCGGGTCCGAGGCGCGAACGATCTCGACGTCTCCGGCCGTCAGCGCGAGAACCCCGGCGAGAATGGGTATGGCGATCATGGAAGCTGGCCTCCGTGGCGGGCACGGTATGGGACCCGGCTTGCCTGCGCAACGGGGGCGGGACGAGGCGTCCGAATCCGGGGACGGGAGTCTCAGCGCAGGCGCCGGAAGGCGTGGGTCTTGACGGCGATCCAGACGTCGTGGCCCGGGGCGAGGTCGAGCTCGTCGGCTGCGGACCGGGTCAGCCGCGAGGTCCACTCGAGGCCTCCTGCGGCGATGCGGACCCACGCCGTTGCGCCCGAGACTTCCCGCGAGATGACGCTGCCGGGGTGCACGTTGCGCGCCGAGATGCCGACGAGAGGGCGCGTCGAGACGAGGACGTCATCCGGGGCAACCGAGAAGACGGCGCGATGCCCGGGTCGCACGGAGTCCTCTGTCGGGACCGCAAACATGGCCTCGCCGACCTGAAGCGAACCGGTTTCGCCGGGCGCCCGGGCGGCTCCGAGCGTGCCGGTGAGGATGTTGTCGAAGCGGGCCTCCGGGTCCACGAGCGACATCGAGCGCAGCGCCTCGTCGGGGGCTCCGGCGAAGACGACGGCGCCCTGCCGCAGTACCAGCGCTTCGTGCGCCACGGCGCGGGCCTCTCCGGCGTTGTGGGTGACGTAGAGAAATGGGATCTCCATCGCGTCACGGACGCTCAGGAGATACGGAAGGATCTTCCCCTTCAGCTCCGGGTCCACGGCGGCGAGCGGTTCGTCGAGCAGGAGAAGCCGCGGCTCGGTCGCGATGGCGCGGGCGAGCGCGACGCGCTGCCGCTCGCCCCCCGACAGAGTCGCCGGGAAGCGGTCGAGCAGGGGAGCGATCTCGAGAATTGCCACCGCCTCGTCGAAGAGTCCGGACCGGCCGGCTTTTGCCATGCCGAAGCGGACGTTGCCGCGGACGTCGAGGTGCGGGAAGAGGCAGGCATCCTGCGGCACGTACCCGATCCGGCGCCGCTCGGGCGGGATTGAGACGCCGACGCGGGTGTCCATGACGACCTCGTCGTGGATGACGATGCGGCCCGTTGCTTTCGGCCGCAATCCTGCAATCGCTTCGAGGAGCGACGTCTTGCCCGAGCCCGACGGCCCGAGGACGGCGACCGTGTCCGAGGAGAGGGCCGCCTTGACCCCCAACCGAAAGCGGGACAGCGGCAGCACGACGTCGAGTTCGATCACGCTTCGGTCCGGCGAACGCGGCGGCGAGTCAGCAGTTCGGTGGTCCACACGGCGCCGAACGCGAGGACGACGACGACGGCGACCAGACGCAGCGCAGCGCCGTCCTGCCCGATCTGCGTGCGCTGAAAGATGGCGAGTGCGAGCGTGCGGGTCCTGCCCGGGATGCTTCCGGCGACGAGAATGGTGGCCCCGAACTCCCCGAGCGCGCGCGAAAACGCGAGCAGCGCCCCTGCGAGGATCCCGCGCCATGCGAGCGGCAGGGCCACGCGGACGAACACCGTCGCGCGCCCGCTGCCGAGCGAGCGGGCCATGCCGAGCAGCCGCGGGTCGACCTCCTCGAACGCCGCCAGAGCCGGCCGCACGAGCAGGGGAAAGGACATGACGGCCGTGGCCAGCACGACGGCTTTCCACGTGAAGAGCAGCTCGACACCGGCTTCGTCGAGCATGCGGCCGATCGGTCCCGAACCGCGAAGCAGCTCGAGGAGCAGGAAGCCCACGGCCGTCGGCGGCAGCACGAGGGGCAGCGTCAGGAGCGTCTCGACGAACGTGCGGCCGATGCCGCGCCACCGCGTCAAGAGGTAGGCGGCGGCGATGCCGAAGGGCAGGATGAGGAGCGTCGCGAGCGCCGCGACGCGCAGCGTCAGGAAGAGGACCGAGAAGTCTTCCGGGGTCATGGTGCCTTGTCGTCCCGCAGGAGGAACCCGCGCTTCTCGAACTCGGCGCGGCCCTCCGGCCCCTCGAGAAGGCGGACGAATGCCCCGGCCGAAGCCCTCTGCTTCGAGGCGACGAGCGGCGCGAGGGAGTAGGCGATCGCCGGCCCGTCGGTCGCGACGAAGGCGATGCGCACGGCGTGTGAGATGGCCGCGTCTGTGCGGTAGACGACCGCTGCCGGAACGGTGCCGCTCTCGACCGCCGCGAGCGCAGCCCGCACGTCGAGGGTCGGCACGACCTTCGGCTCGATCTTTTCCCAGAGGCCGAGGCCCGTGAGCCACTTCTTCGCGTAGACGCCGGCCGGGACCGTGGCCGGGTCGGCGAGCGCGATCCGGGGCAGGGCGGCAAGCTCCTCGGCCGAGGCGACCCCGGTCGTGGAGCCGGACGGGACCACGACGACGAGCGCGTTCGACAGGAATTCGCGCCGGTCCGCCGCGCGGACGAGGCCGACCTTCTCGAGTACGTCCATCTTCGCCGTGTCCGCCGAGAAGAAGACGTCCGCGGGCGCGCCCGCCTGGATCTGGCGCGCGAGATCGCTCGACGAGCCGAAGGAGAAAACGACCCTTACGCCGGTCTTCGCTTCATAGGCCGTGGCCAGGTCCTGGAGGGACTCCGCCAGGCTCGCGGCACCGAAGACGAGAATTTCCGGCTTCGGGTCGGCGGCCCCGAGCGCAAAGCCGGCGAGAAGCAGGCACCCGACGAAAAGGGACTTGCGCATGGTTCGTCCTCTCGTATCAGGCCCGGATGATCATGACTTCGGTAGCCTTCATGAGCGCGTACGCCGGGGAGCCGGGCTTCAGGTTCAGTTCCCGGACGGCCGACTTCGTGATGATCGCGACGAGCTTCTGGCCGGCGACGTCGAGCGTGACTTCCGCAAGGAGGCCCGACTCCCGGATCCGGGAGACGGTGCCGAGGAGCTTGTTGCGGCCGCTGATGGCCTCGATTCCCCCGCCTCCGCGCGCGATGGCAGGGCCTCCGCCCAGCCGGGCGATCTCCGAGCGCGGGATGCGGTGATGGCCGCCCGGCGTGCGGGTGGACCGGATCCGCTTGCGGTAGATCCACTGTTTGACGGTCTGGTAGCTGACGCCGAGCAGCTCGGCCGCCTCGGCCGGGGTGAGCGGGGTCCGGGGAGAGAGCGTCATGGGCCGCCGATTCTATACGAATTCATACGACTAATTTGCGTTGAATCGCCAGAAACGAGATGCTCGGCGCCGCGTTCGCGAAAGGAGCGCCCATGCGTCAGTTCTTGCGAGTCGCTCTCTGTGCCGCGGCTTGCGTTCCGGGATTGCTCCTGGCCGAGGAGAGACCCGACGTGGCTCCCTCCCTGGCAGCACCGCCGGATCCCGCTGCCGCGCCCGCGCCGCCGATCCAGACGGTCTCGTACGTCGAGAACCGGGGCGTGGTCTTCCGGACGCCGGACGGCCTCTTCGAGGGGAGCCTCGGCTTCAACCTCCAGGTTCGCTTCACCAGCCTCAATCTCGACGCGGCGGCCGGGGGCGTCGACGCGGACGAGTTCCGCGTCCGGAGGTTCAAGCTCTTCCTGTCCGGTTTCGCTTTCGATCCGCGCCTGACCTGGCGGTTCCAGGCCGCGTTCGAGAGCACCGCCGCCAACCGCACGCTCGACGACGCCTGGCTCAACTGGAAGTTCGACGACGCGGTCTCCGCGCAGTTCGGCCAGTACAAGACGCCGTTCGCGAGGGGAGAGCTGCACAACGACGGGTTCATCCAGTTTCCGGAGCGCTCGATCGCGGTCGATGCGTTCAAGCCGAGCCGCGACATCGGCTTCATGGCGGCTGGCTCCGTCGGCAAGGGCGCCTTCGCTTACCAGGCGGGAATCTTCGGGGGCGACGGCCAGAACACCGCGCGCACGACGGATCACGTCATGCCGGTGGTGCGACTGGTGGCCAATCCCATCGGCTCGATGGGAAGCGGTGAGGCAGACCTGCAGTGTCACGGGACACCGGCTCTCTCGTTTGGCGCGAACGGGTTCCTGAATACCCTGAAGAAGTCTTCCGACACGGCATTCGAGGCCCTGGTGCTCAACTATGCCGGCCCCGCCGGCTGGCTCGGCCGCAACGTCCGACTCTTCACGACGGGCGAGAACGTGGACGTCAAGTCGTGGGGCTTCGACGGCCAGTTCAAGTGGCTCGGCTTCTCGGCCCAGGCGGAGGGGTTTATCGGCCAGGCCGTAGGGCAGTCGAGCGGCGTGCGCCTGTACTCCTACGGCTGGTACGGCCAGGCCGGATACTTCATCCTTCCCGAGCACCTCGACATCGCCGCGCGCTACGCGTACGTCGACTACAACCGCAACGTGGACGCGAGCGGCATCGCGACCGTTTCCGCAGGCTCGTCGTACTATTTCCGGCGCAACAGCCTGAAGATCACCTTCGACTACACGCGCACCCGACGCCAGCGCGCGGGCCTCGCTCCCGCCAACGACCAGGCGTTCCTGCTGCAGGTGCAGCTGATGCCGTGATTCCGGCGCCCGATGATGCAACTGCATCGAGACGCATCGCGTACACTCGGCCCCGGAGGTGCGTATGCGGTCCTCGATGGTCGTTGCGATGAAGCCGGGCGCCCAATTGGCTTCCCGCGCCAAAGGGGCCCTTCCACCTCGTCTCGCGGCACTCCTCGCCGAAGGCCGCGATCCTGACTGGCGACTGGGTGCCTCCGCCGGTGACGCCGCGCTGACGTCATCTTTTCCCCAAAGGAGTTCTGCCCAATGAAGCTGAAAAGTCATCTCGTGATTGCATGTGTCTGCGCGCTTGCCGCGTGGGTGCCCGTCGCCAACGCCCAGTTGCAGGGTCGTCAAGAAACCCGCTCCGGTGTCCTCGAGTTCGAAGCCAATGGATATCCGACGGACGAGACCGTTCGACGCATCAAGGAGGAGGTCGACTACCAGCGCGCCGTGCAGGCCTACATCCACTTCGTGCCGGCGGTCGGCATCATGCAGTGGCGCAACGCGCACTTCGGCGCCCTCGGCGGCAAGGCGGGCGACCTGATCGTCTACCGGACCACCGAGCAGAAGCTGCCGATCCTGACCGCGAACGACACGACGACCTATGTCATCACGTTTGCGGAGTTGAGCGACACCGGCGGTCTGCTGATGTACGAGGTGCCCCCCGGGCCGACCGGTGGCGGGGTCATCGACCTCTGGCAACGGCCAGTCTCCGATACCGGCATGGTCGGCCCGGATCGCGGCAAGGGCGGCAAGTTCCTGATCGTGCTGGAGGGAACCAAGGTCCCGAAGAACCATGGAGCGGATTTCGTGATCACGTCCAAGACCAACACGATCCTCATCGGCACCCGCATCCTGACCCCGGATCCGAAGGAAGGTCAGCGCATCCTCAACGCCCACAAGATCCACGGCCTGGGCAAGAAGTCGACGATCCGCGTCTTCGAGGCGCCGAACCGGAACTGGGAGGGCCATCAGCCGCGGGGGATCGAGTACTGGAAGGTGGTTCACCAGGCGATCCTGCTCAATCCGGTGGAAGAGCGCGACATGGCCGTCTTGCAAGGGCTCAAGAACCTTGGCATCGAGAAGGGCAAGCCATTCAACCCCACCGACGCGCAGAAGAAGCTCCTGGAGCAAGCGGCTCTCGTGGGCGAAACCTGGGCGATGGGCAACAGCTTCCTGAAACGCGATCCCGTCAAGCACTGGACGGACGATCCCAAGTCCCAGTGGCAGTACATCCTGTTCATGCAGAGCCCGCTCGACCAGATGGCCAAGACCCACATGGAGATCGACGCGCGGACCGCCTACACCTACGAGGCGATCACGGTGACCGAGGCCAGCACGATGAAGCTCGTCGACGCCGGCATCCAGTACCTCGCGTCTTACAAGGACGATGTCGGCCAGTGG
>Ga0209048_10000815_pt1 | contig 33266 bp, 29 predicted proteins | sample FrelakmetCRP12CR_FD_187146 | JGI IMG/M metagenome (GOLD analysis project Ga0209048, IMG submission 187146) | Freshwater lake sediment microbial communities from the University of Notre Dame, USA, for methane emissions studies - CRP12 CR (SPAdes)... | ecosystem: Environmental > Aquatic >...
ATGGGGCAATTTCCAACGACGTGCGGAGGGAGAGGGCCAGGGATTATCCCCGCCCGGCCTGATATTCATCGGATGCTTGTTGCGTTCGCCATACTCCCCCTTGTAGTGCTGCTGGTCTTCACGGCGGAGTTACGCCGCCATTGTGCATGACACGATTGCCCCGCCCCCGTCCGCCCCGTTTACCATCGCCAGCGAGCGCCGCCAAAATGCCCCGCCGACGCCGCCAGACGCCCCGCCAAGCCACGATCACCCCGCCGGACGTGCCGACATAGCCCCGGCCGGTCATGCCCGCCACGGCAGCACTTGGCCCGCCGCAAGTGACGCCGCGTGACGCCCAAGTGACGCCCAAAAAGGTAAAAGGGGCAACAAGTGTGCCTCTTTTGCACTTTCGGGGTAATGCGCTTTTCAACCAATAAACACAAGGATTATATTGATTTCATTGGGGAAAACGCTGGTGGCGGGAGAGGGAATCGAACCCCCGACCAAAGGCTTATGAGTCCTCTGCTCTGCCAGCTGAGCTATCCCGCCAAAGCCGGCCGCCATGCTAGGGATATTTGCGCCGGCGTCAATACCAACTTACGCCCGGTGAGCGGTAGGGGCAGCGGGGCTATGGCCCGCCCTCGGTCAACTGCTGGGTCCAACCATCAATGACGGCTTTGCGGTTGGCCCGGCGCTTCTCGTCGTTCTGCTTCAAGTCAGCCAACTGCTGTTTCAAATCGGCCAACTGCTTTTCGAGCTTCTGGATGGTTTCCTGCCGGCTGCGCTCCTTGAGGGTGTACAGATCGTCTATTTTCTTCCGGATCGTGAACTGGATTTTCTGCTTTTCCTCCGGTGACTTCGCCGCCTCGTAGGCTTTGGATAGCTCGACTATTTCCGTTTTCTGCGGCAGGAACCCCGACTGTCTTTTCATCCACAGTTCGCGGGCCTGAGCTATTTTGCTGCCGCCTGGCCCGTCAGCAAAAACTCCGGCCGACGCGATGAGCGCGCCGGCCACCAGCAGGCATCGCCGGGCCTGCCTCATATGACTTGTTCCTCCATCTCCAGTTCCGGCTGATCCTTCCAGACGGGTAACGGCTCGTCCGGGGTGACGTTGCGGATGACCAGGATATCGCGGGAGATACCAGCCAGGGTTTCGCCCATCTGTTCCAATTGCTGATCCACACCCTCCTCCCAGGCGGTATTCCGGTGGGAGCCGGTCAGCCAGTTGACGATGCCGCCTGCCGGTGGCCTCGTGCTCAGACGGAAGCCGCCGACGAGCAGCAGTAGAACAGCCGCCGCAGCCAGCGCCGGGCGCCAGTAGGTGAAGGCCGGCAGGTCCAGACGCCGGAAACGCGATGCCCGTCCGGAACTGGGCGAAAGGTGGGCGTTGGCCCCCTCCGCCTGGACGGGCACGCCCTGTTCTGCAAGCGCGTGCCGGCCCGCGTCCAGAATCCGTTGCCGGGTGGCGGCGGTCAAGGGCGGCGTGGCGGCGCGCGTCGCCAGCGTGAGGGCTTGCCATTCCGCGCTCCAGGCGCGACAGGCGGCGCAGCGCGACAGATGCCGTTCCAGTCGGCGGCGTTGCCAGGCCGGCTGTTCACCCGCTTGGTCCAGCATCAATTGGTATTGGGCCAGCTTGCATTTCATGAACGTGCTCCCGAATAATCTTTAAAATCCTTTTTTAATTCCTGACGAAGCTTGGTCACCGCATAGTGCATCCGGGCCAGCGCGGTGTTGATCGAGGTTTCCTGGAGGCGGGCGATTTCCTTGAACGGCAAACCGCCCTCCATCCGCAACGCAAACACCTCGCGTTGCTCCCGCGGCAGGCGCTTGAGCGCGGCCTCGATACGTGGCGCCAGATCATGTCCCTGGGTCAGCCGGTCTGGGCCCGGCGCCGGGGAGGCCAGACGCGCCTCCCAAGGCGTCGCCTCCATGTCCGTGCCCGACAGGGGGACTATCAGCTTGGCGCGGCGCGCGCGATCGATCAACAGGTTGCGCGCAATCCGGAACAGCCAGCTCAGAAACTTCTTTTCCCGATAGCTGTCCAAGTGCCGGATGGCTCGGAACCAGACCTCCTGAAAAACGTCCTCCGCGTCCGCCACCGAATCCGTCATTCTGAGAATGAACCCAAAGAGCGGACGGCGATAATGTTCCACCAGACTACCCAAGGCCTCCACATCACCCCGTCGATAGGCGGCAATCCACTTCTTTTCGGGCTGTCCCATGGGTTTGGTCTGATGACCGCTGGCGCCCTTTGCCTAAGTAAACGCATCAGCGGCGGGTTTATTGTGCCCGAACGTAGCATGCGGACCAAGTTCAGTCCAGTCGGCGGGCTTCCAAATCGTCTTCGCCCAAGCCCAGGTAATGGCCCAGTTCGTGCAAAACGGTTTTGCGCACCTCGCGGCGGAACGTCGCCGGATCGCCGTCCACGAAGTGCCACAGATTCTCGAGAAACAGCAGGATTTGCGGCGGCAAGTCCGACCCGCCGCCGGCGCTGTCGGGAAATTCCTCGCCGATGAACAGGCCCAGGGTGTCCGGCTCGATGCCGTCCGCCTGCATGGCCGGGGTCGGCGCGGCAGCGAAGGTCACCGGGATGGTTTGGGCCCGGGCGCGCAGATCCGCCGGGAGCGAAAGCAGGAGGCGCTCAACCTCCTCCTGGGCCATCGCGGGCAGCACGGGCTGCCGGTGTCGGCGTTGCAGCGCCTTGCTCATGGGAAGACCGCGCCGCGTGGATTCATCGGTTGACCTTTCCGGGAGGAAACACAGGGGGGCGATAACCCGGGGCTTGCCAGCAGCCGCGGCTCAGCGGCTGCGCCGCGGTCCGTTGCCGCGCGGCACCGCACCGGGCGCCGCCGACCGGCCGCTGTCGAGTTCGGCGCCGAACTGGGTGACAATATAGGTCCGGTTGGCCGCATCGCGGCTGAGTTCCACGATGCCGGCGCGCTGGGCGTCTTCCAGCAGGCGGCTGAAGCTCTTGTAGCCGTAGGCGGCTTCGTTGAACGAAGGCCGCTTGCGCTTGATGGTGGTCTTGATCAGGCTGGACCAGAGCGTGTCGCGGTTTTCACGGCGGAGGGCCTCGAGCGATTCCAGCAGCAACTGGTAGGCCTCGCGCTGCTGGGCGTTGCCGGCGGGGACGGCCTGGGCCTCCACGGAGGCGGTTTCCAGGTCCTCGTAAAAAATGAATTCATCGCAGTTGTCGCGCAGCAGGGCGGAAGTGGACTCCTTCATGCCGAGGCCGATGACCTGCTTGTTGTTCTCGCGGAGCTTGGCGACGAGCGGGGAGAAGTCGCTGTCGCCGGAGACGATGACAAAGGTGTCAATGTGGGCCTTGGAGTAGCTCATGTCCATGGCGTCCACGCAGAGGCGCATATCGGCGGAATTCTTGCCGGTGAGGCGACGGGCGGGGATTTCGATCAATTCGATACCGGCCTCGTGCAGGCCGGTGGTATAGTCGCTGAAGCGTTTCCAGTCCGCATAGGCGCGCTTGACCACGATATTGCCCTTCTCGACCAGACGGGCGAGCACGCGGTTGGCGTCGAAGCGGCCGCTGCGGTCCTTGAAACCCAGGGCGAGATTTTCGAAGTCAATAAACACTGCCAGAATTTGCTGCGGTACGTCTTTCATGGTGGCTTCCCGTTGGCGGCGGCATCATAGCCGGCCCGGCCCGCGGAGCCAAGGGTAATTCGCAACGGATCCGGGGCCTTGGCGACCAGGTCGTTGGGCTGCGTCAACCGCGGCCAGCCTGCGCCAGCGCCCTGGGCAGGTTCACGGCAGGGGCTGCTGCTTGGGTTGGGGCTGAAGGACTCTGATCTCCACGGCGGGCTGGCTGTTCGGCGCGAGGGCCACGATCGCCAGGCCGACGCGCAGATCGGACGTCTTGCCCATCCGTTCTTTCAGCCACACGATGGTGCGATCATTGTAGGCCACGGTGTTGGTTGTGCCGTCGCCGGCCAGCACCGTGAACGAGCCGGGATTCAGGCCGATGATTTTACCCTTCACGGAAAAGTTTGAAATCGGCGGGGCCACAAAGGCCCGGATTTCCGTGGCCGGCTGGGTGTCCTGAACCAGCGCCGTGATCCGCATGCCAGCCTTGAGATCGGCGGGTGTGGTGGCCTCGCCGTTGATCTTGATCGCCGTGGCTGGATTCAAGGCCACCGTCTCGGTCTGGTTGCTTCTGCACTGGAGGGTAATCGAGTCCTTGCCGACGGCGGCAAGCACCCCGGTCACTTTGCGCGGCTCGGCGGAACTGGCCGCCGCTGCCGCGCCGAGCAGTCCGGCCAGCATTATACACCACATGCTCTTCGACATCCGCTTTCCTCCCGGTTCAGTTGTTGTTTCGTCCGCGCTCCGCCGGACGCGCCTCACCACGACTTGCTTGGTTCCTTGGTTGGTTCCGGCGGCTTGGTGCCACACATGGCGGTCACCGTGGATGGCGCGCATTGCTGGAACAGGAGTTTGTTCTCGGCATCGTAGATACTGATGATCAGGCCATAAAACTCGCGCCCCGACGAGTAATGGCCGGAATAGGAGGAGGTGGACTCGGATTTGTACAGCGTGATTCCCTTGCCATCCACCGTGTAAGCCCGGCTGCGGGTCAGGGGCGGCAGGGGAATGTGCTCGACTTTCTCCCGGCGCAGATCGTTCGCGCGCGAAGTCGGCTGGCTGAAGTATTCCAGCACCATTTTGCACCCATCCGGCAGTTCGCGGTTCTTGGAGGCCAGCGTGATCCGGGGGATGTTCACGATGCTGCCGGACTTGGTCTTGCTGACCGAATAGTAGGAGGAGGAATGGCTGACGCTTACATCCGACTTGTCGGACGTGATGGTCACGCGCAGCTCGTAGAAAAACTGGGCCGTCCGCTGATCGGCCGTCGGGAATTCCAGGCGCAGGGGGCGCAGGTCCTTCCGTGGCGGTTCCTTCCCCGGGGGATAGAACTTGTAGCCGCCCAGTTCCACCACGGTGGCCACCGGGACGACGGGGGCGGGCTCCGGTGGTTTGACCGGCTCGCGCGAGCCTCCGGCGTTGGCGGGGGTGGGGGCAGGGGTTGACGACTGGAGCAATGCCAAGGCTTCGCGCACCCGGTTGTTGCCCAGCAGGCGGTCCTTTTCCGCCTTCACCTCGTCCACGCCGCGGGTGTCGTTCCGGGCCGCCAGTTCCTTCTGCAGCAACCCCAGATTCTGGAGGTAGCGTTCGCTGGCCGCGACGATCTTTTGCGCCTGCTCCCGCGGCCCGCCGGCCGTCTGCGCGCGCCACGCATCCTGCAGCTTGCGCAGCGCGGGCAGGTCGGCGGACAGGGCGCCGGGGGGGATATCGCCGGATTGCTCGAACCGCGCTTTTTCCGCGCGGACGGCAAGCATGGCCGGCAACTGGCTGCCGGCGGACTGCAGCGCTTCTTCCAGGGCTGTCAGGCTGGCCTGGTAGCGCTGCTGGAGCACTTTAGCGGACTCCCGCGCCTGCCGCTGCACATCGCGGATGGTGGACTCAAATTGTTTCCGCAGCTCGTCCAAGCCCGCCGGGCTGTTCGTCGGGGCGCCGGCGGCCCGCCCGACGGCGCACCCCAGCGTCAGCAACAGGGCGATGACGGGCGAAACCGGGCTGAATCTTTTCATATCTTCCTCATGATCGCAAGACAGGTTGAATGATAGGGTGTCGGCGAGCACAATCAAGCCTTAAAACCAAGATTTAGTCGCGTCAAACATGCTGGCGGTTACGAAAAACAGCGTCTGCCCGGTTTTGTGAGGAAGTCGCCACCGAGTTGTTTATTATGCAAGGACCTGTGGCCGGTTGGTTTCTTAAGGCAACACCACAAGAAATTTTTCCGTGGCGCCGGGGATTTCGCTTGCTTCGCGGCAGGGTAACCGGTAGCGTGCCCCGGTTTTTACGGGCTGCGGGGCGGTCCGTCAAGATCCAGGAAAGGTTGTGCGGTCATGAAGAGCGAAATTCATCCGAAGTACGAGACGGCGACGATTACCTGCGCCTGCGGCAATGTGATTCACGTCCGTTCGACGGTCAAGGAAATGCACGTCAATACGTGTTCCCGCTGTCATCCCTATTTCACCGGGCAGAGCAAGTTGCTGGACACCGAGGGCCGCGTGCAGCGCTTCCAGAAGCGGTACGCGCGTGCCGCCAAGCCGTAGCGGAGAGAACGGGCCGGATGTTCCGCTCACGGCGGGTCCGGCCCGTGGTGTTTTCAGCGGGACCGCGCGTGCCGTGTGGGTGGCCACCTCAGCGTCTATGAAGTTGGACAAATCCCAGATCGAGCGCATCCTGGCGCGCCTTGGCGAAGTCGAGGCCGAGTTGTCCACGCAGGGGGTGGCGGCCCGCCAGGCGCAGTACCAGGCGTTGATCCAGGAACATGCGCGTCTCAAGGAACTGGAGCGCCGGGCCGCCGTCTATTTCAAACTGCTTCAGGACTGCGCGGACAACCGCGCCCTGACGGCGGCGCCGGCGTCGGAGCCGGAGTTGCGCGAACTGGCGCGGGCCGAACTGGCGCAACTCGAGCCCGCCCTGGCGGGCGCCGAACTGGCGCTGTTGACGGTCCTGCTGCCGCCGAGTCCGGACGACAGCCGCAGCACCATTGTGGAAATCCGCGCCGGCACCGGCGGCGAGGAGGCGGCGCTGTTCGCCGGCGACCTGTACCGGATGTACGCGCGCTACGCCGAGCGCCGCGGCTGGACCACCGGCCTGCTGGCCGCCAGCCCGTCGGAGAAGGGTGGCTTCAAGGAAGTGGTGTTCTCCGTGGAAGGCCAGGGTGTGTACCGCATGCTGAAGTACGAAAGCGGCGGCCATCGCGTGCAACGCATTCCGGAAACCGAAGCAGCCGGCCGCATCCACACCTCCGCCGCCACGGTCGCCGTGCTGCCGGAAGCCGAGGAAATTGACGACATCGCGATCAAGCCGGAGGATCTGCGCATCGACCTGTACCGTGCCTCGGGGCCGGGCGGGCAGAAGGTCAACAAGACCGAATCCGCCGTGCGCCTGACGCACCTGTCGTCGGGGCTGGTGGTCGCCTGTCAGGATGAACGCTCGCAGCAGCGCAACCGCGAGAAGGCGCTGCGGGTGCTCAAGGCGCGGTTGCTGGCCCAACTGCGCAGCGCGGAGCAGGCCAAGTATGCCAGCGCGCGCAAGCTGCAAATCGGTTCCGGCGACCGCAGCGAGCGCATCCGCACCTACAATTTCCCCCAAAACCGGCTCACCGATCACCGCATCGACCTGACGCTGTACCAACTCGACCGCGTCATGGAAGGCGAATTGGACGACGTGGTTGCGGCGTTGCAGGCCTTTGACACCCTGGAACGGCTGCAGGCCCTGCTGCCCGATCAACCCTGACCCGGATCCGCGGGCGAAATCCTCCGCGCGCTGTTCGGCCTGGGAATCTCCGCTGGTAATGAGCTCGACTTGCGGTATAATTAACTTTTTTAATGGCCGTTCACACACGGCGCCGCAGGGTGGCGCGTGAACAAAATGCCGCGGCGACGGTCTGATGCGGAAGGAATGACGCGATGAAGTTAACCAGCAACGGCCGACAATGGGTGGTGGGGATGCTGTGCCTGGCGGTCTGGCCGGGCCTTTCGGCCTTCGGGATGCTGGCGCCGCCGACCGAGCCCTGCAAGCCGGCGATGATCGTGGCCTCCGCCCTGCCGCAATTGCACTTCAACCATCAGGCCTTCAATACGCGCATCGCCACCAACGCGCTGACGCTGTTTCTCAACGCGCTCGATTTCGACCACTCGTATTTTCTGGCCTCCGACATCGTCGAATTCCAGCAACAAGGCCCCCAGTTGGCCGACCAGTTGCGCGTGGGCGACGTCCGCTTTGCTTTCGACGTGTTCAACCGGCTGCAGCAGCGCGTGACCAATCGCGTGGACTATGTGGCGCGGTTGCTGGATCGGGGTTTTGACCCGAACACCCGGGACACCTATCGCTGGAAGCGCAAGGAGGCGCCCTGGGCCGGGGACGCGAAGTCCTGGGACGAACTCTGGCGGAAGAAAATCCAGAACGATTACCTGGCCCGCACGGTGGCCTTGAAACTGGCGGAGGAGCAAAAAGCCCGGCAGCCGGGCCGGGGTCTGTTCAACTGGGGCAAGAAGAAAGCCCCCGACCAGGAGGCGGACGAGGAGGCCGCCGATCCCAAGCTGACACCGCGCGAGTTCATCCTCAAGCGCTACCGGCAGTTCCAGACCGCGCTGCAGGACAGCGACGCCGAGTGGGTGCTGCAGCGTTATCTCGTGTCCTTCACCATGGCCTATGACCCGCATTCGGAGTACTTCTCGCCCAGCACCGAGGAGGATTTCGACATCAACATGCGGCTGTCGCTGGTCGGGATCGGCGCGGTGCTCAGCCCGGAGGATGGCGCGGCCAAGGTGGAGCGCCTGGTTCCGGGCGGGCCGGCTGAGCGCGACGGCCGTCTCAAACCCAAGGACAAGATCATTGCCGTGGCCCAGGGCACGAATGCGCCGACGGACGTGCTGCACTGGCCGCTTAACAAAACGGTCCGGCTCATCCGCGGCCAGAAAGATACCAGGGTGGTGCTGACCGTCATCCCCGCCGCCGATGTTTCGCAGACCAAGACGCGAAAAATTGATCTACTGCGCGAGGAAATCAAGCTGGAGGAACAGCGCGCCAAGAGCGAGATTCGCGAAGTCGCCGCCGGGCCGGGCGCCACCTGCAAGCTCGGCATCGTCACGGTGCCGGAGTTTTACGCCGATTTGAAAGGCCAGCAGCAGGGCCAGCGCGACGCGACCAGCGTCGCGCGGGACGTCCGGAAAATCCTGGCGGAGATCAATCACAGCAGCGTGCAGGGTGTGGTGCTCGACCTGCGCAACAACGGCGGCGGCTCGCTCGAAGAGGCCGTCACGTTGACCGGCGAATTCATCGGCTCCGGCCCCGTCGTCCAGGTCCGGCAGCGGGATGAGGTGCAGGTCCTATCCGATACGGATCCGGACACGGACTACGGGGGGCCCCTGGTCCTGCTGGTGAACCGCCTCAGTGCCTCCGCCTCGGAAATCCTCGCCGCCGCGCTGCAGGACTATGGCCGGGTGATCGTCGTGGGCGACACCAAGACCCATGGCAAGGGCACGGTGCAATCGCTCCTGCCGCTCGGCCGGCCGGAGGACAAACTGGGCGCCCTCAAGGTCACCACCGCCAGTTTCTACCGGATTGCCGGCGGCTCAACCCAGCTCAAGGGTGTCGCCCCGGACATCCTGGTGCCCACCACGCTCGATTCGCTCGAGATCGGCGAGGAATTCCTGCCCAACGCCCTGGCCTGGTCCTCCGTGGATCCCATCAGTTATGTGCGGGAGACGGACTTGGCGCCGCTGGTCTCCGAGTTGCGCAAGCGGTCGGAGGCACGGCAGGCCAAGGATCCGCAATTCGCCGTGCATCGCCAGGTGCTTCGGCGCGTGGCGGACCGCATGACCAACCAGGATATCTCCCTGAACTTCAAACTGCGGCTGGCCATGGCCAAGGAAGATCAGGAACTGGAGAAACTTCAACAGCAGGACGAGGGCCTGAGCGGCAGCCCGAACAAGGGCAAGGACAAGAAGAAAAACGATCCGGTGCTCGCCGAAACCCTGCGGATCCTGGCCGACCTGATCAACCTCCGCGCGGTTCCGCAGGTGGTCAAGGCCGCGGCGTGAGGATTCAAAAGACTACGCCATGACGCCCGTCTGCTCCGGCGGCCGGCCGCGGTGATAGAAATGCAGCGCGACCAGCAGCAGGGCGGTCAGCAGGTAGGCCAGGGCAAACGACGGGGCGGCGCCGAAACCGAACTTGTTCTGCGCGCCCGCCGGGGTCAGCGTGTAGGCGTGGATCAAGCCGACGTACGACAGCAGGGCGCCCGTCGCCATCCACAGCGCCGCCTTCAGGAACTGCCGTTCCGTCACGAACACCATCATCGCTGAAAAAATCATGCACGTGAGCATGAAGCCTTGGCTCAAGGCGATGACGCCCTGGATGTACAGATCGCCGCCGAATTTCGGCGCCACTTCGAACAGGCTGGTGCCGGCCTTGCGCAAGGCCGTCTCGATGAGCAGCAGCGCCCACGCTGCGAGCGCCGGGATCAGCCCGAGCGCCACGGCCGCGCTGTGGTGCTTGGGCACCTCCTGGAACGCCTGGGCGGTGATGATGATCCCGATCCACAGCAGGATGCCGATCATCGCCTCGATCGGCACCACCTTGAGCACCAGGGTGACGCCCCCGATCAGGCAAAGGATCGTGATCACCGCGCCGTTCATGATCGAATAACCCCACCGGGCCCCCATGGCCTTCCAGCCCGGATGACCGATGTAAATCGTGGTCGGGAACGGGTTGCCCAGGCACGCCGCTACCACCGAGCCCAGGCCGTTGACCAGCAGGGAGGACCGCGTCGGGTACCGGTCGCCGGCGGCCTCCGCGCTTTCCAAATTCTGAAGCGAGCCGATCACGTTGAACAGCGCCATGGGAAAGATCACGGAGAAGTATTTCCAGCCCTGCCCGGTCGACAGAAAAGCCAGCATGTCGGCGAACGTGGTCGTGGGCCAGTGGACGGCGAGCCGGTACGGCTCTGGGAGCGGCTGGAACGACGGGCAGCCGAGCCAGCGAAGCGTCCAACCGATGGCGACGCCCATGGCCACGGCGATGAACCCGCCCGGCAGTCCCAGCGGCAACTTGATCCGGGCGCCGTAGGTGATGATGACGAACAGGGCCGGCACGATGGCGATGGCCGGCTGGGCGAAGATCTGGAACACGAAGCCCATGGAGATGAAGGTGATGGCAATGCCGGCCAGCGCCGACAGCAGGGCCGCCCGGGGCGTGTGCCGGCGGAGCCAGTCGCCCACAAATGCGCCGATGCACTCCAGCACCGCGCTGGCGAGGCACGCCAACAGGCCTGCCTGCCAGGCTAGGCGCGGATTTTTCGTCTCGAAATAGACGGGGGCCATGATCAGGAAAATGTAGGCAATCAGGCTGACGGTGTTGATGCCGTACGGCAGGGCGGTGACGTCCCTCCGGCCGGTCCGGATGGCCAGCCGGCGCGCCTGCCACGCGTAATACAGGTTGCCGAACAGGATCGAAATCGCGGCGCCGGGCAGGATCCGGCCGTACACCAGCTCCGGCGGCATGCCGCACACGGACCCGCAGAGCACGGTGATCAACATCAACTGCAGCAGGTTGTCGACAAACAGCCCGAAGAACCCGTCAATATCTCCGCGTGAAAACCAACCGACGCTCATCGAAGGCTCCTTTCCTCGAGAAACACGGTTCCCACCATCAGGCGGATCAGCAGCACCGCTCCAGGCGCCCGGCTGGCGACGAACTTGCCCAACAGATTTTATCCCGCATTCATTATGGGGGCGATGGACATCATGGTTAGCCTGTAGTTTTATGCGACCTTAACATGTGCACAGGGCCCCTTCAATTCCACATTGCCGCTGCCAACAGGCTTACACTATTTCGACCGGTCAAACGTTATGCGAGCCACATGAACATTACCAAGTCGAAGTCGCGCCGGTTGTGGGCCGGCCTGTGCCTGGGCATGCTGACGTGGGGCTGGGTGCGCGCCGCCGAGGCGCCGCCGGCGGCGGAGGTGCTCCGGCAACTGACGACGGTGAACGCCGTCGCCGCCGCGCGGGCGATCGAGGACCTGGCGCTGGCCTGGCCCGGCAAATATGACGCCGCCAAGCATCGCGTCGCGCTGGCGGAATTTATCCGGAAGAAAGATGTCGTGTTGACGGCGCTGAACAAGGGCGACGCGGCCGCCGCGGCCGAGGCGGCGCGCCTGGCGACGGGGGTGCGCGTCGCGCTGCTGGCCAATCCCCTGCTGGCGTTCGACCGCCTGCTGCTGGTCAGGCGCGGGGCGTCCAATCTCGGGCTGCCGCAAAACTGGCAGGGTAATTGCGCGCTGGGCGGCTCGTATGACAACGAGATTGCCGTGCTCTCGCCGGTGCGTTCGGACGGCAAGCTGACGACGCTGTTCAAGCCGGAACAGCCGGTGTTCGTGGGCGACGTGGATCTGCACTTCGACGCCGACAAGCTGCTGTTCTCCATGCGCAAGCCGGGCGGATCGTGGCAGGTGTGGGAAATCAAGACTGACGGCACGGGACTGCGGCAGGTCACGCCGGACCTGGGCAAGGAGGTCAACAACTACGACGCGTGCTATCTGCCTGACGGCCGGATCCTCTTCGACTCGACCGCCTGCGTGGCGGGCGTGCCGTGCGTCGGCGGCGGCACCGCCGTGGCCAACCTGTTCCGCATGGATGCGGACGGCACCCACCTCCGCCAGCTCTGCTTCGATCAGGATCATAATTGGTCGCCCGCGGTGTTAAACGACGGCCGCGTGCTCTACACCCGCTGGGAATACGCCGACATACCGCACTACTTCTCGCGCCTGCTCTTCCGCATGAACCCCGACGGCACCGGCCAGGCGGAATACTACGGCAGCAATTCCTACTGGCCCAATTCGATTTTCTACGCCCGGCCCATCCCCGGCCACCCGACCAAGGTGGTGGCCGTCATCTCCGGCCACCACGGCGTGCCGCGCATGGGCGAACTGGTGATCTTCGATCCCGCGCGCGGCCGGCAGGAAGCGGACGGCGCCGTCCAACGCATCCCCGGCTTCGGCCAGAAGGTCGAGCCGCTCATCCGCGACACGTTGGTGGATGCCTCCTGGCCGAAATTCCTCCATCCCTACCCGCTGAGCGAAAAATACTTTCTCGCGTCCTGCAAGCCGTCGTCGTCGTCGCTGTGGGGTATCTACCTCGTGGACATCTTCGACAACCTGACGCCCATCCTGGAAATGCCCGGCCAAGCACTGTTCGAGCCCATTCCGCTGCGCCCGACGCCGCGGCCGCCGGTGATCCCCGACCGGATCAAGCCGGAGTCCCGCGAGGCCACGGTGCTGATGACCGATGTGTACAACGGTGCGGGCTTGCGGGGCGTGCCCCGCGGCACCGTCAAGAGTTTGCGGGTCTTGGAGTATCACTTTGCCTACCGCGGCATGGGCGGCCACATCAGCATCGGCATTGATGGCCCCTGGGACGTGCATCGCATCGTGGGCACGGTGCCGGTGGCAGAGGACGGCTCCGCCTCGTTCAAGGTGCCGGCCAACATGCCCCTGGCCCTCCAGCCGCTCGACGCCCAGGGACGCGCGGTACAGGTCATGCGGAGCTGGTTCACCGCCATGCCCGGCGAGGCGGTCACCTGCGTCGGCTGCCACGAGCAGCAGAATAGCGCGGCGGCGGCGCGGGAGTGCAAGGCCCAGCAACAGCCGCCCGTGGACATCACGCCCTGGCGCGGGCCGGCCCGCGGCTTCAGCTTCCGGCGGGAAGTCCAGCCGGTGCTCGATAAGTATTGCGTCGGCTGCCACGACGGCCGCGAGCGGGCGGACGGGAAGAGCATTCCCAACTTCGCGGGCGTGCAGTCGGCCGTGGAACTGGCCCCGCCGGTCAAGAAGGCGAATGCGAATGCGAAGGCGACAGCGACAGTCGCCCCGGCGCCTGTCAAAGACAAGCCGCCCCGCGCGAAAGCCAAGTTCAATTTCGACACCGCTTACGTGGCGCTGCACCCGTTCATCCACCGGCCGGGGCCGGAGAACGACTACCATCTGCCACGGCCCTACGAATGGCATGCCAGCACCAGCGAACTGATCCAGATGCTGGAGAAGGGCCATCACGGTGTGCAGCTCGACGCCGAGGCCTGGGACCGGCTGGTCACCTGGATTGACCTCAACGTGCCGGATCACGGCACGTGGGGCGAGCATCGCCGGGTGCCCGGCGATTATCACGCGCAGCGGCTGGCGCTGCGGACCCAATACGCCAACCGCCCCGAGGATCCGGAAGAGATCGTCAACCCCTACGAACCGGGCTCGATCCCCTTTGTCGCGCCGGCGCCCGAACAGCCGCCGCCCACGAAGACGGTGAGCGCACCCGGCTGGCCGTTCGATGCCACCGAGGCGAAAAAACGGCAGACCACCGCCGGCCTGCCGCCGGAGCTGAAACTGGAGCTGGGCACCAACGCGCTCGCGCTCGTGCTGATTCCCGCCGGGGAGTTCGTGATGGGCAACGCCGCCGGCGCGCCGGATGAGGGCCCACCCTGCCGTGTCAACATCGCCAAGCCGTTTTACCTCGGGAAGTTCGAGGTCAGCAATGCCCAGTTCCAGCTCTTCGATCCGGACCACGACAGCGGCTTCCTGACGCCGTTCAACAAGGACCACTCCTCGCGCGGATTGCCCCTCAACGGGGACGGTCAACCGGTGGTGCGCGTTTCCTGGCAACGGGCCATGGCCTATTGCGAGTGGCTCTCGCGGAAGACCGGCAAGAAATGCTCGTTGCCCACCGAAGCCCAGTGGGAATGGGCCTGCCGCGCTGGCACGGCTACGCCGCTGGCCTACGGCGAACCCGGCGCCGATTTCGGCCGCCTGGCCAACCTGGCCGATGCCAGCCTGTCCGCCCTGACAACCCGGGATTCGCCCAAGTGGCTGCCGCGGATGGACGGCGTGAACGACGGCGCCACCGCCACGGCGATGGTCGGCAAATATCTGCCGAACGCCTGGGGCCTTTATGATATGTGCGGCAACGCTGCCGAGTGGACCCGCACGACCTACCAGCCCTATCCGTACCAGGCCGCCGATGGCCGCGACACGGGCGATAGCGCCGGGCGCAAGGTGGTCCGCGGCGGCTCGTTCTACGACCGGCCGTACCGCGCGACCTCCGCCTACCGCCTGGCCTACCTGCCGCAGCAGCCGGTCTTCAACGTCGGCTTCCGCGTGGCCGTGGAAGACTGAGCGCCGGAGCGGCCGGGCGCGGGCTGCGCGTACGGCGCGCGGTTCGTTTGGTCATGCTGGCGTCTTTGATGCGATACTTGCGCAGCTCTTTGCAGAAATCGTAGAGCCCGGCTAATTCGCGGAACGTTCTGTCAGGAGGGTTCATGCTCGAGACTCTCAATGTCAGCCTGGTCGAGTTTTGATCCTCTGGTTTTCTTCAGCCAAATCAGATCCTTCCTGTTGACCACGCGCACCTGTCCCAGGGCATCAGACTCCGCGATGTCGGCATGGTCAATGATGGCCTCATACTTGGGAGAGCCGGCGACGAGCACATCCATCACCATTTCGTCTTCTTGCTCAACTTTCAGGAAGCGCAGCAAAGTTAACTTCGCACTCTTGAACTGCCAGGCCGGCGCCGAAGGCCGATAGCCGGCTTGTTTAAGGATCCGGGAAATCGCGGCGAACCCCGATTTTTTCACAAGAATGTCGATGTCCCTGGTGAACCGTGGCCGCGTGTGAAACGCCATCGCCACCCCACCGATCAGGGCATAAGGTATTCTGGCCTTCTCCAGTTGGGTAGCGATCTTGTGGAACTCGTAAAATACATTCATGTGCGCCCTTACACCCGACAACAGGTACTACAACGTGTACCTTATGGCAACACCTGCCGCGGCAACGCTGACCGCAAGGGGCAGCAGGCCATCACGAGCAAGCCGACGCCCAGCAGGTTGCCCTTGAAAAGATTGGACCTCAGACATCCGCTGCCATGAAATCTGTGTAAATCCCTCCCGCCCTTCCCGACTCCAAGATGTCGGGATCGGGATCTGTGGATAAAACTTCCGGATTTTTTGCCGCGATAGAACGCAGAGATCGCAGAGAAACCGGCCCTAGATTTTCAGAACGCAGAAAGATTTCCATGCTGAAATTCGTCGATTGTTTAGGTTAGTGGCACAGATGGCGGTGTGATACAAATCAGCTTGTTTGGTTCTGCGCTTCAAGCCTCCCCGGTTTGCTCCAGTTGCCTGATATCGCGGTACGCGATCCAGAGCGGCAGCGCGGCCGCAGGCGCGAAGGCGAAATCGATCCAGAACCAGCGCCAGGGCAGGCCCCGCAGCGGGATGCAGATCCCGGCCAGCATGGGCACCAGGGCGCACATGAGCAGGCCGCACTGAACGATCCACTTGTTGCGCACCGGATCCCGGATGGCCCCCGCGAACAGCAGCGCCAGCACGATATGAGCGAACGCCAGCCAATCATGCGCATACAGCATGAACGGATAACGAGCACTCACGTCCTCAAGCCCCGCGAGCGCCCGCAAGACAAAACCATGCAGCACGCCCGTGGCCGGCCCAGGCCCCCATACCCAACCGACCGTCGCCTTCAACTCCGGGATGGCCGGCCACACCGTCACACCCGACAGCAACAGGCCGCAGGCCACCACGCCCAACATCCATCTGGCGCGGGTTGCGGTTCTCATGCCTGGTCTCCGGCTTTCCATGGTCACAGCCCAACTTTTCACGCTGCTCGTAAGGCTCAATTTACCCCGCGACAAATGTCGTTTGTCGAGGGCGTGCCCCTTCCCGTCCCCGCCATTCGACTATTAAGTTTACGACACATCATAAATGTTATCGAATGTACGCCAATGGCAAGTATTGCCCAAATCGTAAGAATTCCGGCCTCGTGCAAATCTCTTGCACCTGGCTTGGCGTTGAGAACAAGCGGGGTGGAATAGAAATAAAACGGCCCTTGTTCCACCCATTTCCCGCTCTTCAGCCTGAAGTTCAAGAAAGTCGGAGTCGTGAACGGATGAAACCCAATGACCTAGTCATAAGTTCCGATGAAGCGTCTTTCGACGATTCGATGCCATGCCCTTTCAACAGGAAGAGATAAGGTGCCGACGAGAAGCCAGTAGGCTACGGGGAGAAGGATGATTCTCTAACCTGCCGGCCTTCATCTCCGCTCGATCCTGTTCGTATGTATCGTATCCGGCAGTCATCATATATCCTAAGGCCAACGTTTGAGCACTGGCTGAGGCGTGGCAGCACCAATAGCCAACAGGCCGTGGGAAGATGTCTTTTATCGCATCCTCTCCGTTCCTGCCTTCCTAATTTCCAAATTAAAATTGATCCGTGTCCCCGAAAACTTATCGCGCATTCACTCACCCCCGCCTCACAGGAACCACAGCAGCGGCAGATGCAGCAAGCCCCAGAGCGCGTAGCGCAGGAGCGCGCCGCGCCAGAGGGTCCGCGCCTGGGCGCCGAAGTACACGCCCTTGACCAGCGTGTTGCTCAGCACGGCCACGAGAATCGCCCGCACCACCAGCGGCGTGCCGCCCGCCGGCTGCTGGGCCAGCGAGAGAATGAAGGGATCCACGTCCACCAGCCCCGTGAGACCCGCCAGCGAAAGCACGCCGGCCGCGCCGAACTGCGCCTTGATGAAGCCGGTCAGCATCGTCAGCGCCACGAACAACAGCGCGAAAACCAGGGCGGGGCGGAGTTCAAACGGGTTGCGCACGGACGGCTGCACGGGCGGCGGGGACTCGGCGGCCGGGCGGCGCGCCGCGCTGAGGGCCAGCAGCACGCCTGCGCCGGCCAGGACGGCGAACTTCCAGCGCAACGCAACGGCGAGGTCGTAGTTGAGGATGCCGATCAGCACCAACACGCGCACGTACATCACGCTGCCGGCCAGCAGCGCCGCCTGCAGCGCCTCCGGCGCGCGCGCGGGCTGGCTCTGGGCCATGCGCCCGGCGGCGATGCTCACCGCCGTGCTGGAGACGATCCCGCCCAGCAGGCCCGACAGCCAGAGCCCGGCGCGCTGGCCGAACTGTTTGACCAGGAAATAGCCGACGAAGCCGATGGACGACACCAGGATGACCAACCGCCAGATGTTCGCCGGATTGAGGTGATAGGAGGTGAAGTCGCGGTTGGGCAGGGCGGGGTAGATGATGAAGGTGACCAGCAGGAAGCGCAGCGTGGCCAGGAACTCCACCTTGTCCAAATGTTCGACAAAGGCCTCCAGCGCGGCCTTCTCCGAAAGCAGGAGCGTGCTGATCACGCCCAGGGCCATGGCCAGCCGGATGTCCGCCAGCAGCGTCATCGCGCCGATGACGAAGACCAGCAGCGCGGCGCTTTCGCTGGTCGCGCCCACCAGCCCCCGGCGGAGCTTGTCGGCGTAGGAGAGGCCGGTGAGCGCGAGCACGGCCAGCAGGCCGGCGGGCAGGATCCAGACGACGCCGAATTGGTGCAGCCAGCCGCAGGAGAATCCGAGCAGGCTCAGGATGGGGAAGGTCCGCACGCCGCCAAAGCGCACCGTCCGGTTCGCGATGTAGGCGCTTTCGCGTTCCAGGCCGATGAGAAAACCCAGGGCCAGCGCCAGCATAAAGCGCAGAGCCAAATCTCCATCCACAGCGCCTGTCAGGGCATACATTGCAGCCTCCGGCGGAACGGCGGCCTGACCGACGGCAGCAAGTATAGGCATAACGCCGCAGTCGTGCAAGGCGACAAGCCCGTTCGTCAAATGCGGGGATAGACGCTCACGGCACGAGCACGGCGGCGCCGCGCACGCGACCCGCCCGCAGGTCGGCCAGCGCTGCCTGGGCGTCGGCGAGGGGATACGGCTGCACCTCCATGCGCAGCGGAACCTGTGCCGCGAGCGCGGCGAATTGTTCGCCATCCTGCCGGGTCAGATTGGCCACCGACCGCAGGACGCGTTCCTCCCAAAGCAGGCGGTAGGGAAAGGCGGGTACGTCGCTCATGTGGATGCCGGCGCAGATGACCGTGCCGCCCTTGTCCACGGCGCGGAGGGCGAGGGGCACCAGCGCGCCGACCGGCGCAAAAATAAGCACGGCGTCGAGCGGCCGGGGCGGGGGCTGGTCGCTGTCGCCGGCCCAGGCGGCGCCGAGTTCGCGCGCGAAGGCCTGCGCCGCGCCGTCGCCCGGCCGCGTGAAAGCGAATACCTCGCGGCCCTGGTGGCGGGCGATCTGGATCAGGATGTGCGCCGCGGCGCCGAAGCCATAGAATCCCAACCGCGGTGCGTCGCCGGCCAGACACAGGGCGCGGTAGCCGATCAGCCCGGCGCAGAGCAGGGGCGCGGCCTGGAGATCGGAATAAGCCGCCGGGATGGGGACGCAGAAACGTTCGTCGGCGACCACACAGTCGGCGTAACCGCCGTCCAGGTTATAACCTGTGAAACGCGCCTGGCCGCAGAGATTCTCGCGGCCGGTCCGGCAGAAGGCGCACCGGCCGCAGGTCCAGCCCAGCCAGGGCACACCGACGCGCTCCCCGGCGCGGAAACGCGCCGCGCCGGCGCCGGCTTGCTCCACCACGCCGACGATCTCGTGGCCGGGGATGAGCGGCAGCTTGGGCGCCGTCAGCTCGCCGTCCACGATGTGCAGATCGGTCCGGCAGACGCCGCAGGCGCGCACGCGGAGCCGCACCTGGCCCGGTCCCGGTTCCGGCGTCGGCACGTCGTGCCGCCGCAGCGGCTGTCCCGGCTGTTCCAGCACCATCGCCTTCACGGGTCAGGCCTTGTCCTCCGCGCCGGCCTCCGGCGTGAAGGGCTCGGTGGTGAGCTGTCCATCCTTGGTGACGAGCTGCTCGATTTTCTTTTCCACCTCGTTGAGCTTGGCGGTGCAGTACTTCACCAGCCGGTTGCCCTCCTCGAAATGACTGATCATCTTCTCGAGGCTGAGCTGCCCGCCCTCCATGTCGGCGACGATCTGCTCCAGCCGCGTCAGGGCCTGTTCGAAGCTCTGGGTGGCTGCCGTATTTTTTTCCGCCATGATCACTCCTCCTTTAATTAATTAACCGCGTGCCCGTGCTCTATTCGCTCTTTCCGCGCTGGCGCGGTTGTGCGCCGGCGCCAGCCGCGCCGCCGTCACCTGCGACTCCAGGCTGCCGCGCGCGAGGCGCGTTTCCAGGCGCGTACCGACCGGCGCCTCCGCGGCGTCGCGGAGGATGCGGCCGTCGGGCGCGCGGGTCAGGCTGAAGCCGCGCTCCAGCACGGCCAACGGGCTGAGCGCCTGGAGCTGCGCGGCCAGCCGGCGCACGTCCTGCGTGGCGGCCGTGTGCGCCACGGACATGCGGTGTCTGAGCCGCAGCCTCAGTTCCTGGGTCTGCAAGCCGGTGCGTTGCGTGGCGGCGCGTAACGCGCGGGCCATGCGCGGGTGGGCGTCGTGCAGCGCCTGCCGGCAGGCGTTGCGCCGCAGTTCGATCTGATGGCCCAGGCGCAGGCCGAGTTCATCCACCTGCTGGCTATGCCGCTGCGCGGCGCTCCGCAGGGCCCCGGCCATCGTGCCGCGCAGGGCCGCGATGCGCTCGCGCATCCGCCGGGCGAGGTGCTGCGGCTCGCGGAACACGTAGCTGCCGGCGGCGACGGTGAGACGTTGGCGCCAGGCCAGCGCCTGGGTGCGCAGGGCGCGGCTCAGGCGCGCCGCGTGCTGGCGCAAGGCGTCCGCGAAGACCTCCTTGTTATTCACCAGCAGCTCGGCGGCGGCGGACGGCGTCGGCGCGCGCAGGTCGGCAACGAAGTCGCTGATGGTGAAATCTATTTCGTGCCCGACCGCGGAAATGACCGGGATGACCGAGCGCGCGATGGCCCGCGCGACAACCTCCTCGTTGAAACACCACAAATCCTCCAGGCTGCCGCCGCCGCGGCCGACGATCAGCACGTCCAGCCCGCCGCGCGCGTTCAACGCGTCCAGGGCTGCGGCGATCTCCTGGGCGGCGCCCGCGCCCTGGACGCGCACCGGCGCGAGGACGATATGCAGGTTGGGGAAACGGCGTTCCAGGATTTGCAGGATATCGCGGATGGCCGCGCCGGTGGGGGAGGTGACGATGCCGACGTGCTGCGGCAGCAGCGGCAGCGGCCGCTTGCGTTCCGCCGCAAAGAGGCCCTCGGCGGCGAGCTTTTTCTTCAGCGCTTCGAAGGCCTCCTGCAGACGGCCCTGTCCGGCCTCCTCCACGCGGCGCACCACGATCTGGCACTGACCGCTTTTTTCGTAGGCCGTGAGCTGGCCGTAGGCGCGGATCTTGAGCCCGTCGCGAAGGGCCAGGCGGAGGTTCGCCTGCTGGCCGCGGAACAGCACGGCGGCGAGTTGAGCGTCGGCGTCCTTGAGCGTGAAATAGAAATGGCCGGAGGCGGGTTTCCGCAGGTTGGAGATCTCGCCCTCGACCCACACGTTGCCGAACTCGTTTTCCAGCGCGACCTTGATCAGCCGGGTCAGCTCGGAAACCTGGTAGATCTTCCGGAGGTCGGTTGGCTCTGCCGCCGCTGGCCCGGGTGTGCGCATGCGCCGCCCAACGTCAAGGCTCCAGTTTTTCCTGTACGCGCCGGACGCAGCTGGCGCGGCCGGTCTGGGCGTCCACGGACACCAGCAGGCCTTCGCAGCGCACGTCGTTCACGGCGATCTCGAAGGCCTGGGGCATGCCCGTGAGAAATTTCTTCAGCACGGCCGCCAGGTCGCGGCCGAGCACCGAATCCTTGGGGCCGGTCATGCCGAGGTCCGTCAGGTAGGCCGTGCCCTTGGGCAGGATGGTTTCGTCGGCGGTCTGGACATGCGTGTGGGAGCCGGCGACCACGCTGACACGGCCATCGAGGTAACGGCCGTAGGCGATTTTCTCGGAGGTCGCCTCGCCGTGCATCTCGGCGACAATGATCCGCCCCAGTTCCGCGCCGCGCTTCAGGATCTCGTCGGTCGCGCGAAAGGGACAGTCGCTCGGCGGCATGAAAGTGCGGCCCTGGACGCTGAGCACCGTCACCCGGCCCTGCGGTGTATCCACGGTGATCCAGCCGCGGCCCGGACAGGCGGGCGCCAGGTTGGCCGGCCGTAGGACGCGCGGCTCAAGGTCGAGGTACTTGATGAGATCCTTCTGGTCCCAAGCGTGGTCGCCGAGTGTGATCACATCGGCGCCCGCCGCCAGCAGGGCCTCGGCCAAAGCCGGCGTGAGGCCGCGGCCGCCGGCGGCGTTCTCCGCGTTCACGATCACAAAATCGGCGGCGCCGGCCTGCTTCATCCGTCCGGCCACCGTCGCAAACGCCAGGCGGCCGGGCGCTCCGACCACGTCGCCCACCATCAGAATATTCATGCCATCCTTTGCCCGGTTCACCGCGCATACTCGATGTAGCGCGTTTCGCGCACGACCACGATCTTGATCTGGCCGGGATATTTCAGTTCGAGTTCGATCTGCTGGCTGAGTGTGTGCGCCAGTTGCAGCGCGGCGGCATCGTCCAGTTGGCCCGACTCGACGAAGACGCGGATTTCCCGGCCGGCCTGCAGGGCATAGGCGCGTTCGACGCCGTTGTGCCCGGCGGCGAGTTCCTCCAGCGCCTGCAGCCGTTTCAGATAGATCTCGGTGTTCTCGGCCCGCGCACCCGGCCGGGCCGCGGTGATGGCGTCGGCGGCGCTGGCCAGCGCCGCGTACACGCTGTCGCCCGCGAGATCATGATGATGCGCCGCCACGGCGTTATACACCACCGGCGCCTCGCCGTGCTTCTTGAGCAAATCCGCGCCGATGATGGCGTGGTTGCCCTCGACCTGGTGATCCAGCGCCTTGCCGATGTCGTGAAACAGGCCGACGCGTTTCGCGATGGCGGGATCCAGGCCCAGTTCCGCGGCCATCAGGCTCATCAGCACAGCTGTCTCCACCGAGTGCGTCAACACGTTCTGCGCGTAGCTCTGACGGAATTTCAGGCGGCCGAGGGTGTGCGACAGTTCCGGCGCCACGCCGTGCAGGTCCAGGTCGCTGAGCGCCTGCTCGCCGGCCTTGCGCATGAGGTCGTCCAGCTCTTCGTGCACCTGCGCGACCACTTCCTCGATGCGGGCCGGCTGGATGCGTCCGTCCGCCATGAGCCGTTCCAGGGCTTGGCGGGCCACCTCGCGGCGCACCGGATCGAAGCCGGAAATCACCACGACTTCCGGCGTGTCGTCAATCAGGATGTTCACGCCGGTGGCAGCTTCCAGGGTGCGGATGTTGCGGCCTTCGCGGCCGATGATGCGGCCCTTCATCTCCTCGCTGGGCAGCGTCACGGTGCACGTGGTGACCTCGCTGACCTGCGGGGCGGCATACCGTTCGATGGCGCCGACGATGATTTCCCGCGCTTCGACTTCCGCCGTGGCCAGCGTCTGCTGCTGGCGGCGGCGGATGAGTTGGGCCATTTCGCCGCGCAGGTCCTCCTCGGCCTGCTGCCGCACGAGCCGCCGGGCCTCCTCCTGGGGCAGGGCGGCGATCTCCTGCAGCTTGGCCCGCACCTCGTCGTGCGCTTGGCGGGCGCCCGCCTCGGCCGACTGCAGCGCCTGCTTCTGGACCTCCAGTTCGCCCAGCCGCGTCTCGATCACGGTTTCCTTCTTATCCACCAGGGCCACGCGCCGGTCCACGTTGGTCTCGCGCATGGTCAGCCGTTCCTCCAGGGAGCGCAGCTCCTGGCGCCGCGCGGTGATCTCTTTTTCAAACGCCTCGCGCGCCTTGACGATCTCGTTCCGCGCCAGGATTTCCGCCTCGCGCGCCGTGGTGTCGGCGTCGTGCCGGGCTTGTTCCAGAATGCGTTGCGCCTCCGTCCGCGCCCCCCGCGCCCGGGTTCGCATAATGAGGCCGCGCGCCAGGAAGCCGAAGAGAATGCCAACGAAAGCAACCCCGGCCGGCACCCACCACAAAACCGTTGTTTCCAGTACGCTGTGCTGCATGATGTCGTATCCTTCCCGCTGGTCGTTCTACCTGGGATTATCCGGCACGCTCCCCGCCCTTGGACCGGCCGCGGCCGGCCGGCCTGGCCTTGCGCGGCGGGCGGGCGGGGGCGGGGTAGAGGCCCTGGTCGGTCACCACCAGGTCCATGACCACATCGTACTCTTCCACGGGCACGCGCCGCGCAAGCTGGGCCTCGGCGGCCAGCCCGATTTTGCAGGCCGTCAACCCTTCCAGCAGACGGTCGAAATAGCCGCCACCGTGACCCAGCCGCCGGCGCGCGCGGTCGAACTGCAGCCCCGGCACCAGAACGAGATGCACGGTTTTCTCCGGCGCCTCCACCCATTCCGGCACGGTCGGCTCGGGGATGCCCCAGCGGCCGCGCGTCAGCGCGTCGTTTTCCGTCAGCCAGGCAAAACGGTAATGCCCGGCGCGGGCGTCATAGGCCGGCACGCAGATGCGTTTGCCCGCCCGCCGGCAGGCGGCGATCAGCGGCGCGGTTTGCACCTCGTCGGGGAGCGCGAGATAACTCGCGACGACGCGGGCCGCGGCGAACGGTTCCAGGGCCTGAACCCGGGCGGCGATCCGCCGGCTGACGGCGGTCCATTCCGCCGGGCTCCATTGCGTGCGTAGGACGCGCGCCGCCCGGCGCGCCGCTTTTTTTTGCTGCGTTAGAGGGTTGGTTTTCGTGGCGTTTTCCTTTGGGCCTCCCAGCAGGCCATGCGTTTGGCGATGGTTTCCTCGTAGCCCTGGTTGGTCGGGTGGTAATAGAGCTTACTGGTCGGCACATACTCTTGGTCTACAAAGTGGCCGGCGAAATCGTGCGCGTACCGGTAGCCCGTGTGGCCGAAGGCCTGGGCGGCTTTTTTCGAACCGGTGCTGCGCAGCGGGCGGGGCACGGGCAGGACGCGGCCCTCTTTGACATCCGCCAGAGCCGCGTCAATCGCCAGATAGGCGGCATTGCTCTTGGGCGCCGTGGCGAGATACGTCGTCGCCTGGCTCAGGATAATCCGCGCCTCGGGCAGGCCGACGAAATCCACGGCCGTCAGCGCCGCGGTGGCGATCGTCAGCGCGCGCGGGTCGGCGTTGCCGATGTCCTCGGCGGCAAGGATGATCAGCCGGCGTGCGACGAAACGCGGGTCCTCGCCGGCATAGATCATCTTGGCCAGCCAGTACACGGCGGCGTGCGGGTCGGAGCCGCGTACACTCTTGATGAAGGCGGATATGGTGTCGTAGTGGCCGTCCTCGTCATGGTCGTACACCACGGCTTTTTTCTGGATGGATTCCTCGGCGACGGCGCGGGAGAGGAGACGGCGGCCGTCCGCCGCCGGGGGCGTGGTCAGCGCGGCAATCTCCAGCGCGTTGAGCGCGCGGCGGGCGTCGCCTTCGCACACGCGCGCCAGATGTTCCAGGGCGTCGCGGTCGGCCCGCACCTGCAGCGGGCCGAGGCCCTCCGGGCTGGACAGCGCGCGGTCCAGCAGCGTCAGCAGCGCCGGCTCGGACAGCGGCTCCAGTTGGAAAACCTGGGACCGCGAGGTGAGCGGACTGTTGATGAAAAAGAACGGATTGTGCGTCGTGGCCCCGACCAGGGTGATGGAACCGTCCTCGACGTAGGGCAGCAGGACGTCCTGCTGCGCCTTGTTGAACCGGTGAATTTCGTCAATGAAGAGGATGGTCTCCTTCCGCGCAGCCTGCCGGTCGCGCTGGGCTTTCTTCAGCAGGTCGCGGAGCACGTCCACCCCGGCCAGGACGCCGCTGGTGCGCACAAAGATCCGGCGCGTGACAAGCGCGATCACTTCCGCCAGCGACGTCTTGCCGCAGCCGGGCGGGCCATAGAGGATAATGCTGCCCAGCCGGTCCGCTTCGATGGCCCGGCGCAACAGCTTGCCCGGGCCCAGCAGGTGCTCCTGGCCAACCACGTCGGCCAGCGTCCGTGGACGCATCCGCAGCGCCAGCGGCGTGCGGGCGGACTTTTCGGCAGCGTCAAGTTGTTCAAACAATTCCATACTTCACAGGCGATCGCTAAGGGTGGATGGTGGCGAGGCTGGCCGGGCCGGCAGCACCGAACCCGCGGCCCTCCGTAGCCAAAAAAAATACCCCGCCTTTGCCGTCAAAGGGCATGTACTTCTGAGCCTCGATAACTCGAGGTGGGCGCTCTGCCGAAAGGGTTCCGCTATCCTCCGAAGAGGACGTGCGGGCGCCAGCCGGACTCCGAGCACCCTAATGGTTTAACCATGTAGGGTCAGAAGAATTCGCCCCCGTCACGAACAAGGCAGGGTATTATCTTCGTTCCGAAGCCTGCGCTTCGGAAAAAATTGCCACCGTTTATGAAAGAACACACCCCGATGCCCGCCCGCCAGGAACAGCCTGGCGACCGGGCCCGCTGCCGCCTGCGCTGGTCAGCCACAGGCGGTCGGCGCCGGTGATGAGCCGGCGGCGCGGGTGTACCGCGCGCGTTGGACTGACTGCGCCCACCAGCGCCAGGCGCGGCACGAACGCCGAGCCCAAGCCAGCCAGCACCGCCAGCATCAGAGTTTCAAACCATGTAATCAACATGGCATTCATGCATTGCCTTGTTCAAAATGTTTCTTTGTACCAGGAGTCAGCCGTCAGAATACAGAATTCAGAACGAAATACCCATGGTTTTTATCATACTGACTTCTGACTTCTAAATTCTGAATTCGGTTTCTGCCCGCGCCGCCTTCACGTCTCCCGGACTTCCACGCCCAACTCGACCTTGACCGCCGCCTTAATGCGATCATGATACGCATTGGCTTCCGCATCTGTCAAGGTCCGATCAGCCGCGCGGTACGTGCAGGCATAGGCGATGCTCTGGCGTTCCGCGCCCAGGCTTTCACCTTCAAAGATATCGAACAATTCGACATTTTCAAGTTCCGGCGGCGCCGCGCGGCGGATCAGGCGGACGATCTCCGCGTGCTGCAGCGTCCGCGGGACGAGCAGCGCCATGTCGCGCCGGATGGACGGATAGGGCGCCGGCGTCGCGACACGGGCCACGTCGAACGCCCGCGGGAGCAGCGGCGCGAGCCGGGCCTCCAGCACGGCCACCGGCGCAATCAGGCGCCAGGCCCGGGCGAGTTCGGCGCGCAGGAGACACAGCGTGCCGACGGGTTGTTCGTCCACGAAGAGCGCGACCGACCAGCCGGCCGCGCCCTGGGGGCAGGGCGCGGCGCGGCATGTCCACGCGCGCACGTGCAGCGCCTGCAGGAGAGCTTCCCACAGCCCTTTGAGTCCGAGAAACGTTTCCTCCGCCGACGGCGGCTGGCGGCGGTCGAGCCCGGCGGATCCCACCGCGCCCATGAGACCGAGGACAAGGTGTTCCTCCTCGGCCGGTTGGCCTTGGGCGTCGCGTTGGAACACGCGGCCGATCTCGAACAGCGCCGCGGCCGGGAGCTGCCGGGCGTGGTTGCGGCCCAGCGTGGCGACCAGTTGCGGCGCCAGCGCGTTGCGCAGCACGCCTTCCTCCTGGCTGACGGGATTGGGCAGCACCAGCCGGCGCGGCGCATCGGCGGGATCGAACTGGTCCAGGAGCGACGCGGCGACAAAGCTGTAGTTCATGATTTCGCGCAGGCCGAGTCCCACCAGGTGCTGGCGGCACAGCGCGAGCGCCAGCGCCGGGCGATCCCCGGCGCCCGCGACCAACTGCGCGCGCGGCGTGGGAGCGGGGATGCGCTCCAGACCGTGCAGGCGCGCCACTTCCTCGACCAGATCCACCTCGCGTGCAAGGTCCGGTCGGAACGACGGGATAGTCACCTCGCATACGCCACTCGCTGCTTCTTCGTGGGCGGGGCTTCCAGCCCCGCGCTCGGGGCTGCTCGTGCTTCGTAGCGACTCTTCTTCGCCCTGCGTAGCGGGCTTCGCAGAGCAGGGAGGGGTTTCGCCACTTTGCAGAGTAGCAGAAGCCCCGCCCACAACCGATGTTGCCGGGCTTTGCACGGTCAGTTCCAAGCTCTGGAAAATCGCGCGGATGTTTTCGTCGGGCACCGCCACCCCGATCCGGGCGCGGATGACCTCGTAGCGGCAGCGGATGGAGCGCGGGGCGGGCGGGGCGGCGCCCACATCCAGCACGCCGCGGGCGCAGTGCGCCCCGGCGCAGGCGGCCATCAGCGCCGCGGCGCGCCGGCTGGCCCATTCCACGCCGGCCAGGTCCACGCCGCGCTCGAAGCGGTAGGACGATTCCGTGGCCAGGCCCAGTTGCCGCGCGGTGTGGCGGATATCCGCCGGCTGGAAGCAGGCGCTCTCGAGCAGCACGGTGCGCGTGGCGGCGCGGATTTCGCTGCCGGCGCCGCCCATGACGCCGGCCACGGCAACCGGCTGGCGCGCGTCGGCGATGATCAGCATAGACGGCGTCAGGTCGCGGCCCAGGCCGTCGAGCGTGGCCATTTTCTCGCCCGGTCGCGCGCGGCGGACCACGATGCGGCCTTCGGCCAGCAGCGCCTGGTCGAAGGCGTGCAGCGGCTGGCCGCATTCGAGCATGACGTAGTTAGTGATGTCCACGACGTTGTTGATCGCGCGCACGCCGGCCAGTTCCAGCCGCCGTTGCATCCAGGCGGGCGACGGCCCGATCTGCACGCCGGCGAGGATGCGCGCGGTGTAACGCGGGCAGCCCACGGCATCCTCCACCGTGACGCGCGTGAGTTGCTCGACGCCCGGCTCGTGCTCGGCCAGTTGGATCTCCGGCCGGCGGAGTTGCGTGCCGTACAGCGCGGCGACTTCCCGGGCAATGCCGATCAGGCACAGGCAATCCGGCCGGTTGGGCGTCACTTCCAGTTCCAGGACGGTTTCCGGCGGCCCCAGCACCTCGGCCAGCGGCGTGCCCGGCGCCCAGCGCGCGTCGAGCTCCAGCAAGCCGCTATGGTCGGTGGAAAGGCCCAGCTCGTCGGCGGCGCAGAGCATGCCTTCGGACACCACCCCGCGGATCTTGGCTTTCTTCAGCGTCAGCCCGTTGGGCAGGGTGACGCCCGCCGGCGCGAACGGCGCCTTGAGGCCGACCCGCGCGTTCGGCGCCCCGCAGACGACCGTGAGCGCGCCGGCGCCGAAGTTGACGAGGCAGAGCGTCAGTTTGTCGGCGTTCGGGTGCCGATCCACCGCGAGCACTTCGCCGACGACCACGCCCGGCGCGGCGCAGCCGTGCGTTTCGAGGCCTTCCACCTCCAAACCCGAAAAGGTCAGTTTCTCCGCCAAGCCCTGGGGACTGTCCGCGAAGGCCACATAATCCTGCAACCAACCGATGGGTACGCGCATAGCCGGTTCCTTGCTGAACGACGGCGGCAGTCTAACGGCTTTGCCGCCCGTTGGCAATCCGCGGCGCGAGCCAGGCTGAAGTTGACCCACCGATGGCCAACACCGATGGAAGCGAATCGCCCTGCTTGACACGCTGCGCGGAGGTGCTATTCTAGGTGCTGAAAACAGTACCGAAAGGAGCCCCGTCATGAACATGATTGCCGCCCAGGAGATTAAGCGCCGCGGCATGGCCGCCGTGGACCGCCTGCTCGATCAAGGGCCCGTACGCATCGTGAAAAACAACCGTCCGCGCTACGTGGTGATGCGCGATACGGAATTCGATGTGCTGATGGGCGATCTGGCGGAGGCCCGGCTTGCGGCCTCCGCGGCCGACCTCAAGGCCGGGCGTGTCCGCAAAGGCACGGCGGCGAACCTGATGGCGGAACTGCGCGCGGAAGCCTGAGATGGCCCGGCCGCCACAGTCCGTGCGGTTCACGCTGGTGTGGACCGAAACCTTCGCGCGCACGGCGCGCAAGTTCCTGCGGCGCCATCCGGAGCTGGCCGGCATTTTCGAGGATGTGCTGCGGCAACTCGAGACCGACCCGTACGCGTCCCGGCTGCGGCGGCATCCGCTGCAGGGCTCACATCGGGGCCAGCAGGCCGTGAGCCTGACCTACGAATACCGCATCGTGTTGCTGCTGCGCCTCACGGCCAGGGAAATCGTGCTGCTCGATGTGGGCACGCACGATGAGGTGTCCCGGGGGTAACGCCAGGCCCCACGCCACGGAAGCGGTTTGAGGCTGTTAAAAAAAGCTTGTTAAATAATTTAATTAGTTGCACGAGGCAGTGGCCGAAGGATCCTTATCCCCAGCCGCCTACAGTTCGTTCTTCCGCTGGCGGCGCGTTCGCGGTATCACTCCGGGCGACGCGATGGACACCGCTCCGCCCAATGCCACGCCGTCATTGACCGACGGCAGCCTGTTGCGCGCGCTGCACCGGCTGGCCGCGCCGATGCTCGTGGGCGCGGTCCTGTCGAATCTGCAAAGCGTGATCAATTTGTTCTGGGTCGGACGGCTCGGCCCGCAGGCGGTGGCCGCCGTCGCGGTCGGGGGTACGATCCTGATGCTGCTGTTCCCCGCGTTGATGGGGCTGTCCACCGGCACTGTGGCGCTGGTGGCGCGCGCCATCGGCGCGGGACGGCGCGACGAGGCCGCGGCCGCCGCCGGCCAATCCCTCTCGCTGGCGGTGGCGCTCGGCCTGCTGTCCGGCCTCCTGGGCTGGCGTCTATCGGACGACTTGTTCCGCCTGCTGGGCGCCGCGCCGGACATCGTGGCCGACGGCGAAGCCTACCTGCGCATCAACCTGCTCGGCAGTTTCAGCCTGTTCCTGTTCATCATTGCCTCCGCTGCCCTGCAGGGCGCGGGCGACGCGCGCACGCCGATGTGGTTGGGGCTCGGCGCCAATGGGCTCAACATCGCCCTGGATCCCCTGCTGATCTACGGCTGGGGGCCGGTGCCGGCGCTGGGCGTGCGTGGCGCGGCGCTGGCTTCCGTGATCGCGGAGACGCTGGCGGCGATCGTGGCGGCGGGGGTGTTGTTGGGCGGCCGTGCGGCTTTGCATATCGGCTGGTCGCAATGCCGTCCCCGGCTGGCCCTGGCGTGGCGGATTCTGCGGATTGGCATTCCGGGCTCCGGACAGATGCTCGCGCGCAGCCTGATGGGCGCAGTGCTGATGCGCATCGTGGCCGGCTGCGGTACGGCGGCGGTCGCCGCCTATGGCACCGGTCTGCGGTTTCACATGCTCATCCTCATGCCCGCTTTTGCGCTGGGCGGCGCGGCGGCGACCCTCGTCGGCCAGAACCTGGGCGCGGGCAAGCCCGGCCGCGCGCGCCAGGCGGCGTGGCTGGCGACGGGGCTGGACCTGCTCATCATGCTGGTCGTCATCGTTCTGCTGGCGGGCTTCGCGCCAGCGCTCATTCGCGCGTTCAACCGCGATCCCGACGTGGTGCGCATCGGGGCCAGCTATTTGCGGATCGTGTCGCCATTTTATTTCTTCGCCGCCTTCGGCGTCATCATCGGCCGGGCGTTGAACGGCGCGGGCGACAGTCTCGCGCCCATGATTATCACCACCCTGAGCCTCTGGGGCCTGCAGGTGCCGCTGGCCCTGTGGCTGGTGCGCTGGTGGCAGCCGGCCACCGCCGGCATCTGGTGGGCCATTGGCCTGGCTTCGGCGGTGAACGGCCTGCTGATGGTGCTCTGGTTCGAGACCGGCCGCTGGCAGCACCGGCAGGTGTGACGCCCCGGCACCGCGGGTACAGGGGTGGTAGTCAGAAGTCAGAATTCAGGAGTCAGCATGAGAAAAACCATACTGAATTCTGTCTGCTGTCTACTGAATTCGGCTGAGTCGCGCTTGCGCGCCGTGACTGGAGTGGTTAATATGGAGGACATGACGACGGCGACGGGGCCGGCGGACCAGGAGATCTTTTGTGGACCGGGTGGACGATTTGCGGGCGCAGATTCTGGGGCTGGTGCGGGAGTATTGGGATGCCCGCTTCCGGCCGGCGGATTTCCGGCCGGGACAGGATCTCGTGCATTATGCCGGACGGGTGTTCGACCCGGAGGAAATGTGCCGGCTGGTGGAGGCCAGCCTGGATTTCTTTCTGACCGCCGGCCGTTTTACCGAGGAGTTCGAAGCCACCTTCGCCGAGAAACTGGGCGTGGGCAATGCGTTGCTCGTCAATTCCGGATCGTCGGCCAACTTGGTGGCGCTCACCGCGCTGACCTCGCCCAAGTTGGGGGTGCGGCGGCTGAAACCCGGCGACGAGGTGGTCACCGTGGCTGCCGCCTTCCCCACCACCGTCGCGCCCATGGTGCAAAACGGGCTGGTGCCCGTGTTCGTGGATGTCAACCTGGGCGATTATACCGCCATCCCGGAGCGGCTGATCGCAGCGGTCGGACCCCAAACCCGGGCCATCATGATGGCGCACACCCTCGGCGTGCCCTTCTGCCTGGACGTGGTCATGGACCTGGCGCGCCGGCATGACCTCTGGGTGATCGAGGATAATTGCGATGCGCTCGGCTCCCGCTACCGGGAGCAACTGACCGGCACCTTCGGACATATTGCCTCGCATTCCTTTTATCCCGCCCATCACATCACCATGGGCGAGGGCGGCTGCGTGGTCACCAACGACGATGTTCTCGCCGGCCTGGCGCGTTCCTTCCGCGACTGGGGGCGGGATTGCTATTGTGCCGGCGGTGAGAACAACACCTGCGGCAAGCGTTACAGCCAGCAGTTCGGCACGCTGCCCGCGGGGTACGATCACAAGTACGTGTACAGCCACATTGGCTACAATCTCAAGGTGACGGACATGCAGGCCGCCATCGGCTGCGCCCAACTGGCCAAACTGGACGGATTCGTCGCGCAGCGGAAGGCGAACTACACGCGCCTGATGACCCTGCTGCAACCCTTCGAACAGCGCCTCATCCTGCCGCGGGCCACGCCGCACGCCGAGCCCTCCTGGTTCGCCTTCCCCATCACTGTCCGGCCCGACGCCGGCTTCTCCCGGAACGACCTGACCCGGTGGCTGGAAGAGCGGAAGATCGAAACACGCAATCTGTTCAGCGGCAATCTGCTCCGGCATCCCGCCTTCGAGTCTATCGCGCACCGTGTGGTGGGTGACTTGCGGAACTCGGACCTGATCACCACCAACACGTTCTTTGTCGGTGTTTACCCCGGGCTGACGGCGGACCAACTGGATTACATGGCCGCCGCGCTGGCGGAGTTCATGCGGCGTTAGAATGAAAAGCGGCCGGCGGCCGCGGCGCGCCGCCGGCGGATGTACACATGGCCACGCCCCGTAAAATACGCTGCCGGGTGGAGCAGGTCGTCGCGCACGGCGACCAGGTCTATACGGTTGACCTGCTGCCGGAGCAGCCGCTCCCCCTGTTCCAGCCGGGCCAGTTTCTGCATCTGGCGCTGGAGGCCTATGACCCCGCCGGTTTCTGGCCGGAGTCGCGGGTTTTCTCCATCGCTTCCTCGCCGGACCAGCGGCGGCGCCTCCGTCTCTCGTACGCGGTGAAGGGCGCTTATACCACGCGCATGGAGCAGACGTTGCGGGCGGGCTTGCTTGTCTGGGTCAAACTGCCCTATGGCGCCTTTGTGGTGCAACAGACCACGGATGCCGTGCTGATTGCCGGCGGTACCGGCATCACGGCGTTTCTAGCTTTCATCGCCAAGCTCACGCCGGCTTATCCGCACCGGGTGGTATTGCTCCTCGGCGCCCGGCGGCGGGGACTGCTCCTGGAGCGGGACGCCATCGAAGCGCAACGGCGCCAGATGCCCCAGTTCCGGGCTTTCTTTTTTTCAGAAGACCTGTCGGCCGAGACGGCGGGCATCCGCCCCGGCCGCGTGCAGTTGAGCGTGCTGGAAGCTGGCAACCTCAACGGTTCTTGCATATATTATCTGGCCGGACCGCCGGCCATGTTGACCGCGATTACCGACGAATTGGTCCGGCGGGGCGTTCCGGGCGAACAGATCCGGGTGGACGCCTGGGAATAGGGGGGGTGCAATCGTATGAAGGCTGTGATTCTGTGCGGCGGCTTGGGTACGCGTCTTTCGGAGGAAACCGTCCTCAA
>Ga0209048_10000816_pt1 | contig 33240 bp, 24 predicted proteins | sample FrelakmetCRP12CR_FD_187146 | JGI IMG/M metagenome (GOLD analysis project Ga0209048, IMG submission 187146) | Freshwater lake sediment microbial communities from the University of Notre Dame, USA, for methane emissions studies - CRP12 CR (SPAdes)... | ecosystem: Environmental > Aquatic >...
GGTGCTGTTCGCCGAAGGGCTCGTCGATCTCGGCCGCCTCGAACCGCTGGTCGACGGCCTCGACGAGGTCGCCGCCATCGTCGCCGCACTCACGCCCGAAGCGGTCGAATCGACCACGGGCATCCCCGCGGCGACCACCCGGCGCCTCGCCCACGAACTGGCGGCGGCCGGCGCGGGATCTGTGTACGGCCGGATGGGCACCTGCACGCAGGAGTTCGGCACCTTGGCCTCATGGCTGGTCGAGGTGGCCAACATCTGCACCGGCAGCCTCGACGAACCCGGCGGATCGATGTTCCCGACGCCGTTGGCCTGGCCCCTCGTCACCCTCAAGCCACCCGGCGGTTACACATTCGGCACCTGGCAGAGCCGGGTACGGGGCGCGCCGGAGGTGCTCGGACAGGTCCCGGCGTCGTGCCTGGCCGAGGAGATCGACACCCCCGGCGAGGGGCAGATCCGAGCACTCATCACCGTCGCCGGAAACCCGGTCCTGAGCGTGCCCGACGCCGTCCGCCTCGACGCCGCCCTCGCCGGACTCGACTTCATGGTGAGCGTCGACAACTACGTGAACGAGACGACCCGGCACGCGGACCTCATCCTGCCGGGCGAATCGTTCTTGCAGCAGGGGCACTACGACGCGCTCCTGTACCAATTCGCCGTGCGCAACGTCGGTCGATGGTCCGATCCGATCTTCGCCCCCGATCCCGATCGGCCCCGCGAATGGGAGGTGCTGCTGACGCTCGGTGGGCTCGTCAACGGCGAGGCGTTCCCGGTCGACACCACGGCCTGGGACGACGGCATCTTCGCGGGCGTGCTCCAGGTGATGGCCGACGAGCCCGGCTCCCCCCTGCATGGCCGTGACGTCGGCGAGTTGCTCGCCCTGGCCACCGACGACGGGCTGCAGGGTCCCGAACGACTCCTTGACCTGCAACTGCGGGCCGGGCCCTACGGCGATGCCTACGGCGGCCGGCCCGGCGGCTTGACGCTGGCCGAGTTGCGCCGCCACCCACACGGGCTCGACGAGGGACCACTGGTGCCGCGACTTCCCGAGTTGCTCGACACCCCCGGCGGTCGGGTCGCGCTGGCACCCACCCACATCACCGCCGACCTGCCCCGGCTGCTCGATCGCCTGAATCGGCCGCAGGAGTCACTCGTGCTGATCGGCCGCCGTCACCTGCGGTCGAACAACTCGTGGTTGCACAACATCCCCACCCTCGTGAAGGGCCGCGACCGCTGCACGATCCTGGTGCATCCCGACGACGCCACCGTTCGGGGCCTGCTCGACGGCGAGCCCGCCCGCATCACGTCGACCGCCGGCTCGGTGGTCGCGCCGGTCGAGGTGTCCGACGAGATGATGCCCGGCGTCGTGAGTCTCCCCCACGGGTGGGGTCACGACGCTCCTGGGGCCCGGATGGCGGTTGCGGCGGCCCATCCGGGTGCCAACAGCAACGTGCTCGCGCCCGGGGATCTGGTCGACGTCCCCTCGGGCAACCAGGTCGTCAACGGCATTCCCGTCGAGGTCGTGCCCGTTTGACGGGCGCGGTCCGTTCGGTCGGCCGTCCGCTCGGCGTCACCTCGACGCCGGGGCCCGGGAGGCTACGCTGCGCGTCGGGCGACCAGCCCCACGGGAGTCGCCATACCCGGGGCTGCAGGAGGGAGACACGCCGGTGTCGTCGGAGAGCCGTACCACGATCGAGCGTATCGCCGGCGTGTTCGACGGCGCGCCCATCGGCGTCGGCCTGTGGTCGATCGATGGCGAGCTCGTGCACGCAAACCCGGTGCTCTGCGACCTGCTCCAGGCCGACCGGGCCGCCCTGTCGGGCCGCCGATTCCAGGACTTCGTCGACAGCTCTGACGCCGAGAGCCTGCGCCGGTTCGCGGCCGACCTGAGCGGGGGCCACAGCAACTACTTCGAGTGCGACTTCCGGTGCTGGCGGCCCGACGGCACCGAGCTCTGGGCCCGGGCGCAGGTCACGCCCGTGTTCATCCCGGGGTCGGCGCTGCTGATGGTGTCGCAGATCTTCAGCTTCACCGACGTGTTCAGCACCGAGGACCGGGGCCGCCAGTTGGGCACCCACGACTACCTGACCGGGCTGCCCAACCGACTGCTGCTCTACGACCGCCTCGATCGGGCCCTCGCCCGACTGCGCCGGTACGGCGAGCCGGTGGCGCTGCTCTACCTCGACCTCGACCGGTTCAAGCCGGTGAACGACCGCCTCGGGCACCGCGTCGGCGACGCCGTGTTGTGTGAGGTGGCCGATCGCATCGTGCGCGAGATCCGTGAGAGCGACACCGCGGCGCGCATCGGTGGCGACGAGTTCGCGGTGTTGCTCGAGGCAGCCGACGAGCCCTTGGTGCGCTCCGTGGCCGACCGGCTGATCAGGGTCCTCGGCGAGCCCATGAACGTGCGCGGCCACGACGTGTCGGTGGGCGTGTCCATCGGGGTCAACGTCGTCGCCGACGGCCGCGCCTCGGGCGAGCACATCCTGGCGCAGGCCGACGAGTCGATGTTCCTCGCCAAGGCCGCCGGCCGCGGCCGGTTCGCCGGCCTCGACCCCGACGTCCGCACATCGGGTGCGGTGCCTGCGGGCGCCCGGCCGAGGGGGCCGCATCAACCCGGGCAGACGGCGGCCGAGTTGTTCTCGGCTGCGCTGGAGACGGCGCTGCGCGAGGCGTTCGACGGTGACCTTCCGCCCGGCGCCAACGCCGAGCACATCGCGGAGCTGGTGATCGCCGCCCTCACCGGCGACGACGACGAAGGCGGAGCGTCCGTCGTCGCGTTCCACGCACCACGGCCCGGCGCGCCCGCTCCGCCCGGGCCCGAGGCCTCGGAGGCGCAGGAGGCCTGGTGAGGGCTCAGGCGGTTTCGATCGCGTCGTCGACGATCGTCGGGTGCTCCGGTGTAGCTCGCGGCGGATACTCGTCGAAATGGCGCTCGATCTCGTGGGCGGGGACCGGCTTCGAGAAGTAGAAGCCCTGTCCGGCGTCGCAGCCGAGGAGGGTGAGGAACTCGAGTTGCTGGGCCGACTCGATGCCTTCCGCGATGGTGCGCACACCGATGGTCTTGGCGAGGTCCAGGATGGCCCGGACCACCTCGTCGTCGTGGGCGTGGCCGATGCCGGCGACGAAGCTGCGGTCGATCTTCAACACGTCGAACGGGTAGCGGCGCACGTAGCCGAGCGACGAGTAGCCGGTGCCGAAGTCGTCGATGGCCAGTCGCACACCGACCTCGTGGAGCTCCTGGAGCCGACGGGCCATGAGCTCGGTGTCGTCCATGAGCGTGCTCTCGGTGATCTCCAGGGTGAGCCGTTCGGGAGCGACGCCCCGGCGCCGGCAGGTCGCCTCGACCATGTCGACGAAGTCGGGCTGCTCGAGCTGGCGCACCGAGATGTTGACCGTCATCGAGAGGTTGGACCCCTGACCGTTGTTGTGGGACCAGTCGACCAGCTGCCGGCACGCGCGGTCGAGGACCCACGTACCGATCGACACGATGAGGCCGCTCTCCTCGGCCAGGGGGATGAAGATGTTGGGCGCCAGGAGACCCCGCTCGGGGTGGGCCCAGCGGAGCAGGGCCTCGACGCCTTCGAGCTGCCCGCGTTCGAGGTCGACGATGGGCTGGTAGTAGAGAAGGAGCTGGTCGAGGTCGACGGCGTTGGACAGGTCGGCCTTCAGCTCGAGCCGCTCGGACACCTCGGCGTGCATCTGCTCCTCGAACAACTCGAACCGGGCCTTCCCGCGTTCCTTGGCGAGGTACATGGCCATGTCGGCGTTGCGAAGGAGCACCTCGGCCGACATCCACCGGCCGTGGTTGATGGCGATGCCGATGCTTGCGGTGGCGGTGATGGTGCGGTCCCCCACGACGACCGGTTGGCGGACCACCTCGAGGATCCGCTCGGCTACCTTGAGCACCTCGGTCTCGTCGTCGGCGGGCTCGAGCAACAGCACGAACTCGTCCCCGCCCAGCCGGGTCGCGATGTCGGTCGAGCGCAGCGAGGTGCGCAGTCGTTGGGCGACGGCCTTCAACAGCTCGTCGCCCACGGCGTGACCGAGGCTGTCGTTGATCGTCTTGAAGTCGTCGAGGTCGATGAAGAGCACGGCCAACGACCCGGACCGTGATCCGACCCGGTCGAGGGCCTTCGCGACCTGCAGCGAGAACATGGAGCGGTTGCCGAGGCCGGTGAGGTCGTCGTGCATCGCCTGGTGGCGCAGATCGTGCTCGAGGGCCTTGCGGTCGGAGATGTCACGGGCGTTCAGCACGATCCCGCGTACCACCGGGTCGTGGCGCAGGTCGCTGATCGTCATCTCGATGACATGGCGCGCTCCGTCCTTGGCCACCACGCGGGCCTCGGCGTGACGGCGATCGAAGGGCTCGTCGATCATCGTCGAGAACGCGTGGGCCATCTCGAGCTCGTCGGACGCGAGCAGGTCGAGCAGGCGCGTGCCGACCAGCTCGTCGGGCTCGTAGCCGAGCATGGGGGTGATCGACGGGCTGAGGTAGGTGAACTCGCCCCGATCGTCGGCCACGGCCACGACGTCGGTGGAGTTCTGCACCAGGGCCCGGAAGCGCGCCTCGCTGCGGGCGAGTCGGGCTTCGGCCGCCTTGCGGTCGGAGATGTGGCGGGCGTTGAGCACGAGGCCGCGGATCTCGGGGTTGTCGCGCAGATCACGGGCGTAGGCCTCGAACCAGCGGTAGGTGCCCGTGGCGTCGAGCAGTCGCACCTCACAGTGGGTGGACGACTCACCGGTGAGGGCGTTGCGCATCACCTCCGTCGCGCCGGCCAGGTCGTCGGGGTGGATGACGGTGGTGGGGTCGAGGACGGCGACGAGCTCTTCGGGGTACCCGAGGATCTCCTCGACGCTCGGCGTGCTGAAGAGGATGCGACCGTGTTCGTCCATGATGAAGATGAGGTCCTGGGAGTTCTGCACCAGCGACCGGAACCGCCGGTCGGAGCGGTCGCGGTGCAGGCGCTCGGTGAGCTCGCGGCTCTCGAGGGCCAGGCCGGCCTCGTGGGCGAGGGTCTCCATGGCCCGGGGGATCGTGTCACCGACCGGGATGTGGGCCGACAGCACGAGCAGCCCGAAGCGGGCGCCGTCACCGATGGGCGTCACCGCGATCGCGTTCTCGACGTGCACCGTGTCGAGGGGCAGGTCGAGCGGAGGCTGATGGGCCAGCACGACGGTGCGGGGGGACTGCAGCCGGGCGACGAGCGGCGGAGGCACGCTCCACGGCGCCACGTCGTCGCCGAGAGCGTCGCCGGCGGCGTCGCCCGCGGAGGCCACCACCTGCAGGAGCCGGTCGTGGTCGGCGGCCGCGATGCTGGCGCGCACGCCGGGCAGGTCGCCGGCGAGGCCCATCATGGCGTCGAGCGTGGCGTCGTAGATCTCGTGACGCGTGGTCGCGGCGACGAGGCGCCCTCCGGCTTCGCGCAGGATCTTCTCCTGCTCGGTCTTGCGCTCGCGTCCCTGGATCATGACCGTGAACCGGGCCAGCACGAGCAGCGACATCACTACCGAACCGGCGCCCAGCACGATGAGCGACGTGCCCCGGTCGGCGAGACTGGTCGCGATCAACAGGATCGGTGCGACGAGCAGCGCGACGCCGAGCATGGCGACGCGGGCGCCCGACAAGGGTTGCTCACTCGGCTCGGGACGCTCGGTGAGCCGGGCCATGCTCGGGTGGAGCGCTCCGGCCCCCGCGAGGGCATAGGGAAGCGGGGCCAGGACCAGGTAGAAGTCTCCGCTGTACTGTCCGGCGCTCTCGAGAGTCGCAAGGAGGTCGGTGATGAACACGCCGGCCACGGCGCCGGCGAGCAGGTAGTAGCTCGGCGTGCGGGCACCGGGTCCGACGGCGAGGCGCGTGGTGACCAGCACCAGGCCGAGGGTGCAGGCGAAGTAGCCGACGTTGATGAGCTTGTCCGCCGGGGGGACCGTGACGTCGCTCAGGTAGGGCGAGAGCACGAACTCCCATCCGATGAGCCCGACGGCGGCGACGACGATGAGCGAGTCGATCAGGTGCTCGGTGTCGATCGCGGTGCGGCGCTCCCGGATGAGCAGGATGACGCCCGCGATGAGGGCGAGATAGCCGAGGAAGAACGGGATGTCGGCCGGGGAGGGGAAGGGATTCGTCTCGCCCGTCATGGCGCCGTGGACGGCGCGGACGACACCGGACAGCAGCAGGCAGCTGCCCGAGGTCATGAAGAGGAACCAGGGGGCTCGGTGCGACGGCTGCCAGGTGCGCATCCCGACGTAGGTGGCGCCGACCGCGGACCAGCCCACCACCTCGATCACGATGGCGTGGCCGCTCTCGCCCGCGAGCGCGCCGATGCCGGTGAGGGCGAGCGTGACGAGGAGGTAGGTCCTCCAGGCGGCGGTGCGCACCGTGTTCCTGTCGGCACGGACCGTGGGGTTGTTGATGGATCGGCCGGCCCGGGACCGAGAACCATCGAGATGGTCGGACAGGGGGTGACCGGCCCGGAATTCGGTCAGGGGCGGGTCTCGGCGTCGGCCGGGTGCTCCTCGCCGCGGAGGTCGATGACCGACGCGCCGGCCTCGTCGAGGACGATCCGCCCGGCGCCGGCGAGTTCGGCGCCGGCGAGGTCGACCCGGCCGCCCCCGAGGCTGATGTGGTCGGTCAGATCGATCCGGATGTCGCGTGCCCACAGCGAGTAGTAGCGCTGGTAGTCGATCTCGACGAGCTCGATCTCCTCGAACAGGCCGAGACCGATCGCCTGGAGCGTGGCGGGCAGCGGGAAGTGCTCGACGTTGTAGGCGCAGCAGTCGAACAGCACCATCGCCTGGTCGACCCAGGCCTTGAGGGCCATGGCCTCGGCCAGGGCCTGGTACCAGGGCCCGCCCTGATCGTGCGGGTGCACGAGCACGACGCCGATGTAGTAGATGGCGCCGCGCTCGTGGTGCTCGGGGAAGCGGGCGGCGTAGAACGCGGGGCTGATCCACGGCACGAGGTGGAGATCGAGGGCGAGGAAGCCCATTCCGGCGGGCCGGTCGCCGTCCCACCCGACGAACTTCAGCATGCGGGGTTCCTGCATCGCGGCGAGGAACTCGTCGTCGTGAAGGGACTGACGGGCGGCCGCGAGCACGTCGAGCGGCTCGAACGCGGCGCGGTAGAGCGCGAGGAACTCCTGAGCCATCGCATCGGGTACTCGATGCTCGATCGACACTCGCACGCGGACGGCCTCCCAGGGCACGGCAACAGGAACGACCGGCCCCTGAGCGCCCGCGGCGATGGTCACGGTAGCGACCGGGTCGGGCCCGGTCGCGGATGGCCCCGGTGCTACAGGGCCGGGATGGGAGTGGCCGGCCCCCGCAGGTAGTTCGCGCTCAACTCGTCGAGCGTGCCGTCGGCCTTCAGTCGGGCGAGCGCCTCGTTGACCGGAGCGGTGTTCGGCGATCCCTTGGCCAGCGCCGCCGCGTAACCCCCGCCCGGCACCTGGGCGAGCACGGAGACGCCGGTGACCTCGCCGGTGGCGATCGAGCCCAGGAGGAGGGGCAGGTCGAGGAGCACCGCGTCGATCTGGTTGCTGGTGAGGGCCTTGTACAACGACTCGTTGGTGGCGAACTGCGTCGGTGTGACCCCGACCCCCTGCAGGAGCGCAACTGCGGCGGCCCCTTCGCGAACGCCCCACCGGTAGGCCGTGGCGTCGGTGAGGGTCGTGAGGCGGACGGCGCTTCCCTCCCGTATCAGCACACCCTGAGCGGCGTCGAGGTAGGTCGAGCTCAGGTCGATGACGGCGCGCCGGGCCTCGGTGGCGTACACCTGGGCGACGAACAGGTCGCAGTCGCACATCCGACCGGCCACCACGTCCGCGAACGAGGCCTGCACGACCTCGACCCGACCGAGCCCGAACTGCGTGGCCAGTCGCTGCACCAGGTCGTACTCGTAGCCGCTGTCGACGGTGGGGCCGTTGTCGCCGTTCCAGAACGGGGGCGCCGGGAGCTGCGTGCCCACGGTGAGCACCCCGGGCGTCTTCGGGGTGAAGCCCGTGACCGAGGCCGTGGGGGCGGTGGTCGTCGCGGAGCTCGACGAGCCGCCCGACGAACAGGCCGCGGCGAGCAGACCGATGGTCGCGGAGAGCACCACCACCATCGCGAGCAGGCCGCGGGGCCGGACGGGGGCGGTGCGGTGGCGAGGCGGCCGGAGGTGGGGCACGGGGTCATCCTCGCGCCTGGGGGGCCCGGGAAGTGACTTCCTGCCCTGTCGCGGTCGGGTGGCCCGGTGCGACGCTGCGTCCCACGAACCGGTGGACGGGGGGTCACGGTCGCGGAGGGGGATGTCGTGCGGGAGTTGACCGGCAACGACGACTACCAGCTGTACGAGGAATCAGCCGTGCAGCACCAGCACACGCTCAAGGTGGCGCTGATCGATCCCACCCGCGCCCACGAGCCCCTGACCCTGGATCGGCTGCGATCCTGGGCGGCGGCGTCGCTCCCCGCCGTGCCGCCGCTGCGGTGGCGGGTCGCTCGTCTGGGCCGAGGGCGGCCGGTGTGGATCGATCGTCCCGAGTTCGACCTCGACTACCACGTCCGGGCCGAGACCCTTCCGGCGCCGGGTGGTCGGGCCGAGCTGGCCGAGGTGCTCGGTCGCTTGAAGGCCTCGAAGCTCGATCGCGATCGCCCGTTGTGGCGGCTCTGGCTGGTGGACGGCCTGGCCGACGGTCGGGTCGCGATGGTGTGGGCCATCCACCACGCCGTGGCCGACGGTGGCGCGACGGTCGAGCTGCTCGATCGGGTGTACCAGCACGGGCCCGACGAGCGGCCGGTGCCCGCGGCCGACGTACCGACCGAGGAGCCCGATCCGACGCGGCGGGCGCTGTTGGCGGCCAACGCCCGTCAGTTCCGCCGCAAGGTGCGCGACCTCCCATCGCTGGCGGCCCGCTCCGTCTACTCGGTTCGGGTCGGTCACCGGCTACGCCTCGCGGGTATCGAGGGCCCGGTCCGGCCGTTCGAGGCGCCGATGACCCACTTCAACCAGCCTCTGACGGCCCGCCGCTGCGCCGCATGGGCGAGCCTGCCTCTCGAGGACGTCTTCCGGGTGCGGCGCGCGTTCGGTGTCACCTTCAACGACGTGTACCTGGCCGTGGTCAGCGCGGCGTTGCGTCGCTACCTGTCGGACCACGATGAGCTACCCGACCTGCCGCTCACCGCGAACGTGCCCGTGTCCCTGCGCGATCCGGAAGCACGAGGGGAGTTCGGCAATCAGGTGTTCACCTGGCAGGTCCGCCTCACCACCGATGTCGATGACCCGGTCGAGCGTCTTCGGGGCGTGAGCACCTTCACTCGCAACGTGCGCGAGACGCTTGCCGCGCGCGGCGACGACGGCCTGCAGCGCGAGTGGATGGACTACACGGTCGGGTTCAAGGCCTGGGTCGCGCTGGGCAACCTCGCGGTGCGTCGGGCCGCCCGTCCGCCGTTCAACGTCATCGTGTCCAACGTGAAGGGACCCGAGCCGCTCTGGTTCGACGGCGCCGAGGTGACCGAGATCTTCTCGTTCAGCCAGCTCGTCGCCGGCCTGGGCCTGAATCTGACCGCTTGGTCGTACGACGGTCGTCTCGGCATCGGCGTGGTGGCCTGCCCCGAGCACACACCTGACCTCTGGGGGCTGGCCGACCATCTGGCGCCGGCCCTGGCCGAGTTGGTCGAGGCGGCGGTCGGTCAGACGCGTGCGAGCGCGGCCCGGTCGGCGGTGGCGTCGTAGCGGTACCCGACGCCGATCCCTCGTCGCGTTCGTGTCCACGTACTCCGGGGAGCAGTGGGTACGCACGCGAGGTGAGGGGGTGCACCCGTCGCTGGTCGAACCCGAGGCAGGCGGTGAGTACGGGCGCGTCGCGCGGGTGGAGGGAAGGGACCGATGGCGCGAGGCTGTCGTTCCGATCGGGCCAAGGGGGATGACATGGGCACTGCCGTCGAAGGTTGCATCGCGATCGTGACCGGGGCGAGTCGGGGGATCGGGAAGACGATCGCCCAGCGCCTCGCGGCCGAGGGTGCGTACGTGGCGGTCACCGCCCGGACGCTCGCCGCGGCCAGCAACCACCCGCTCGGCGGGTCGCTCGAGGAGACGGTGGCGCTCATCAGCGATGCCGGGGGCGAGGCGGTGGCCATCCAGGCCGACCTCTCCGACCCGAGCTACGACCGCGCCGAGATCGTGGCCCGCACCGAGGAGGCCTTCGGTGGGTCGGTCGACATCCTGGTCAACAATGCCGCCGCGTGCTTTCACCTACCGTTCGACGCCACGCCCGAGAAGCGGCTGCGCATCACCCTCGAGATGAACGTGGTGACGCCGTGGCTGCTCGCACTGGCGGTGCTGCCGGGTATGAAGGCGACGGGACGGGGCTGGATCCTGAACATCTCGTCGGGGGCGGCGGCAACACCTGTGGGCCCCCCGTTCGCCGGCAACGTCACCGGCGGCACCCCGAGCTACGGCGGGTCGAAGGCGATGCTCGACCGCGTCACGGTCGGCGCCGCACAGGATCTCTACGACGCCGGCATAGCGGTCAACGCCCTCGCGCCCGAGACCGGCGTGGCCAGCGAGGGAGCCGCGGCGCTCATCGACATCCCCGACACCTTCGAGCCTCACGAGACCATGGCCGAGGCGGCGCTGGCCCTGGTGACGGGGGACCCCTCGACCATGACCGGTCGGGTCGCCTACAGCCTCTCGCTGCTGCACGAGCTCCAGCGGCCCGTGTACGACCTCGGTGGACGAGCACTGGTCGAGGGCTGGCAGCCGGGTCAGTTCCCCACCGAACTGCTCCGGGCGCCCTACCTGGCGCGGGGCTACTGAACTGAGCGCCTGGCGTCTGGCGTCTGGCGTTGAAGGTCGCGGTCGACGACGGCACACTGTCGACCATGACGGCGCCCCCCGATCTCGCCCGGCTCGACACCGAGAAGTACGTCTCCCTGGTCACGGTCCGTCGCAACGGCGACGGCGTACCCACGCCCGTGTGGTTCGCCGTCGACGGCGACGCGCTCGTGGTCACGACCGAGGCCTCCTCGGGCAAGGTGAAGCGGGTGCGGGCGAACCCGCGGGTCACGGTCACACCGTGCGACATGCGCGGTCGGGTGAACGGTGAGACCCGGGCCGGCACCGCCCGCCTGCTCGCCGAAGACGACTGGCCCCGCGCCACCTCGGTGATCGACCGCAAGTACGGGTTGGTCAAGAAGGTGTTCGACATGGGGTCCTGGGTGGTGCGTACCGTCCGGCGATCCGCCGTGCCCGAGCGGGCGATGATCGAGATCACCCTCGATTCCCGGTAGCCGGCCTCGGGCCCGCGTCGGGCCCACCCCTAGGATCGGCGCGGTGAGCGAAACCTCGCATACGCACGCCGTCCCCGCGGTCGGCTGGCTCGAGCTGTTCTACGACCTCGTCTTCGTCGCGTCGGTGATCGTGCTGTCGAACTCGTTGTCGCACGAACCGACGTGGCGCAGCGCGTTCACGGCCGATGGGGCGTTCGCGCTCATCTGGTGGGTGTGGTTGGCGACGACGATGCTGGTCAACCGTTACCGCGTCGACGACGCGGTCCAGCGGGCGCTGGTCCTGGCCCAGATGCTGTTGATCACGCTCATCGCCGTGGCCGCGGGCAACAGCGTGGAGGATCACACCGAGACCGTGGCGTCCCTCTACGGGCTGTTGCTCCTCGTCGTCGCCGGTCTCCACCAGCGCCTCGCCTCCAGCGGCGGTGGCCTCACGGCGTACGCGCGCAATCGCCGCAACGGCTTCGTGGTCGCGGCCGTGTTCTTCCTGGTGACCGGGCCCGCTCCCGATCAGCTCCACGGACTCATGTGGGGACTGACCGCCGTCGCCATGGTCGTGCCCGCGTTCGGGTACCGCTTCGGGCGGGGCGTCGGGGAGCCACGCCTCGACGAGCACCACCTCATCGAGCGGGTGGGCACGTTCACGGTCATCGTGCTGGGCGAGGCGTTCGTGAAGGTGGGGTTGACCGCCGCTGACGGCCGACTCGATCAGCTCGACTCCGTCGTGATCGGGCTGCAGTTCGTGATCGTGTTCTCGATCTGGTGGGCCTACTTCGACGACATCCCACTCGCCGGGCTGGCGGGCACGGACGCCCGAGACCGGACGTGGCTGGTGGGCCACCTCCCGTTGCACCTCGCCATCGTCGGGGTGGCCGTGGGCTCGGGGAAGTTCATCACCCTCCAGCCGAGCGACCACGCCCCGACTGCCTGCATCGTGCTCTTCGTCGGGCCCCTCGCCGCGATCTACCTCGCCCTCGCCCTCATCGGCGCCGTGTCTCCCCGCCGCCCCCTCGCACCATTGTTGGTGCTGCACCTGGTCACCGCCGCGGTGATCGCCCTCGTCGGGGCGCTGGCCCTGATCCTCGATTCGTTCGCGGTCGAGCCGGCGCGCTTCATCTTCGGTGCCGTCGTCCTCGCCGACGCGTTCGTGCCCAACCGCCTCTGCGACCGCACCTCGGTGGTCCGTCCCGACCTCCCCGAGTCCCCCGACTTGGCCGAGCCGGTGCCCGAGCCTTGACCGTCGCCGCGCCACCCCCCTCCCCACGGGTGCGACTGACCCGGGCGACCGCCGAAGGGCTGTTCCTCGGGGTCACGCTCGTCGCGCTCGCGGTCGGCCTGGTGGCCTGGCTGATCGGTGCGTCCACCGTGGCCGATGTTGCCTGGGCGCTCGGCGCGCTGGTCGCAGTGGTTCCCACCACGGTGTCGATCATCGCCACCATCCGGGCCCGCCGGCCCGGCGTCGACGTGATCGCGGTGTTGGCACTGGTGGGCACGATCGCGGTGGGCGAGTACGCCGCGGGCGCGGTGATCGCGGTGATGGTCGCCACCGGCCGCCTGCTCGAGTCCCGCGCGGCCTCGCGCGCCGAGCGCGACCTGCGCAACCTGCTCACCAAGGCCCCCCAGGTGGTGCACCGCTACGAGGACGGCGCGCTGACCGAGCCCTTGTTGTCGGAGGTGGGCCCCGGAGATCTGTTGCTGGTGAAGCCCGGCGAGATCGTGCCCGTCGACGGCCGCGTCGAGAGCGAGTTGGCCGTGCTCGACGAGTCGACCCTCACCGGCGAGTCCGTCCCCGTCACCCGCACCACAAACGACACGGTGCAGAGCGGCGCGGTCAATGCCGGCGGCCCCTTCGACCTGCGGGCGGTCGCCACGGCCGAAGGCAGCACCTTCGCCGGCATCGTGCGTCTGGTCGAGCAGGCCCAGGCCGATACCGCCCCGTTCGTGCGCCTGGCCGACCGCTATGCGTTGGCGTTCGTGCCCGCCGCGCTCGCGCTCGCGGGGGTCGCGTGGGCCGCCAGCGGCGACGTCGTCCGCGGGGTGGCGGTGCTGGTGGTGGCCACGCCGTGTCCGCTCATCCTGGCCGCACCCATCGCCATCGTGTCGGGGCTCGGCCGAGCGGCCCGACGTGGTGTGATCGTGAAGGGCGGCGGGGTGCTGGAACGCCTGGCCCAGGCCCGGGTGCTCGTCTTCGACAAGACGGGCACGGTGACCCGAGGACATCCGACGGTGGTCGAGACGGTCACCGCCGAGTGGGTCGAGCCCGATGATCTCCTGCGGCTGGCGGCATCGATCGAGCAGATCTCACCGCACGTGCTGGCGTCGGCCGTCGTGCGCGCCGCCGCCGAGCGCGGCCTCGCGACGGTGTGGCCCGACGACGTCGACGAGGCCCTGGGTCAGGGCATCTCGGGCACGGTGGAGGGGACGGTCGTGCGGGTGGGCCGGCTGGCTTGGCTGGCCCCCGAACTCCACCCGACCTGGGTCAAGCAGGTGCAGCGCCGGGTCCTGCTCGACGGCTCGCTGTCGGTCTACGTCGAGCTCGACGGGCGTCTTGCGGGTGCGCTGGTGCTGGAGGACCCGTTGCGACCCGACGCGCCGAGGACGATCCGTGAGCTGCGTCGCGCCGGGGTGGAGCGCATCGTCATGGCCACGGGTGACCGGGCCGCCGTGGCCGATGCCGTGGGTGCCGCCCTCGGGGTCGATGAGGTGCTGGCCGAGCGCAGCCCGGCCGACAAGGTCACCGCGGTGCAACTCGAGCGCAAGCTCGGCACGACGGTGATGGTCGGCGACGGCGTGAACGACGCGCCTGCGCTCGCGGTAGCCGACGTGGGGGTGGCGCTGGGTGCCCGGGGATCGACGGCGTCGTCCGACGCGGCCGACGTGGTGCTCGCCGTCGACCGTCTCGACCGCCTCGCGGAAGGGCTGGCCATCGCCCACCGGTCGCGCCGCATCGCACTGCAGAGCGTGATCGTGGGCATGGGGTTGTCGGGCCTGGCCATGGTGGCGGCCGCCTTCGGCTTCCTGCCGCCGCTCATCGGTGCCATCGTGCAGGAGGCGATCGACGTCGTCGTGATCCTCAACGCGCTGCGGGTGCTCGTGGGTCACGAGTCGAGGTTGCGGCTCGAGGGCGAGGAGGCCGAGATCAGCCATCGGCTCCAGGACGAGCACCGCGGCCTGTGGCAGGGCATCCCGCGCATCCGCATGGTGGCGGACGGGCTCGGCACGGTGCCGGCGGACGAGGCCCGGGTCGAGATGCGCTCGCTGCAGCGGTTCCTGGTCGACGAGCTGTTGCCCCACGAGCAGGAGGAGGAGGAGGAGTTCTACCCCGTCATCGCCCGGCTCATCGGTGGTTCCGACCCGACCGGGCCCATGAGCCGGGCCCACGTCGAGATCGCCCACCTCATCGGCCTCTTCGGCCGGCTCCTCGACGAGCTCGCGGCCGACGGACCCGACGACGACGACGCTCGGGAGTTGCGCCGTGTCCTGTATGGCCTGGACGCGGTGTTGCGGTTGCATTTCGCCCAGGAGGAGGAGGGCTACCTCTCGCTCGCCGACGAGCCCCCGGCGGGTGCCTGAACCTCACGCTCCCGGACGCTGTCGAGGCGCCGGGTGAGGGCGTCGAGGAACTCGGCCCGCTCATCGAGGAAGGCCGGGTCGGTGACCGCCCGGCCGGTGACGAGCCGGGCGACCTGGGGCAGCAGGAACGGCAGCAGCGTGAGGGCCAGTTCGCTCAGGGCCAACTGGCCGGGGTCGAGGTCGGCGGGCAGCAGACCCTCGGCCTGTTGTTCGCGGACCCGCTCGATCCAGTGCTGGTACACCGCGGTGCGCTCGTCCTCGTCGACGACGTGCCCGGTGGGCCCGGCCTCGAGGGCCTCCCACACCAGCATGCGGACGTAGTCGAGGTCGGCGGCGTGCAGCTCCTGGCGTCGGCGCAGGCGTTCGTCGCTGGTGACCGGCTGGCCGGCCAGGGCGGCGGCCCGATCGCTCAGCTTGTGGCGAAGGATCTCGCGGAACAGGCCCTCTTTGGAGCCGAAGTAGTAGTAGAGCATCCGCTTGTTGGTGCGGGCCGCGGCGGCGATGGCGTCGACCCGGGCCCCGGCGATGCCCTTCTCGCTGAACTCGCGCAGACCGGCGTCGAGCAGGCGCTGCCTGGTCGCTTCGGGATCTCGGGTCGCCATGGCTGGTCCTCTCGCGGGCGTGTCGATGTTCACACCTGTCGGCGTGGGCAGGCCAGCGGCCCACCCGGATATGGTACTAACCGGATAGTTAACTCCCTCCCCGGCCGGACCACGACCGCGGATCGGCGCTCGCGCACCCCGGTGCCCGTCGCTCGCAGACAGGTTGGAGACACCGTGGCGCTCGACCCGACGAAGGCTCACGAACGACGGTGGTGGACGCTCGGCGTCCTCTGTCTCTCGCTCACGGTCATCAGCATCGACAACACGATCCTGAACGTCGCCCTGCCGTCGATCGTGCGGGGCCTCGGGGCCCGCGGCGCCCAGTTGCAGTGGATCATCGACGCGTACACCATCGTGTTCGCCTGTCTGCTGCTCACCGCCGGGGCGCTCGGCGACAAGTTCGGGCGCAAGCGGGCCCTCACCATCGGCCTGGTGCTGTTCGGCACGTTCTCGGCCCTGGCGTCGCAGGCCCACACCGCCGATCAGCTGATCCTCGCCCGCGCCCTCATGGGCGTCGGCGGGGCGTTCATCTTTCCGACCACGCTGTCGATCCTCACCAACACCTTCGACGGCCAGGAGCGGGCCCGGGCCATCGGCATCTGGGCCGGTGTGTCGGGCCTCGGCATCGCGGTCGGCCCGCTCATCGGCGGGGTGCTGGTCGAGCACTTCGCCTGGGGTTCTGTGTTCCTCGTCAACGTGCCCGTCGTGATCTCGGCGATCGTGCTCGGCCGCTTCTTCATCCCCGAGACCAAGGCGTCGGGCAACCATCCGCTCGATCCCCTCGGCGCGGTGCTGTCGGTGCTGGCACTGGTCTTCCTGCTCTACGCCATCATCGAGATCCCCGACGCCGGGTGGGGGGCCACCCACGTCATGGGCGCGTTCGCGCTCGGCACGATGTTCCTCGGTGGGTTCATCTGGTGGGAGCGCACCACTGACCACCCGATGCTCGACGTGCGCTTCTTCAAGAATCCCCGGTTCTCGGCCGCGTCGGCCACGGTGACCCTCACCTACTTCGCGCTGTTCGGGTCGACGTTCCTGCTCACGCAGTACTTCCAGTTCGTGCTCGGGTACAGCCCGGTGAAGGCCGGCATGCTCACGGCGCCCATCGCCATCGGTCTCATGATGGCCGCCCCCAACGCGCCCAAGTTGGCCCACCGGTACGGTACGAAGATCGTCGTGGTCTGCGGCCTCGGCGTCGTCGCGCTGGGTCTCGTGATGTACGGCGTCGAGCCGATCATCTCGTCGTTCGTCGGTGGCCTCCTCGTGCGCACGATGTTCGGCATCGGCATGGGCCTGACGATGGCCCCGGCGACCGAGTCGATCATGGGCTCGCTCCCGCTCGAGAAGGCGGGTGTGGGCTCGGCGGTGAACGACACCACCCGGCAGGTGGGTGGTGCGCTCGGGGTGGCCGTCATCGGCAGCATCTTCGCCTGGCGGTACCACGCGGCGATGGCCGCGGTCGACGTGCCCGCGGGGGCCGACGCCGCCCGGGAGTCGATCGGACGCGCGGTGCAGGTGGTGAGCGGCCTGCCCGCCGACCAGGCGCTCGCGCTCAAGCAGGCGACCGCGGACGCCTACATCTCGGGCATGAACATCGCCTGCTACCTGGCTGCCGCGGTCGTCGCCGCGGCCATGGTCGTGGCGTGGAAGTGGCTGCCGGCGCGCGCCGAGCTGGCTCCCCACGAGTTCGAGCCCATCGGCGACCACCCGACGGAGGGCCAACTGGTCGACCTCGACGCCGAGCTCGACCACATCATCCCGATCCCCGACTGACGTCGGATCCCTCGCAGCTCCTCGCGTGAAACCGGTCACGTCCGGCTTCTTTTCGCTACGGGAGCGTTGCGTTTCTCGCCGGGATGCGATTGGCTCAGGGGACGACGGGGACCGAGAGGGAGAGTCGGATGGAATTGGCCCAGAAGACCCACGCCAAGCACATACAGGACCGGGCCTACGAGCGCCGGTGGCTGATCCTGGTGGTCTTGTGCTTCAGCCTGTTGGTGATCGTGCTCGACAACTCGATCCTCAACGTCGCCATACCGACCATCCAAAAGGAGCTCGGCGCCACCACGAGCCAGCTGCAGTGGATCATCGACGCCTACACGCTGGTGTTCGCGGGCCTTCTGCTCACCGCGGGCAGCCTCGGTGACCGGTTCGGCCGTCGCGGCGCGCTGCAGGTGGGCTTCCTGCTGTTCGGTGTGGGCTCGATCGCTTCGGCCATGGCCGGCTCGGCTGGTCAGCTGATCGCGGCCCGGGCCTTCATGGGCATCGGCGGGGCGTTCATCATGCCGGCGACGCTCTCGATCATCACCAACGTGTTCCCCGCGCACGAGCGCCCCAAGGCCATCGGGGCCTGGGCCGGCGTGGCCGGCCTGGGTGGCGCGCTCGGCCCGCTCACCGGCGGGTTCCTGGTGGAGCACTTCTACTGGGGCTCGGTCTTCCTGGTGAACATCCCCATCGTGGCCGTCGGCCTCATCGCCGGCTTCCTCCTCATCCCCACATCGAAGGACCCGTCGGCTCCCAAGCTCGATCCGTTCGGTGCCGTCCTGTCGATCGTCAGCCTGAGCCTCATGCTCTACGCCATCATCGAGGCGCCGTCGGAGGGTTGGGCCAATCCCCGCATCGCCCTCACCGGCACGATCGGCCTGGTGCTGCTGGCGGTGTTCGTGTGGTGGGAGCGCACCACCGACCACCCGATGCTCGACGTGCGCTTCTTCAAGAACCCTCGGTTCTCGGCGGCGAGCGCCTCGATCACGATGGTGTTCTTCGCCATGTTCGGCTCGATGTTCCTCCTCACGCAGTACCTGCAGTACGTGCTCGGGTACACACCGCTCGAGACGGGCGTGCGCCTGCTGCCCTTCGCCGCATCGATGATGGTGACGGCCCCACTGAGTGCGAAGGTCGTCGAGCGCATCGGTACCAAGCTCACGGTGGCGCTCGGCCTCGGGCTGGTGACCACCGGCCTGTTGGCGATGACGACGCTGGCCGTCGACTCCAGCTACCCCAGCATCGCCTGGAAGCTGATGATCATGGCCATGGGCATGGGTCTCACGATGGCGCCGGCCACCGACTCGGTGATGGGTTCGCTGCCCCTCGCCAAGGCCGGTGTGGGCTCGGCCGTCAACGACACCACCCGGCAGGTCGGTGGTGCGTTGGGCGTTGCCGTCATCGGCAGCGTGCTCGCCTCCACTTACGGCAACCAGATCGGTGATTTCTTCGCCGGCAAACCAGTACCGCCAGAGACGGTGACCGCAGCCAAGAGCTCGATCGGGGCCACCCTGGGCGTGGCCGACACACTGCGCGGGCTGGGGCAGGGGCCGGTGGCCGATGCCGTGGTGAAGGTGGCCAACCAGGCGTTCGTCGACGCCGTGCACTGGGGCGTGCTCGTCGCCGCCGCGGCCACGGGCATCGGTGTGCTGGTGGCGCTGCTCTTCCTGCCGGCCCGAGCCCGGGCGCAGGATGCCGCCGAGCAGCGCGCCGAGTACGCCGAGGAACACGCCCACGACCGGGGTGCGCCCATCGATGGCGTGGGCAGCGTGGTTGCGCCTTCGCCCGCCCCTGCGCTCGACGAAGCCTGAGCCGGTGACCGGCGAGCCGGCGACCGGTGGCGCGGCCACCTGCGGTGAGCGGCGGGGTCGTCCCCGCAGCATCGAAGCCGACGAGGCGATCCTCGGCGCGGCCCTGCGGCAGTTCGCCGACTGTGGCTACGAGGGCGTCTCGGTCGAGGCCGTCGCCGCCGAGGCCGGTGTCGCCAAGTCCACCATCTACCGTCGCTACCCGACCAAGGCCGACCTGCTCGGCGCCGCGGCCGAGCACGCGTCCGAGCGGGCCGGTGTGGCGACGGCCGACACCGGGTCGGTCGAGCGCGACCTGCTGACCCTGGCCTGCAAGCTGCGCGATGCGCTGCGGTCCACCGAGTTCGGTCGTTCGGTGCCGGCGGTCGTGGCCGCGGCGGCGCGGCATCCCGAGATGGCGCAGATGCACCGCGAGTTCATCGCCCGCCGGCGCCGCGGCGCGGTCGCCGCCGTGCGCCGTGGCATCGAGCGCGGCGAGCTCGGGCCCGACACCGACCCCGACCTGCTTGTCGACCTCGTCGTGGGCCCCGTGTTCTACCGGCTGTTCCTCAGCGGTACGCCCACGACCGACGCCTGGCTGTCCGACCTCGTGGCCCGAGCGGTGCGGGCCTACGCCTGATCGGCACCGTGTCCGCTGTCGCCGAGCACCGTGTAGAGCGGATCCGTGCGATCGCGCCGACCGAGCGGTCCGCGCTCGGGTAGCGGCCAGCGAGCCTCGGGCGCCGTGGCCTCGATCCACTCGGTCGTGGCCACGCGCCGGGCGATGCGCCACGGCCCGGAGTCCCGGCGCTCGAAGCGGTCGAGGTAGCGGAACCCGACGGTGAGGTTGCGCCTGGGGTCGGGGTCGCCCGACCGGTGGTAGGCGATGCCGTAGGTCTCCGAGCGGGCGCGGTCGCCGTGCAGTTCGACGAGGTGGTTGGCCACGACGTGCATCGTCGAGTCGTACCGGGCCAGCAGCGGCCACACCCAGGCGAGGAACTCCTCGACGGTGCCGGAGAAGGTGCCGTGCTCATCGGTCGCGTCAGGGTGGTAGCAGTCCCGCACCAGGTCGCGGTCGAGCCGGTCGATGCCCCGGCAGTAGCGCAGGACGGTGTCGTGGATGGCCTGGCGGTCGATCAGGGCGACCAACGTCGCACTGCCCGCATCATCGAGGGAGGTCATGGTGGTGTCCTTCAGGGCGTGACGATGTCGAACCAGAACGCGAAGGTGTCGAACAACGAGACGAGCCCGTCGACCGCGGCCCGGTCGCCGTCGACCTCGAAGCCCCCGCCCTCGACGAGCTCTTCCCAGGTCGTGCGTCCGGTGGCGAGCGCGGCAAGGGCGTCGTGGGTGAGGCGCAGCGTCGCCACCGGCGCGTCCGGGCGACGGCCGGCCACGCTGCGGAGGGTGCCGTTCTGCAGGCCCAGCAGCCACACCTCGTCGCGATCGGTTACCTCCACCGCGAGCTCGACGGTGCGCCCGGCCGCCTCGGGACCGTTGAGGCGAACGGCGAGGTAGTCGAAGAGCATTTCGGTGGTCATGGCCTGCACCACGTCGGGGCTGGCGGTCGAGCCGCCACCGATGCCGAGGAGGCCGTCTCGCAGCTCCTGGGCTCCGCTCAGGTAGAAGTCCCGCCATGGTCCCGACTCGGCCTGGTAGCCGAGCTGTTCGAGGGTGTCGGCCTGAAGGTGGCGGGCCTCGGTGTTGGTCGGGTCGGCGAAGACGACGTGGTTGACCACCTCGGCCACCCACCGGTAGTCGGCCCGTTCGAAGCTCTCGCGGGCCTTGCGCAGCACCTCGTCGGCACCGCCCATGTAGTCGACGTACCGTCGGGCGGCGTCGGTAGGCGGGAGGGGGTGCAGGTGGGCGGGGTTGCCGTCGAACCAACCGAGGTAGCGCTGGTACACGGCTTTGGCGTTGTGGCTGACGGTGCCGTAGTAGTCGCGGTTGTAGAACTCCTCGGCCAGGGTGTCGGGCAGGGTCAGGCTCTCGGCGATCTCGTTCATGGTGAGACCGTGGTTCGCCAGGCGCATGGTCTGGTCGTGAAGGTACCGGTAGGCATCGCGCTGGCGGGCCAGGTAGGTCAGCGCGTCGTCGTTGCCCCAGCGGGGCCAGTGGTGGCTGGCGAACAGCACGTCGGTGTCGGCGCCGAACAGCTCGATCGCCTCGTCGACGTACTTGCTCCACGCCAGCGCGTCGCGCACCTGGGCGCCCCGGAGCGTGTAGAGGTTGTGCAGGGTCGCCGTGCAGTTCTCGGCCATGCACAGCACCCGGCGGTCGGGGAAGAAGAAGTTCATCTCCGCGGGGGCTTCGGTGCCCGGTGTGATCTGGAACACGATGCGCACGCCGTCGATCGTGCGCTCCTCGCCGGTCGAGACGATGTCGTCGGTCGGCGGGATGAGGCCCTGGCGCCCGAAGAACGGGACGCCCTTGCCGAGGCCGGCATCGACGTGGCCCTTGGGGCCGCGGGGCAGGAGCGCGCCGTACATGTACGAGGCCCTGCGGGCCATCACGTTGCCGGCGATCACGTTCTCGCTGATCGCGGCGTGCAGGAAGCCCTCGGGGGCGATGACCTGCACCCGGCCCTCGTCCACGTCGACGCGGTCGATCACCCCGTGCACCCCGGCGAAGTGATCGACGTGGCTGTGGGTGTAGCTCACCGCGTGGATCGGTCGTTCGCCGAGAGTGGCGGTCACGAGGTCGAGCGCGGCACGCGCCGTCTCGGCCGACGTGAGGGGATCGATCACGATCCATCCGGTGTCGCCCGCGACGAAGGTGACGTTCGAGAGATCCAGGCCGCGGACCTGGTAGAAGCCGTCGGCGACCTCGAACAATCCGGCGGCGTTGTTCAGATGCGCCTGGCGCCAGAGGCTGGGGTGCACGCTGTCGGGTGCGTCGCCGACCACGAAGGCGTAGTCGGCCAGGTTCCACACCGGCCAGCCGCCGTCGTTGACCACCGGGTCGGTCGGTACGTCGGCCAGGCGGCCGCGCTCGACCCGGTCGAAGTCGGTCCGGTCGTGGAACGGGAGGGACCCGCCCGCATTTCGGTTGGCCGCCAGTGTTGCTTCGGTCGCGTCCTTGGGTGCCTGGTCGTCAGCCATCGGGTCCCCCGTCCGTCGCCGGCCGGGTTGCCGGCCGAGTGCGCATGCTAGGTGGCCCGTCGTCGGGCGTGCCGGGTCGCGGGTTGCCGGGAGGGAGGTCGGGTCTTGCGCGAGACTGAACCGAGTGCGTCGCCTATCGCTGTTCTGCGTGTTCGCAGCCCTGCTCTCCGTGGTGTATCTCGCTCCGGCCGAAGTGGCCCCGTCGGCCGCGTCCGCGTCCACCGCGCCGGCGACGAACGATCCCGCCGCCTACAGCGGCATCCAAGGGGTCGATGTCGCCTCCTACCAGCACCCGGGCGGCGCCGCGATCGACTGGAACGCCGTGGCCGCGGGTGGGTACTCGTTCGCCTTCATCAAGGCCACCGAGGCGACGAATTACACGAACCCCTATTTCATCCGTGACTGGAGGGGCGCGGGCGCCGCGGGGATGTGGCGCGGTGCCTACCACTTCGCCCGACCGGCCCTGCCGCTGTCCACCGCAGTCGATCAAGCCGACTGGTTCATCAATTCGACGGGACTGATGCAGGGCGCCGTCGACCTCCCGGGTGTGCTCGACCTCGAGACCACCGGGGGCCTCGGGCCGGCCGACCTAACCGCGTGGGCCGAGGCCTTCCTGGCCGAGGTGCAGCGCCTCACCGGTCGAGCACCGATCCTCTACACCGGCTACTTCTTCTGGCGCGACACCATGGGAGCACCCGTCTCGCTCGCCCGCTACCGGCTCTGGTTGCCGTCGTGGACCACCGCGTCGTCCCCGAGCTTCATCCCGTCCGCCTGGAAGGCGGGGTGGACGTTCTGGCAGTGGTCGTCCACGGGGCGGGTGCCCGGCATCTCCGGCAACGTCGACTTGAACCGCTTCTGTTGTGACGGGGCGGCGCTGGCCTCATTGGGTGGCCCGCTGCCAGTGGACCCCATCGGAGCGAACGAGTCGGTGGTTCCGTATGGCCCCGGCGCGGCTCGCGTGACGGGTTGGGCCATCGACCCGGACGTCGTCGACCCCATCGACGTGCACGTCTACGTCGACGGGGTGAGCGCGGCGGCGGTGACCGCGAACGGCCCGCGTCCCGACATCGGGGCCTCGCACCCCGGCTACGGCAACAACCACGGGTTCACCGCCACGGTCAGCACGGGAGGCGGCACCCATCAGGTGTGCGCCTACGGCATCAACGCCCCGGGCACGCCCGGTTTCAACCCCCAGCTCGGGTGTCGTCAGGTCACCGTGCCGTTCGGCGATCCGTCGGGCAACCTCGAAGCGGTGGTGCCCGGATCGGGCTCGGCGACGGTCTCGGGCTGGGCGCTCGATCCCGACACGACCGCCCCGATCAACGTCCACGTGTACGTAGACGGCACTGGGGTGGCGACGACGGCGAACGGTCTGCGGCCCGATGTCGGCGACGCGTACCCGGGTTTCGGTGACAGTCATGGCTTCTCCGTCACGGTGGCGCTGCCGGTCGGCCTGCACCAGGTCTGCGCCTACGCCATCGACGCCCCGGGCACCCCGGGCGGCAACGTGCTGATGGGCTGTCGCACCGTTTCGGCCGACGGCTTCCCGGTGGGCGCACTCGACTCGGTGGTGGTCCAGTCCGGGTCGGTGCGGATCGCGGGTTGGGCCCTCGACCCCGACACCGCCGGGCCGGTCTCGGTCAGCGTCGACCTCGACGGTCGGACGGTTGCCAGCGCCACCGCGGCCGGATATCGGCCGGATGTCGCCGCCGCCTTCCCCGGCCTCGGCGGCGCCCACGGCTTCACGGCCCTGTTCGTCGCCCCGACGGGCCTCCATCAGGTCTGCTTCCGCGCCGTCAACGTGCCGGGGACACCGGGGGGCACCCCCACCCTGGGTTGCCGCAGCGTCACGGTGCCCTGAGCCCGGGGTCATCCCGGCCGCACGGTTCACTGGATCGGGTCGAGACCCTCCGCGGCCCGCTGCAGGCGCTCGATGGCGTGGGGCAGGTTCTGGGGGTGGGTCAGCACCCAGAACCGCGAGGAGGTGACGGCTTCGACCACGGCATCGGCCACGTCGGCCGGGTCGATCCCGTCGGCCTCGAGCACCGACCGGAAAAGGTCGAGGACCTCCTGCTCGTCCGCGCTGAGCGCGCCGGTGGGAGGTGGGCCGAGCTCGGACGGCCAGTTGCGCTCCGCGTCGACGATCTGGGTGCTCACCACGCCCGGACACACCACCGACACGCCGATGCCCGTGCCGGCCAGCTCGTGGAAGAGGCGCTCGGTCAGCCCGACGACGGCGTGCTTGCTGGCGATGTAGGCGGGGCCGACCATGCCGGGCACGATCCCGGCCCAGGACGCGGTGTTCACGATGTGGCCTTCGCCCTGCTCGCGCAGGATGGGCAGGAAGGTGCGCACCCCGTGCACGACCCCCCAGAGGTTCACGTCGATGACCCAACGCCACAGGGCGAGGTCCCACGCGGGGCCGACACCACCTACCCCCGCGTTGTTGCACACCACGTGCACCGCTCCGAATCGGTCGAGCGTCGTCGCGGCGAGCGCCTCGACGGCATCGGCGTCGGACACGTCGGTGGGCACGGCCAAGGTCTCGGCACCGGCGTGGGCCACCTCGGCGGCGGCGTCCTGGAGTGCGGGCTCTTCGACATCGGCCAGCACGACCCGCATCCCTTCGCCGGCGAACCGTTTGGCGAGAGCCAGCCCGATGCCGCTGCCCGCTCCCGTGACCACGGCGACCTTGTTCTCGAGGTGCTCCATGGGGATCAGCGCCCCAACCCGCTGCGGGCCATCACCCAGATGTCGAGGCCCGGCGGGGTCTCGTTGGCAACCGGGTCGACGACGGCGTGGATCACCGCGGGGCGATCACCGTCGGGTAGGCGATCGAGCGCGGCGGCGAGCTCGTCGGCCGTCTCGACGTAGGCCCCGTCGCAACCCATGGCCTCGGCCACCCGGTCGTAGCGGATCGGGGTGTGGTCGATGCCGAACCACTCGGCCTCCCGCCCCCAGCTTCGCCGTTGCGCGGCCTTCTCCATGCCCCACGCACCGTCGACGGCGACGATGCACACGATTGGCAGGCGGTAGCGGGCCGCCGTCTCGAGCTCCTGGATGTTGAAGCGAAACGCGCTGTCGCCGCTCACGCAGTAGACGGGGCGGTCGGGGCAGGCGAGCCGGGCCCCGATCGCGAAGGGCAGCCCGGTGCCGAGGTGCCCGGCGTTCGACGTCCACAGCACCTGCCGGGGTCCACGGGCCCGGTGGTAGTGCGCAGCCCACACGCAGGTGTTGCCGCCGTCCTGCACGAAGATGGCGTCATCGCCGAAGCGGTCGTTGGCGACGGCGAAGATCTGTCCGGGGATCATGGGCGCCCGGCTGTGGTCGGCCAGGGGTGCGTCGAGCTCGGCCCGCCACGTCGCCTCGAACTCGCGGTAGCCTGCCAACTCGGGTCGCTGGTCGCGGGCGTCCGCACGGGCAGCGACCGCGTCGACGAGTTGCCCGGCGACCACCTTGGCGTCGCCCAGCAGGGCCAGCTCGACCGGTCGATTGAGCCCGAGGCAGGCCGGATCGGCGTCGATCTGGATGATCGTCTGCTCGCCCAGGGGCGGCCACAGCGGTGGCCGACCCCACAGATCGAGCTCGCCCAGGCGCGAGCCCACGACGAGCACCAGGTCGGCCTCGTTCTTGGCCAGCGCGCTCATCGGCGACACCGGCGCCGCGCCGAGGGGGTGGTCGGGTGGGAGCACGCCGCGGGAGCCCGCTCCGGTGGTGACCGGACATCCCAGGTGCTCGGCCAGGGCCCGTACCTCGTCCCAGGCCCCGGCGCGCAGCGTGCCGCCCCCGCAGTGGATGAGTGGTCTCGTCGCGCCGGTCAGCAGGTCGGCGGCCCGGTCGACGAGCGCAGGGTCGGCACCGGCGGTGGCCGTCATCGAGGTGGTGGCATCGGTCCAGATCGGTGCCGTGGCCTCGTCGCCGCGCTCGGCGAGGAGGTTCTCGGGGATGTCGAGGTGCACCGGACCGGGTCGCCCCGACGTCGCGACCCGGAAGGCCTGGCGCACCAGGTCGGGCAGTCGCTTCCACTGGCCGACCCGCTCGCTCCACTTCGTGGCCGCGGCGAACGCACCGTGTTGGTCGAGGACCTGCATGCCGCCGAGGTGGGGGTAGTCGATGTCGGCGCGCCGGGTCGCGGTGATGGCGACGACCGGGCTGCCCTCGTCGCGAGCGCACAGCACCCCGGCCAGCAGGTTGGCCGCACCGGGCCCGGCACAGGCCATCACCACGGCGGGCCGGCCGGTGACCCGGGTCTGGGCATCGGCGGCGTGGGCCGCGGCCGACTCGTGGTTGGCCACGAGCAGGCGCAGCCCGAGCTCGGGGCCGAGGCGTTCGAGCGCTTCGAGCGCCAGCATGTAGGTGCCGTCGGGGATGGCCCAGAGATCGCGGACGCCTTCGGCCGCGAGGCTGCGGACCAGCAGCTCACCGCCGGTGATGGTCTGCGGCTCGGTCATGACGCCACCCCGTTCCGCGTGATTCGGTGCATGCGCCGTCCCACGGAGGCTCAGAAGATGATGAACAGCACGGCGATGGCCAGGACGACCGCGGCGACGGCGCCAACGGTGAGCGCGGTCTCGGTGGCCGCCCGACGCTCGTGCTCTAGTTCGTCGATGCGCTCGTCGCCGCCGGGGTGCTGGGGGTTCTCCCGGTTGCCACGTTCGGCCATGGTCGCCTGGAGCCACCACAGCCCGCAGAACATGAGGGCGATGGCGCAGACGATCACCGTCATCGTGAGTCCCGGATTGACCGCAGCGAGCACCATGGGCGCAGAGATTAGGCGACCTGACACGACGTCAGGCACGGCGCCGGCCGACAGGGCATGATCTTGCGATGGAGACGGCCACCATCGATCTGCTGGCGCCGGAGTTCTACGGCGGCGACCCCTACCCGACCTACGCCTGGATGCGGGCCAACGCCCCGCTCTACTGGGACGCGACCAACGAGCTGTGGGGCGTGTCGCGCTACGACGACGTGGTGCACATCGAGAAACACAAGGAGCTCTTCATCAGCTCCGACCAGGAGAAAGGCGGCTACCGGCCCAACCTGCCCGCGGACCCGGCGATGATCGGCCTCGACGACCCGCTGCACCACAAGCGCCGCAACCTCGTGTCGCGACGGTTCACGCCCCGCGCCGCGTCGGCGTGGGAGGACCATGTTCGCGACGTCGTGAACGACCTCCTCGACCAGGTCGCCGCCAACGACGGCGAGACCGAGATCGTCGGGTCATTGGCGGGTCCACTGCCGGCGATGATGATCGGCCGCCTGCTCGGGTTCGGCGAGGAGCGTTGGCCCGAGCTCAAGTCGTGGTCGGAGCGCACGATCGTGTTGGGGGGCGGGCCCCGCTACTTCAACGACGACGGCATGTTGGCGGCGATGGAGTTCGCCCAGGCCTCCTACGAGCTGTACGAGGCCAAGAAGGCCTGCCCCGTCGACGACGTGATGAGCGTGTGGGCGCAGGCCGCGATCGACGGTGAGGACCTCCCGGTCGAGACGGTCATCGCGGACTGCCTCCTGCTGCTCGACGGAGGTGCCGAAACCACCCGGACGGTCATCGCCCGCACGATCCTCGACTTCATCGCCAACCCCGACCAGTGGGACCTGCTCCTCGACGGCGCCGACCTCACGGTGGCCACCGAGGAGTTCATCCGCTACACGACACCGATCCACAACATGTGCCGGGTCGCCAACACCGACGTGGCGCTCGCCGGTCAGGCGGTGTCGGCGGGTCAGCAGCTCGTGCTCATGTACTCGTCGGCCAACCGCGACGAGGCCCACTTCGTCGATCCCGAGCGGTTCGACATCACCCGCCACCCCAACAACCACATCGCCTTCGGCTTCGGCACGCACTTCTGTCTGGGCTCGTCGCTCGCCCGCATGGAGATCCGGGTGTTCTTCGAGGAGTTGCGGCGCCGGGTGCGCTCGATGCGCATCGTGCCCGGCACCGAACCCGTCGACATGGCCAACGCGTTCGTCCGTGGCCTCGAGTCGGCGCACGTCGCGTTCGACTTCGTCGCATGACTGCCCCCGCATCGGCTCCGTCGCGGCGCCGGCCCCGTCGAGTCCGCGGCCCGTTGGCCGTCGCGGCGGCGCTCGCCCTCGTGGCCGTAGCCTGCTCCAGCAGCGGATCGGGCAGCGGATCGGGTGGGGCGACCAACGGCACCGAGGCCGCTGCGCTGCCCCCCTGTCCCCTCGAGGCGCTCGCGCAGGCAACCCAGCCGGTCGAGGTGGTGGTGTGGCACTCGCTGCTGGCCAAGCAGAACGACACCATGAAAGAGCTCGCCGATCTCTACAACGCCTCGCAGTCGAAGGTACGGGTGCGGATGGAGAACACCGCGGCCACCGACGAGGAGCTGTTGCGCAAGTTCACCGCAGCGGTGCCGTCGCGTCAGTTGCCGGGCATCTTCGTGGCCAACGACACGATGACCCAGACCATGGTCGACAGCCAGGTGGCGCTGCCCGCGCAGTCGTGCATCAACGCCGACAACTACGACATGAGCCCGTTCTCGAAGACGGTCATGAGCTACTACACGGTGAACGGCGTGCTGTGGGCGGCGTCGGCCAACCCCGGCTCGGCGCTGCTCTTCTACAACAAGGATCACTTCCGGCGCGCGGGCCTCGACCCCGACAACCCGCCCAAGACGCTCGCCGAGATCCGTACCGCGGCGGAGAAGATCAAGGCCGCGGGCATCGTCGACAAGCCGTTCGTGCACGAGACGGCCTCGTACAAGACCGAGTTCTGGCTGACGGGCGCGCACGCGCCCATCGTCAACAACGACGACGGCCGTTCGGCTCCGGCCACCTCGGCGGCCTTGGAGGGCAACGACTCGACCCTCGCGCTCTTCCGCTGGTTCGACGGCATGAACCGTGACGGGCTCATGCAGGGCATCCCCGTCGCCGAGGGCCAGATCGGCCAGTACCTGGCCATGGCGCAGCAGCAGGCCTCGATGGTCGTCGAGTCGTCCAGCGGCGCGACCTCGATCGAAGCGTTCCTCGGCGGCACGCTCGACCCGTCGAGCGTCGGCGCCGCGGGGGTGAGTCGCAGTGGCCTCGACTTCGGTGCCGGACTCTTCCCCGGCATCTACGAGCCGGGACGGACCCAGATGGGCGGACCCGCCTGGTACATCATCTCGAGCCAGCCGCCGGAGGTGCAGGCCGCGGCCTGGGACTTCCTGAAGTTCATGAACAGCGAGTCCTCCCAGGTGAAGATGCTCACCGAGGCCTCGTACCTTCCCTACCGGCTGTCGGCCGCGACCACGCCGGAGGCGAAGGCCTTCTTCGACGCCAGCCTCGCCGGCGGGTGGCTGCGCCTGGCCAACACCCAGGTGCAGACCATCGACCCCGCGTTCCCCGGACCGCTGATCGGGCCCTACGCCGAGACCCGCATCGCCCTGCGCGACGCGCTCTCCAACGTCCTGGTCAAGGGAACCACGCCCGAGGCCGCCATCGCCGGGGCCCAACAGGAGATCAACACCGCGCTGCAGAACTACGGCCAGGGCGGCTTCTGACCACCGGGCCGAACCATCGCCGAGGGCTGGGTGCCCGGGCCCATCACCCGCCAGTCGTCACGGTGATCGTGCGCCCGGTCGTCGTGCCGTCGGCGCCGGCGGTGCCTTCGACGGTGACCTGCTGGCCCGGCTGCAGCTGATCGAGGGTGACCGTTGCCGATCGCAGCACCTTCGTCTCGCCATCGGTGGTGATCTTGGTGATGTTCCCCGACGCGTCGGCCACGTAGAGGTTGGTGCCGTCGACGAGCTTGACCTGCCCGGTCACCCCCGCGGTGGTCGCGGCGGTGGGGACCGTGGCCGGGGTGGAACCACCGGTGGCGGCGCCCGCACCTCCGCCCCGTCCGCTACCCGTTCCGGTGCCGGCGCCCGTCCCCGTTCCGGTGGCGCCGGCGCCCCGACCGGCGAAGGCGACGGGAGCGGCCGCCGCCGGGGTGCGGATCTTCTGCACCAGCGCACCACCGAGGAAGCCGGCCGACAGCACCACGAGCCCGAGCAGGGCGATGGTGAGTGGGCCCATCCTCAGTCGTTGCCTCGGCGGGGGGAGGGGTTCGTCGAGGTCGTCGAGATCGCCGAGTTGTTCGAGCGACTCGGCCTCCTCCTCGCCGTGGTCGACCCGGCCCTGATGATCGCCGGGCGGGGGCGGCAGGACCGAGAGGTCGCGGCCGTCGTCGATGTCGGTCGGAGGCGGGTTTGCGGCGGTGGTATCCATCAGGGCTCCAGAGGTCAGTCGTAGCGAAGGGCTTCGATGGGGCGGAGGGCGGCGGCGCGGTTGGCGGGGTAGATGCCGAAGAAGAGGCCCACGGCGACGGCCACGCCGAACGCGAGGGCGACCGAGTACGGCTGCACGACCGGCTGCACACCGACGATCGTGAAGTGGCTGCCGATCAGTCCGGCGAGCACGCCGAGCACTCCGCCGAGCAGACCGAGCAGCACTGCCTCGATGAGGAACTGCGACAGGATCGCGGACCGGCGGGCGCCGATGGCCTTGCGGATACCGATCTCCCGGGTCCGTTCGGTGACGGTGACCAACATGATGTTCATCACGCCGATGCCGCCGACCAACAGGGAGATGCCGGCCACCGCGCCGAGCAGCACGGTGAACACCCGGCTGGTGGCGTCGGAGGTCGACAGCAGCGTGGCCTGGTTCAACACGTTGAAGTCGGCCCGGGCGGTGGTGATGTGGTGCGAGCTGATGAGCGTCGCCGTGACCTCGGCCGAAGCCGCGTCCATCTGCTTCTGGGACACCGCCTCGATCGAGATGTTGTTCACGTTGCCCGAGTTGCCCGCCAACGAGTCCTGCACGGCGGTGTAGGGCGCCATCACGATGTCGTCCTGGTCCTGGGCGCCGTTCGAGCCCTTGGCTGCGAGCAGCCCGACCACGGTGAACGACGTCTCGTTGAACTTGATCGCCTGGCCGACGACGTCGGTGGTGCCGAACAGGTTGGTGGCCACGGTCTGGCCGATCACCACCACCTTGTCGTGACTCGTCACCGAATCGTCGGTGAACATCGATCCCGAGGCCACGGTGTAGTTGCGGATCTCGAGGTACGCGGGGGTCGTGCCGACGAACTGCGACGGCGAGTAGGTCTGACCGCCCGCCGAGCCGGTCGCGGTGGCGCTGATCGACGGCGCCACCGCCTTGATGTCGGGGTTCGCGTCGGTGTTCTGCAGGGCCTTGACGTCCTTGAGCGTCAGCTGGGACACGCGACTCAACGTCGCGTTGCCCTGCCCCCGCGGGTTCTGGCGCGACACGAGCAAGGTGTTGGTGCCGAGTGACTGGATCTGCTTTTGCACCTTGGCCGACGAGCCCGCACCCACCGCGACGAGCAGGATGACCGCCCCGACACCGATGAGGATGCCGAGCATCGTGAGGGCCGAACGCAGGCGGTTGGTGCGCACACCGGTGAGCGCGATGCGGAGGCTCTCGCGCACGGTCACGTCCGCAGCCCTCCCCGGTGCGGGCCCCCGAGCGCCGGCGGCGGCGCGTCCACGGCGGCGTGGCGGCGGTCCTCCACCACAGCGCCGTCTCGGAGCACGACGATGCGCTTGGCCCGGTCGGCCACGTCCTCTTCGTGGGTGATCAGCACGATCGTCCGGCCGGTCTGGTTGAGCCGGTCGAAGACGGCGAGTACGTCGGCGGTGACGGCCGAGTCGAGGTTGCCCGTCGGCTCATCGGCCAGGATGATCGCGGGATTGGTGACGATGGCCCGGGCGATCGCGACCCGCTGCTGTTGGCCGCCGGACAGCTCCGACGGCAGGTGGTCGCGTCGGTCGTCCAGCCCCAGGTGTGCCAGCGCGAGCTCGGCCCGCCGCCGACGGTCGCGGGGTCGGAGTCCGGCGTACACCAGGGGCAGCTCCACGTTCGCCTGCGCGTCGAGACGGGGCAGCAGGTTGAAGTTCTGGAAGACGAATCCGATCTTGCGGTTGCGGACGTCGGCCAGGTCGGAGTCGTCGAGCGTGCTGACGTCGTCGCTGTCGAGCAGGTACCGGCCCGAGCTCGGTGCGTCGAGGCAGCCGAGGATGTTCATCAGCGTGCTCTTGCCGCTGCCCGACTTGCCCATGATGGCGACGTAGTCGCCGCGCTCGACGCCCATGGTGACCCCGGCCAGCGCGTGCACCGCGGTGTCGCCCTCGCCGTAGTCCTTGGTGATGTCGTGCATGGCGAGGACGACGTCGACCTCGGGCTCGGCGGTCGGTGTCGGGGCGAGCGTCGCGGTGAGGGTCATCCGCGACCACCGCCGCCGCCGGTGAAGCCGCCGCCGCCACCGGTCACCGCGCCGCCGAGCCCACCGGTACCGGTGCCGGTGCCGGTACGACTGGCTCCCGTGCCGGTCCCCGTAGTGGCCGAGGCGGTGCGGGCCGCGGTCGGGATGACGATCACGTCACCGGGTTGCACGCCGCTGAGGATCTCGACGCCGTCGTCGGCCCGCAGGCCGATCGTGACCGGGGTGGCGATCTCCTTGCCGTCGGGGCCCTGCACCATGACGACGGCGTTGTTGCCGCCACCCTGGATCGCGGCTGCGGCCACCTTCACGACGTTGTCGTGCTGGCCGACGGTCACGGCGACGCTGCCGGTCATGCCCGGCTTGAGGGCGTCGTCGGGCTGATCGAGACCGATGACCACGTAGTAGGTGACCACGTTGTTCACCAGCGTCGACGTCGTGTCGATCGAGAGCACGTGGCCCGACACCGACTGGCCCGACAAGGCGTCGAAGGTGGCGGTCGCAGGCTGGCCGACGGCGATCTTGGCCGCGTCGGTCTCGGCGAACCCGGCCTTGATCTGCAGCTGTTGGAGGTTCGTCATGGTCGCGAAGGTGCTCGAGCCGCTCCCGGACGACGAGGTCGACGCACCGGAGCCGCTGGTGCTCGCGCCCGCGCTCGCACCGCCCGACGAGCCGGAGCCGTTGCTCGATGACGACGTCGAGGCCGAGCCCGAGGTGGCGCCGCCCCCGCCGACGGTCTGTCCGACCGTGCCAGTGACGGTCGCGATCTCACCACTGGCCGGCGCGAGCAGCGTCGTGTCGTCGACGGCCTTCTGAGCGGTGGTCACCGACCCCTGGGCCGACACCACCGCGGCCTGCGCCGCGGCGAGGTCACCCGGCTTCGGCGGCTGGGCCTTCACCGCGTTGCCGGCGAGCGTGACCTGCTG
>Ga0209048_10000817_pt1 | contig 33240 bp, 34 predicted proteins | sample FrelakmetCRP12CR_FD_187146 | JGI IMG/M metagenome (GOLD analysis project Ga0209048, IMG submission 187146) | Freshwater lake sediment microbial communities from the University of Notre Dame, USA, for methane emissions studies - CRP12 CR (SPAdes)... | ecosystem: Environmental > Aquatic >...
AATCGGGATAGGGGCAAGCCTCACGGCTCGACCCCTCCCACACCACCGTGCGTACGGGTCCGTACACGGCGATTCGGCAGGTTAAGTGGTTGGTGAAACATGGAGACGTGGTAGGCCGAGGGAGGCGAAGTAGGCATTGGGTAGCGCGAGGTGGAGCGCTTTGCTCTCGGCGAGGCGCCAAGGACCGTGGGCACTGCCAGCCGTTTGGGCCGCCAGGTCACGGTTGACACCACGCCGGACGAGCTGAGCAAAACGCCGACGCCCGCGCTTCCATTGCTTCCACACCAGGCTGCGTAACCGGTGGTGAATCCAGCTATCGAGGTCCCGTAGTACCGAAGGGGTTTCACAGAACCCGAAGTAGCCGCGCCAGCCCCGAAGATACAGGGCTAAGCGATCGATCACCTCGCCCAGCGCCCGCCCTTGGTTGCGATCAGTCAGTTCCCGCACCCGTTGCTTGAACCGAGTCAACACCTGGGACGCAATCCTGCGCCGCAGGCGCGGTCCCCGGGTGAAGCTAAAGCCCAGGAACTTTCGCTGCCAAGGTTGAGCCACCGCGCTTTTCGCCTCGTTGACCTTGAGCTTCAAGCGTGATTCCAGGAACCGCGTGATGTTTACCTTCACGCGCTGCCCTGCATGCTCGCTCTTGACGTAGATGTTGCAGTCATCGGCATAGCGCACGAAGCGGTGTCCCCGACGCTCTAACTCACGGTCCAAGTCCGTCAGCAAAATATTGGAGAGGATCGGTGAAAGCGGACCCCCTTGCGGGGTGCCTTCCTCCGTCGCCGTAACCAACCCGCCTTCCAACACCCCCGCCTGGAGGTACCGGCGAATCAGCCCCAGTACCCGTCGGTCGCTTACCTTGTTCGCCAGCCGGCTCATCAGGATGTCGTGATTGACTCGGTCAAAGAACTTTTCCAAGTCAAGATCGACCACCCACAGACGGCCTTCGGCAATGTAGGTTTGCGCCAGCGCCACGGCTTGATGCGCCGAGCGCCACGGCCGGAATCCGTAACTGAATTCCGAGAATGTCGGCTCAAAGATCGGTTCCAACACCTGCAACAGCGCTTGCTGGATGAAGCGGTCGAGCACGCAGGGAATTCCGAGCTTGCGCTTGTCCTTGCCCCCAGGCTTGTCGATTTCGACCCGCCGTACCGGTAGCGGTTGATACTGCCCCGCCAGCAGCCGTTCTCGAATCGCCGGCCAATGCACCTTCAGATAGCCCGAGAGTTCGGCCACACTCATGCCGTCTACTCCCGCACTACCCTTGTTGCGTTTGACCCGTGCTAACGCGCGCTGCAGATTCTCGCGCTCGCACACCTGCTCCATTAACTGCCCTTCCGCCAGACTTTCAGTTTCGCCTTCCGCCGTGGATGCTTCGGTCCCTCCGCCAGAGAGCTTCCGGGCTTCACCCTTCGACTCCATCGCCGAGGCCAGTTCTACCTGGGTTTTCTGCCGCTTGTCATCCATGAGAAACGCATCCTACTCGTCTTGCCTTTCAAGCCCTTGCGGGCACCGTTCGGGCCTTCGGTTCGACACGTTACGGCTCAGCATATCTGTTCTCTCCACCTTTCGGCTTCGGAGTGCCTCAATAGCTTTGCCTGCCTCTTGCCTACTCCGCCCTCTGCTGACTTCTGCATGGCGCTCAGGATGCCTCGCGACCTCCTCAGTCCCAACCTCTGGACAGCAATGCAGATCTCCCGAGGTAAGTTCGACCGCCTTCCCCACACACCCGCCAGATCTACCGTCCCGCCTCTTGATGGCTATCGACTTCGCGGTCACACGCCCGCTCGTCCCGGCGATAGGCCTCATATCTGGTTTCTGTTCGTCAGGTCGTGGTTTTGCTCCGCGCTTCCTTCAGACCCTACCTCACGGCAACGCCCTTGCGCTTCGCTAACCCTTCACCACCATCAGGTTGGGTAGAGGACTTCCACCTCCAAGCTGTCAAACATGCTCGGCACACATGTGACGCGCTCGGCCCCGGCCGAGCGTTCGAAGGCGCGGCGCGATGACGGGCGCCGGCGTTACTCGAGCAGCGCGGGCAGCGCGGTCGCCAGGTCCGGGAAGCGCCACAGCAGGCCGATGACCAGGATCTGGATCACGATGAACGGCAGCGCGCCGCGATAGATCGCCCGCGTGGCGACGTCGCGGGGCGCCACCGAGCGCAGGAAGAACAGCGCGAATCCGGACGGCGGCATCAGGAAACTGGTCTGCACCGTGATCGCCATGAGCGCAGTCAGCCAGATCGGATGCGCTCCCAGCGCGAGCAACGGCGGCATGGCGATCGGCACGACCAGCAGCACGATCTCCAATGCGTCGAGAAAGAAGCCGAAACAGAAGGTCACCGCGAACACCGCGAGCACGGCGACGGTCAGCCCTCCCGGCAGCATGCCCAGCAGCGCGTGCACGGTCTGCGTCCCGTTGAGCCCGCGAAAGACCAGCGTGAAGGTCGACGCACCCATCAGCAGCAGGAACATCATGCCGGTAAGCCGCAGGACCGTGCGCACGGTCTCGGCCCAGCGCGTCCAGCTCAGCTCGCCGCGTGCCCACGCATAGACCGTGGCGACGATCGCCCCCAGCGCCGCGGCTTCCACGGTGTACATGCGGCCGGTCACAATCGTCGCCAGCAGCAGCGCGATGAACGCGAGCGGTCCGATCACCACGACCAGCAGGCGCAACCACGGCAGTCGCCTGCGCCGCTCGGGCGGCAACGGCGGGCAGTCCCCCGGCCTGAGCAACGCGACCGCGACCACGTAGGCGAGGTAGAGCGCGAGCAGGATGCCGACCGGCGCCAGCATCCCGGCGTAGATATCCTTGACGATCAGCGCACCGTGGACATCTTCTCCGCGCGTGATCTGCGCCTCGACGTTGGCGCCGCGCATCAGGTCCGCGAGCACGATGAGAATGATCGACGGCGGGAGCACCGTGCCCAGCGTGCCGGCGCTGCACACGACGCCGCAGGCGAGGCTCTGACGATAGCCGGCGTTCAGCATCGCCGGCAGCGCCAGCAGCCCCAGCGTCAGCACCGATGCGCCGACCGCGCCCGTCGTCGGCGCCAGCAGCGCGCCCAGGATCACCGTCGAGATCGACAGGCCGCCGGCGTGCCTGCCGAACAGGCCGCTCATCGCTTCGAGCAATTCGGCCGCGAGCGTCGTGCGCTGCATGATCACGCCCAGGTAAACGAACAGCGGAATCGCCTGCAGGAGGTCGTTTTCCATCAGCCCGATCAGTCGCTGTGGCAGCGCGCTCAGCAGCGGCAGGTCGAACGCGCCCAGGAAGTGGCCGATCACCGAGAACAGCAGCGCGGTGCCCAGCAGTGTGAAGCCGACCGGAAAACCGAACGGGAGCAGCGCGAAGACTGCCGCGAACATGATCAGGCCGAGCGCGGGAATGAGCACGCTCACGGCGTCGCATCGCCGGGCGCTCGCGCCGCATCGGGCGCTGCGCGCGGATCGATGAGTTGCGCGAGATCGCGCGCGACATGGCCGACGGCCTGCAGCAACAGCAGCGCGCCGAACGCGATCAGGATCACCTTGAAGACCCAGTAGCCGGGGGACCATGTCTCCGGGAATTTCTCGAAGCCGGCCACCGAGCGCAGCGTCGTCTCCCAGCTGAACCAGACGACGATCGCTGCCCAGGGAATGACGATGCACAGTGTTCCCGCCAAATCGACCAGCGCCCGGGTTCGCGCCGACATCCGCTGGTTGAAGACATCGAGCCGGACATGGCCGTCCCAGCGCATGGCATAGACGACGCCGATCGCGAACACCGCCGCGTGCGCGATCTGGCCGAAGTCGTTGGCTAGGATGTGCCCGGCGCCGAAGAACTCGCGCAACGGCCATTGCCCGAACAGCGCGGCGACCACGAACAGGACCAGCCAGGCAGTGCTGCGGCCGATCGCATCCACCACGGCGTCCGCGGCGCGGGCAAGGCAGCGAAGGAAGCGCAGGAAATGAGCCATGTCGGACCGGGCGTAGCCGAGCATACCGCAGGCGCCGCGACAGGGCACAGGGCGCGGCTGCGCGCTATAATGCCGCGACTCCGTTGCATGTCATGGCGCGTCTACTCATCACGGCTGGCGTCATCCTCGTCGTCCTCGGGCTGGCGTGGACGCTGCTGGCGAAACTCGGCCTGGGCCGGCTCCCGGGTGACATCCGCTTCGAGCGCGGCGGGTTCTCGTTCTATTTTCCGATCACCACGGGCCTTATCATCTCGGCGCTGGTCAGCCTGGTCCTCTGGCTGCTGCGCAAGTGACTCCGCTGCCGGTTAGGCTGCGACCCGGGGACGATCTGCGCGAGCGCCTGGAAGCCTTGGTGCGCGACCGGCAGGTCGCGGCAGCCTTCGTGATTTCGGGCATCGGCAGCCTTGCCCGCGCAGCGATCCGCTACGCCGGCGCGCAGCGACCCGAGGTGCGCGACGGAGAATTCGAGATCATCGCGCTGGCGGGTTCGCTTTCTGCCGACGGCGCACACCTGCACATGGCGATCGCCGATGCGGCCGGCAGCGTGTCCGGCGGACACGTGGCCGCCGGCTGCCGCGTGCGCACGACTGCGGAAATCCTGCTCGCGCTCCTGCCCGAATGGAATTTTGCGCGACGGCGCGACGCCGCGACCGGCTACCCCGAGCTGATCATCAACCGTGGCGATTGATCAGCTCGATGCGTGCCTTTCCGCGATGACGCCTCGAGCACGCCGCGTGTGCCGCGCGCAGCGCCTGCAGCCAGGGCATTCGCGATGAGCGAAGCGTCCCGCCCCGCCGGCACGGCACCCGCCCGTGCAGGCGAACTTTTCCTTGGCTTCATGCAGGTGGGGCTTTCGGGGTTCGGCGGCGTGCTGCCGTTCGCGCGCCGCATGCTCGTCGAGGAGCGGCGCTGGCTCGACGAACGCGAGTTCACCGAAGTGTTGTCGCTTTCGCAGTTTCTCCCGGGACCGAACATCGTCAACGTGGCGGTCATCGTCGGCAATCGCTTTCGTGGACCCTTCGGTTCGCTGGCCGCGTGCCTCGGACTGATGCTGATGCCGTTTCTGATCGTCCTTGCGCTCGCAGCGTTGTATAACCGCTTCGATTCGCTCGCCGCAGTGCGCGGCGCGACCGCGGCGGTGTCTTCGGCGGCCACCGGGCTGGTGATCGCCACCGGGCTCAAGATGGCGCGGCCGCTCGTTGGCACCGGCTGGCAGGTCGTCATCGCCTTGTGCGGCTTTGTCGCGCTGGCCATTGCGCGCGTGCCGCTGCTGTGGGCTCTGCTGGTACTCGCGCCACTGGCGGTCACCATCGCCTGGGTGATCCGCGACGGTGCCCGTCGATGATTCCTCCGGTGCTCATCGAACTTGCGGAACAGTTCGGACTGCTGTCGTTTCTGGCCATCGGCGGCGTCAATGCCCTGATCCCCGAGATCCATCGTCGCGTCGTCGACCTCGAGGGTTGGATGACCAACGCGGAATTCGCCCAGGCGTTCGCGATCTCGCAGGCATCGCCAGGGCCGAACATGCTCATCGTCAGCGTGATCGGCTGGAAAGTCTTCGGCTTCCTCGGTGCGCTCGTCGCGACACTCGCTCTTTGCGTGCCGACGTCGGTGCTGACCTTCGCTATCGCGCACGTCTGGGACCGCTTTCGCGGCGCCCCGCTGCGTGCCGCGATCCAGCGCGGACTCGCGCCGGTGACCGTCGGTCTGGTGCTGGCCAGCGGCTACGTGCTCGCGCGCGCCGCCGACGACGGGTGGATCGCCTACGGCCTGACCGCCGCGACCGCGTTGCTCGCGCTCAACACTCGCTGGCACCCGCTCTGGTTCCTCGCGGTGGCCGGGGCGCTCGGCGCACTCGGCATCGCCTGACGCGATGCCCGAGCTGCCCGATGTGGTCGTCTATGTCGAAAGCCTCGAGGCGCGCATTGCCGGGCAGCGGCTGGAGCAGGTGCGCCTGCTGAACCCGTTCCTGCTGCGCACCGCTACCCCTCCCCTCGCTGCCGTCGACGGCAAGCGTGTCACAGGCGTGCAGCGCCTGGGCAAGCGCATCGTCATCGCGCTCGAAACCGACCTGTTCCTGGTGCTGCATCTCATGATCGCCGGCCGCCTACGCTGGCTCGAGCTCGGCGCCAAGCCGCCTGCGAGAATCACGCTGGCGTTGTTCGAGTTCGCCACCGGGATGCTGGCATTCACCGAGGCGGGCACCAAGCGGCGCGCTTCGCTGCACGTGGTCCAGGGCGGGGACGCGCTGGCCGCGTTCGACATGGGCGGCCTCGAAACCATCGACGCGGACCTTGCGGCCTTTGCCGAACGCTTGCGGCGCGAGAACCACACCCTGAAGCGCGCGCTGACCGATCCGCGTTTGTTCAGCGGCATCGGCAATGCGTATTCCGACGAAATCCTGCACCGGGCGCGCTTGTCGCCGATCGCCTTGACGCAGAAGCTCGACGACGAAGAGATCGCAAGACTCCATGTCGCGGCCCGCGCCGTGCTTGCGGAATGGACCGCGCGCCTGCGCGCCGAGGCCGCGGGTGGCTTTCCGCACAAGGTCACCGCCTTTCGGCCGCAAATGGCCGCGCATGGCAAGTTCGGCCAGCCGTGTCCGGTGTGCGCGGCGCCGATCCAGCGCATCGTCTACGCCGAGAACGAAACCAACTATTGCGCGCGCTGCCAGACCGGTGGCACAGTGCTCGCTGACCGGGCGCTGTCGCGCCTGCTCAAGGCGAGCTGGCCGCGCTCGATCGACGAGCTGGGGTGAGCGCGCCGTCCGGACGTTACAATGCTGGTCTTGTAACCTGGGGGAGGCGCACATGCGTTGGGAGGACTTTCGTCGCAGCGACAACGTCGAGGAGCGTGCCGGCGGCGGAGGCGGCGGTTTTGGGGGCATGCGTCTGGGCGGCGGCGCGATCGTCGTGGTCGTCATCATCAGCCTGCTGCTCGGCAAGAACCCGCTGGAGATCCTGGCCTTGCTCGGCACCGGCGGCGGCCCGCCGGTGCAGACCCAAGCGCGGGCACCGGCCAGTCCACCGGCGGCACCGGCCAGTCCGTCGGCGGCACCGACCGTGGCCGACGAGCAGAAGGACTTTGTGAAAGCGGTGCTCGGCGACACCGAGGATGTATGGGGCGGCATCTTCCAGCAGCTCGGCACCCGCTACCGGCCACCGAAATTGGCGTTGTTTCGCGGCCAAGTCAGTTCTGCCTGCGGCTCCGCTAGTGCGGCCATGGGGCCGTTCTATTGCCCCGGGGATCAGGACGTCTACCTCGACTTGGCGTTTTTCGAAGAACTGTCGCAGCGCTTCGGCGCGCCCGGCGATTTTGCCCGAGCCTATGTGATTGCGCACGAGATCGGCCATCACGTGCAGAACCAGCTCGGCCTGATGGCGGAGGTGCAGAAGAAAAGCGCGAACGCATCGCCGGCCGTGCGCAACGCGCTGTCGGTGCGACAGGAGCTGCAGGCCGATTGCCTGGCCGGCGTCTGGGGCCACTCCGCGGCGGCGCGCGGCAAGCTGGAGGCAGGCGACATCGAGTCGGGCATCGCCGCCGCGACTGCGGTCGGCGACGACCGCATTCAGAAGCGCTCGCGCGGGTATGTCGTTCCAGAATCGTTCACCCACGGCTCGTCGGCGCAGCGCGTACGCTGGTTCAAGATCGGCTTGCAATCCGGCGATGTGCGCCAATGCAACACCTTTGCAGCGCGCGAGCTGTAGAACCGCACGTCGGTCCGGCAAGCGCCGGGCTGCGCAGCGGTTACGCCCTGTTCGTTTCCCGCAGCCGACTCACGATTCGCTTTGGGGCGCACTATCCATGGAAGTCCACATGCGCGGCTCGACACTCGCGCCACTTGCCGTGCGAGCGGGACCGCCTAGGTAATTACCGCCAACCGGCCGCTCCGTGAAGGCACGGCGGCGCGCGCGGCGCAAAATCGCCGAGTTCGGCGCGGGTCGACGATGAATTGTCCGGGCTGCCGGACGGCGATGCTGCCGCTGGACTTCGAGCGCGCGGCCGTCGGCCGCGTGAGCATCGACTTCTGCTTTGCCTGCCAGTTGATCTGGTTCGATGACCACGAAGCCACCGAGCTCTCGCCGGGCGGCGTCCTCGAAGTCTTCAAGGCGCTCGATGCGCATCGCGCCGAATCGCGCAATCCCCTGACTTCGCAGCTGGACTGCCCGCGCTGCACGTCGCGCCTGCAACTCACGCAGGACCTGCAGCGCACGACGCGGTTTTCCTATTTCCGGTGTCCGTACGGACACGGCAGGCTCTCACCCTTTCACCAGTTCCTGCGCGAGAAGAATTTCATCCGCCCCCTGTCGGGAGCCGAGCTCGCTGCGCTGAAAGCCAAGGTGCGCTCGATTCAATGCTCGAACTGCGGCGCGCCGGTGGACCTGGAGCACGAGATCGCGTGTGCGTATTGCCATACGCCGATTTCGATTCTTGATTCCGAGGCGGTGGCGCGGACCGTGCGCGAGCTCTCTATTGCCGAGGCGCGGCGCCAGTCGATCGACGTCAACGTACTCGCCGATGCCTTGATGCAGAGGCCGCCACCCGGGGAGACCCCGTTTCCGTTCTCGACGCCGCCAGGCAGCGTGGGATTGGCCGTCGACCTGGTTGCGGTGGGCGTCGGCATCATCGCGGCGCTGCTGCGATAGTTGCACTTCCCGGCCCACGCTGGCAGGCATAAAATAGCCAACTTTACCGTTGCTCACCAGGCCCGCCCATGACCTCGCGCCCGACGCTCGTCTCCGCCGCAGTCGCCGTAGCCATTTTCGCAACCCATGTCCTCGCCCAGCAACTGCCATCCACGCCCATGCCCGCAGTGCCGCAGCCGAATTGCGCGAAACCCGAGTTTCCCGGTGCTTTCGCCGACTCGCGGCGGTTCGATCGATTTAACAAGGAATACAAGGCCTACGCCGAGTGCATAAAGAAATACGTCGACGAGACCAAAGCGCTCGCCGACGCGATCATCGAAGCAGGCAACAAAGCAATCAAGGAGTACAACGCGTTCAACGACGAGTTGGCGGAGCGCCAGGCTGCTGTGAAGAAGTAACGGGCCCGGGACGCGCGCGATGATCGCAACCCCGCAGGCGATCGCGCAGGCGACGCTCGACGGCTTCAACCGCCATTACGCGCTGTTCAGGGACTGCGCGCGCGCCGCCAAGCGGCACTTCGAGGCCGGCAACTGGCTGGCCATCGCGCATACCTCGCAGGACCGGATCGACTTCTACGACCGACGCGTACTCGAAACGGTCGCGCGCCTGGAACGCGAGTTCGACTGCGCGAGCATCGACGAAGCGCGCTGGGAAGACGTCAAGCGGCAGTACATCGGATTGCTGATCGATCACCGGCAGCCGGAATGCGCCGAGACCTTCTTCAATTCGGTGTCGTGCAAGATCCTTCACCGCACCTACTTCCACAACCGCTGCCTGTTCGTGCGTCCGGCGATGTCGACCGAACACATCGACGCCGACCCGCCGTCGTACCGCTCGTACTATCCGCGGCAGCACGGGCTGCGCAACGCGTTGATCGACATCGTGCTCGATTTCAGGCTGGAACGCCGCTTCGGCGACTTCCGCCGCGATCTTGCGAACATCCTGGGCGCCTTCCGCGCGCACTTCCCGCGGCCCTTCCACCTCGAGGCCAACCACCAGCTGCAGGTGCTGTCGAGCCTGTTCTTTCGCAATCGCACCGCTTACATCGTCGGCCGCATCGTCAATGGCTACCAGGCACACCCCTTCGCGGTGCCGATCAAGCACGGTGCCGATGGCAAGCTGTACGTTGACGCGCTCCTGCTCGACCAGGAACAGATCGCACTGCTGTTTTCGGCGAATCGCGCCTACTTCCTGGTCGACATGGAGGTGCCGTCGGCTTACGTGAACTTCCTGCACCAGATCGTCCCTTCGCGCAGCCAAGCCGAGCTCTATACCATGGTGGGCCTGCAGAAGCAGGGCAAGACGCTGTTCTTCCGCGACTTCCTGCACCATCTCAAGCATTCGACCGACAATTTCATCATCGCGCCCGGCATCAAGGGATTGGTGATGACGGTATTCACCCTGCCTTCGTACCCTTACGTGTTCAAGGTGATCCGCGACAAGATCGCGGTGTCGAAGGAGACGACCCGCGAGAAGGTCAAGGAGAAGTACATTCTGGTCAAGCACCACGATCGCGTCGGCAGGATGGCGGATACGCTGGAATACTCGGACGTGGCCTTTCCGCGCGCTCGCTTCACCGCCGAGCTCGTCGCCGAGCTGCAGTCCGTGGCGCCGTCGCTGATCGAGGAAGATGGCGACATGATCGTCGTCAAGCACCTCTACATCGAGCGCCGCATGACGCCGCTGAACATCTATCTCAAGACCGCGACTCCGGCGCAGCGCGAGCGCGCGGTTCGCGACTACGGTGACGCGCTCAAGCAACTGGCCGCGGTCAACATCTTCGCGGGCGACCTGCTGTTCAAGAATTTCGGTGTCACGCGCTTCGGACGCGTCGTGTTCTACGACTACGACGAGATCGAATACCTCACCGCGTGCAATTTTCGCAAGATACCGCCACCGCCGGCCGGCTACGACGACATGTCCAACGACGTATGGTACCCGGTCGCGGCCAACGACATTTTCCCCGAGGAGTTCGCGACGTTCCTGCTGACCGATGCGGGCGTTCGCGCCGCCTTCCTCAAGGCGCACGCGAACCTGCTCGACGCCAGCTGGTGGCAGTCGGTGCAGCAGCAGCTGCGGGGAACCGACCTGCCGGAGGTGCTCTCCTACGCCGACTCGGTGCGCTTCGCGAGCCCAGGTCTCCCGCCCGCCGCCGAAGGCAGCTCCAGAGTTCCGGTAGTCGCGCGCTAGCGCGGCCTGACGGGGGCGTCCGGCAGCAGTCGCCTCGCGATGTCCTTTGCCTGCGCGGCAGCGCCGACGTCGCCCTGCCGGGCCGCCAGCACGTACCAGTCCAGCGCCTTCTTCAGGTCCGGCTCAACGCCGTCGCCGTGCTCGTAGAAGCTGGCGATGATGTATTGCGCGCCGACGTCGCCGCTCTCGGCAGCGGCTTCGTACCAGCGCGCCGCGAGCCGCCAATCCTTGGGTGCGCCGCGACCCAGGAAGTACTGCGTGGCGAGCTGCACCTGCGCGTCGGTATGGCCCTGGAGTGCGGCCTTTTCCCACCAAGCGGTGGCAGCAGCGAGCGAACGCGCCACCCCGACGCCGCTTTCGTAGAGCAGCCCGAGGTTGTACTGCGCCTGCGCCATGCCGGCGTCGGCGGCCTTGCGCAACCACAGCACGCCCGTATCCGCATCGGCATTGCCGCCTTCGCCGCGGATCTGCATCATCGCAAGGTTGTACTGCGCAAGTCGGTCGCCGTCGCGGGCTGCGGCTTCGTAGAGCGCGCGCGCGGCCGCGTGGTCGCCGCGTTGGTACGCGCTCCATCCGGCGTTGGCCGCGCCCGCCGGTGCCGCCACGGCGCCGGCGGCCACCATCATGATCATCGCCACGCGCTTCAGACGCGCGTCGAGGCACGGTGCCATCGCTGCTCCCGGGTTACAATCAAACCGTATTGCATCGCGGATTTTCTCCCGCATTCAGGTGCCTGTCTAACATAGCGCAGCGCGGCCCCGGAACGAGCACATGTTTGTCAGCGCCTTTGATCTCTTCAAGATCGGCCTCGGGCCGTCGAGCTCGCACACCGTGGGTCCAATGCGCGCAGCGTATCGCTTCGCGCAGGACCTTGCTGGCGCGGGGACACTCGAAGCCACCGCCCGCGTCGTCGTCGACCTTTACGGATCACTCGGCCTTACGGGCCGCGGCCACGGCACCGACCGCGCCATCATGCTCGGGCTGGCCGGCGAAACGCCGGATCGCGTCGACCCCGACCAGGTGGAGCCAAAGGTCCGGCGCATTCGCGAACAGCAGATGCTCGCGCTCGCGGGCAAGCACGCGATCGCCTTCCGCGAGTACGAGCATCTGCGCTTTCGCATCGACAAGACGCTCTTCTTCCACAGCAACGGCATGCGCTTCGTGGCATACGCAGCGGACGGCACGCCGCTGGCGCGCAATGTGTACTACTCGATAGGCGGCGGCTTTGTCGTCGATGAAAAGGAGTCCGAACACGTCGGCGATCCGGTGGCGCCGCTGCGCGTCCCCTACCCTTTCAAGAGCGCCACGGAATTGCTGCGCCATGGCGAGGACGCGCACAAGCGCATTCCCGACATGATGCGTATCAACGAGTTGGCACTGCGCAGCCCGGACCAGGTGCGCAACGGCCTGCTCGAACGCTGGGCCATCATGAACGACAGCATCGAGCGCGGCATGCGCAACGAAGGCGTGCTTCCCGGCGGGCTCAACGTCCGGCGCCGCGCGAAAGGCCTGCGCGACGCGCTGCTCGCGCAGCGCCCGCAGGCCGCACCCAGCCCCACCGAGGCGATGGACTGGGTGAGCGTCTACGCGATCGCGGTCAACGAGGAGAACGCTGCCGGGTCGCGCGTGGTCACGGCGCCCACCAACGGCGCCGCGGGGACCATTCCCGCGGTGCTTCGCTACTACCGGGAGTTCTATCAGGAAGCCAACGAGGAAGGCATTGTCGTTTTCCTGCTCACCGCGGCGGCGGTCGGCGGCCTGTGCAAGCGCAATGCATCGCTGTCAGGAGCCGAGGTCGGTTGCCAGGGCGAAGTCGGCGTCGCCTGCGCGATGGCCGCGGCCGGACTCGCCGCGGCACTTGGCGGCAGCAATGCGCAGATCGAAAACGCCGCGGAGATCGGCATCGAGCATCACCTCGGCATGAGCTGCGATCCCGTCGGCGGCCTGGTGCAGATTCCGTGCATCGAGCGCAATGCGATGGGCGCGGTGAAGGCGATCAACGCCGCGTCGCTGGCGTTGCGCGGCGACGGCAACCATCGCGTGGCACTCGATGCCGTCATCAAGACAATGTACGAGACGGGTCGCGACATGATGTCCAAGTACAAGGAGACGTCATTGGGCGGGCTTGCCATCAACGTGGTGGATTGCTGAGGCCGTTGGGTCGCGCCCCCCTTCACGCCCTGCCCAGGGATGCGCAGCGGGCCGGCGTCTGTCAGAATGCGGTGTAGATCGCCGTGGCAGCCCGTCGACAGACCGGATGGATCCAATGAAACGCTGGCGCTACCTGGTGTTTGCCGCGCTGGCCTGCGCGGCGCCCGCGCGGGCGCTCACGCCGGCCACCGACTTCGACCTCAACCGCTACCTCGGAACGTGGTACGAGTTCGCGGCGATCCCGGGATTCCTGCAGGGCAAATGCGCCCGCGACACTCGGGTGGAATACACGCCCGCGGAGAACGGCGCGCTGGCGGCGCAGACTCGCTGCACGCGCCACGATGGCGCGCCGGAGAGCAGCGAATCGCGCGCGCGGCCCCTCGAGCCCGGCGTTCCCGGGGTGCTCAAGGTGACCGCGGTCAATTTCATGGGTATCTGGTGGTATCCGTTCGGCCGTGAATCGATTGTCATCGCGGTGGGACCCGACTATCGGTGGATCGCGTTTGGGCATCCGTCACTGCGCTACGCGCGGATTCTTTCGCGCACGCCTGCGCTCCCCGACGACGCCGTGAAAAGCGCAGTCGCCGCGCTTGTCGCGCAGGAATTCGATCCGTGCGCGCTGGTCACGACTCCGCAAGCCGCTGGGCGCGCGACCGCCTCCCGCCTTTGCGACATCGCCAGATAGCACCCGCGGTTCCTCCGGCGACAGGCCCACAGTGACGCTTCCGCCGCAAAGCCCGATTGAATCCGACCCGACCGAGGAGAAACCGATGCGTATGCGCCTCGCGATGCTTGCCGGCGCGCTGCTGCTGACCGCGCTTGCCGCCTGCGAACACAAACCGAGCAAGGAAGAAGAAGAGGCGGTGAAGAACACCTTCGCCTGCAAATTGAAGGGACAACGGATCGTCATCCGTTTCGACGTCGGAGAAGCGCGGATGCTCACCGCCTCCGGCGAGAAGATCACGCTCTACCAGATCCCGGCGCCTGCCGGAACCACCGTGCGTTACAGCAACGGCACCTCGGAGCTGCGCGGCGCCGGCCAGGATCTGACGCTGATCGAATACGGAGTCGTGGCCAAGCTCGACGATTGCCAACCCTACACGGCGCCCAAGCCATAGAGCCGCCGCTGCCCAGGGTTGGCGTGATCGGCGCCGGAGCCATGGGCCTCGGCGTCGTGCGCAGCCTGTTGCGTCGCGGTTATGCCGTGGCGGCGCGGGACATCCGTCCCGAAGCCGAGGCGGCGGCGCTGCGCTGCGGCGCGACCGTGCACTCGACACCTGCCGCGCTGGGCGCGCACTGCGCCATCGTCGTGCTGCTGGTCGTCGATGCGCCGCAAATCGACGAAGTCCTGTTTGGCGAGCATGGCGCCGCCGCGGCACTGTCGCCGGGCACGATCGTCCTCGTCTCGTCGACCGTCGCGCCCGGATTCGTCGCCGGGATCGCCGCGCGAATGGAACCGCTGGGTATACGTGTGCTCGACGCGCCGGTGTCCGGCGGCCCGCAGCGCGCGGCCGACGCGACGATGACGATCATGGTTTCCGGCGCCGCGGCCACTGTCGCGGAATGCGGCGCGCTGTTCAAGGCGATCGCCGGAAAAGTCTTTGTCGTCGGTGGGGCGCCCGGCGCTGCCGCCACTTTCAAGGTGCTCAACAATCAACTTGCCGCAGTAAATCTCGCGGCCGGCGCCGAAGCGATGGCGATGGCGATGCGCGCCGGCGTCGATCCGCTGCTGTTTCTCGAGGTGGTGAACGCGAGCTCGGGCGCGAGCTGGATAGTCAACGACCGCATGGCGCGCGCGCTCGCCGGCGACCGGACGGTGCGCGCCGCAACCACGCTGCTGCACAAGGACGTGGGCATCGCCGTCGACACGGCCGAGGCGCTGGCCTTCGATGCCCCGCTGGCGCGCGCCGCGCGCGAGGTGTTCGTCGCGGCGGTCGCCGCCGGCTTTGGCCCGGAGGACGACGCCGCGCTGCTCCGGTACTTCAGCGCTGCTGCCGCAGCGCCTGTCCCGCGTCGCGAGGATTGAGACGCGGTGTGCGCGCGGGCAAGCGCCTACTTGCGCATCGCGGGATCGATGTCGAGATACTTCCAGATTTCGGCGCGGATTGGATGCGGCTTGTACGCGCGCACCCACGCGTACACCATGTGGTCCTCGAGCAGATGGTGCGTCAGCTTCCACGGCGCGTACACCAGCATGAGCTCTGTCATGCGGCTGAACAACTTCGTGCGCAAAGGCGAATCGGGCAGCTTGCGCGCCTGCTCGTAGAGCTGGTTGAATTCCGGCAGGTTGAAGCGCGAGTCGTTGGCCTGGCCGACGTTCGGACCGTAGAGCAACTGCATGAAATTCTCGGCATCCGGATAGTCGGCGTTCCAGCCATCGCCGCGCATCTGGATCTTGCCAGCGCGTGCCATCTTGCGCAGTTCCGGCAGCTTGTCCTTGCGAAAGCTCATGCGGACGCCCAGGGCATCCATGTTCTTCTTCCACAATTCGTCGATCTGCCGCTCGCGCAGGATCGGCGGAGACCAGCGCTCGATGGCGAGTGGCCGGCCATCGGGAAGCTCGCGGTAGCCGTCGCCGTCGCGGTCGGTGTAGCCGAACTTGTCGAGCAATGCGCGCGCCGCCGCGGGGTCGTAGATCTGCGCGATGGTCCGCTGCCCCGGGTCGTAGCCGGCGATGTCGGGCGGCACGGGACCCTGCGCCGGCAGTGCGCGACCCCTGAAGATCACGCGTAGGTATTCCTCGGTGTCGAACGCCATGCCGACGGCGCGGCGCAGCGCAATCTTCTCCGGCGTGTAGCCACCGACGACCGGGTCCTCCATGTTGAAATAATCCCACCAGGAATTCGGTCGCGCTTGCGTGAGTTGGCGAATTCCGCGCGCAGCCACCTCCGGCCTGAGCTTGCCCTGGTCGAGCGCCTTGTCGATGAGTCCCGGCGGCAACTGCTGCAGGTAATCGAGCTGGCGATCGAGGAAGGCGAGCCAGCGGGTCTGCTCCTCCTCCAGCACCGAAATCTCGATGCGCCCGATCAGCGGCAGCGCCTTGCCGGCGAGGTGGCGCGCGATTGCGGCGTCGGCGCCGTCGCCGGTCGCCGTTTCGTTGAATACCTCGGTGCGATAGCCCGGGTTCGCTTCGAGAACGATGCGCGACGAGCGCTTGTACTCGATCAGGCGGTACGGACCGGTGCCTACCGGATGCGCGCCGACGTCGCTGCCGTACGCGCGCACGACTTCGTGCGCGACGGCCGCGGTCGCCGGCATCGCGAGCATGTATGCAAAGGTCGGATCGGGACGCACCAGCCGGATTCGCAGCGTGTGGCGATCGACGACTTCCAGCCCGGCGAATGGCGCGTCGTAGTCGAACTTGCGCGTCGCGCGCGCCTGCGCCTGCAGCGCGTCGCCGCCGACGAGCTTGCCCTCGAGCACCCATGCCCACGGCGAGCGCACCGCTGGATCGAGCAGGCGCTTGAGCGAATACGCGTAGTCGGCAGCGGTCAGCTCGCGCCTCTTGCCGGCGAAGGCGGGGTCGTCGGCAAAATAGATGCCCTTGCGGACACGACAGAGGTACGCCGTGCCGTCGGCCGAAACCTCGGGCATGCGTTCGAGGGTGTTGGGCTTGAGGCGGACCGGCCGGGCGAGGTACTCGTACTCGAGCATCGGATCGTGAATGTGCTCGATGATCGCGTCGGAGGGCGCGTCCGACCCGAAGGCGGGATCGAAGCTGGTCTCGGCGATGTTGAACTCGCTGCGCAGCACCTTGCCCAGGTCGGCCGCGACGCCACTGCCCATGGCAAAGGCGAACACGGCGGCGAGCACGCAGTTCCTGAGCACGGTCGTTCCGGCGACGTCGGCAGGCGCCGCGGCCGACGGGCGGCGCGGCGCTATAATCATCGCACGTGGCCTGCCGCCGGCAGGCACTTTCGCGAGAGGTCCGCGCGATGGAGATGAAGCGCCTCGCCGGCGGCAGCCTGCGCGCCGCTGGCTACGACGACCGAAACCAGCTCCTGGTCGTCGAGTTGACCGCCGGCACGTTTCAGTATTCCGGAGTCACCGCGGAAACCTGGCGCCGTTTTGCCGGCGCGTCGTCACCCTGGAGTTTCTTCCGGGACAACATCGAAGAGGAATACCCCGCCAAGCGCATTCGCTAGGCGCGGCACCCGCAGCCGGACTTACTGGACGTTCAGGCGCTTGCCCGTCAGCGCGGCTTGCTTCATTAGCTTGAGTTCGAGGACGCCCTTGTCGTACTTCGCCTCGCTGGCGCCTTCATCGACTGCGGTGGGCGGCACGAAGGACCGGTAGAGGCTGCCGTAGCAGCGCTCGCTGCGCAGCAACCGCTCTCCGTCCTTGATGTCCTTCTCGCGCTTGACTTCGGCGGCCACCGTGACCTGGTTGCCCTCGATGGTGACGTGGATGTCGTCCTTGCTGACGCCGGGCATTTCGGCGTGGACCGTGTAGGACTTGTCGTCTTCGGTCACGCGCATCCCAATCCCGGCCTGTGCGGGCCGGCCTTCCGCCCCGACCGGCAGGAAGAAACCCCGCAATCTCAAGGCGCTAGCGTCGGTCCCGACGCCTTGGGCCGGGCGCGGCATGCCGGCCGACCCAGTCGAAGAATTCCCGGTACCACAGCTGCGAATTCTGCGGCTTCAATATCCAGTGGTTTTCGTCGGGGAAGTACACCAGGCGCGTGGGCACTTTCCTGGCGTGCAAGGTGTTGTAATACTGCAGGGCCTGCGTGGCCGGAACGCGGTAGTCGAGTTCGCCGTGCATGACCAGCGTCGGCGTCTTGAAGCGCCTGGCGTAATGGTGCGGGGACTGTTTCATCACCAGCCCCGGCTTGTCCCAGTGAAAGGCGCCGAGCTCTTTGGCGAAGAACATGTAGCCGTCGGTGGCCATCATGCTCACCCAGTCGTAGCAGCCCGCGTGGCAGACGTAGGCCTTGTAGCGGTCGGTTTGGCCGTTCATGTACGCCACCATGTAGCCCCCGTAACTGCCGCCCGCCGCGGCCATCCGCGTGCGGTCGATGTAGCCCTGGCGCAACATGAATTCGGTCGCCGCTTCGGTGTCGGCGAACTCCTTGGCGCCATATTGCGCGGTGATCGACTCCAGCCATCGCTGCCCGAAGCCCGACGAGCCGTGGTAGTTGACGCCGACCACCACGTAACCCTGCGCAGCAAGCAGCTGAGTGTTCCAGCGCCAGTGCCAGCCGTCGGTGTGCGCGGCGTGCGGGCCGCCGTGGATGGTGTGCAGCAGCGGCCACTTTTTCTTCGGATCGAAGTTGGGCGGATAGGTCACCCAGGCCTGTATCGGCTCGCCGCCCCAACCCTTGACGGCGATCTCGCGCGTCGCGCCGAATGCAACGCGTCCCAGGAGCGCGCGGTTGGGCGATTCCAGCGCGCGTTCGCCGCTGCCGTCGGCGGCGCACGCGTACAGCGCCGCCGGACGCGCCAAGGTGTGCCGGGCGAAAGCGATGCGCTTGCCGTCCTTTGCCAGGTCGAAGCCGGCAATCGTCCCGCCGGTCGCCACCGGCGCGGGCATGGCGTCACTCAAGCGCAGCTTGTACACGCCCTGCCGGCCGCGATCCTCGATAAGAAAGTAGACCGCCGTGCTGTCGGCCGCCCAGATCGTATGCGTCGCTGCGCGGTCGAGCCTGGGCGCAAGCCGCCGCGTGTGCCCGCCGCGCCGTTCAGACAGCGTCAGGCGACCGAGATCGTTGAACGCGCGCTTGACGTTGTACGAGCGCCACAGCAGGTACCGGCCATCGGGCGAATAGCGCGGATACTCGTCGGAAAAGCCGCTGTCGCCGGTGACGATGCGATGGCGGCCGGTCGCGAGGCTGACCACAGCGATGTCCGACTCGTTCATCATCCGCGGGATGGGCGCGGCGTCGATGGTCAGCGCGAGTTCTCGGCCATCCGGACTGATGTCGTAGTGCTCGGCCGACGGCGCCCACGGCAGCAGTGCCAGGCCGGTGCCCGACAGCAGGTCGCGCGCGCGCCCCGTCGCGACGTCCGCGGCGTAGACGTGCGGCTCGCGCCCGTCGGCGAGCCAGTGGTCCCAGTAGCGATACTCGGGACGATCGGTGACGTGCGCTTTGACCTTGCTGTCCGTGCGCTCCTTGACGCGCTTCGCCTGCGCCTTGTCGCTGTCCAGGTCAGGCCATACCGAGGTGACGAAAGCAACCGACTTGCCATCCGGGAACCAGCGCAGCGCGGAAGCGCCGGTCGCGAGCTTGGTCAGACGGCGCGCCTCGCCGCCATCGGGCGCGATGAGATAGACCTGCGGCTCGGTGTCGTCCTTGCGCTTGGCGGTGAACGCGATCCATTTGCCGTCTGGCGACCAGACGGAATCGCTGTCCTTGTCACCGGCGGTGAGCCGCCGCGCGCGGCCACCGTCCGTGGGAAACAGCCATAACTCGGTCGAGGGCTCATTGCTTTCCATGTCGTAGGCGGTGACCGCGGCGCACGCCGTGTGCCCATCCGGGGACACGCTGGGCGAGCCGATGCGCTTCAGCGACCAAAGATCGGCGACCGTCAGGGGGTGCATTTTCGTCCGCATGATGGCGAATCTTTCCGGATCCAGCGCGAAGCGCGCGATTCTACGCCAGTCGCCCGCGAACAGCCCGCGGCAATGCGGTAAACTGTGCAGCGATGCCGCAGTCGCGGCGCAACAGCGTTTCCTCCGAGGATTTCGATGCGCGATCCGATGCGCGCGCGCTTGACGCCGGTGACTTCCCGATGAGCAACCCGCTGGAAAGCTGGGCCGAGGAGCAACGTTCGGCGTACCTGTACCTCGCGTGCGCCGAGGCCGAGGCCGGCACGCCTCGCGCCGAGCTGTTCACGCGGCTGTCCGGCGAAGCCCAGGCGCAGGCAGCGATCTGGCGCGCCCAGCTGACCGCCAGCGGCAAGCCTCCGCCACCACCGTACGTGCCGGACGCCCGCACGCAACTGGTCGTGCGCCTGGTGCGCCTGTTCGGGCCGCGGCGCCTGAAGGGCGTGCTCGCGGCGATGAAGGTTCGCGGCATGGCGATCTACAACCAGCGCGAGCCTGGAGGCCATGCGATCGCCGCTGCCGGCACCATCGAGCGGCGTCATCGCGGCCTCGGCGGCGGCGGCAACCTGCGCGCCGCCGTGTTCGGCGTCAACGATGGCCTGGTGTCCAATGCCAGCCTGATCTTCGGCATCGCCGGCGCGAGCCAGAATGCGTCGGTCGTGCTGCTCACCGGCATTGCCGGCCTCACCGCCGGCGCCTTCGCAATGGCCGCCGGCGAGTTCGTGTCGGTGCGCTCGCAGCGGGAACTGTTCGAATACCAGATCGGACTCGAACGCGATGAACTCGCCGAGTATCCGGACGCCGAGGCCGAGGAACTCGCGCTCATCTACAGCGCCAAGGGTCTGCCGCGGCGCGAGGCGAAGCGCCTCGCCCGGCAGATCGTCGCCGACCCGGAGCACGCCCTGGACACGCTGGCCCGCGAGGAACTGGGGCTCAATCCAGACGAACTCGGCTCGCCGTGGGGCGCCGCCATTTCGTCCTTCCTGTCCTTTGCCCTGGGCGCGGCGATTCCCCTGCTGCCGCTGGCCCTCGGAGCCGGCGCGCATGCGATGGCCATCGCGGCGGCACTCTCCGCGATGGCGCTGTTCGGGGTCGGCGCCACGTTGTCGCTGTTCACCGGCCGCGGCGCGCTTGCGTCCGGGGCACGCATGCTGTTGCTCGGAACAATGGCGGCAGCGGTCACGTACGGGATCGGCCACCTGTTCGGCGTCGGCATCGCCTGACGCTAATGCCACAGCCGCGCGTCACCCTTAAGGCGGGGCGCGAAAAGTCGCTGCGCCTGCGGCATCCCTGGATATTCTCCGGCGCGATCGACCGCGTCGACGGCACGCCCGACGCGGGCGCGACCGTCGCGGTGCATTCGGCGGACGGTGAATTCCTCGCTTCGGCGGCGTGGAGCCCCGCGTCGCAGATTCGCGCTCGCGTCTGGAGCTTCGACCCTCGCGACACCATCGACGCGTCGTTCCTTGCCGAGGGCATTCGCCGCGCGGTGCGCCGACGCGATGCCATGCTGGATAAGGCGCACACGGGCTGCCGCCTGGTGCATGGCGAGTCCGACGGCCTGCCAGGAGTGATCGCCGATCGTTACGAAGACGTCCTGGTCGGTCAATTCCTGTCCGCTGGTGCAGAAACCTGGCGCGACGCGCTCGTTGCTGCGCTGCGCGAAGCCACGGGTTGCGCAACCGTTTTCGAACGCTCCGATGCCGACGTCTGCGCGCTCGAGGGCCTGCCGCCGCGCGTGGGTCTGCTGGCCGGGGCGCTGCCCGACCCGACGACGCTCGTCGAGGACGGACTTGCCTACCGGGTCGACGTCGCGCGCGGTCAGAAGACCGGCTTCTATCTCGATCAGCGCGACAATCGCCGCCGCGTGCACGAACTCGCGCAGGATCGCGACGTCCTCAACTGCTTTTGCTACACGGGTGGCTTTTCCATCGCGGCACTGGCCGGTGGCGCGCGCACGGTGCTGTCGATCGACAGTTCGGCCGAGGCGCTGGCACTGGCTGCGGCGCACGTCGTCGACAACCGCCTCGATGCGGCGCGAGTGGAATGGTGTGACGCCGACGTCTTTTCGGAGCTGCGCAAATTGCGCGACGGCGCGCGCGAGTTCGACCTGATCGTTCTCGATCCGCCGAAATTCGCGCCCACGGCGCATCACGCCGAAAAGGCGACGCGCGCGTACAAGGACATCAACCTGCTGGCGCTGAAGCTGCTGCGCCCGGGCGGCCTGCTGGCGACCTACTCCTGCTCGGGCGGTGTGTCGGCGGAACTGTTCCAGAAGGTCGTCGCCGGCGCCGCGCTCGATGCCCGCGCCGACGCAGCGATCGTCGAACGCTTCGGTGCCTCCGCCGATCATCCCGTGGCGCTCAATTTTCCGGAGGGCGACTATCTCAAGGGCCTGCTCGTGCACAAGCGCGCGTAGCGGCGCCGGACGCTCCGGCGCCGCCCCCTGACGCTACGCTTGCTTCTTCGACAGGCACGTTTTCATGAAGTCCTTGCGTTCGGCGCCCTTCTTGCCGCTCGCCTGCTTCGAGCACAGGCGCATCTCTTCCTGCTGTGATACCGGCACCGCTTCCACGGGCGCGGCAGCTGGCGTGGCCGCCGCAGGCGCCGGCGCCTTGGCCGATTTGGTCTTCGCCGCGGCGTCCTCGGCGTGCGCCGCCGTGGCACCGAATCCGAGCAGCGTTGCGAGCAGTACTGCAGTGAGCGTCTTCATGGTGGTCTCCTTGGTCGTCGTTTGAGATATGCGGCCGGACGCGATCGTCGGCAGCGACACCCGCATTAACGCCGCGGGAGATGCGCGGCACATCAGACGGATGGACGATGCGAACGGCGGATCGTGCGGATCCGCCGGACCAAAAAACAAGGCGGCCGCCGGATCGCTCCGGCGCCGCCTTGTCAGTGCGGCTGGGTGGACAGGAGGTCACCCAGCCGTGTTTGGCAACTCGCTTAGCTCAGCTTGCCTTCATGCATTCGCTGCGCGCCTTGTCGGCGTCGGGCTTGCTCATGCCCTTGGTCTTTTCGTTGCATATCGCCATCTTGCTTTGCTTCTTTTCCGGCTTGGCCGCCAGGCAGGTCTTCATGAACGCCTTGCGCTCGTCACCCTTCATGTCGCCGGCTTTGGTATTGCACGCCTTCATCTTTTCCTGCTGCGGATTCACCGGCTCGTTAGCGGCAGCATACGCGCCGCCAGAGGCAAACATGCTCAACAACGTGAGTGCGAACAGCTTTTTCATCGAAATCTCCGGATCGGGTTTTGGTGGAGTAGCGGGCAACTTGAAGCCAGTCTACGGCACCGATAACGCGCCAGGCAATGAAATCGTGGACATTTCTCCGCCAACCGTCGCAAATTTTTATCGTGCGGCGCACCATCGAGGTGCCTGGTTTCGGGCTAAAATACGCCAAATTTCTGAATTTTCACGGAAAAGACCCTTTCCGTCCCTCCATGATCCTCATTCTCGAACCCAACGCCAACCCCGAGAGCATCGAATACAAGACCTTGAGCAGCCAGCTCGACCGGCTGCCGGGGATCAAGTATCGCGTCCATCGCGAGGTCGGTGCCGAGGTGACGCTGACCGAGATCTACCTGATCGGCAACACCGGGGCGCTGACCGTCGAGCAGATGCAGGTGCTGCCCTGCGTGGCGCGAGTCGTGCGCGTCTCGGAGGCGTACCGCGTCCTCGGCCGCCACGCCAAGGGTGACGACCGCTCGACCCACTTCGACTACAAAGGCGTCCGATTCGGGCAGGACACGCTCAACGTATTCGCCGGCCTCTGCGCGGTCGATTCGCCCGAGTCGGTCGAGGCAATGCTGCGCGCGCTGCAGGCCCACGGCCAGGCCTGCACGCGAATGGGCGCCTACAAGCCGCGCACCAATCCCTACGCCTTCCAGGGCTTCGGCGCGGCGTGCCTGCCCTACGTATTCGAGCTGGCCGGCAAGTACGGCATCAAGGTGATCGCCATGGAGGTCACCCACGAATCGCACGTCGACGAGATTCGCGCCGCGCTCAAGGCGACGGGCGACCCGACCGGCGTGATGCTGCAGATCGGCACGCGCAACACGCAGAACTTCGAGCTGCTGAAGCTGGTCGGCAGGCAGCAGGAATTTCCGGTGCTCATCAAGCGCGGTTTCGGCATCACGCTCGACGAATCGCTCAACGCCGCCGAATACCTGGCGTCGGAGGGCAATCGCAAGGTCGTCTTCGGCCTGCGCGGCATGAAGACCAACATGGGTGATCCGCACCGCAACTTCGTCGACTTCGCGCATGTGCCGGTGGTCAAGCGCCTGACGCGCATGCCGGTATGCATCGATCCTTCGCATTCGGTCGGCACGCGGGCGGCCGCGCCCGACGGCATCCTGGACATCTTCCACGTCGTCGCACAGGGCGTGGTGGCCGGAGCCAACATGGTGCTGGTCGACTTCCACCCCAATCCGGCGCAGGCGCTGGTCGATGGGCCGCAGGCGCTGCTCATGTCCGAGCTGCCGCATTTCCTGGAAGACGTCGCGCTCGCCCGCGAGACCTACGAGAAGCGCAGCGCGCTGGCAGCGAAGCACGCGCCGCGCTGAACGTTCAGCATGGAGTCCGCCGCAACGGCGCCGCTGGAGATCGAGCTCAAGCTGTCGATCGATCCCGCCGCGCTTCCCGGGTTGAAACGGCACGCGGCGCTGTCCGCCGTCGCGACGGGCCGCGCCAGCTCGGCGCACGTATCGAGCGTCTACTACGACACGCCGGGATTCGAGCTGCGCGCCGCGGGCGTGGCATTGCGCGTGCGCCGCGACGGCCGCCGCTGGATGCAGGCGCTCGAGGGCAGCGGCAGCGCGGCCGCAATCATGCACCAGCGAGTGGAATACGAGTGGCCGCTGGCGGGACCCCGGCTCGACTTCGCGCTCTTCGAGCCAACGCCCTGGAAAAAGCTGCTCGCGCAGAGCGCGATACGCGATACGCTCAAGCCGGTTTTTCGCACCGAAATCACGCGCACGTCGCAGCCGCTGGCGTTTGCCGACGGCGCGCGCGCAATGCTGTGCATCGATGTCGGTCACGTCCAGGCCGGTCGGCGACGCCGCGCCATCACCGAAATCGAAATCGAGCTCGAGGCCGGCAGTTCGCGGGCGTTGTTCGAACTCGCGCGGGTACTCGCCGGCGATTTGCCGCTCGCATTGGCGCCGCTGACCAAAGCCGACCGCGGCTACCAACTCGTCGCAATGCTGCCCGCCACGCCGGTGCGGGCGCAGGGTGCCCCACTCCGCGCCGACGCCAATGCAGGCGAGGCGCTGGCCGCGATAGGCAGCAACTGCCTGGCGCAGATCGGCGGCAATGCCGAGGGCGTGGGTCTGGGCGTCGACACCGAATACCTGCACCAGATGCGCGTCGGTCTGCGCCGCCTGCGCTCTTTGATGCAGCTGGCGTGCGCCGTGAATTCCGCAGACCTGCCCGCGCCGCTCGTCGAGGAGTTGCGCTGGCTCGGCGCGAGCATCGGACCGGCTCGCGACTGGGACGTGTTCGTCGACGAAACCTTGCCGCCGATCGCCCGGAGCTTCCGCGAGCGGCGCGAGCTGACGTCGATTCGGATCCGCGCCGCGCGACGACGCGTGCAGCATCGAGCCACCGCGCAGGCGGCGGTTGCCTCGCCGCGCTTCCTGCGACTTCTGCTCGCGCTCGCCGCCTACTTTGCAGGAATCGCGGAAAATGCCTCGACACCGGACGCGAATTCGCCCGCGACAGCCTTCGCGACCGCGCAACTCGGTCGTCGCGAACGAAAACTGCGCAAATCCGCCAGGCACATTGCCGTGGCAACGCCCGCGGAGCGGCACAAGATCCGCATCGCGGCCAAGAAATTGCGTTACGCCGCCGAGTTCCTCTCGCCGCTGTTCCCGGAAAAACGCACCCGCCCCTACCTCCGATCGCTGTCGCGGCTGCAGACGACACTGGGCGTTCTCAACGACTTGGCGGTGGCGGAGCGGCTGCTGGCGGAGCTAGCGCCGCCGGAATCGGCTGGCGCGGCGCGCGCCGGCCACGCGGCCGGACTCGTCCGCGGCTGGATCGCGGCGTCGCAGGCGAACGGGATCGGCGCGGTCGAGAAGGCCTGGCGCGCCTTCGCCAGGCGCAAGGCCTTCTGGAACTGAAGGAGCACGCATGCTCGAGTCCGCCGAAATCGGCCACCAGCTGTCCAAGGCCGAGTACGCCCGCGAAGAGCCCAAGCTGCGCACCGCACTGCTGGACGCGCAATTCCGGCTCTCCGTGGCGAACCGCGGCCCGATCCTCATCCTGCTCTCGGGCGTCGAAGCGGGCGGTCGCGGCGAGACCGCGAACAAACTGACCGAGTGGATGGATCCGCGCTTCATACGCGTTGTCGCGTTCGGTACGCGCACGTCCGAGGAAGCGCAGCGGCCGCCGGCGTGGCGCTACTGGCAGGCCCTGCCGCGCAAAGGCAGAATCGGCATCTTCATGAACGCCTGGTACACCGAAACGATGATGGCGTTCATCCGCGGTCAAATCGGCGACAACAAGCTGCAAGCGCGCATGCATTCGATCCGCGAGCACGAGCGGATGCTCAGCGACGAAGGCGTGGTGTTGCTCAAGTTCTGGGTCCACCTGTCGAAGTCCGAACAGAAGGAACGGTTCGAGAAGCTCGAACGCGATCCGCGCACAAGATGGCGCGTCACCCGTGCCGACTGGAACGCGTATCGCATCTACAGCAAGTCGCATGACCTGTGGGAACACCTCCTGCGCGAAACGTCGACCGGCGAGGCGCCGTGGTATGTGGTCGAAGGCGCCGACGATCGTTACCGCAACCTGACCGTCGGCAAGATCCTGTTGGCAAGCCTTCGGAACGCGCTTGCCGCCAAGCCCGCCACGCTGAAGCACGCGGTGCCGCCACTCGCGCCTTCGGTCATCGACAACGTCAAGCTGCTCCGCGACCTCGACCTCGGGCAGAAACTCTCGGACAGGCGCTTCGCGAGCGACCTGGAGCGGTGCCAGGGCAAGCTGGCCAAGCTGACCAGGCACAAGCGCTTTGCCAAGCATTCGCTGATTCTCGTGTTCGAAGGCGGCGACGCCGCGGGCAAGGGCGGCGCGATCCGCCGGGTGACCGGCGCGCTCGATGCTCGCCAATACGTCACCGTGCCGATCGCGGCGCCGACCGACGAGGAACGCGCGCATCCCTATCTGTGGCGTTTCTGGAGGCACATACCGGCGCAAGGAGGCATCGTGATCTTCGATCGTTCCTGGTACGGACGCGTGCTCGTGGAGCGCGTCGAGGACCTGTGCATGCCCACCGACTGGATGCGCGCCTACAGCGAGATCAACCAGTTCGAGGAACATCTCGTCGCCGGCGGGGCGATCGTCGTCAAGTTCTGGCTGCAGATCAGCAAGGAGGAACAGTTGCGGCGCTTCAAGGAACGCGAGAAGGTCGCCTTCAAGCAATTCAAGATCACGGGAGAGGACTGGCGCAATCGCAAGCGATGGAATGCATACCAGAAGGCGATCAGCGACATGGTCGATCGGACCAGCACCGAGATCGCGCCGTGGACGCTGGTCGAAGCCGAGGACAAGAACTTCGCGCGCATCAAGGTGCTCGGGACGATCACCGACCGGCTCGAGCGCGCGCTCGACCGATGAAGCGCATCGACGGCGGCTATCGGGCGCCGGCGTGGCTGCCCGGGGGGCATCTGCAGACCGTCTATCCGACGCTCTTGCCGTGTCCCACCAACGTCTATCGACGCGAGCGCGTCGACACGCCCGACGGCGACTTCATCGACTTCGACTGGCTCGACGGCGGCGCCGATGCACCGCTGCTGGTGCTGTTCCACGGCCTCGAAAGCAGCTCGTCCGCGCACTACGCCGCGGCGCTGATGGCACAGCTTCGCACCATAGGATGGCGCGGCGTCGTGCCGCACTTTCGCGGCTGCAGCGGCGAGCCTAACCGGCGGCCACGCGCGTATCACTCGGGCGACCACGCGGAGGTCGGCTGGATGCTCTCCGCCGTGCGCGCACGGGCTCCCGGCGGACCCGTTCTTGCGGTCGGCGTGTCGCTGGGCGGCAGCGCTCTTCTCAACTGGCTGGGCCGCGAGGAAGACCGTGCCTTCGAACATGTCGCCGCCGCGGCGGCCGTGTCGACACCGCTCGACCTGACCGCAGCCGGAGTCGCGATCGAGCAGGGCCTCTCCCGAATCTATTCGCGGCACTTCCAGTACACGCTCAAGCCCAAGGCACTGGCAATGGCCAATCGCTTTCCCGGCGCGCTCGATGCGGCGGCGATCCGGCGCGTGAACACGATGTACGCCTTCGACGACGCGGTCACCGCGCCGCTGCACGGCTTCGCCGGCACCGATGACTACTGGAAGCGCGCCAGCAGCAAACCGTGGCTGCGCGGCGTCAAGGTGCCGACGCTGGTCGTCAACGCGCGCAACGATCCCTTCATTCCGGCGAGTTCGCTGCCGCAGGCGAGCGAGGTCGGGCCCGGCGTCACCCTCGAACAGCCCGAACACGGCGGTCACGCCGGTTTCCCATCGGCGCCGTTTCCTGGCAACCTGCAGTGGCTGCCGGCGCGGCTGGTATCATTCTTCGCCGAACGCGGGGGCCTGCAGGCGTCCGCCGTCGACACCCACCGCTGATCGCACCCATGCTCACACCTCCCGACATTTTCAAGGCCTACGATATCCGCGGCGTCGTCGGCAAGACACTGACTGCGCCGATCGTGCACGCCATCGGCCAGGCACTCGGCACGCTCGCGCAGGAGCGCGGCCGCGACACGCTGGTGGTCGGCCGCGACGGCAGGCTCTCGGGCCCGGAACTCGCGCAGGCGCTGGCCGACGGCATCCGCGCCAGCGGCGCGCACGTCGTCGACATCGGCTTGGTGACCACGCCGATGACCTATTTCGCCGCGCAGCATCTCGACACGCAATGCGGCGTGATGGTGACCGGGAGCCACAATCCCCCCGATTACAACGGCCTGAAAATGGTCATCGACGGCGGCACGCTGGCCGGCGACGAAATCCAGGCGCTGCGCACGCGCATCGAAGCCGGCGACCTGCGCCACGGCGCCGGCGAATATCGCCGCGCCGACATGGACGCGGCGTACCTGGAACGCATCATCGGCGACGTGAAACTCGCGCGGCCGATGAAAATCGCAGTCGATTGCGGCAACGGTGTTGCGGGTGCGTATGCGCCTCGGCTGTTTCGCGGCCTCGGCTGCAGCGTGACCGAGCTCTTTTGCAAGGTCGACGGCAATTTCCCCAACCATCATCCCGATCCGTCGCAGCCGAAGAACCTCAAGGACCTGATCGACTGCCTCGCGACGACCGACAACGAACTGGGCATCGCCTTCGACGGCGACGGCGACCGGCTCGGCGTGGTCACGCGCGACGGCACGATCATTTATCCCGACCGGCAACTGATGCTCTTCGCGGCGGACGTGCTCACGCGCAATCCCGGCGCCACGGTGATCTACGACGTGAAGTCCACGCGCAACTTGCGGCCGTGGATCGCGGCACGCGGCGGCAAGCCGCTGATGTGGAAGACGGGACACTCGCTGATCAAGGCGAAGATGAAGGAGACGGGCGCGTTGCTGGCCGGCGAGATGAGCGGCCACACCTTCTTCAAGGAACGCTGGTTCGGATTCGATGACGGCATGTACGCCGGGGCGCGTCTGCTGGAAATCGTGTCGCGGCACGCCGACGCCTCGCAGGTGCTCGCCGCGCTGCCCGACAGCATCAGCACGCCGGAGCTCAACGTCGCCTGCGCCGACGCGTCGCCTCACGCACTGATAGCGAAGCTCGCCGAGACCGCGCAGTTTCCTGGCGCGGCCGACATCATCCGCATCGACGGCCTGCGGGTCGAGTACGCGGACGGCTTCGGGCTCGCGCGCGCGTCGAACACGACACCCGTGATCGTGCTGCGCTTCGAGGCGGAAAATCAGCCGGCGCTGCTGCGCATCCAGGCCGAGTTCCGGCGCGTGCTGGGCGAATCGATGCCGGGCCGGGCGCTGCCGTTCTGATGGTCATCGCGTATTCGACATCCAGCGAAGGCGTCGACTGGATCGCGCTGAAGACCGACGTCGCCGCCGATCACTTCGACAACGGCCGTACTCCGGCGCAGATGGAACGCTCGTTTCGCGCGAGCTTTCGCTGCGTGTACGCCCGCGCAGGAGCGCGCGTCGTCGGGACCGGGCGCGCGCTTTCGGACGGTGTATGCAACGCCTACATCGTAGACATGTGGACGCATTCGGCGCACCGGCGGCGTGGCATCGGCCGACGCATGCTCGAGATTCTGTGCGAGGGGCTCGAAGGCCAGCACGTGTACCTGTTCACCGACGACAGCGAAGCTTTCTACGCGGCGTGCGGCTTCGTCGCGCGCGGCGCCGGCATGCAGCGCGTGGTGGGCACGTGGTTGCGCAACGGGAAGCCCGGGTGAGCGCGACGATCGCGCTCGCGGACATCGAGGCGGCGCGCCAGCGCATCGGCAGCGGGATCTACGTCTCGCCGTGTGTCGAATCGATTCCGCTGTCGCAGCTGACCGGCGCACGCATCTACTGCAAGCTCGACTACCTGCAGCGCACCGGCAGCTTCAAGGAGCGCGGCGCGCGCAACGCGCTCCTGCTTTTGTCGGCGGAAGCGCGCCGGCGCGGTGTCGTGGCCGCGTCGGCCGGCAACCACGCGCTGGGCGTCGCCTACCACGGCAGCCTGCTCGGCATCCCGGTCACCGTCGTGATGCCGAAGTTCGCCGCGCTGATCAAGGTTGCGAACTGCCGGACGCTGGGCGCGACAGTCGTGCTGCACGGCGCCGACGTGAGCGAAGCGCGCGTCGAAGCCGAGGCCATCGCCGCACGCGAGGGGCGGCACTTCCTGCACCCTTTCGACAATCCCGACGTCATCGCCGGCCAAGGCACGATCGCGCTGGAAATACTCGAGCAGACGCCGGAGCTCGACGCTATCGTCACGCCGGTGGGTGGCGGCGGCCTTATTGCCGGCATCAGTACCGTCGTGAAGGCACTGCGACCCGGCGTCAAGGTGATCGGCATCGAGGCCGAGGGCGCGCCCTGCCTGCTGGCGGCGCTCGCCGCCGGCCGGCCGGTGGACGTGCCGCTGAAAGCCACGCTGGCCGACGGCTTGGCGGTGTCGCGCGTGGGCGAGCACTCCTTCGCCGCGCTGCGCAACCGCGTCGATCGCGTCGTGACGGTGGACGAAGCATCGATCGCTCTGGCGATCCTGCGCCTGATCGAGCTCGAAAAGAGCGTCGTCGAAGGCGCCGGGGCCACCCCGCTCGCGGCGTTACTCGCCGGCAAGCTGCCTGAACTCGCCGGCAAGCGCGTTGTGCTGGTGCTGTGTGGTGGCAACATCGATCTGACGATGCTCGATCGCGTGATCGAGGTCGGCCTCGTTACCGACGGGCGCCTCGCGCGCTTTACCGTCTCGATCACCGACCGCCCCGGCGGGCTCGCGCGGCTGGCGGACGCGATCGCCTCGACCGGTGCGAGCATCAAGGAAATCGTCCACGACCGGGCGTTTTCCGGACCCGACCTGTCCGAGGTGCGCGTCGTCTGCGTCGTCGAAACGACGGGCAGGACGCATCTCGAAGCGCTGCATCGCGCACTGGCCGCGGCCGGCGTCAAGGTCGTCGCATAGCCGAGCCGCACGCGATCGTACGCCGGGCGCCGCCCGTCCGCTCAGTAACGTATGCCCAGACGCCGGTAGACGAACCCCAACAGCCAAACCGGCCCCACCAGCAGCGACCGGATGTCTTCGAAGAACGCCGGCTTGCGCCCTTCGATCGCGTGGCCGATGAACTGGCCGATCCACGCCGCCACGAAGACGACGATGAAGACGAGGAACGCCTGCGCGCCCAGCAGCGTCAGCGGGTACACCATCAGCGCCACGACGGCGAGCATCCCCAGCGCGAGCGGCACCGAAAGCCACAGATAGAAAACCAACGAGGCGCCGATCGCGAGGTAGGCGGCAAACGGTGAGAGTGCCCAGAGCAGCCCGAGCAGGCTCCAAACGATCAGCGGCACGCAAATCCAGTGGATCACCTTGTTGGCCGTGTTGCGATGGTATTCACCGTAGCGTTGCAGCAGTCGATCGACGTCGCGCATGGTCGCCTCCCGAAAACGGTGGCGCCGATGGTGGCACGGCGGTCACCCGCCGTCCAGCAGGACCGCGGATCCGTTGCGCTATAATTTGCGACCAGGACCGCCAGGCACGTACGCCGCGTTGACGACGGTGCCAGGACAGGCCAATGGCGCAGGTTCAGGCTGCATCTGGAGGATTCATGAAAACCACTGCTCGCATTCTCTTCCATGGATGCATTGCGCTTGTTGTGTCCTTGCTGGCGACGGCGCCCGCGGGTGCCGCCGACCAATTCATCAACGTGCTGACCGGCGGCACCAGCGGCGTCTACTATCCCTTGGGAGTGGCGCTAGCCAACAGCATCGGCAAGGCGATGCCCAGCGTCAAGACTTCGGTGCAGGCGACCAAGGCGTCGGTCGAGAACCTGAACCTGCTGCAGGCGGGTCGCGGCGAAATCGCGTTCACGCTCGGCGATTCACTATCCGACGCATGGAAGAGTAACGAGGACGCGGGCTTCAAGACGCCGCTGAAAAAGCTGCGCGGCATCGCTGCCATCTATCCCAACTACATCCAGATCGTCGCGCGGGCCGACTCCGGCATCAAGACCCTGGCTGACCTGAAGGGCAAGAGTATTTCCGTGGGTGCGCCCAAGTCTGGTACCGAACTCAATGCACGCGCGATCCTGGCGGCCGCCGGCCTCTCCTACAAGGATTTCTCCAAGGTCGAGTACCTGCCGTTCGGCGAGAGCGTGGAGTTGATGAAAAATCGCCAAATCGACGTCACGCTGCAGTCGGCGGGCCTGGGGGTGTCCGCCTTGCGCGACCTGGCGACATCGGTCGACATCGTTGTCGTGCCGATCCCTGCCGATGTGATCAGGAAAACCAACGACCCCGCGTACTTGCCTGCCGTGATTCCCGCAAACACGTATCGTGGGCAGACAACCGACGTGCAGGCCGCCGCCGTGCAGAATTACCTGGTGACCTACGATGGCCTCGGCAACGACGTCGTCTATAGCATGACCAAGGCATTCTGGACCGGCCTCGATCAGCTCGTCGCCGCGCATTCCGCGGCGAAGTCGATCGACATCAAGCACGCGCTCGACGGCATGCCGGTGCCGCTGCATCCGGGCGCCGAAAGATACTACATGGAAATCGGAGTGTTGAAATAATGCCGCGGCCATGACTGCCGACAGGCCGCGATGACGTCGCCTGAGTTTTCGGCGCACGGCGCTTCGCCGCCAACGCAGGCGACCGATGCGGCCTTCGACGAAACCGGTATCAAGCGCGAGCTGACCGGCGCGCAATGGAAGATTGTCGCCGCGGCGGCGCTGCTGTTCTCGACCTACCAGCTGTTCATCGCGGCATTCAGCCCGCTATCGAGCCTCGTCACACGGTCGCTGCACGTCGGTTTCCTGCTGCTGCTGGCGTTCCTGATCTATCCGATCGGTAGTCACGCCGACCGCCAGCGCATCGTGTGGTACGACGCCGGGCTCGCCGCCCTCGGTTTCGGGCTGGCGTTCTACCATTGGGTGTTCGAGGCCGCGCTGATCCAGCGCTCGGGAGATCCGACCACTGCTGATCTCATCGTTGGCTCGATAGTGCTCGTGCTTCTGTTCGAGGCGGCGCGGCGCGTGCTCGGGCTGGCACTGCCGATCGTGTGCGCGACCTTCCTCGCCTATGGCGTGTTCG
>Ga0209048_10000818_pt1 | contig 33236 bp, 24 predicted proteins | sample FrelakmetCRP12CR_FD_187146 | JGI IMG/M metagenome (GOLD analysis project Ga0209048, IMG submission 187146) | Freshwater lake sediment microbial communities from the University of Notre Dame, USA, for methane emissions studies - CRP12 CR (SPAdes)... | ecosystem: Environmental > Aquatic >...
GAGCCGGCCGCCTACCTCGCCGACGTCTGCGCCCGGCGGGCGGCCGTCTACGGAGCGCTCACGAACGGCTTCAGCGAGCCCACCGCCGACTACATCCAGGCTCTTGCAGGCGGCGAGCTCGTGGAGCTCCTCCGCGACGCCGTCGCCTGGCTCGGCGCCGACGCGGCCCTGTACGATCCGGCACTGAGGTCCTTGGCACAGGAAGCCTCGGCGTTGGCCGCCACAGGCATCGACAGGGCTCTGCGCGACGCACGAGTCGAACATGCGCGGCTGTTCAGCGGGCCTGGCCGCCCGGCCGTCATGTGTTATGCGTCCCAGTATCTGGATGCCGATGAACGGGGTCCGGGGCGGCTGAACGGCGCGGCCGCGACCTTCGCGGCCGCCGCCTACAAAGTCGAGGGTGTGGCGCCTGTCGCCGCGCGTCGTGAGTTGGCCGATCATGCGACCACGGAGCTCGAGTTTCTCTTCCACCTCGGCCGACGCGAAGAAGCGGCATGGATAGCCGGTCAGCGAGACGAGGCTCTGCGCCTGCGGCGCACGCTCGACAGATTCCTCCGCGAACATGCCGGCCATTGGCTGCCGGAGTTCGCGGCTGCCGTACACGCCGCCGCCGCGCGTCAACCGTACTCAGGCATGGCCGACCTACTCATCGTGCATGTTGCCGTGGAGCTGGGTGAGGATGTGGTGGGCGTCGCTCGGCGACCAGCGCGATAGCGCCCCGAGGAGACATGGACCGACTAAGACTTCTGGAAGCAGGCCTGCGGGTCTTCGACGCTAGTCTGCCCGACGTGACCCCTCCACTCTGCCTCGCGACCCGCTACAGGAGTAGTTCGTGTCGGCGCTGCCTCGATGTCTGCCCCGCGGCAGCGATCACGCCCTCTCCCTGGCTGGAACTGGACGCCGAGCGTTGTCGCTCCTGCGGCGCCTGCGCGGCTGTTTGCCGGACGGGAGCGCTCGTCTTCGCGGCCCGCAGCGACATGTTGCGCGCGGAGTTCCAGGCCAGGGCGGCAGCCGATCCAGCGACGGTCACGCTCGTCTGCCGCTGCGTCGATCCCACCGGCGCCGACGGCGCGGCGATCGTGGTGCCCTGCCTCGGGGGGGTGTCTGCCCAAGACCTGATCGCGGCGGCCTCCCTCGGCATCGAGCGGCTCTACCTGATCAGCGGCGACTGCCCGGAATGCCCTGATGCCGCCGCCGGGGCGGCGCTCGACGTCGCGGTCGCGAGCGCCGATGAGACGACGTTGGACGCGCTGCACTCGAAGTGGATCGTCGCCTGCAGACGCCTGCCCGACTGCAGACCCAAGGCCGTGCCCAGCTCCCAGACTGTCTCGCGCCGCGGCCTCCTCTCCTCCGTCATGCGCGGCCTGGGGCGAACCGCCGCGGAGGGGCTCGCGGTGCGAGAACAAGAGCGCTCCATCACGACGCTCCACAAGCAGGTCGCGCCGCCACGCGCGCACGGGCTGCTTCTGAGCGATCTGGCGAAGCTCGAGTCGCGACTCGCTGGCTCCCCTGTGACGCTGCCGGCTTCCCTTCCGCTCGCCAATGTGATCGTGAGCCCCGACTGCGATGCATGTGGCCTCTGCTTGAAGTACTGCCCGCATGGGGCCCTCACCCTCAAGTCCGAGGTCCCCACAGCAGATCACGGCCGGTGCACCGGCTGCGGCCTGTGCGCAGAGGTGTGTCCGCGAGCGGCGGTGGTCGTGGGCCCGGCGAACATGTCACTTCTGCGGGTGGCTGTGCAGAACGGGCCGCCGACCGCCATCGCTGCCTTCAGCGGCCGATAGACGGCAGTTGCCGCACGGCTCGCGGGCACGCACACTCCGCCCGCGAGCGGCGAGCGCTCGCGAATGGCGCCGTCGAGCAGCGCCTCATGGAGTTCTGCGCCCACGTCGACGCGTCGCCAGGCACTCGCTCCACGTTTCTACGTGACCTCGACCGGCGAGAGAGCGAGCCAGCGGTGACTCCGGCGGAGGAGGTCGAGGACTTCCTGCCTGCCACGTCACGTGCGCTCGTGTTAGGAGAATCGGGGTAGAGGCGTTTATCGTATGAGGAGCCCGAGCGGCCATTCCGGCGCTCAGGCGGATCTCCCTGGAATCCGACAGGATGGTGGGCTTGTGAGACGCCTCGCCTTCGTCTTTGCCGCGGCGTCGCTGACGGGAGCACTCCTGTCGTCGTTTCTGGCTGTGGCGCAGACGCTGCCGCCGACGCCGGTCGCGTTCTTCGTGCCCGAGGCTCCGGCTGGCTCATCACGCGCCGCGCTGGTGATCTCCGGGACCGCGGGCGCCGACGTCATCACGGTCCACCAGAGAGTCGACGGATCGCTGACGGTCACGGTCAACGGGCGCCCGCAGACCGTGGCAGCCCTTGTCGTGCCCAGGCTCGTCGTCGACGGCGGAGCGGGTAGCGACACCATCACGGCCGACGTCAGCTTGACTGAGGGACTGACGCTCTTCGGCGGCGGCGGCAATGACGTGATCGCCGTGGGCGGCTCCGGCACCGACTACATCGATGGCGGGCCCGGCAGCGACGCGATCACCGGCGGGACCGGCCTCGACATGCTCTTCGGCGGAGCGGGCCACGACAGGATCACCCTCCGCGGCGCCTCGGGCCTGATGGCGGGCGGGCCCGGGACCGACACCTATGCCGGGGGCTCCAGAGCCTCACGGATCTTCGCGCAAAGGGGCGAGAAGATCACGTCTCCCGGCCACGTCGCGCTCGTGTCCCTCGGCTCGAAAGACGCGAGCGGCCACGCGCCCGGCTACGTCGTGCGCGTCACCGGCAGGACTGCTTTCCGCCAGCGGGTCGGCTCAGACATCACGACGCTCCTCTCCCTCTCCGACGGGCGCAAGCTGCTCACCGCACTCGACAATGCCGGGCACGCGGTGAGCGTCACCGAGGCGGCGGGCGGCAACGAGACCGCGATCCTCAGCCCCGCGGCAGCGTTCCTTGGAGCCGGCGGCGTCCACGGCGCCGGCTCCGCGACCGTCGTCTCCTACAACCCCTACGAGACGACCATCGAGGGCGACACGCAGGCCTGGCAGAGGAGGCCGCCGGTCGTCGGCCTCTACCACGAGCTCGTCCATGCCCTGAACGCCACCACCGGCACGATGCAGCCGGGCAAACGCGCCGCGGGAGTCCTCAAGCTGGAGCTCCAGGCGATCGGTCTGCACTTCAAAGGCATCGCCTACCGTTGGACCCCGAAGGCGGCGGCGAGCCCGAACAACCCGCGGGTCTTCACCGAGAACGGATTCCGCGCCCTTCTCGGCATCGCGCCGAGGACCGGCTACTGACGAGGGCGGCCCCGCCGCTCAGGGCCGACCCGCTCGCTCAGGGTGCAGGAGACGACGAAGGAGCGGGATACGGGGACGGCGTTGCCGAGGGCGTCGGCGCCGGGCTTGCGCTCGGTGTGGGGCTCGAGGAGGGCGTCGGCGACGGGGACGGCGACGGCGTAGCACTCGCCGTGTCGGTGGGCGTCGTGGACGGCGAAGGCGTGCTGCTCGGCGATCCTCCGCTCTCTCCCACGACAAGTGGCGTCGGAGTAGGCGACGGCGACGCAGAGGGCGAAGCAGAGAGACTGCGCGCCGGGACCGGCTCCGACGCTGCTCCGGCCGGCACGGTCTGCGTCCGCGTCACCGCGACTTGACCTTGCGGCATGGCGACGCCGGGAGAGGTGCGGAGAGAGAGGCGCGAAGCCGTCCCCTCACGGCCGGAACGCTGGTGCGTCCCGAAGGACGAGCGCTCAGCCGTGTAGAGGCCGCCGGCGCTTCCCGCCACCACCGTGGCGCCGATCGCCACGACGGCGGCCTTTGTGCTAAGGGCTGCGGCGATCTTCGCCACTGCGCCGGCAACGGCACCGCCGCCGAGCCCGGCTGCCGCCGAGACTTTGGCGAGCAGCGACGAGGCGTCGAGACAGGCCGGAAGAGGCACGGAGCTCAAGGACAGGGCCGGCAGGCCGACGGCCATGGCAAGGCTCCCCACATGCGGGGCGGTCTTCAGGGCGCGGCGATTGTCGCTCGTGCCAGTCGCCACCCAGCGGCCACCGCGTTCTGAGATCTCACCGAAGTGGCGCCGGAAACTGTTGCGAGCGCGGACGAGCGTCACTTCCGCGGACTCGGTCTTCACGCCGAGCGCGAACGCGACTTCGTGGGTGTGCAGGCCGTGGATCTCGCGTAGCAGCAGGGCGGCGCGCTGGGCCGGGGGCACGCGGCGGAACGCCTCCTCGAGCTGGCGCCGCAGCTCGGCCTGCTCGCAGCGATCGATCGTAGAGGGGAGATCGAGCTCGAACCCGGGCTCCCAAGGGACCGAGGGTTTGCGCTTGCGCGCCCTCAAGTGGTCGTAGCAGGCGTTCACGGTCACGCGATAGAGCCAGGCGCGCTGGTTCAGCTCGCCTGGCTTGCCGAGTCGCTGATAGGCCTTGAGGAGGACGTCCTGAGAGACATCCTGGGCATCCTCGCGATTGCCGAGAAGGCGGAGGGCGAGGTTGTAGATGCCCGACGCATATTCCGCGTGCAGCGCGGCGAAGGCTTCCCGGCGAGCACGCGCCGCGCCCTTCTCTCCTCGCCTCACTCCGCTGCGCCCCCATCGTCCCTCAGGCACGGCCCACCCCTACTCTCGAATCCCTTTGAGAAACGCCCCGCCGGGTCAGACCCTAGCACCTTGTGGGACGCTTGTGTGCCACGACACAGCGGGCGGCGCCCACAGGGCGCCGCCCGCGCCTCCCGATGCGTCCTGAAGGTCAGCCGCCCGGGGAGGTAGTGGGCGTCGCGGCCGGGGCCGCCTGAACGGTGATCCTGCCGGCGGTGAACACGGGGGTCGCCTGGCTTCTGTCGATCGTGCCGGTCACCCACGCCCTCTCACCGACGACCACCTGCGACAGGCTGATGGCTGTCGTCGTGCCTTGGCTCTTGAGGAAGATCTGCGTGTTGGGTGTGACGACGACGGCCAGACTCGCGCCGAGCTGGTGCCAGAGGGCGCGCGAGGCGGAGTTCAAGATGAGCCTAAGCATGTTGGGTGCGCCCTGCGTGTCGATGGCCGTCACCGGGCCGCGACAGGCGAAGTGGGTGAGCTTGGCGGCTGGCGTGCGATCGATGACCCTGATGGTCTGCGCGACGAAGACGGGAGAGCGCGGCTGGCTGCGATCGATCCGACCGCTGACGACCACATGGTCGCCGGCGCGGATGCCGGAGAGAGTGATCAAGCGAGCGCTGTCGTCGCTGACCTTGAGGATGCGCGCCTTGCTCGCGACGCGCACGACGAGTGTGCCTCCGATGAAGGGCTTGACCCCCCGCGAGCCGGCAGCCACGTGCATGCGCAGCGCCCCGGCGGATCGAATGACATCCTGCACCGACCCCGACGCCGTGAAGCTCGCGGCGGGCGTAGACGCGTGCTTGGTCTGCGCTACGGCCGGCACGACGATGGCCAGCACGGCGATCAGCGTCAGAGCGCCGATGATCAACTTGTTCTTCATCTCAACCTCCTGTGTGACATTTGCCGGCGAGCGCCTCTCGTGACCCTCACTGTCAACAACGCCCGAGGAGGCCGAACCATAACAAGGGCGTCCCGCGCGGTGCCTGCTCTTGGATCCAGCGCGCCGTGAACAAGCAGAGCTGATGGCCGGGGTCGCTGCCGCGAAGACCCACGCCCCCGGCTTCAGCACGGCATGAGCTGCACTACAGCCGCGCTGCTGCTGGTCGTGGCCGGGCTCGCCGCCAGGTTGCCGCGGCCGGCGGCCGCACCGTCCGGGACCGCGTGGAGCCTGCGCGCCGAAGCCGAGCATGAGATGGGGTCGATCGTTGCCGAGCGGCTCCCGTCAGCTCGCTCCAGTCGTCGGCGAGGCGCAACGGTGGCTGGGCGGGCGGCCGATGTAGGCTGCGCCCGAACGGCCGCGCGGATCCAGAAGCGCGTCCGCGGCGCCGGTCGGCCGAATAGCCGGCCGACGGCTCGACGACGGGTAGTGCCCGTCGTCGACGGACCGACTGAAGACTGAAAAAGGGAGGCACTCATGCGGCTCGACACCGGTTGGAGCGACTTCGCCAGCGACGGACGGACCTGCGCGGCGTTTCGGGCACGGCCCGCCGCGACCGGCGAGCGGCTGCCCGGCGTGCTGCTCATTCAGGAGATCTGGGGAGTCGACGATCACATCCAGGACCTCACCGGGCGTGTTGCCACGGCAGGCTACGTCGCGCTGGCTCCCGACCTGTACTCGCTCGGCGGCCGGCCGGCGGCGCTCCAACCGCCGCGCGTGGCGGCCGTCAAGACGTTCCTGAACTCACTGCCGGTCGGCAGCTGGTGGGACGAGGCGGCCCGGCAGGAGGCACTCGCCGGCTGGCCGGCCGCCGAGCGCGCCGCCGTCGCCGAGTCGCTCGGCGCCCTGTTCGCGCCGCGCGACCGCGGCGCGCTCGTCGCTCTGCTGCGCGACGCGTTCACGGCGCTGCGCGACGATCCGGCCTGCAATGGGCGCGTGGCCGCTGTGGGTTGGTGCATGGGCGGCGGCCTTTCGGCGCGACTCGCCGGCGCCGAGCCGACACTGGCCGGCGCGGCGATCTTCTACGGCGAGCCCGCCGCCGACGACCTGGTGTCGCAGATCGCCTGCCCGGTGATCGGCTTCTACGGCGCCGCCGACCCGCGCATCACCGACACCGTACCGGCCTTCGCCGAGAAGATGAAGGCCGCCGGCAAGGACTACGAGCCGCACGTCTATCCCGGCGCGCCGCACGCGTTCTTCAACGACACGCGGCCCTCGTACACGGTCGACGCGGCCCGCGACGCCTGGGCGCGCCTGCTCACGTTCTTCAGCGGCCTTGCGGCGCGCTGATCCCGGTGGCCTGAGCGGCTGCCGCCGTCGGGCTCCCGGCCGCCGTCAGACGTCGATCGTCTTCATGTCGCCGTAGCGCTGGCCGGAGGTGGCGCCGGGCGGCAGCGCTTCGTCGAGCCGCGCGAGCTCGTCGTCGCTCAACTCGAGCGCCGCGGCGGCGACGTTCTCTTCAAGGTAGCGGCGCGTCTTGGTGCCGGGGATCGGCACCACGTCGGCGCCGCGGTGCAGCACCCAGGCGAGTGCGAGCTGGGCCGGCGTCACGCCCCTGTCGCGGGCGATCTCCTCGAGGCGCCCCAGCAGCTCCAGGTTGCGCGTCAGGTTGTCGCCCTGGAACCGCGGGTGGCGGCTGCGGAAGTCGCCTTCGTCGCCTAGGTCGTCGGGGCTGCGGAAGCGGCCGGCGAGAAAGCCACGTCCCAGCGGGCTGTAAGCGACGAAGCCGATGCCGAGCTCGCGCAGCGCCGGCAGGACCGCCTGTTCGGGGTCGCGCGACCAGAGTGAGTACTCGCTCTGCAGGGCCGTGATCGGGTGTACGGCGTGCGCTCGTTTGATGGTCGCGGGCGACGCCTCGGAGAGGCCGAGGTAGCGTACCTTGCCCTCGCCGACGAGCGTCGCCATGGCGCCGACGGTCTCTTCGATCGGCACCGTCTTGTCGACGCGGTGCTGGTAGTAGAGGTCGATGTGATCGACCCCGAGCCGCGCCAGCGACGCCTCGCAGGCGGAGCGCACGTACTCGGGCCGCCCGTTCACCCCCACCCAGCTGCCGTCGTCGCGGCGCTCGTTACCGAACTTGGTCGCCAGCACGACCTCGTGGCGGCGTCCGGCGAGGGCGCGGCCGACGAGCCGCTCGTTGGTGAACGGCCCGTAGATATCGGCGGTGTCCAGGAAGTCGACCCCGAGGGCAAGAGCGCGGTGGATGGTGGCGATCGCCTCGGTCTCGTCGGTGGGCCCATAGAACTCCGACATGCCCATGCATCCCAGCCCTTCGGCCGAGACCTCGAGCCCCTGACTGCCCAATCTGCGTCTCTCCATGAGTCTCCTTCTGAACGCGCCGTGGACGTTCGCGGCCGCCCGGCGCACAGGACGGGTACCGCCTCCGTATTCCCCTGCAGCAGAGGCTGGTAACGAGGCCCGCACGTGACCGCGCGCTCGATCAGAGGAGCACGCCTCGAGCGCCGACGCGACCGCCCAGAGGGCGCCGCGAGGTGCGTCTCGTGCTGGAAGTCACGCGACCCTGCACGGCGTCACAAGGGCCCGGCTCCGCGCCTCACCCGCTCACGTCAGCCGACGACTAGGCCTCCCGCCCCCCGCGCACCTCGAGATGGGTCAGGGGTCGTGCCTTGAGGCGTAAACGTCGGCCGCAGAAGCTTCTCTGGCATCCGGCCCGGGCTCGCTCGGCGGAGCGCCGATCAGGGCCTGCGCAGGCGGCTCCTCCTCGACGCCGGCCGTCACGGGGCGGTGCAGCTCCTCTGTGCTCTTCTTGAACTCGCGGATGCCGCTGCCGAGAGACTTGCCGAGCTCCGGGAGACGCTTGGCTCCGAAGAGAAGAAAGACGACGATGAGGACGATGAGGATGTGGATCGGTTCGATGGCGCCCATGCCGGCTGCTCCTTGGACCGCTGGGGAAGGTTCTGTTGCCTATCGTGGTCTCGTGTCGAAGCGCTGTCAAACGGACGTACTCGCGACAAGACCCTCGCCCCCGCCGTGCATACGCACAGGTCAGCCGAGCTTCTGGTGCCGCCAAGGCCGCCGCAGATCCGCCTGCACGACCTGCGTCACGCCCACGCCACCCTGGCCGGCAGGATCTGCACAGTGCTTGACGGCGCCGAGGAGCATCACGGGACGACCGACTCTCGCGGCGCGAATCCCGGGGACGATACGGCCGCGCACGTTACGCCGCGCCGGCGGCGGGAATCCTGTGGGAGAGTCCGCCGTCCGGCGGGCACAGCGTCAAGGGAGGCGCCATGTTTGAGGTATCTTGCCGCGATCTGGGGCTCGCGGAGTGCGATTTCGTCGCGGCTGCCCCGTCGGTGAGGAAGCTCGAGTCCAAGATGCTCGAGCACGCCCGCGACGAGCATCCCGAGCTCATCGCCGGCATCACCGAGGAGCAGCACGAGGCGATGATGAAGCAGATCGCCGAGGCCGCACGCGAGTCGGCAGTACACTAGCGGGAGCGTCTGCCCCGGGAAGGTCGTGTGGCAGCGCGGGCGACGATCCAGGCCCCGGTAGTCGGTGTCGCGCTCGGCGTCCGCAGCATGTCGGCAAGGAGGACGCCACGACCGGCGGCGGCCACTCGCTTTCGGACCTGCGGCGGCCGCCAACGGGAGCTTTCGTCATGGCCGACGCGCTGCATGGACAGCCCTGTCGGGATCCGGCGACCAAGTGCCCGGGAAGGCTGACACGGAACGTGGTCCGACCGGGTTCGAGCCGCCGGATGTCGTCCGTGGGTCGCCACGCGAGAAGGGTCCTGAGCAGGATCGTGGCCGCCGGGAGGCCTCACGGCACGCGCATCCCAGCTTGCCACGGCGACAGCGATTCGGCGATGCGCACCATCTCGGCGACCGTGAGGTCGCCGGCCACGGTCGCTGCGTAGGGCCCCTTCTTGACCCACAGGTGTGGCCAGTGGTCGGGGTCGATGACGATGTGGGCGACCGCGCCGGAGTACGCGCCGCCGTGCAGGCGGACGTCGATCGTGTGCCGAGCCCAGTACGCCCGCATCGCCGGCGCGACGCCATTCCTTATGAACGGGTCGGAGGTGTCGATGCGCACGGTCTTGCCGTCGATGGTCTCTGTCGTGACGGGGCCCGCCAGATGAGGGTCGACGCGCACCGAGATCGCGATCTGGTCGAAACCCCGCCGGTAGGACGAGGAGATGGTGATCGTGGGGACGAGCGGCCCGCCGCCGTGCACGCTCGGCCACGGGATGCCGCCCTGGTCGGGTGGTGTCGCAGCCGCGGCCGCGAGCCGGAAGCCTGACGGAAGCCACGTCGGGAATGCGGCCATGCCGTTCGTGTAGGCGTTCATCCAGTCGGCGCTGGCGAAGGGAAGTGAGAAGTACTCGTTGACGATGCCGTTTGCATCCGGAAAGGCGGATTCGTCGTCGATCGTCTGGTCGGCGGACGGCCGCTGGAGGGAGAACTCGCTCCGCGCCGGAGCACGGTCGAGAGTCACGGCGTCCACAAGCGTCTGCTCGGGCGGCCGCCCGTCGCCCCACCAGATGGTCCAGCTCACGGGGAGGCGTGTCTCGGCATCGACGACGATACGCATGCGCGGAGCCGTCTTCGCTTGTGGGTAGACGAGATCCGGGGCCAGCGACACGCTGAGGATCCAGAGGTGACGGCCGTCGCGCAGCGACCGCGAGAAGCGGACGCGGCGGTCGTTGAGGAGCGTCCGCAGGTAGGCACGCATCTGTAGGAGCGAACCCTGACTGCCGATCCCACTCGCACCGACGTCGAGATCCGGAGGGGCGGGCGGCAGGTTGGATCGCACCGTCCAGTAGAAGGGGGCGCTCGCGCTCGTCGACGTCTGGCCGGGGGAAGTCGTAGTGGTCACCGTCTTCACCTTCACCTCGACGCTGTCGTCCATGATGGCCTGTACGCGGCGCGACGCCGCGTCGTATGCGGTGGTCCAGCTCGTCCCCTTGAGCAAGGGTGGCCCCTCGCGCGGCTCCTCGCCGCGGACCTGCGTGCGCACGCTGCCGTCGCGAGCATAGAGAAAGTCCACCACGTACTTTTCGACAAAGCGGCCGCCGACGAGATCGCCCGCGTGCATGGTGCCTTTCAGGCCCTGGGCACCGTCGAGCGCGGCCAAGGTGGCCCGGATCGCGGCGGTCGCATCGGCCGGCTCGAAGAGTGGCCGCTGACCGCCGTTGGGCAGGCCGGGCAGCAGCACCAGGGCGATGACTGCCGCCGCCGCGGCCAAAGCGCCGACGCGCACTCCGCGGCGCTTCCACAGCGGGCGTCGCCGCAGGGGCTTCAACTCCGGCTCGACCGCGTCGCGCACCTGCTCCCAATAGCCGTCGCCGTGGTCGCCGAGCTCTATCTTCGAGAGGAGAGCGCCGAGTTCCGTATCGCGTTGCTCGTTCATGACCGCTCCTCGTACTGAGTCGGTGACACAAAGGCTCGTCGCAGCTTCCCCCGGGCGAGCGAGAGGCGCGAGGCCACGGTGCCCAGAGGGACTCCGAGCACTGCAGCGGCGGTGCGGTAGTCGAGTCCCTCTTGGTCGACCAGGAGCACGGCGAGGCGCTGGTCCGGAGGCAATGCGGCGAGCAGGCGGGCGGCCGCGTCCCGCGCTACGACGATATCGGCAGGATCGACGCCACCAGCCTCCTGCGTCGGCAGGTCCTCGGGGAGAAGCGGATCGAAGCGTCCCTCGCGGCCCAGCAGGTCCAAGCACGTGCGATAGGTGATCCTGGAGAGCCAGGCACCGAGAGCCGAGGGGTCGCGCACGTCGGGCAGGGCGCGGGCCGCCTTGATCGCGACCTCCTGCAGGGCATCGTCCATGAGGCCCCGGTCGCCGACCAGACGGTAGGCGATGAGGCGCAGGCGACGATCGTAGTGGCGCAGGATGGCGACGAACGCTGCGGTGTCTCCGCGACGAGCCGCGGCAAAGGTGCTGGAGGCGACCTCTGCTTCTCTCGTGGACCCCATGCTCTCTCCGCTGGGCCGGACTCCGGCGCGAGTCTCGGTCGGGCGCGCCTGTACCAGGCATCGTACAGCCTCGCCTTGCCCCAGACCCCGAGTCACGCGCATGGCATGCACCCCTTCACTTCGATCCCCTACCGCAGGAGACGCGCGCAAGGGCCGAGTTTCTTCAATCGGAGTGCGAGGGATAGTTGGAGGCAGCCCGACGCGCAGATCGCCCGACCAGTCGGCGGTGACGGCCGGTGGTTGCCGTTGCGCTCATGCGCCGCGCGAGATCTCGACCGTGTCGCCCACCAGCCGCACCTCGACCTGGCTGCCACGGTAGCGGTCGCCGACGCGGCAGGTCGTGGCCGCGAAGCTGACGGCGCCCGGCGTGTCGACCTTGCGCAGGACCGGCCGGCCCGCGGTCTGTGGCCGTGGCCGCCGCGCTCGAGGCCGCCACTGCGAAGCACCGGAGACGTCGAAGCGACTGGCCGCGCTCCCCTGCATAGTCGCCCGATGAGGCAACGCCATTCGACAACGACGCCTGGTTTCCTCCTGCTAGCCGTGTGACAATACTCTCCCTAGAGAGAGGGGCACTGGTGAGTGGGCAAGGAACAAAGAGCGGCAGTCTTGCGCACCCCGCAAAGGCTGAGCACGAGGGCATGCATGTCCCGTTCGTGGACCTGAAGCGGCAGTCGGCGCAGCTGAGAGACGAGTACGAGCCGGTCCTTTGGTCGGTGATCGATCGAGCGGCCTACAGCCTCGGCCCGGAGCTCGATCAGTTCGAGCGCGAGTTCGCCGGATTCTGCGATTGTGACCAAGCGATCGGAGTGAGCTCGGGCACGGACGCCGTGAAGTTGGCCTTGCTCGGCGCCGGCGTGCGTCCGGGCGACGAAGTCATCGTGCCGGTCAACACCTTCATCGCGACCGCCGAAGCGGTAAGCCACCTCGGAGCGACACCCGTCTTCGTCGACTGCCTGGCCGACACAGCGCTCATCGATCCGGAGCGCATCGAGCCGGCCATCACCGGCAAGACGACCGCCATCGTGCCGGTGCATCTGTACGGTCAGCCGGCGGACATGGATGCGATCCTGGAGGTGGCCGCGCGCCGCGGACTGGCAGTCGTCGAAGACGCTTGCCAAGCGCACGGCGCGCGCTACAAGGGCCGGCCCGTGGGGTCGCTCGGCGTGGCCGCCGCCTTCAGCTTCTATCCGGGCAAGAACCTGGGGGCGCTGGGAGACGGCGGCGCGGTGACGACGTCGGATCCCGAGCTGGCCCAAACCGTCCGCCTGTACCGCAATCACGGTCAGGAGGACAAGTACACGCATCGCGTGATCGGCTACTGCGACCGGTTGCACAACCTGCAGGCGGCCCTCCTGGGCGTCAAGCTCAGGCACCTGCCCGCGTGGAACTCCGCCCGCCGTGCCGCAGCCCGTACTTACGACGAACTGTTGCGCACTCCCGACGTCCAAGCGCTCAGACGCGACCCAGACGTCGAGGCTGTCTATCACCTGTACGTCGTGAAGGTCGCTGACCGGGACGACGTGCGCGCTAAGCTTGGGGCGGTCGGGGTGGACACGGGCATCCACTACCCGATCCCGCTGCACCTCCAGCCTGCCTACGCGCATCTCGGTCATGCAGCCGGGGACTTCCCCGCTGCCGAAGACCTCGCCGACCACATCCTTTCGCTTCCCATGTTCCCAGAGATCACTCGAGCCCAGATCGAGTACGTCGCTGAGAACCTCCAGGAGGTGGTGTGAGGAACTTCTTCTTTCCGGACTGAGGACGGGTGTGGTCCTACTTTCGAGTGGGGCCGTAGTCAGAATTGACTACGGCAAGAGATTCGAGAATCTCCGCAGTCGTGGCACACTTAGAGAAGACTTTGCATCTTGCGCGGGCAAACCCGTCGAAAGGCGGGGACGCAAAGCCAACGGGCCTTCGGTCCTCACGGACCAAGGTGGCCGGGCTGCCAGGACGGCAGCCCGGCTTCTCGGGCTAAGGGCCCGTTTTGGTAGGCGTTGAGCGTCAAGGGAGAGCAAGGGAGAGAGGTCGTCGCGCCGGTTCCGAGAGGGATCCTTGGCGGGGCGCCAGAGAGGGGGGGAGTGATGACTACGATCGCCATCGTCGGGTACGGCTATTGGGGCCCGAACCTGTTGCGGAACTACATGGAGCTCCCAGGCGCCACCGTCAAGTGGGTCTGCGAACAGCGGCGCGATGCTCTGGACCGCGCGTGCCTCCGCTATCCATCCGTTGGCGCGACCACCGAGTTCGAGGAGGTTCTGAACGATGACACGGTCGATGCCGTCGTCATCGCCACTCCCATCACCACGCACTACCCGCTTGCCAAAGCCGCCTTGGAGGCGGGCAAGCACGTGTTTGTCGAGAAGCCCATGACGGCTGCGGCTGTTGAGGCCATGGAGCTCATCGACCTGGCGGACAAGGGTGGCCTTACCTTGATGGTCGGTCACACGTTCGTGTTCAGTCCGCCCGTGCGCAAGGTGAAGGAGCTCATCGACAGCGGCGAGCTCGGCGAGATCCATTTCATCACGTCGACGCGTGTCAATCTGGGGTTGCACCAGAAGGACGTGAGCGTGGTGTGGGACCTGGCTCCGCACGATCTCTCGATCCTCTACTACTGGCTCGCCGAGACGGCGAGCAGCGTCTACGTGACCGGTCGCGGCTGCGTGACCGCCGACAATCCCGACGTGGCCTTCATCAACCTCTGCTTCCCTTCGGGGATCGTCGCCTCGGTCGAAGTGTCGTGGCTGGCGCCGATGAAGCTGAGGCGGACAGTCGTGGTGGGCAGCCGCAAGATGCTGCTGTACGACGACACGGAGAGCGTCGAGAAGGTCAAGCTCTACGACCACGGTGTCAGCTTCAAGGACCCGGAGACGTTCGGCGAGTTCCAGCTGTCGTACCGCACCGGAGACATCCTCTCGCCGAAGCTGGCGACCGCTGAGCCGTTGTTCGCCGAGGCCACGCACTTCCTAGAGTGCATCCAGTCCGGTCAGAGGCCCATCACCGACGGCCTGGCGGGCCTGTGCGTCGTGGCCTCGCTCGAGGCTGCCGAGCGCTCACTCGTCAACGGCGGTCGCGCCGAGCTGGTGGCGACCCCGACTGTGTACGACTATGTCTAGGTCAGCCGCTCGCCCAGTGATGCTCACCCGTCTCGAGGCACCGCATGTCGACATCGCACCGGGCGTCATCCTCGGGCTCGACGCCACCGTCGAACCGCCGGCGATCCTGGGGAAGGCGCCCCGCGGCAGCGCGAGAGGCGAGCTGCCGCTGCGGATCGGGGCGCAGGCCGTGATCCGGCCATTCACCACGATCTACGCCGGCAGCGTCTTCGGCGACCGGCTGCAGACGGGCCAGGGCGCCTCGATACGCGAGGACAACGTCGTCGGCGACGACGTCTCCATCGGCACCAACGCGGTCCTGGAATTCGGCAACCGCATCGGCGATCGAGTGCGCATCCATTCGGCCTGCTTCCTCGAGCTGGTCACCATCGAGGACGACGTCTTCATCGGTCCCAACGTCGTGTTCACGGACGACCCCCATCCCATGAACTGCCCCAACTACAGGAACTGCAAGGGCGGAGCGACCGTAAGACGATACGCACGCGTCGGCGCCCATTCGACGATCCTTCCGGGGGTCCAGATCGGCGAGAGCTCCCTCGTCGGCGCCGGATCGCTGGTCGCGCACGACGTTCCGGCCGGGATGGTCGTAGCAGGCAACCCGGCCCGCGTGATCAAGTCAGTCGATGAGCTGGTGTGCCATTCCGGCCGGTTCCCGCGCCCCTATGTCTGGGAGCCGTACGCCGGACCTGCACGCGACGAGCACGACGACGAGCTCCCAACAAGCGTTCTGCACGACCGTCGTGCCCAGGATCGTCGCCGAGCAGACCACCACCCGACACAGCTCCCACGGAGGGCGGCTGAGAGCTATCCGCATGAGCGCCGAGTCCACTATCGTCGCCGATCAGATCTGCACTCGATACAGCCACCACGACAGACTGCGCCAGCGCTCACATAGACATGAAGGACATGTGAGGCGCGCTTCGTGAGAAGTCGCGCCCGACCGGAGGATCGCTCCCCGCTGCCGGTCTCAAACGTTCAGGGCTTTGGAGGATTGTTATGAAGACCAGAGGCAACGTGTTCTTCGGTAAATCGAGCTCATTCGTGTCAGAGCGCCTCAGATCATCGGCTCTGCGCGTCAGCGTTGTGCTCTGCGCGCTGACGATGCTCCTCACGTGGGCGATCCTGTCGCCGGCAGTGGCCGGCGCCTTGCCGGCGAATCTCCTCACGAATCCGGGGACGCAGCTCTCGGGCTTCGAGACCAAGACCGATTGGGCGATAGCTGCCAACGGCACCACCTCGTACGCCATCGACGTCAACCCGGCTCAGTACAGGGAGGGGGCGAATTCCCTCAAGCTGACCGCGACCGCTGGCAGCAGTGCCGGTGGTCTCAGCTTCACCAAGTCCATCAACGCGGACATGTCTGGGACTGGCTCCGTCCGCTTCTGGGTGTACCTGCACACCGATCCCTCAACAGCCACCACGATCGGCGTACGCTTCTCCCCCGACTCGGGGACTGCTTTCACGAACTACTACAGATATGACGCTACAGGCTTGCGCAGCGGCTGGAATCTAATCAGCGCAGCGAAGAGCGACTTCACCGTCGTCGGCGGCACACTGTCGTGGTCGAGCCCGATGTTGAAGGTCAGGATCGCCCTGACCGCCAAGGCCAATACGACTGCTGCAATCAGCTTCGACGACCTGCGCTTCGGCGTGGTCTCGCAGCCGGTCGTGCTGCTGAGCTTCAAGAACGGCACCACCGGCCAGTCCACAAACGCGGCCCCCATCATGGCGGCCCACGGCTTCAGCGGCAACGCCTTCGTCGACTCCGCTGACGTCGGCAAGACCGGCCAGATGACCCTCGCCCAGATGCAGACCCTCTACGCCGCCGGCTGGGACATCGGCAACCACTCCACCAGCAGTGCCCAGCTGACGACGCTCAGTCTGGCGGACGCCAAGAAAGCGCTCAGCGACTGCACCAACTACCTGACCGCCAACGGCATGCCGCGCGGCGCACGGCACGTGGCCTACGTCGATGGCATGTACAACGACACGGTCCTGCAAGCCATGCACGACACCGGCATGCTGACCGGCACAACTGTGTCGGCGACCCTCGATCAACATCTGCAGCCTCTGCCCATGGATAATCCGTACGTGGTTCCTTCATGGGATGCCGGCCTGCTCGTGCATGCCATCGGGGGGGGGACCGGCGGCGTCGCTGCTGTCACGGCGAAGATAGACGGGGCGGTGAGCAAGGGAGCCCCCATCCAGCTCGTCTTCCACGACATCCAGCCGATCGTCCTTGCGGGGGACATCTACACGGTCAGCAGCGCCGACTTCACGGCGATCTGCGACTACATCCGGACGCTCGGCATCCCGACACCGACCATCTCCCAGCTCTATGGCCTCAACGTCGATCCCGCCGGCCCTCTGCAGAACGACCGCTGGGCACCGAAGACCACGGCCAGCACGGTGGCGGCTGCGGGCGGCGGACGCACCGTCACGCTCAGCGCCGTCGACTCCCTTTCCGGCGTGAAGGCGACCTATTACAACCTGGACGGCGCCGGCGAGGTCTCCTACCTGGGCCCGTTCCCGTTGCTCTCGGGATCCCACACGTTGATCTACCGCTCAGTTGACAACGCCGGCAACGCCGAGGCGTCGACCACGATGACGGACTTCCAGCCGCCGGTGAGCACCTGCACCGGAAGCGAGGGCGGGTGGGTCAGCGGCAAAGGAAGCCTCACGCTGACGGCGACCGACGTTCTGTCGGGTGGCTCTGCGGTCAGGGAGATCGACTACAGCCTCGACAACGGCCAGACGTGGGTCTCCGCGCCGGGCTCCAGCGCGAGTGTGTCGGTGCCCACGGAAGGCCCGGTGACGCTCATCTATCACGCGGTGGACGCCGCGGGCAATATTGAAGCGGACAACACCCTGCACGCGCTCGTCGACAACATCGCCCCCACAAGCACTCTGTTGGGCGTGGACACTCTTGCGCACAACGCGCCGGTGACGCTGACGCTCGCTGCCACTGATGCCGCCGCCGGCACCTACGCCCACGGCTCTGACGTGGCGAGCGTGTCCTACCGCGTCGACACGGCGCCGGCCGTGACGACGGCCGGCGCGGGCCCACTCGCCGTGACTCTCGGCGAGGGCAATCACTACGTGTCCTACTGGTCGACCGACAACGCCGGCAATGCGGAGGCGGCAAGGACCGTCTACGTGCGCGTCGCGGCGCCGCTGCCACCCAACCTGATCAAAGACCCCGGCACGCAGATCTCGAGCTTCGACAACGCCTCCGACTGGACACTGATGTCCATCGGCGGCACCGGCGGGTCGCTTGCCGCCAATACGAGCCAGGTCAAGGAAGGCAGCGGCTCCCTCCAGCTGACGACCGGCGTCCCGGCTACCGCTGCCGGCACGGTCATCGCCCAGAAGAGTCTCGGTTCCGGCGTCGACATGTCGAGCATGCTGGACGGCGCGGCGATCCGCTTCTGGGTCTACGTGCACACCGACATGTCCCCGCTTTCGCCGAACAACATCCTGACCACCTTCAGATTGCGCCTGTCGCCGGATGCGGACGCCACCGGCAGCTTCGTCAACCAGTTCTACTGGGGGACCAACAGAACGGCGATCCACACCGGCTGGAACCTCATCAGCCTCTCGGCGAGCGACTTCACGGTCAGGGGCAACGCGTCCTGGAGCCGACCCATGCTCTGGGCGCGGGTCGAGGTGACCGCCAATTCGGGTCAGACCCAGACCGCGTCGGTCAGCTTCGACGATCTGCGGTACGGGGTCCGGGCGACTCCCGCGGTCATCATGAGCTTCGACGACGGCGATGCCACCGTCTACAACGCCGCATTCCCGATCATGGCGGCCCGCGGCATCCTGGGCACCTCCTACGTCATCTCCTCTCAGGTCGGCAATTCCGAGTATCCCGAGACCATGACGCTCGCCCAAGTGACGAGCCTCTATGCCTCCGGCTGGGACATAGGGAACCACTCGGTCGACCACACGAACCTCACGACGCTCAGCGTGGACGCCGCGCAGCAAGAGCTCAGCGGCTGCGCCGCCTTCCTGACGGCGAACGGCATGACTCGGGGAGCGCGCCACGTCGCCTACCCTGGCGGCACCTACAACGCCACCGTCCAGCAAGCCATGGCCGCCGCGGGCATGCTTACCGGGCGCATCGTGAGCTGGCGTCCGATGGCCCTGCCCATCGATGACCCGTACCAGATCCCCGGTTCCACGACGGCTCCGTCCACGCTCACCTTGCAGCAGATCGAGGGGCGGATCGACCAGGCGGTGAACGCCGGAGCGACGATCCAACTCTTCTTCCACTCGTTCGGCGACCCCGCCACGGATCCGACCTACATCCAGAGCGTCGAGGAATTCACCGCGATCTGTGACTACATCGCGCAACGCGGTATCCCAACCATGACGATCTCGCAGTTCTACGCGCACAGCCAGTACGGCGCGGGAGCCGACAGTGTCGCGCCGGTCACGACCGCCGACTACGACGGCAGCTGGCACAAGGCTCCGCTGACCGTCCACTTCACGGCCACCGATAGCGGCTCCGGCGTGGACTACACGCAGTACTCGCTCGACGGCGGCGTCAGCTGGACCGTCAGTGACACCGTCACGATCGCCAGCCTGGGTGCGAACAGCATCTCCTTCCGCTCGGCCGACCAGGCCGGAAACCTGGAGCAGACCAAGATCGTGCCCGTGAAGATCGACGCCACGGCGCCGTTGACGACGGCCGCGGCACAACCGAGCGGCTGGACCAACGGGGCCGTAACGGTCACCCTGAGTGCCACCGACGCGGGCGGCTCGGGACTTGCCGGCACCTCCTACCAGGTCGGTCAGGCCGGCGCCGTGCAGAGCTACACCGGCCCGATCACACTGAGCGGCCAGGGTGAGCCGACCGTCTACTACTGGTCGACCGACACGGCCGGCAACAAGGAGACGGCGAGCTCGGTCCAGGCGCACATCGACACGACGGCGCCGCAGACGACCGCCGCCTTCAGCCCCGGCGCGGCCGGCCAGGCGATCATGACCCTGTCCGCGACCGACACCGGAGGGTCGAGCGTCGTCGCGACCTACTACAAGCTCGACGGCGCCGGCGACTACTTCGTCTACCAGGGCCCCGTGACCGTCGTCGCAGACGGCGCGCACACCGTGACCGTCTACTCAGTCGACGCCGCCGGCAACGCCGAGACCGCGCGAACGATCACCATCCCCATCGACACCGTGGCCCCCGTGACCACCTCCGACGCTCCGGCCGGCTGGCAGAAGGGTCCCCTCACAGTCCACTTCTCGGCTACCGATGCGGGGTCCGGCGTGGACTACACCAAGTACTCGCTGGACGGCGGCGTGACCTGGACCATCGGCACCTCCGTGCCGGTGAGCGCGCAGGGGACGACCACCATCAGGTACTACTCTGCCGACAGGGCGGGGAACGTGGAGCAGACCAAGACCGCGACCGTGATGATCGACGCCACGGCGCCGCTGGCGAGTGCGGTGGCGTCGCCGGCCAGCTGGACCACCGGTAACGTCACCGTGACATTCTCCGCCACCGACACCGTCTCCGGCCTCGACACGTCCTCCGCCACGTGCAAGGTAGACGGCGCCGCGGTCGCCTTCGTCTACGGCGCCCCGGTGGCCGTCTCGACAGAGGGCAGTCACGTGGTCGCGTTCACGATCAAGGACCTCGCCGGCAACACCGCGACCGCGCAGGTCAATGCTCTGATAGACCGCACGGCTCCGTCGACCTCGGTCGACTACGACGGCAGCTGGCGCCGGACAAACGTCACGCTGCACTTCAGCGCGACCGACACGGGCGGCTCGGGCGTGGCCTCCACGCAATCGAGCACGAACGGCGGCGCGACCTGGACGACCAGCACGTCGCGCACGATCACGACCTCCGGCCAGACCACCGTCATGTACCGCTCGACCGACAAGGTCGGCAACGTCGAGGCCGCCCACACCGTCGTGGTCAGGATCGACAAGACGGCGCCCACGATCACGGTCCGGGCCCCGCAGAGTTACGGGACCTACCTCCAAGGCCAGGTCGTGACCGCCGACTGGTCGGCGACCGACGCCGCCTCCGGCATCAACGCCGGCTCGACCAGCAGCAGCCCCGTGGCCAACGGCGCGCCGCTGCCCACATCGACCTTCGGGACCAAGACCTTCACGGTGGTGGCCACGGACAATGCCGGCAACTCGAGGACCAGGACGGTCACGTACTCCGTGAGCTTTGCCTCCACGGGGGTCCTCGCTCCGATCAACACCGACGGCTCGAGCTCGTTCACCCTGGGCGCCGTCGTCCCGGTGAGCTTCGTGCTGACCAACTCGAGCGGCGGCGCGTATTCGACGGCCCACCCGCGTCTGAATCTCGCTCGCAAGCAGACGAACGGCACCTGGGGTAGCGAGCAGGCCGCCGTCGCCAGCCCGTCGGTGAGCGGCGGGAACACGTTCACCTACGCCGGCTCCGGCAGGTACACTTTCAACCTGCGCACGTCCGTACTTACGGCCGGCACGTGGCGCCTCCGCATCGATCTGGGAGGAGGCGGAGCGCTGTACGCCCAGCTCTCGCTCATGTGACCGGTGGAACTCTCGACAGGGAATCGACGTGAAAGTGCAAGCAGGATCGATCGCGACGACGTCGCCGGCGGGCGCGGGCACGACCACTGCCGGCGCGGTATCCATGGGATACCGCGCCGGCAAGCGTGCCCTCGACCTCGTCGTCGCGTCGATCTGCCTGCTCCTGGCCTCGCCGATCCTGATCGCCACCTGGGTGATCGTGCGCGCGACGACGCCGGGACAGGCGCTGTTCAGGCAGCGGCGCGTCGGGCGTAACGGCCGCACCTTCGTCCTGTACAAGTTCCGCACGATGCACAACGGGTGCGCGGACGACATCCATCGCGACTACGTCTGCAAGCTCCTGTCGGAGGACCAGCCGCCGACCGGCGGGCAGAGCGACATCTACAAGCTCCAGGCTGATCCGAGGATCACCCGCATCGGCAGGTTCCTGCGCAAGTCTAGCATCGACGAGCTGCCGCAGCTGTTCAACGTGATCCGCGGCGACATGTCACTGGTCGGACCGCGTCCGGCGCTGCCCTGGGAGGCGGAGCTGTTCGGCCTGGCCTATGCCAGACGGTTCCTCGTGGCGCCGGGCTTGACCGGCCTGTGGCAGGTGAGCGGCCGCAACTGCCTGACCATGAGGCAGGGCCTGGAACTGGACATCGAGTACGTCGAGAGGCGAAGCCTCGCCCTCGATCTCAAGATCCTGCTGAAGACCATCCCCGCGGTCGTGTCGGGCGCCGGAGCACTATGACGACCGTGAGCACGCATCTCCCGGCAAACAAGCCGACAGGCCCGCAGGACCTGGCGGCTTTGTCTGGTCCTGCGGCGGCCGCCGGCGACTCGATCGCGGTGGCCACCTGGACTATCGTCAGCCGCGTCACCGGGGTGGCCAAGTTCGCCGCGATCGCCGCGGTCCTCGGGCCGACCTTCTTCGGCAACACCTATCAGTTCACGAACTCCCTGCCCAACCTGGTGTACTACGGCATCCTCGCCGGCTCGCTGCTTTCATCCCTGCTCGTGCCGGCGCTGGTCCGCCATATCGACGCCGGTGACCGGCAGGCGTCGGAGCGCATCGCCGGAGGCTTCCTGGGCATCACCATGCTCGCGATGTGCGTCGTCGCCCCCCTCGCGATCACGCTGGGTCCGCTGGTGCTCAGACTCGCGGCCGCCTCCGGGTCTCCACTGGTGGGGGCGGCGCAGGCGCAAGTGGGACGCTGGCTCATCGTCATGTTCATCCCGCAGATCTTCTTCTACGGGATCGTCGCCGCGGCCACCGCCGTGATGAACGCCCGCCGCCGCTTCGCCTTGCCGGCGGCCGCCCCGGCTATCGAGAACATCGGGATCATCATCGTGCTGGCGGCGACCGCCGTGCTGTACGGCAACGAGACCAACCTCGGCAACGTGCCGACCGGCGAGATGCTCCTGCTGGGGCTGGGCACGACGAGCGCCGTCGCGCTGCACGCCGCGGCGCAGTGGTGGGGCGCCGCTCGGGCCGGCGTGACGCTGGTGCCGCGCTCAGGCTGGCGCGACCCCGAGGTCCGGATCGTCGTGCGGCGAGCCCTGCCGGCGATCGCGCAGGCGGGGCTTGCCTCCCTGCAGGTGCTCACCTTGCTGATCATCGCCAATGGCGTGGCCGGCGGCGTCGTCGCCTTCCAGATGGCGCTCAACTTCTACTACCTGGCCATCGCGCTCGGCGCCACGCCGGTCGCGCTCTCGCTGCTTCCCCGGCTGGCACGGATGCATCTGAGTGGCGCCGAGGGCATGTTCCGGGACACGCTGGCGCGCGGCTTCGCCCTTGGGCTCTTCGTGACCATTCCGGCGGCCGTCGGCTACCTCGTACTGGCCGAGCCGCTCGCTCGAGCCATCTCCTTCGGCAAGATGGGTTCCACGGCGGGAGTCACCATGGTGGCCGTCTCCATCGCCGCACTGGCTGTCGCCGTGGTCGCTCAGACCGTGTTCATGATCGCGACCTACGCCTCGTATGCCAGGAAGGACGTGCGCACGCCGCTGATCTCCATGGGGCTGCAGGCGGTCGCGTGTTTCAGCCTCGTCGGCTTCGCCCAACTCGCTCACGGGCCGGCCATGCTCGGCGTACTCGGGCTGGCCTTCTCGATCGCGATCATCGTCGGCGCAGGCACCTTGCTCTTCAGCCTGCGGCGTCAGCTGAGCGCCGGCAGCGCGCGTGCCGCTGCGCGACCACATCCGGCCGCCGGCGAGCGCCCGGCGCAGTCGCTGATCAAGGTCATTGCCGGCGCCGCCATCATGGCGGGGCCTGCGTGGCTGGTCGCACAGCTCATCCCTGATCTGATCGGGGGTCAACTGGGTGCGGTCATCGGGATCGCTGCGGCCGCACTCGTTGGCGGTGCGGTCTTCCTGGCGCTGCAGGCGCTCTGGAAGACGCCGGAGCTGGGCTGGATCGTGGGCGGCTTCGGCGATGCGGGCAGCAAGGCGAGGAGCGCCATCGCCGAGGTGATGCATGACTGACGGCGCTCCCACCCGGCTGGCCACCGCCCCGGCAGGCGCCTGGCAGCGCCCGCCGCTGCGCCGCGACCGGAGGCCTATGCCAGGCCTGACAGAGCGATGGCTCGTCGCGCTCGGCATCGTCGTCACCGCCGTTCTCATCGGCGGCATGAGCACGCTCGACCATGGCGTGGCGCTGGGCGCTTGCCTCGTGGCCGCGTTCGTCGCGGCGATCTGGGCATGGCCTGCGCTCGGCGCACTCGTGCTGATCGTCGCGACACCGCTCACCGCCGGCATCGACCGCGGCCTCGCGATCCCGGTCTTCAGGCCGAGCGAGGCGCTGGCACTGCTGATCGGCGGCACGCTGGCCGCGCGCGGCCTCACGCGGTTGCGGACGGGGCACCTGCCGAGACTCCGCCTCAGCCGCGTCGAGTTGTCGATCGCGCTCCTCGCGGTGACCAGCTCCGTCGTGCCGCTGCTCTGGATGCTCGCCCGCCATCGGGACATCGGCCAGGACGACATCCTCTACGCACTCGTCATGTGGAAGTTCCTCGGCATCTACGTCATCGTGCGCGCCTGCGTCACCAGCGAGCGGCAGGTACACCGGTGCCTCTGGGCGTCTGTCGCAGTTGCCTGCCCGGTCGCCCTGATCGCGCTGCTGCAGTCGCTGCAGATCGCGGGCGTCGAGCACTTGCTCGCCCCGCTGTTCTCGCCCTTCGGCCACTCGGGCGCTCTCCTGCACGCCAGGGGCAGCTCGACGCTCGCGCTGCCCGCAGCGACCGCGGACCTCCTGATCTACAACCTTGCCATCGCCGCCGGTCTGTGGCTGCGCTACCGGCGACACGCGTGGATCCTGGCGCTCGCCGCCGTGCTCTTCGTGCTTGGAGCGCTCTCATCGGGCGAGTTCTCCAGCGCGATCGGCCTGTTCATCGGCGTGGTCTGCATCGCCGTCGTGACGGGGACCCCGCGGGTGCTGGCGCTGTTCGTCCCCGCGGCGGCGATCGCGTCGGTGGCCCTGCGGCCCGTCATCGACAGACGACTCAGCGGCTTCCAGTCGGCCTCAGGGCTCCCGGTCAGCTGGACTGGCAGGCTGCACAATCTGCAAGCGTACTTCTGGCCCAGGCTGCTCTCCGACTGGAACTTCCTCCTGGGCGTCCGTCCTTCGGCTCGCGTGGCGGTGGCCACCCAGGCCACCGGCTTCGTATGGATCGAGAGCGGCTACACCTGGCTGCTCTGGGGCGGAGGCATCCCCCTGCTCGCGAGCTTCGTCTTCTTCGTCCAGTCAGGCGCAGCGATGGCGTGGCGAGCGGCACAGCGGGGTCCCGCTGCCGCGAGCGCCGCCGGCGTCGCCGCGTTCGTCGCGATCATCGTCACCACGGTCCTGATGGTCTTCGACCCGCACCTGACCTATCGTGGGTCGGCCGACCTCCTGTTCTTCCTTCTCGCACTGGCCGCACCTCGAACGGGCCGCGCGACCGGGGTCGAACGCAGTGCTCGTCGTCAGGCCGGCAAGGCACCTGAAGCGATCCGGGAGACAGAGGTGGAGGGATGAAGACGACCGCAGGACGCATGGACGACGTCGCCCGTCCCGGCGATAGCGCGCCGGGAACGCCTCGAGAAGCTCCCCGGTTCATCAGAGCGAACCTCGGCGTGATCATGCTCGTCACGTTCGCAGTGATCGCCGGGGCGGCCATCGTCTCATGGTCAGGGACGCCGCTTTTCACGTCGAAAGCAGAGGTCCTCGTCCAGCCCCGGGTCTACGCCACAGGGGGCGCGGCTCAGGGGCCGGACATGGCGACCGAGAGGGCGCTGGCGTCGTCGGGGACGGTGCTCGACACAGCCTCGCGGGCGCTGGGCGTCCCCACGGACCAACTCTCCCGAGGTCTCTCGATCACGGTGCCGGTCGACACGCGGGTGCTCATCTTCGCCTACTCGCACCCCCTCCCCCTCGAGGCCCGGCGGCGGGCGCAGGGCATCGCGGAGGCATACGTCGCCGACGCGAACCGTAGTGAACCGGCCGCGCCGCACGCTGCGATCATCACGGCTGCCTCCCTGCCGACGTCGCCGTCGAGTCCGAAACACGTGATCGACCTGGGCGTCGGTCTGGTCCTCGGGCTCGCCCTCGGCCTCGGCGTCGCGCTGGTCCGCGATCGCCTCGACGACAGATTCCGCAGTCTGGCCGACTTCGAGGCACACGTGGGGGCGCCCCTCCTCGGCGTCATCCCCGCCATGGCGCGCGCCGCGACCGCCACCGGCGCCAGGCTGGTCACGATCGGCGACTCGGACTCCGATGCCGGAGACGCCTACCGCGATCTGCGCACGAGGCTGATCCAGATCGCCGATCGCCAGAGCTCCAAGACCGTCCTCGTCGCGAGTCCTGCGGGCGATGATAAAGCGGCGGTCGCCGCCAATCTCGCGACGATGCTCGCCATGAGCGGCCGGCGCGTCGTACTGGTCTGCGCAGGGATACGCCCGCCTGACGTGCTCGAGGGTCTCGGCGTCAAAGACAGCGTGGGCCTCACCGATCTGGCCGCCGGCGACGTCGACCTCGACCAAGCGCTGTGCGTGACCGGCGTCGTCGGGCTCCGCGTCGTGACCGCCGGATCGCGCGTCCGGGATCCGGGCGCGATGTTCCAGGCCCACGCCATGAAGCAGACGCTCGCGGAGCTCCGGGACGCCTTCGACGTCACCGTTCTCGCGGCTCCGCCGGTGCTGGCCGGCGCGGACACCAGCGTCCTGGCAGAGTGGGCGGAGATGGTCCTGCTCGTCGGCGACGCGCGGCGTTCCACGCGCAGCCAAGTGGCGGCCGCCACCCATCAGCTCGAGCGCTCGCGGCTGAAGCTGATCGGCTGTGTGCTGGACAACTTCGGCAGGCGACGTCGATGGCCGTGGAAGCGGCGCCGGCGGCCGATGGTCGGCGTGGCCAAACGCACCACGTGGCACATCGACTCCGACGGCAAGAGACGTCCCTGGCCGAGGACGCGGCTGAGGCGGCCGATGGTCAGCGTGGCCAAACGCACCACGTGGCTCATCGACGCCGACGGCACGGTCCGCAAGATCTACCCCAAAGTGACGCCCAAGGGCCACGCCGCCGAGGTGCTCGCCAAGCCTCTCGAGATCGTCGGCCAAGCCGAAGGACAGCGACCATCGCCGAGCGAGGAAACGCAGTGAGGGGCGGGCGGCGATCGCGGCGTACGCTGAACACCATGGCAGTACATCAATGCGAGAGGGGGCGATGGCGATGAACGGCCAGCTCGCGGAGGCATCCGCACGGCGTTCAAAGAGACAGAAGACCGAGGTGTGCCGGCTCTTCCTCATCAGGCACGGGACGACGACGATGAACGTGGAGAACCGCTACCGCGGTCGTTGCGACGTCCCGCTCGATGCCCAGGGGTACCAGGACGCCGTGGATGCGGCCCGTCAGCTCTCCACAGTGGGCCTGACTGCCGTGTACTCGAACTCCCTCCGCCGCGTGATCGCGACCGCACAGATCATCGCGGACGAAGCGAGAGTGCCCGACGTGCGCATCCTGCACGGTCTCATCAATGTCGACTACGGCGCCTGGGAAGGCGTGACCGCGGAAGAAGCGGCCATGTACGACCCCGAGGCATTTGCCCTGTACCGCACTGCGCCCAGCCGCGCCTCCTGCCCCATGGGTGAACGGCTGTCGGACGCCCAGAAGCGCATGATCGAAGCGTTGCAACTCATCGGATCGCGCCATGCCGGCGAGACGGTGGCAGCCGTGACCCACGCCGTGATGATCCGGCTGGTGGTGGCCAAGCTCAACGGTACCGAGGACGAGAGCTGGCGGATCCCGGTGGGCCGTGGCTCGCTGACCGAGTTCCACATCGAGAATGGCTCGATCCGGCTGGCCTGTCTGCCTGAGGGCACCGATGTCGATTGAACACGTCGTAGCTTGTGCCGCCGGCGGATCAGCGGAGCGGCGGACGAAGTGAACGCGATCTTGCTCGCATCGGCACCTGTGACGCTGCCCGTGTTCGCGGTGATCGCCACGGTGTGCATCTTCGCCGCGGTGCAGTCGATCTTCGGCGTCGGCCTGCTCCTGTTCGGGACGCCGACGCTCCTGCTCCTGGGGCTGCCGTTCGAACTGGTGCTCGTCTACCTGCTGCCGTGCTCGATCGTAGTCAGCGTACTCCAGGTGGCGACCAGCGGCGGCCTGACGCTCGAGCCCATCCGCCGGCGCTTCCTGATATTCACGGCCCCGGCGGTGCTGCTCGCGACCGGGGCCGCGCTCCTGCTCGGTTCGCCGCACCAGATCCGGGCCGTCGTGGGCGCCGTGCTGCTGCTCACGGCCGCGCTACGCCTGAGCCCGTACCAGACGGCGCTCGCCGGGTTCGTGCGGCGGCACATGCGGCCGCTGCTGGTGACGCTCGGTCTGATCCACGGCCTGTCCAATCTGGGCGGTGGCATCCTCACGGTCATCGTCGGCTCCTCGTACTCGGACAAGACCTCGATCCGCCGGCACATCGCCTTCGCCTACGGCATGATGGCCAGTATCCAGCTCGCCCTCGTGTTCGCCACGACGCGGCCGCATGCGGACGTGCGCCTCATGCTGCTGCTGGCGCTGCTCGCCGGCGCCGTCTACCTCTTCCTCGGACAGCGCGTCTTCCGGAGGACCGGACAGCGCACGTACCAGTTCGGCCTCACCGGGTTGATCACGAGCTTCGGCGTGCTGCTCCTGGTGCAGCTATGAGCGGAGAGTACCTCGACCGGATCCATGGATGGCGGCCCGCGACAAGCTGCACGAGCCGGCCGCCGCGCATCCTTCTCATCGTCGAGAACGTGGCTCTCGCCCGCGACCACCGCCTGAGAAAACAGGCGCGGTCGCTGGTCGAGAGCGGCTTTGACGTGTCCGTGATCTGCCGCAGCGACCCGCACAACCGTGAACATCCTGAGGTCAGGGTGCACGAGTATCGCGCTCTCCCTGACGCGCAGAGCAGGCTCGGGTTCGTGCGCGAGTACGGCTACTCGTGGTCGATGGCCGCGTGGCTCACGCTCAAGCTCTTCGTGACCGAGCCGTTCGACGCCGTGCAGATCAGCGGCACCCCGGACATCTACTTCACGATCGGGGCGCCGTTCAAGCTGCTCGGCAAGCCGCTCGTGCTCGATCAGAGGGACCTCTCGCCGGAGCTCTACGAGGTCCGCTACGGCCGGCGCGGCAGGCTCTACGACGTGCTTCGCTGGTTCGAGCGTGGGAGTTTTCGCACGGCCGATCACGTGATCACCGTGAACAGCTCCCTGGAGAACGTCGTCTACAGGCGCGGCGCCTTGCCGTCCGGAGCCGTCACCGTGGTCGGAAACGGTCCGCTGCTCGAGCACACCAGCAATCGCCGGCCCCGCCCGGAGCTGAAGATGGGCCGGCGCTTCCTGTGCTGCTGGGTCGGCATGATGGGTCCCCAGGATCGGGTGGACCTGGGCCTGCGCGCGGTCCACCACCTGGTCCACGTGATCGGCCGCACCGACTGTCATTTCTCCTTCATCGGCGACGGCGAGACGCGAGACGCCTCAAAGAGGCTCGCGGTCGAGCTCGGGGTCGGCGACTGGGTCAGCTTCCCCGGCTGGCTCCGGGAAGAGGACGCGTTCGGGTATCTGTCGACCGCCGACATCGGCCTGGAGCCCAACCTCGAGGAGATCGTCTCGCCCGTGAAAGGTATGGAGTACATGGCCTTCAGCGTGCCGTTCGTGGCGTTCGACCTGATCGAGACGCGGGCGCTCGCCGAGGGAGCGGCCGCCTACGCGAAGCCCGGCGACGTGGCGAGCCTGGCCGGCCTCATCGACGACCTGCTCGCCGACCCCGTGCGGCGGGCGGCGATGGGTCGGACCGGGCGGCGACTGGTCGAGGACCACATCGCCTGGGATCGCCAGAAGGCGGCGTACGTGGGGGTCTACCGGCGACTTCTTGGAACCTCGATCGCACCGCCAGCGAGGCCGTCGCATGGCCACAGCGAGGAAGCGGCGCCGAGGACCGCCCAGGCCAGTGTCTCCACGTTGCGCCGAGCCAGGCATCGGGTGCGCATGCACGCGTCGGAGCATCCGCGCCTGTACCTGCCGTTCGCGAGGTACAAGTACCCGGGCCCCAGCCCGGAGGTCATCGGCGCCCAGACCCGCCTCGTGATCGAGGGCTACACGCGGTCGGCGATGACCTTCGCGGTCTACGCCCTCCAGCTGGCCCAGGACGAGCCCGTGCGTCTCGCCCACCACCTGCACGCTCCGGCCCAGCTCATCGAGGCGGTGCGGCGGGGCATCCCGGCGCTGGTGCTCATCCGGGAGCCGCAAGGAGCCATCCTGTCGCAGGTCGTCAGGGAGCCCGACGTGGCTCTCGCCGACGCCCTCCTCGCCTACTCGCGGTACTACGCGCGCGTCTCCCCATACCGAGCCGGGTTCGTGATCGCCGACTTCCAGGAGGTCACCCAGGACTTCGGGTCGGTGACCCGGCGGCTCAACGCGCGCTTCGGCACCTCGTATCGGGAGTTCGTGCACACGGAGGAGAACGTGCAGGAATGTCTCTCGCTCATCAAGCACCGCGGGACCCTGTCGAGGACGCTGCTTGGCTTCGAGTCGGGCGTGGTCGGACGGCCAGAGCTGCAGCGCGAGCTTGAGCGGCTGGCGAGCAGACCGAAGCCTCCGGACACCAAGGAGGCCTGGGTCCCGTCCGCAGATCGTGAGCGAGCCAAGGCGGAGCTGCGCGAGCAATGGCTGTCGCCCGGGATCGCGCCGCTGCGGGAACGGGCGCAGCGCACCTACCTGACTTTCTGCGCCTCATGAGGACCTCGACCCACCGAGAGCGTGCGCTGTCGGGTCCGGCCGGTGGGCCAGGTCGAACTGCCACGGAGAGAGGCGGGGTCGAGGCGATCGCCGTCCCTGCGCACGGTGGCCGCCTCGTCGATCTCCTCGTGGAGCCCGCGCGCGCCGAGGAGCTGAAGAGACGTGCCCTGGAGTGGCCGGGATGGCAGCTCACGCAGCGCCAGCTCTGTGACCTGGAGCTGCTCGCCTCCGGCGCGTTCTCGCCGCTGCGCGGCTTCCTCGGGGAAGCCGACTACGACTCCGTATGCGAGTCCATGCGTCTGACCGATGGCACGCTGTGGCCCATACCGGTGACGCTCGACGTGCCCGAAGGCGTGGCGGCCCGGGCCGAGGCCGAGGGCGTGCTCGCTCTGCGGGACCCAGAAGGCGTGATGATCGCGGCGCTCCATTTCGCCGAGGCGTGGCGGCCAGACCTGCGGGACGAGGCCGTCGCGGTGTTCGGCAGCACCGACACCGCCCACTGCGGCGTGGAGCACCTGTTGCATCGCGTGAACCCGTGGTACGTCTCCGGGGCCCTCGAGGTCCTGCAGCTCCCCGAGCACCGAGATTTCCGGGAGCTGCGGCACACCCCTTCGCAACTGCGCGCCGAGTTCGAGCGACGTGGATGGGGTCGGGTGGTCGCGTTCAACACGCGCAATCCGATGCATCGGGTCCACCAGGAGCTCACGCTGCGGGCCGCCCGCGAGGCGGACGCCAAGCTGCTGATCCACCCCATCGTCGGTGTGACCAGACCGGGCGACGTCGATCACTACACGCGGGTGCGCTGCTACCAGGCGATCCTGCCCAGCTATCCGGACGGCAGCGTTCTGCTCTCGCTCCTGCCGCTGGCGATGCGCATGGGCGGTCCGCGCGAGGCGCTCTGGCACGGGATCATCCGCAAGAACCACGGCGTCAGCCACCTCATCGTCGGCAGGGATCACGCTGGGCCTGGGCTCGACTCTCGCGGCCGTCCCTTCTACGGCCCGTATGACGCGCAGGAACTCTTCGCGCGCCACGAGGCGGAGCTCGGCGTGACGATGGTGCCCTTCAGGCAGATGGTGTACGTGGAGAGCGACGATGTGTACGCCCCGGAGGACGAGGCCCCGGCCGGCGCGCGCGTGGTGTCCATCTCGGGCACGGATCTTCGCAGCCGCCTCGCCGAGGGCCGGGAGATACCGCCCTGGTTCACGTCGCCGGCGGTCGCGGCGGAGCTGCGCAGGACCTTTCCTCCGCGCTGCAGCCAGGGCTTCACGGTCTTCTTCACGGGCCTCTCCGGCGCGGGCAAGTCGACCATCGCCAACGCGCTCTGCGCCAGGCTGCTCGAGCTTGGCGGCCGTCACGTCACGCTGCTGGACGGAGATCTCGTGCGGCAGCATCTCTCCAGCGAGCTCGGGTTCTCCCGCGAGCATCGCGACCTCAACATCAGGCGCATCGGCTTCGTCGCCGCCGAGATCACCAAGAACGGCGGCATCGCGGTGTGCGCCCCGATCGCCCCGTACGACGAGACGCGACGCGAGGTGCGCCGCATGATCGAACACGGCGGCGGTTTCGTGCTGGTGCATGTGGCGACCCCGCTCGAGGTCTGCGAGGAGCGCGACCGCAAGGGTCTCTACGCGAAGGCGCGCGCCGGACTCCTTCCGCAATTCACGGGCGTTTCGGACCCGTACGAGGAGCCCACCGACGCCGAGTTGGTGGTAGACACGCGGACCGAATCGGCGGAGCAGGCCGCGGGCAGGATCGTCGACTACCTGCGCGGGTCTGGATGCCTGGAGCCGTGAAGCTGTGGGCGGGCGGCAGGCTCACCGTCTGAACCGGACTGTCTGTCACCCTGATCCTGAGGCTCGCGGCATCGGCCTGCGGGAGCCGCCCCCCCTCCCTGCCGCCGAACCTCACCGTCGACGCCGGAACGCAGGTCTCGGCCTTCGACAGCGTGACCGGCTGGAGCGTGAGCGGCGGTCGGGTGACGGCAGACCAGAGCCAGCGCCGCGAAGGAGTCGCCTCCCTCGGTCTCGCTCAGTCGCACCGGCTCTACGCCGTCGGCTGGGACATCGGTGAACACACGAGCACTCATGCCGACCTCGCCACTCTGGACCTCGCAGCCGCGGAAAGGGACCTGGGCGGCTATACAAGGTTCCTGGCGCTGCATGACATGCCCGGCGGGGCGCGCGACGTCGCCTTCTTTTTGCACGCCCTGGCCCCGAAGGCAGACGGCGACAGGCAGAGCATCGCGAACTTCGCGGCGATCTGCGACTACATAGGCAAGCTACATCTGACGGCGCTGGCCATCTCTCAGTTCTGCGCTCTGAGCACCACGTGAGTCCAGCGGTCCGGGCGGCCGAGGACCGCCGGTGCCGGCCTTCGCGAGCCCGTCAGCGGTGTGGGTCGCTTCTCGAGATCGTCTTAAACGTCTGGTACCAGGCCGGCGTGGTCCCGTCCTTGCGAATCAGGTTGTAGTAGCGGCCATATCCCTTGGCGGACTCGGAGGCCAGCTCGAAGACGTTGGCGTTCCAGTAGCGCGTCCCCGTGCCCTTCACATTGCCGTTGCCCTGGAGCATCCGCAGCCAGCCCTTGTAGAACGCCTGCACTCGCGCGGGGTTGCTCCAGCCTTTCCAGGTCCCGTCTGAGTTGTTGGCGCCGGCGTTCCACTCGCTGATCGAGAAGCGGATCTGGCTGCCGATCGACGTGCCCCACACCGCGTTCAGCCGCCGCCGGCTTTGGATGATCCAGTTGCGGAAGTACGCGTAGGCCATCCTGTCGGCGAACTCGTAGCCGGCCTTGTCGCTGAAGTCGGGTGAGTGGGGATAGGCGTGGATGGACTCCACGTCGGGGATGTAGTCGGGGTCGTTGCCGTGCGCCACGTAGGCGGCCTGCACCTCGTTG
>Ga0209048_10000819_pt1 | contig 33193 bp, 29 predicted proteins | sample FrelakmetCRP12CR_FD_187146 | JGI IMG/M metagenome (GOLD analysis project Ga0209048, IMG submission 187146) | Freshwater lake sediment microbial communities from the University of Notre Dame, USA, for methane emissions studies - CRP12 CR (SPAdes)... | ecosystem: Environmental > Aquatic >...
GAACCGACGATGCTGTCACGAGTCTTGAGATCGACGACCTCGGAGCCGGCGATGGCAACGTTCGCCTACCTGCCCCGGAGTCGATTCACCCTTGGGATTCTGGGAGCGGCCGGGGGTGAACATTGACGTCACCGTGACATGACCGAACAACCCGACATCATCGAGGCACACCGACTGTGCTCGGATCACAGAGAGGCCCTATCCAAGGCCGATCGATGTGGCTGCTTCTACTGCTGTGCCATCTTCAAGCCGACCGCGATCACATACTGGGTCGATCCAACCTCGGACGACATGCAGGCCGGCACAACAGCACTCTGCCCACAGTGCGGTATCGATTCCGTGATTCCGATGGCGCAGGGCATGGATCGTGACTTCTTGGACCTCATGAAGCGGCACTGGTTTTGAGGAGGCACGCTAACACGCGCTGCTCCCGACGGCCGCCGGACCTGCCGGGGAGTGGCCGGGGCAAGAGGCGGTCTCTCTTGGCGGAGGTCAGGGGCGGACTAGGACGGCCCGCCCCCCAGGCAGTGGCTACGCGGCACGGCAGAGCACCGAACCAACCACGTGAAAGGGTGTAGTACCCTCAGGGGCCACCGTGACGACATCGCGCGCGAGCTGGAGGCCGACATTCGCGCGGAAGTGCAGGACCGGGAGCTCGAATTCGGCCGCACTCTCGACCAGGCCGCTCTCACGAGCATCCTCAAGCGTTGGGGGCATCCGCTCATCGTGGCGGCACGCTACCAGCCGACTCGCTACCTGACCGGGCCGGTCCTCTTCCCGGTCTACTGGTTCGTGCTGAAACTCGTCACCGCGTTCTATCTCGTTCCCTGGCTCATTGTCTGGCTCGGTCTGGTGATCCTCAGCCCGGGATACCGCGAGGCCCACCCGGGGCTGGCGCTCATCGGGACGCTGTCGACGTGGTGGAGTCTCGCCGTCGGAGTGGTCGGCACGGTGACGGCGGTGTTCGCGCTGCTGGAGCGGACGCAGGTGCGCGTGCTCGAAACGTGGGACCCGGGCCGGTTGCCGGCCGTGCGGGACCGCAACGCGATCTCCCGGTTCTCGTCCATCGCCGAGGTCGTTGCCGGTACGGTGTTCATCCTGTTCTGGATCGGCTACCTGCATTTCCCCATCCTGACGGACCGGGCTGGAGACGTCGTTGTCACCGCGACCGCGTCCTTCAACCGCTTCTATTGGCCAGTCCTGCGCCAGGCGGCGGTGGGCCTGCTCCTGTCGGGAGTCAACTCGTTCCGGCCGTGTTGACGGTGACGCGCGCGCTGGTGCGCCTCGCAACCAACCTGGCTCTCGCTGCGATCGCCGCCGCGATGATCCAGTCCGGACCGTGGGTGCAGGTCAGCCACGCGAGATTGTCCGTGCCAGCGAGCGAGGCGGTCACGAAAGCCGCCAACATCGGTATGTTCTGGCTGCTGCTCGGCATTGGCCTCGTCTCGCTGCTGATCGCCTGCTTCGAGGACGGGCGCCGGCTGCATCGCCTCATCACCAAGGGACCGACAGCCGATTCGCCCGCGAAGTGAGGGGTTGACCGAAGGCCAACCCCGCCTCACACTGAACCGGATGTCCGAGGATCCGGCTGCCCGTCAATCCCGGCGCCGCCTTTCCGCAGCGTTCCGCGCAACGCTGGCGGAACTGGTGAGCGACTCCCGGTTCATGGTGCGCACACTCGCCGGGAACCCTGGCTTCGCCGCGGCGGCGATCGTGTCGCTGGCGCTCGGCATCGGCGCCAACACCGCCATCTTCAGCGTGGTGAACGCGCTGCTGCTGAGGCCCGTGCCGTACGCGAATGCCGACCGGCTGACGATTCTCTGGAACCGATCGCCGGGGCTCGGCATCGCGGAGGACTGGTTCTCGACGGCGCAGTACTTCGACATCAAGAACGGCCACAACGGGTTCGAGCAACTGGCGATCGTGATCGGGACGATGGCCAACATGACGGGCGACGGCGAGCCCGAGCGTATCGGGGCCGTGAAAGTGTCGTCTTCGCTCCTGCCGATGCTCGGGGTCACCGCCGCGCGCGGCAGGCTGTTCGGCACGGACGACGATCGGCCGGGCCGCGCGGGTGCCGCCATCCTGACGCACGGGATGTGGGTGCGCCGGTACGGAGGGCGGCCGGACGCCGTGGGCCGTTCGATTACGTTGAATGGTCAGCCCTATGAGATCGTCGGGGTGCTTCCTGCCGCGTTTTCGTTGCCGCGCGAGGCCCTGCCGCTGCTCTACGGCGGGGAGGTGACGGAAGTTCTCCTGCCGCTGCCGCTCAGCGACGCCGCGCCGCGCACGCGCGACCGCGAAGACTACAACATCGTCGGCACGCTCAAGCGCGGAGTTTCTGTCGCGCAGGCGCAAGCCGAGATGGACGCGCTCACGGCGCGCCTGCGACGCGACCACCCGGAGGTGTATCCCCCCAACGGCGGGCTCACGTTCAGCATCGTGCCGATGCTCGAGCAGGCGGTAGGCGGCGTCCGGCTGCGCCTCTACGTCCTGATGGGCGCCGTGGCGTTCGTGCTTCTCGTGGCGTGCGCCAACGTGGCCAACCTGCTGCTGGCGCGCGCCCTGGCCCGGCGAAAGGAGTTCGCCGTGCGTGCCGCGTTCGGGGCCCGCCGCGGCCGCATCGTCCGGCAGCTGCTGGCCGAAAGCTCGGTGCTGGCGCTCTGTGGCGGCGGCCTCGGCGTGCTGCTGGCGTATTGGAGCCTCGACTGGGTGCGTGCCGTCGGCCCGAAGACGATCCCGAGGCTGATGGAGATCGACGTCGATCCGCGCGTCCTCGCGTTCTCGCTCGCGGTGTCGATAGGCTCGGGCGTGCTGTTCGGAGTCGCGCCCGCCCTGAAGGTCTCGCGGCTGGACCTGACGGATGCCCTGAAACAAGCGGGACGCGGCGCGACCGACGTGGCGTGGGGGCGTGGCCACCGGACGCGTGGGATCCTCGTGATTGGCGAACTGGCGCTGGCGGTACTGCTCCTCGTCGGCGCGGGGCTGCTGATGCGGAGTTTCGTGAATCTGCAGAACGTCAATCCGGGATTCAATCCGCGGGGCGTGCTCACGTGTGCGCTGCAGTTGGCCGGCCCCCAGTACTCCGGCCCGCAGCCGGTGCTCGCCGCCTACAAGCGGATCTGGGAGCGCCTCGACCGTCTCCCCGGCGTTCGCGCGTCCGGGGGGTGCACGGCGCTGCCGCTCACCGACAGCCCGGCGTGGACCCCGGTCACCGTCGAAGGGCGGACGCCGCCGCCCGGCGAGAAGTTCGTCAACACGGACGAGCGCGTCGTCGCGGGTCGGTACTTCGAAGCCATGGAGATCCCGCTGCTTGCGGGCCGTCTGTTCGACGACCGTGACGTGACGGGCAGCCCGGGAGTGGTGGTCGTCGATGAACGCTTTGCCCGCGAGTTCTGGCCAAAGGGCGACGCGGTCGGCAAGCGCGTGCGTCACGGCGGGATCGACTCGACGAGTCCATGGCTGACCGTGGTCGGCGTGGTCGGGCGGGTGAAGCACCAGTCGCTCGATGACGACCCGAGGATCGCGCTCTACCTGCCGCACGGGCAGGCCCCGACGCGCACGATGAGCATCGTCGTCCGATCATCGACCGATCCCGCCGCGCTCGCCGGGTCGGTCAGGCATGCCGTCTCCCAGATCGATCCGGCGCTTCCTCTCTACTCGGTTCGCGACATGGACCAGTACATCAGGCAGTCGCTCGCGAGGCAGCGGTTCACGGCGTTGCTCCTCTCGATCTTCGCGGTCGTGGCGCTGGCGGTCGCCGGCGTCGGAACCTACGGCGTCATGGCCTACCTGGTCGGCCAGGGAACGCGGGAAATCGGGATCCGCATGGCGCTCGGCGCGGGCCGCGGCCGCATCCTTGGACAGGTATTCAGGCAAGGTGCCGGGCTTGCCGCCGCCGGCGTCGGCACGGGCCTCGCAGGAGCCTTCGCGCTTTCCCGGTTCCTGACGGCGCTGCTGTTCGGGGTGAACGCCTACGACCCGCTGACGTTCGCGGCTGTTGCGGGGACGCTGTTCCTCGTCGCCATGGCGGCGTGCTACGTCCCGGCGCGCCGCGCGGCTCGCGTGGCCCCGATGGTCTCGCTCCGGTGCGAGTGAGATTAGCCGCGGCCGCGCTTGCGTTAGCTGCTATGCTGGATCGCGGTTGAGGGCCGGCGTCGAATGATCATCCATGCCCTGCTGGCACCGCCGGACCGACCACCCCGTTTGAAGAGCTGGCAGCCAGGGCCGGCTCGTTTCACCGACTTTCTTGGAAGGGTTCCACACACATGTCATCGTCACAGGATCGCGCGCGAGCGCTCGCCATCGCCCAGGATTTCGGCGCCGAAGCGCTCCGATTGAATGATCAGCTGGTTGCGGCGGATGCGACAGACGTCGCCTCACGCACTCGTCTGGGACGCTGTTATCGCGTTGCCGGGCGTCTCGACGAAAGCGAGGCGCAATACCGGGAGGTCCTTCGCCTCGACCCGCGGAACCGGATCGCCGCGGGCGGCCTCGCGTCGATCGAACAGGACCGCCGCGGCGGCGCTACGGCCGTCGAGGAGGCCGGCGCCGCACGCGCCAAACGCGCTCGCAGCGCGCCAAAGCCGCGTCGGACGGAGGCGACGACCTCTGCGAGCGAGACCGCGGTCCCGCTCAACTTCAACGGCTTCCCTCATCGAGATTTCATCGAGCTGCGGTCCTGCCCGCCCAGGGAGGTCCGGGCGCGCTTCGCTCCCCGCGTAGTGGACCTGGTCAAGCGGGTCAACGCGCTCCCGTCGAGCGAGGAGATCGCCTCCATCCGCGAGGCCGGCCGCCGGCAGCTCTTCCGCGCGAGCAGGGCCGACGTCCACGTCGAACCGGCCCAATGGTCCGTGCTCAACTTTGGCGGACGCTGGGAGCCGCAGTTCAACATCGCGATGTACGCCGGGATCGAAAAGGCCGGCGACTGGCTGCGCGTCGGCATCGCGTTCAACCTGGCCAATGACGGAGCCGATTCCGAGCGAGCCGACGGCGTCCGCGACGTGCGCAACCACTTCCGCCGCCTCCAGGCGATCCTGACATCCCCGAAGCGGAGCCTGTTCCTTGGGTGGATGATCAAGGAGGGCGGCCTGATAGAGTTCGACGAAACCGGTCCCCGTCTCGACCTCCGCCAGCCGGCCGAGGCCGCGGACCTGCTCGCGGGGAGCGACCCGGAGCGGACGCGGTGGGTGTTCTTCGGCAAGTGGCTCTCCGCCGATCAACCGGACGATGCGGCCACCCTGTCCGACCCGGTGGAGCTGGTCCGCACGATCGACCGCGTGTTCACCGGGCTTCTGCCGGTGTGGCGCGCGCTCTGGGAATAGCGCTGCCGCGCCTCTTTCTTGGAGATCCCGTGGCTTCGTATCAATACATCTTCACGATGAAGGCCCTGACCAGGGTCCATCCTCCCGACAAGAAGGTGCTGGAGGACATCTGGCTCGCGTTCCTTCCCGGCGCGAAGATCGGCGTCCTGGGCGCGAACGGGTCGGGCAAGAGCACTCTGCTCCGGATCATGGCGGGGCTCGACAAGGACTTTGCGGGCGAAGCGTTCCCGGCCGAGGGCGTGTCGGTCGGGTTGCTCCCCCAGGAGCCGGAACTCGACCCTGCGAAGACGGTCCTCGAGAACATCGAGGAGGGCGTCGCCGAGACGCGGGCCCTGCTCACCGAGTACGAACGCCTGACCGAGCGGTTCGGCGAAGAGCTGTCGCCCGACGAGATGGAGCGGGTGCTGGAAGCGCAGGGCCGGCTGCAGGACAAGATCGACGCCGCGGGGGCGTGGGACCTCGATTCCCGCGTCGAGCTCGCGATGGACGCGCTGCGCGTGCCGCCGCCCGACTCCGACGTCCGCACGCTCTCGGGTGGCGAGCGGCGCCGCGTCGCGCTGTGCCGCCTCCTGCTTCGGTCGCCTGACCTGCTGCTGCTCGACGAACCCACCAACCACCTCGACGCCGAATCCGTGGCGTGGCTTGAACGGTTCCTCCAGGACTACCCGGGCACCGTCGTCGCCGTGACGCACGACCGGTACTTCCTCGACAACGTCGCAGGTTGGATCCTCGAACTCGATCGCGGACGCGGCATCCCGTGGGAGGGCAACTACTCGTCGTGGCTCGAGCAGAAGCAGCGGCGTCTCGAATTGGAAGAGAAGCAGGAGGCGCGACGCCAGCAGACACTGACGAGGGAGCTGGAGTGGATCCGGATGTCGCCGCGCGCGCGCCAGGCGAAGGGCAAGGCCCGCCTGAACGCCTACGAGGACCTGCTCGCACAGGACTCGGGGCAGCGCATCGAGCGTGGTGAGATCTATATCGCGCCCGGGCCGCGCCTCGGAGACGTCGTCGTCGAGGCCACCGGGCTTCGAAAGGGCTACGGCGACAACCTGCTGATCGACGACCTCACCTTCTCGTTGCCGCGCGGGGGCATCGTCGGCATCATCGGGCCGAACGGCGCCGGCAAGACGACGCTGTTTCGGATCGTCACCGGCCAGGAACAGCCCGACGCGGGGACCTTGCGCCTGGGCGAAACCGTCCGCGTCGGCCACGTGGACCAGAGCCGCGACGCGCTCAACCCCACCAAGACGGTATGGGAGGAAGTCTCCGGCGGGCTGGACGAGATCCTGATCGGCAAGCGGGCGGTCCCATCCCGAGCCTACGCCTCGTGGTTCAACCTCAAGGGCCGGGACCAGCAGCGCCTGGTCGGGTCGCTCTCGGGCGGGGAGCGAAACCGGGTGCACCTGGCCAAACTCCTCCGCGGCGGGTGCAACCTGCTCCTGCTCGACGAGCCGACGAACGACCTCGACGTGGACACGTTGCGGTCGCTCGAGGACGCGCTGCTCGACTTTGCCGGGTGCGCGGTCGTCATCAGCCACGACCGCTGGTTCCTCGATCGCATCGCGACGCACATCCTGGCCTTCGAGGGCGACAGCCAGGTGGTATGGTTCCAGGGGAACTACCAGGACTACGAGGCCGACCGGCATCGCCGAATCGGAGCGGAAGCCGACCGGCCACGGCGAATCAAGTACCGCAAACTCGTGCGGTAGCGGCGACCCGGACGGCCGCCGGTGTCGGCCATCCGCCGCCTCGACTACGGGATGATGCGGATGGCGGTCAGCAGCGTCTGCCTGGTGGCGCCTTCGCCGATCGTGATCTCGAGCAGGTAGTCACCCGGCGCCAGCGACGCCAGCGATGCCTCGGCCACGGCGATTCGCGTGCCCGCTTCAACGCGCTGGTCGGCGCTGACCGGGACAGCGAGCGGCAGGCCCTTTCGATCGAGCAGTCGCGCCGAGAGCGAGGCCTCCGCGCCGCCGAGCGACACGGCGAATCGCACACGTTCGACGCGCCTGAACTTCGCGTCAGCTGTCGGGTTGAATGCCAGGCCGGTCGAGGGGCCGCGGCGGAAGAGCCTCGGCGTACCGGGTCGCGGGCCGGCGCCAGGCTCCGGAGCGGGCAGCGTCACGCGCACCTGCTCGCCGGCGTCAACAGGGCCTTCCAACCGTGGCTTCGCGGAGACCCGGATCAGGTACTCCCCGGCCTCGAGCGGCTCGCCCTCAGGGCGCCACGCAAATGTACGCGCGGATGGCGAAACGCTTCCTCGTCCTGTCGCGACGACGCGGCCGTCAGCCGCCGTGATTGTGACCACGGCTTCGCCGCCATCGCGCCACTCCGGCTGCCGGGCGGCCGAGTCGCCGAGTTCGGCGACGGCCCACAGCGCCGGGCGCGCCGACGATGCCCCTGCCGCCGACCATTCGTACCCCGCAGCGAGGCGGACCGCGCGATCGAGGTGCGCGGTGCCGAGTGCGGAGAGCGCCGCATCGCGCAACAGCACGCCGGGATCCGGCGGCGGAGGGACCGCGGAACGCGCCGCCATTTCCTCTTCGGTGGCCGCCAGGTAGCCCCGCCGGGCGCGCACCTGCACGCCCGGCCGTTTCACGCGTACCGTGATCTTCCGGAATCGGCCGTCGAGCTTGCTGTTCGTGGAGTTGTACCCGAGCAGGTAGTACTCCGACAGGTCGTCGGCAATCTTCTTCATCCCGGCGACCATGTCGTTGGTCTCGGTCATCGAGCCGTCGGTCGCGCTCGCCAGATTGCGCAGGGCCTCGGACCGGCCGCGAAGCTGGTCCTGCTCGGCGATGACGTTCGTCGGCGCCGGCCGCGATCCGATCGGGCCCGGCGGGCTCGCGTCGATCGGTGTGTCGAACACCGCCAGCCCCCGTGGGTCGATCGGGTAGAAGCTCACCGTGTCGCGGTTCGCCCGGTCGAGGAACGCCCGATAGGTCGCCTGGTTGTCGAGGAGCGCGAGCTCCAGGCGGGCCGTGTCGCATTCGTGTCGATCCACGCCCGTCACCGTCTCGTACTCGGTGCCCCTCTTGAGCCGGCCGTCGGGCCCGACAAAAACGCGAGGCGCGTCGGGCGCTTCCGGCGGACATCCCCTTGCCGAGAATTTCGGGAGCGCGCGCGCCAGTTGCTGGTTCTGCCGGTACAGCTGCCACCCCTCGCTGACGAGCAGAACGGCCTTGCGGCCCTCTCGCAGCTGGCCCAGCTCGTGGACCGTGGCTTCCAGCGCCTGGAGCGTGAGGCGCTCGCGCCGCCGGAGCACCATCTCCTCGAGGATCCCCGCGTAGCAGTGGAACGGGTCGCCGGCGTCGTCGGTCGGGTAGCACACGCCCCAGCGCTCCTCCTCGGGATCGAGGTCGTCCCACGAGAACCGGCGGCCCCAGATCGTGCCCACCCAGTCTTCGAAGCGCTGCGGACGCCGCGTGAAGACCATCTGGCTCGCGTCCATCTCCGGCGACATCGCGGCGACCAGGTCGTCGGGGCCGATGGCGCGCTCGAGGAAGGCGACGATCGCCTTGTCGATCCCCCGCGGCCCGAGCGGCTTCTTCTCGGCCGGCTTGCGCGCGGTCGTGCTGCCGGCCATCCGGAGCGTGCCTCCGTGCCACGACGTCGGATCCGTCACGTGGTAGGTGTCGAGGAAGAGCACGAACAAACGGTTGTGAGGGTCGGCTGCAAGGGCCTTCGCCTCGTCGACGCTGCGCGGCTCGACGCGTTCGACCCCGAGAGGGGCTGGCTGAACCGAAACGTGCTCGAACGTCGCGACCGTCTGCGGCACGCCGTCCTCGAGCACCTCGAACTCGTCCTTCGACAGGTCTCCGATCGGCCGTCCCTTCGCGGTCGGGTACACGTCGACCTGGACGAAGTTGGCGGCCGCGCGGAAGGTGGGCTGCTGCTGGCCGGCGGGCGCTTGCGCGGCGACGCTGGCCAGGCCGGCCGCGGCCAGTGCCGCGAGCGCAGACCCGGCAAGCGCGGCTCCGACGACCACTGGCGACGTTATCCGCATGGGCACTCCGGAAGGCGGCGATTGGCGGGCGCGGCGTCTTCAGGATACAGCCGTTCCGCCCAAAGGTGTGGAACAATAGGGGCGGAGGCTGCGACATGCCCCATATCGTATTGATAGCCGAGGACGATCCCGCCACGCTGTCGGGATTGGCATCTTATGTCCACGCTGCGGGCTACAGCGTGGTTCCCGCGCCGAGTTTCACCGAGGCGCGGCGGCTCATGCCGTTCGTCAGGCCGGACGTGGTCGTGGCGGACATCCGTCTCGGGGAGTACAACGGCCTGCAGCTGGTGGTGCAGGCGGGCTCGCTGGAATCACCTCCCGCCGTCATCGTCACCAGCGGGTTCGAGGACCCGGTGCTCTGCGCCGAGGCTGAACGGCTGGGTGCGACCTTTCTCCTGAAACCCATCGACCCCCCTCGGCTCGTCGCCTTGATCTCGGAGATGGTGAAATCCCGGTAGCCGCCTACTTCGACGCCCCGAAGACGGTCCAGGGGTACGACTTCATGTCCTTGAGGAACGGCTTCTGCCAGGCGAATTCCGGGTGCTCGTCGAGGTGCGCCTTGGCCGCGAAGTCCAGGCCGCAGCTGTGCCCGGCGGCCGCCCAGAATGCCATGGCTTCGGCCATCGCCGCATCGGCAGCCTTGTTCTGAACCGTTCCGGCGGGCCCGTAGGGCGGCTGCCAGCCGGGCATCCCCCGCGGCGACAGGTCGTTGTGTCCGCACAGCGTCCGTTCGCTCGGTTCGTCCTTCTTCTGATAACTGTCGTAGTGGTCTGCCAGGAACTGCCGGGCAGCGGCCACGTCGATCTGGCCCTTGCGTTCGGACATGAGCTGGTTCCAGCGGATGTGGCGCGCGTTGGCGCTGAGCCCCAGGTCGGTGAGGTCGAAATCGGTCTCCTCGCGCGCCAGCTTGGGGCTGATGGGGAAGTTCGCCCCGACGAAGTAGCCGTCCTTCGTCCGATCGAGCGTCACGTGCTTCAGCCCGAGCTCCAGGCTGGCAATCTCGTTCGTCTTCCGGTCCGCGACCAGCCAGTCGTTGGCGTAGCCCCCGTTATTGCCTTCCTTCATGATCCCGGCGAACTCGTCGATCGACGTGGCGTACTGCATCGCCTTCCGCGCCCGGACGAACTCAGGCACGCCGTTCGCGTCGAAACCGTGGAACCCCGAGATCGTCGTCTCCGTGATCATGATGCCGGCAGCGTTGATGCCGAAGTCGTCGTCGCTGGCGATGAACCCGGGCAGACCGTCCATCACGATGCGGGAACCTCTCGACGGGACGATGTCGAACACCACGGTCCACCGCGGCCCCTCGAGGTAGCTGGTCCAGTTGTTGTGCGCGATGACCGGCCTGCCGTCCTTCGTGTAGCTGCCGGTGGCGACGAAGGCGCTGCAGTGTTCCGGCCTGAGCGGCGGGCTCGGCGGCTGGACACCGTTCTGCTTGTCCAACTGCTCGGCGTAGTAGCTCCACTCCAGCAGGGCGTTGAGCGCGACGACGTCCCAGAGGTCCAGTTTGCGGCCGCGGGCCGAGAGCCCGTCGGCGATGCCCTGGAGTTCGTCCCGGTACTCCTGCTCGACGTGCGGCCACATCATCGTGCGGCCGGCATCGCGGAAGAACGCCCAGTCTCTCTTCGTATCGTGGCCGAGTTCGAGTTCGGCGATCTGCTTCATCTCGGCGATTTCGTCCGCCAGCAGGTACCCGTGCTGGTAGCCGACCTGGGATGGCGTGCCCTCCAGGTGGACGAAGGTCCACCCGTTGACGGCCGGGCGGCGGACCGCGCCCTTCAAACGGGCGTCCGCGGCCTGTTCGCGCGCCAGCGCCATGCCCGCTACGACGACAACAGAGATCGCCACGACGACAAGACCCTTCGCGCGCATCGGAGCCTCCGGCATCAATCGGAATGTGGAGTGGGTGTGACTTCGAGGATAGCCCGCATCGAGGGAGGGTAGCAAGCGCGGTCGAGCCTGGTCTCCGGTCCGTGATGGTCCGGCGCGGTTGCCCATTGGGACGACCGCGCCGAAGCCAGCCGGAGATAGCGAGTCTGCCTACTGGACGCTGACCACGCCGATGACCGGCGTCATCATGTACTTGCCGTTCCCGGTTTGGTGAATCGAGCCATTTCCGTCGAAGTCGAGGAGGATGGTCGTCGTTGTCGCCGTCGAGTCCGCCAGGGTGAACTCGCGGTTCAACTTGAGGATTCCCGAAGGCACCTCCACGGATATTCCCTTCTCCACCGGGTCAAGCGGAAGAACAGCGAGGTCCGGTGTGCACGGTGGAAGCGCTTTGTCCGTGACGCTCTTGAAATAGATCGTCGCGGAATCCACGGTCAACCGCAGCTGCGTGTAGTGCCCCGCGGTGAGTTTCCCGACACCGAGCACGTCCTGGGCGTCTACCAGCCGTTTCAGATCGCAGGTGCGCGAGGTGACTGTGGGATCGACGTTGCCGGCCTTATCGACGAACGGCAGCTTCACCCACGCATCACCGCTGGTGTGAACGCTGACCTCGGAGAAGGTCACGAGGACGGCCGAGGCATCGGTGAACGGGCTGTCCTTGATCATGACTTTCAAGGTGCCGGTCCCCGCAGGGCTGGCGCCGGGCGTCGTGCCCGACCCCGTCGTTGTCCCACTGCCCGCGGTCGTACCGGTGGCGGCCGTCGGGCTCGACACCGTACGGTCGCCGCACGCCAGGGTTACGGCCACGAGGACCGCAGGGACAAGCCACAGCAAATGACGGGGCTTGCACTGTCTCCACATGATCGCTTCCTCCAGGTCATCGAGCCGGTTTGCCGGCGCGATGGCAAGTAATTCCACCTGTGCGGCAGAGCCGCAATTCGTGCGCCACCCTGACGCATCTGGCAACCTCTCATACCTGGTCCCAACATGTTGTTCTGAAATGGTTTATCCACCAGCACATCCGACTGGCCGTCAGGCCGCCCTGGAGAAGTTGTCTCGGTGGCCGACAGATGTGGCAGTTCTTACACGGTTCGGGCGACCCTTGCGGGCCGAAGGCCAAGGCGAAAGCGCTCAGCGGAACGCCGTGAACAGGCTCAAGGCGATTCCGGCAATTCCTACCGCGCCCGAGCCGAACCAGACGAGGCGCGTCCGCGTCAGGGCGGCGACCGCACCGAGCGCGATCGACACCTGGAACAACGCCACGGCGTCGGCATAGCCGTGGTGACGTCGGAGCAGCGCGTCCGCCTCGCGCTCCTTCTCGTCGCGCTGCCGCTCTCTTTCCTCGGCTGTCTTCTTGATCTCGTCCTGCTCCCGCACGTAGCGCGCCTGAGTCTCGGCATAGCCAGGCGGCGGCTGCTTGTCGATTGCGAGCCACGACGTCCGCGAGGCCTCCGCCACCGCCGACTTGATTCCCTTCGCCTGATAGTACGCCCACTGATCGGACGCCTGCGCCTGGAGCCTCGTCGCCTCGGTCTTCAACACGAGCGCCTCGTTGACGGTCGCGCCGGCCTGGAGCGCGGCGACGGCTGCGCACGCGGCGAGGATGGCCGTCGTGAGGGCGATCTGCTTGAGGAAACGTCCGCCTTCGTGTTCGAGCTCCTCGTGAATTGCCTCGTGGAGTTTCTCTGTCGGGATTTCCGCGTCTTCGGGCACAATGATCTCCTTGCTCTCTACACTACCCCGGCGGAGAACCGCCGCGCAGCCCTTTTCGGGGACCATCCGGGGCCAGCCAGAGGCCCCCGCTCAGCAGGGGGGCCAGGCCACTCCGTGAGGCCTGACCTCTGGCATATAATCCGCGTATCCCCGTTGGAGGTCGCTCGATGTCCGCAGTTTCGCCCCGCGCTGACGTTCTCCACGACGCCGACAGTCTCCGGACGCACCCTTTCACTCCCACGCTCCCTCTTGTGGCGGCCATGCTCTGGATGGTTGCAGTTCCCGTTGTCGCGGCACCGGTCACCGGGACGCATCGCGGAACACCGCAGGCGGCGCAACAGAAGCCGACGGCCCCCCGCACGACACCTCCCGCGCCAGACGGCGAGTTGAAGGCCACCCGGCAGAAGGCCGCTCAGGGTGACGCGGCAGCGCAGAATGACCTCGGCGTGAGCTACCAGAATGGTCAGGGAGTACCGAGAGACGACGCCGAAGCCGTCAAGTGGTATCGAAAGGCGGCGGAGCAAGGTCTCGCGCAGGCGCAGTACAACCTGGGCTGGATGTACGGAGCAGGTCAGGGCCTGCCGAGAGACGACAAGCAGGCAGTCGAGTGGTTCCGCCTGGCGGCGGAGCAGGGTCACGCGCCGGCGCAGTATCAATTGGGCTTGTGCTACTCCCGAGGACAAGGGGTTGTCCTCGACTACGCGGAAGCCTACAAGTGGTTCAGTATTGCCGCCGTTCTGGCGTCTGGCTACGTCCAGACGCGCTCCACCGAAAGCACCAACGTTCTCACCAGGACGATGACTCCCGCCCAACTTGCCGAAGCGCAGAAGCGAGCGCAGGCGTGGATCGCGGCGTACGAGAAGCGGAAGAAGTAGGGGCTCACTCGGAGAACGCAGGAGGCTGCCATGGCGGTATCGCGACGGGATTTCGTGCGCTGCGTAGGGGCGGGCAGTGCCAGCGTGCTGGCAGGCGCCGTCCTCGGCGCTCGAGGCGCTGAAGCCTGGACCGGAAGTCGCGGCCAGTCGCCCGCACCGGGCGTCGGGACCCTGGTGCGCCTCGACAGCAACGAGAACCCGGAGGGGCCCGCGTCGCGGACGCTGGACGCCGTGCGCAGCGCGTTCGGCGAGGCGTCCCGTTACCCTCATCGCGCGGGCACGGATCTGCCGGACGCGATTGCGCGGTACCACAAGATCCCTCCGGGGAACGTGCTCGCCTCGTGCGGTTCCGGGGAAATCCTCCGCATTGGCGTCGAAGCGTTCGTCGCGCCGGCGCGCCCGCTCGTCACCGCGCTGCCGACGTTTGAAACGTCCACGCACACGGCGCAGTTCCTCAAGCTGCCGCTGTACGAGATCCCGGTCAACGATCGGCTCGCGCTGGACCTGACTGCCATGGAGGCAAAGGCCGTAGAAGGGGCTGGCCTCGTCTTCCTCTGCAATCCGAACAACCCGACGGGCGCGGTCCACGGCGCGAAAACGGTCGCCGACTTCATCGCACACGTGCGGAAGGCGTCGCCAGGCACGATCATTCTGGTGGACGAGGCCTATCACGAGTACGTCGAGGACCCGGCTTACGAGACGGCGATCCCCCTTGCACTCGAATATCCCCAGGTCATCGTCAGCCGCACGTTCTCGAAGGTCTTCGGCATGGCGGGCTTGAGGGTCGGGTACGCGATCGGACGGCCGGAAACGTTGGCGAGGATGGCCGGCTGGCGCCTCGGAAACGGCTTGAACATGCTGGGTATCAGGGCGGCCATCGCGGCGCTGGACGACCGGGCCTGGGTGGAGCGCGGCCGTGCGGCGAACCGGGCCGGGCGCGACCGGCTGCGGCGCGCGTTCGAAGGCTGGGGCTTCAAGGTCTCCGAGTCACACGCCAACTTCGTGTTTGCCGACATCCGTCGAGACGCCGAGGACTTCGCCAAACAGTGCCGGGCACTCGGTGTCGCGGTTGGGCGGCCATTCCCGCCGCTGAACTCGTGGACGCGCGTCTCGATGGGAACCGAGGACGAACTGCGGCACGCGATCGAGGTGTTCCGAAAGGTGCTTGGCGTCGCGACGACCGTCGGCCTCTGACCGGTTCATGTGGCGTCGGTGTCGTCGGCTCACACCACGAGCTTCAGCAAACTCATCGCCAGTTCCTGGAGCGAGAACATCGTCAGGAGCAGGGGCACGAGCGGCAAGCCGACGATCACCACCAGCGCGACCAGGGAGTTTCTTCCGAAGGGGAAGGGAATGATCGACCGGACGACGGCGAAGCTGTTCGCGAGATCGGCCAATGACTGAATGTCGGCGGTCCCCAGCAGCGTTTCCTCGGGCGGCCGCTCGCCGCCAATCCACTTCCGGTCGAACCCGATGACGTAGTCGCTCGCGAGCCGCCCGTAGAGGATTCCGCCCAGCCGCTTGGCCCGAAGCAGACTTGGGGTGAAGACACAGAGCGGGCCCAGCGCGAGCAGGCCGAGGACCAGCGCCAGCCCACCCATTTCACCGTAGTATGACGGGAGCTTCCCGCCCTCGTAGAGCAGGCGGTTCCCCAACTGGCCCGACAGGAGACAACTCAGCGCCAGCAGGAACGGCCCCATGGCCACGACGATCCCGTCGAGAAAACCCAGGCCGCACGACCGGTCCGGATGGGTCGGGACGAGGTTGAGATCGAGCTTCGACACCTGCCACAGGAACCGCCACCAGATGAGAAGCCGGAAGAGCCAGCGCAGGAGGAGAAACTGGACCACCGGAACGCTCACGAATTGGTACCAGTAGCCGGCGGGCGTCAATGCCTTCTCGCCGGCCGCGAGCGTGGCGTACCAGGTGTCCGACTCGAGCGCGAGGACTGTCCGCCAGATGACCCCCCCCGCCAGCAGGACGAGTGCCATCAGGCCGAGCTCGATGGCCATCGAGTTCCTCAACCGCAGCGCCGACGCGATGAGCTCGGTGAACTTCGGCTGGAGAGCCCCGGTGACGATCTGCCTCGCCCGGAACTGGCGTACGAGGATCGCCATCCGCTTGTGGATGACCAGTTCTCCCGCGATCAACAGCGGGACCGACACCAGGAACCGGACCTGCGCCTCGAAGTCGTACAGGAACGGAATCTTCACCCCGCTCAGGAACCGCCCGTCGACGAGCGTCAACACGGCCAGGGGGGCCCACGCCACCATCGAGATGACGATGATCCGCCATCCTACGCGGTCCAGGGGCGGCTTGATCAACCCGACGCGAATCAGGCCTTGATACACGGGGCCGCCCAGGAACAGGGAGAATTCCTCCGTCCTGTCCATCGTACTGTCGGTCTGGGTCGCCATGGCACACCTCTCATTGGGCAATCGAGGCACTCGACTTGCTGGACCGGATCATCCTGACGGGATTCTAGCGCACATCTCCCGGGGCTGCTGCCAACAGCGGGCAGGGTCGGGGAGGGTCAGCCGGGCCTGCCATGAGCGAGCCCACCGCAAATTGACATTCGTGGTGCTTGGGCCGACAATCCGTCGCATCAGCGATCTACTTGCGCGGGACCACCTGCCATGCCGCAGACCACCGTGGGTCGGATTAATTTCGTGCTGGTTGTTCTGATCGCCGCAGTCGTTGCCGGCGCCAGCCTGTGGGTCGTGGCGGTCGTGTCCCTTGCCGGTGTGGCGTGGGCAGCCACCACGGCGATCAGGCCGAAGAGTCTGGCCGCGCCGCCGGCTGCGGCAATCGACGAAGCGAGCCAGACGTTTCCCGTCTTTGCACTGGCGCCGCCGACGCCCTCGCTGGAGCTGCCCTCGCCGCCCGACCCCCCGGCACGTCAGCCCTCACTTGCCACGGGTCGCGGCTGTTTCGTGGAGGTTGTCGTAGAGCCCTTCTGTCAGGGAACCCTGCGAACCTTGGCGAAGGCTCACAAGGAATACCCTCCAGAGGGGCGGGAGATTGATCGAGACCTCCAGTACGTTCACGACTTCGCCGACGGGGAAGAGTGGCGCGTCTTTACCGCGGAACTCGCGCCGGCGCCTGACGACGAGCGCGACCCGAATGCGGTCGCCGTTCACGCGCAGGGTTTCGGCCCAATCGGGTACCTGTCTCGTCAGAATGCAGAGGCGTACCAGCTCGTGCTGCTGGCGCTCCGCGAGCGTGGCGTGTCGTTGTCCTGCCCGGGGAAACTCGTGGGTGGCACGCCGAACAGGCGGCACTACGGCGCGTATCTGGATCTCGCCCCGCCGATCACGTTGGAGTCTCGATTCGGACTGACGCGCCAACGCGGCACCCGAGAGGGGCCGCCTCCAGCCCCCGGCGCCTGAAGCGCGCTACCATACACAACGTATGACCGACTGCCCCAGCTGCCAGAGCCAGGTTCCGGATGGCCGCGAGCGCTGCCCGTCGTGCGGAGCGGCTGTCGACGAAGACGCGATCACGATGCTGCCCCCGACGCCTCCCGGGCCTGCATCGCTCACGTCGTCGCCAGGCAACGCGGCTCCAGGCGCCGACGGTGCGGAGTTCGGGCCGGGTCTCCTGCTGGCCGAACGCTATCGCATCGTGGCGCTCCTCGGCCGGGGTGGCATGGGCGAGGTCTATCGCGCGGACGACCTCCGTCTTGGACAGCCGGTGGCGCTGAAGTTCCTGCCGCGGACGCTCGAACGCGATGCCGCGCGGTTGGACCGATTCCTCGGTGAGGTTCGCACCGCCCGTCAGGTGTCGCACCCCAACGTCTGCCGCGTCTACGACGTCGGCGAAACCGGCGGACGCCACTTCCTGTCGATGGAGTACGTGGACGGCGAGGATCTGGCGTCGCTCCTGAGACGGATCGGACGCCTCTCGGCGGACAAGGCGACAGACATCGCGCGGCAGCTCTGCGCGGCGCTCGCCGCCGCCCACGACAAGGGCGTGCTGCACCGCGACCTCAAGCCGGCCAACGTGATGCTGGATGGCCGCGGCAAGGTCCGCCTCACCGATTTCGGCCTGGCGGAAACCCAGGGCAGCGGGGCGGTCGGTGACATCGCTGGCACCCCGGCCTACATGGCGCCCGAGCAGTTTGCGGGCCGGCCGGCGACCGTTCAATCCGATCTCTACGCGCTCGGTCTCGTGCTCTACGAGGTGTTCAGCGGCAGGCGCGCGTTCGAGGCGCCGACCCTCGGGGAACTCCGCCGCCTGCACGAAGAGTCGCACGCCGAACAGCTCACCAGTTCGGTCCGCGACCTCGACCCGACGATCGAACGCGTGATCTTCCGCTGCCTGGAGAAGGACCCGGCGGGCCGGCCGGCGTCGGCCATGGCCGTCGCCGCGGCGCTGCCCGGCGGCGATCCCCTGGCCGCCGCTCTCGCGGCTGGCGAAACGCCATCACCGGAAATGGTGGCGGCCGCTGGCGACGCGGGCGTGATGCGTCCCGCCGTGGCGGCGTGCTGGCTGGCCGCGATCTTCGCCGGCCTCTTCGTCACCGTGGCAATTGGGACCCGCAGCAGCGCGCTCTCGATGCTCCCGCTGACCGATTCGCCGGAGGTCGCCCGGTTCAAGGCACACGAGATGCTCGGACGGCTCGGCTTCACCGGTCCGGTGACCGACTCTGCGTCGGGCTATCAGTGGGACAACGGCTACCTCGGCTGGGTCGAATCGCACGACCGCACGGCGCACCGATGGGACGACCTCGCCAAGGGACACGTGCTGCTGCAGTCGTGGCACCGCACCAGCCCCGCGTTGATGATTCCCACGAGGTTCCTCGGTGGGCGGCTCATCGAAGGCGGGAACGTCAGACAGGGCGATCCGCCGCGCGAGGTGGCCGGGATGACGCTGCTGCTGCTCGACGCACGCGGGCGGCTCGTGCGCTTCGAGGCGGTCCCGCCGCAACTCGAACCCGAAACATCCGGGTCTGCCCCATCGATCGACTGGGCGCCTGTTCTCGCAGAAACCGGCGTCGATCCCACCACCGTTGCGCAGGTTGAGCCGCGATGGACGCCGTCGGTCTATGCGGATCAGCGCGCAGCGTGGACAGGCCGCTACCGGGACATGCCGGGTTTGCCTCTGCGGATCGAAGCGGCAGCCTGGCGGGGCAAGCCCGTGTCCGTGAGGGTGACGCCGCCCTGGGCCAAACCCGAACGGCAGCCGGGGCCTCCCAGCCCGTCCGCCGCCGCCACGGAGGTGTTCAGCCTCGTGGTCCTCGGCGCCGTGATCGGGGGCGCTCTCGTGTTCGCGCGGCGCAACGTCCTCCTCGGGCGCGGTGATCGGAAGGGCGCCACGCGCCTGGCCGCCGTCATCGCGACCATCGTCATGGCCGCGCTCCTCCTGGAGGCTCATCACGTTGGCGCCGCGGACGAGTTCGTGGTGCTGCTGCGGGCGGCCTGCTGGGCGCTGTTCGGCGGGGCCTTCGTGTGGACGCTGTACCTCGCTCTCGAGCCGCCGATCAGACGGCGCTGGCCGCGCACGCTGATCGGGTGGAACCGGCTGCTCTCCGGGCGGCTCACCGACCCGCTGGTCGGACGCGACGTGCTGATCGGGGCCGCCGCCGGCACCGCGGTCAGCATCGCCGCTTACATGCAGGACCTGGTGTCGTGGAGCGGCGCCGCGCCGACGCCCGAACTCGGCCTGATCGGCCCCTTGTCGGGAATGGCCATCTCGGCCAGCTGGCTGCTGCTGCTGCTCTACGACGCCATCTTCTCGGCGCTCGCGTTGTTCTTCCTCTTGTTCCTGTTGCGGCTCGTACTTCGGAAGGACTGGCTGGCGGCCGGGACCTGGGTGGCGATCGCGACCGTGCAGAACGCGCTCGCCAGTCCCCAACCGTGGACGACGGCCTTGTTTGCCGTGGTCGTGGTGTCCGCGCTGATGGTGGTGCTGTTCCGCTTCGGACTCGTGAGCTTCAGTTCGGCCACGTTCTTCCTGACGGTGCTGACGCAGTTCCCGCTCACCACCAATCTCACGGCGTGGTACGGCAATGGCGCGATGGTCGCGCTGCTGGCGCTGGCGGGCATCGCCTGCTTCGGGTTCCGGACCGCGTCCGCCGGCAAGCCGTTGCTGGGCGCCGCGGTGGACTGACTCGAGCGTGCGGGCGCCTCGACTACAGGGAGCGCATCAATGATCAACATCCGCCTTCGACCGGCAGCGTTTGTCGTGGCGTGCGGAAGCCTGATGCTCATGGCAGGGGCAGGCGCGCAGGGCCAGTCGGGCAAGTACCCGCCGGCCGCGAAGGGCACCGTGGTCGACAACTACTTCGGGACGAAGGTGGCCGATCCGTACCGCTGGATGGAGGACCTGGATTCGGCGCAGGTGAAGAGCTGGGTCGCCGCGGAGAACGCGGTGACCGTCAGCTACCTCGACGGGCTGCCCGTTCGCGACGAACTGCGCAAACGCATCACGGAGCTCTGGAACCACCCGACGGTCTCGACGCCCAGATGGGAAGGCGGGCGGTGGTTCTACCGCCGGAACTCCGGCCTCCAGCGCCAGTCCGTGGTCTACTGGCGCGCGGCGCTGGACGGCCCTGGCAGCGTCGCCGTCGACCCCAACCAGTTCTCCCCGGACGGCTCGATTGCGTTGTCGGGGTTCGTCCCGTCGCCCGATGGCAGACACGCGGCCTACGGCATGGCTGAAGGCGGCTCGGACTGGTCCACGTACCACGTCCGCACCCTTCCCGACGGGGCGCAGCTGCCAGACGAGATCCGCTGGGTGAAGTTCAGCAGCGTCGAGTGGACGAAGGACGGAAAGGGGTTCTTCTACGGCCGCTACCCCGAGCCGGCCGCCGGCAGGGCGCTCCAGCAGGCGGTCCGCGACAAGAAGATCTACTACCACGCGCTGGGCACGCCGCAGTCGGCCGACCGACTGGTCTACGAGCGCCCGGAGGAGCCGGCGCTGTTCCTCAGCGCCAGCATCGACGAGACGCGCCGCTACCTGTTCATCACCACGAACAAGGGCACCAGCAACAGGAACGAGCTGTTCGTCAAGGACCTGGGCGAGCCGCTGGCGCCGAGAATCGACTCGCCGATCACCCCGCTCTACACCGGCCACACCGCGAGGTATGAGCCGCTCGGGGTCGTCGGCGGCTTCCTCTACCTGCTCACCGACCGCGACGCGCCGAACAGGAAAGTGGTCTCCGTGCCGCTCGAGAAGCCTGACGCGGCCAATTGGAAGACGCTCGTGCCCGCCGGGAAGTTCGCCATCCAGTCGGCCGGGCTCATCGCGAACCGGATCGCCGTCAACACGCTGGAGGACGGGGCCAGCGCGGTGACGTTCTTCGCGCTGGATGGCACGGGCGGCCGGGTCCTCACAGCGCCCGGGGTCGGCGCCGTCGGCGGCCCTTCGGGCCGCTTCGACCGTGACGAGATCCTCTACACATTCACGTCGCCGCTCTACCCGACGACGGTGTTCCGATACGACATCGCGCACGACGCGAGCGTCCCCTTCGAGCCCCCGCAGATGACGTTCGACCCGGATCAGTTCGAGACCCAGCGCGCCCTCTTCAACTCGAAGGACGGCACCCGCGTGCCGATGTTCATCACGCTGAAGAGGGGGCTCAAGAAGGACGGCAACAACCGGACGGTGCTCTACGGGTATGGCGGGTTCGACTCCGCCGTGCTGCCGACGTTCTCGCCGGACGTGCTGGCGTGGATCGAGAGGGGAGGCGTCTGGGCGACAGCAAGCCTGCGTGGCGGGAGCGAGTACGGCGAGGCGTGGCACGAGGCGGGGATGAAGGAGAAGAAACAGAACGTCTTCGACGACTTCATCGGCGCCGCGGAGTTCCTGGTGCGGCAGGGCTACGCGTCACCACCGACACTCGGCATCATGGGCGCGTCGAACGGCGGCCTGCTGGTCGGCGCCGTGATGGAGCAGCGGCCGGACCTGTTCGCGGTGGCGCTGCCTGCGGTGGGCGTGATGGACATGCTCCGCTACCAGAGGTTCACCGGCGGCGCGGCGTGGGCCACGGAGTACGGGTCGTCCGACGACAAGGCGGCGTTCGCGTATCTCTATAAGTACTCGCCGCTGCACAACGTGAAGATGGGCACCTGCTATCCCGCCACGCTGATCACGACGGCGGACCACGACGACCGCGTGGTGCCGAGCCACTCCTTCAAGTTCACCGCCACGCTGCAGGCGGCGCAGGGGTGCGACCGCCCCGTGCTGATCCGCGTCGAGACGCAGGGCTCTCACGGGTACCGCCCGACCGAGAAGCGGATCGCGGAACTGGCCGACGAGTGGGCCTTCGTGCACGCGAACATGAAGCCCGCGAGCCGTTGATGGTCCCTGCCTTCGCGCGTCGCCGATTGCCCCTGCTCGGGATCTGGCGACGACAGCGAACGTGGTATTTTCTGCGCGGCACTTGTCGCCGGAGGGCTGACGCGGCATGAAGACGCTCAATCGGGAACGATCGGAGCCGACAATCACCCGCAGGGAACTCCTGGGGCTCTCTTTCTCCGGGATTGGGATGGCTGCGGCCCTGCCATCCGACGCTGCGGGCCGTCGGCCGGGCCGCGCGCCCGCGACGGCGAACGCGGGCGCGGAGACCTCGCCTCGCTTCGCCTACGTGGGCTCGTTCGCGACGAGCACGCGCGGCGCCCACGGCGAAGGCCTGTCGGTCTACGCCATCGATGCGGCCACGGGACGCTGGGCGCGCATCCAGCTCCTCTCCAGCGTCGTCAACCCCGGCTACCTGGCCCTCGACCCGCGCCGCCCCGTCCTGTACGCCGTCCAACCGGTGGCGAACGAGGTGTCGGCGTTCGCCATCGACGATCGCACCGGCGAGTTGACGCTCATCAACCGTCAGCCCTCGGGCGGTGACGACCCGAGCCATCTCGCCATCGACCCGGCCGGGAGATTTCTCGTCGTCGCCAATTATGTTGCGGGCACCGTGGAGGTGCTGCCCGTCGGTGCGGCCGGATCGCTCGGCGCGCCCACGGACCTCGTGGCCACAAGAGGGGAGCCGGGTCCGCATCGTACGGAGCAGCCGGGTCCGCACCCGCACCAGTGCGCGTTCGATCCGGGCGGCCGGTTCGTCGTGGTTCCGGACAAGGGGCTCGACCGGCTCTTCATCTTCCGGATCGACGGTGCGACAGGCACGCTCATTCCGGCGGACCCGCCGTTCACCAGGACCAGGTCGGGCGCCGGCCCTCGTCACATCGCCTTCCATCCCCGCCTGCCGTACGCATGGGTCATCAATGAGCTGGACTCGACCGTGGCGGCGTACCGGTTCGGGCCGACCGGGGCCCTCGAGACGATGCAGATCGTGCCGTCGCTGCCCTCGATCTTCACTGGCGACAACACGGCCGCCGCGATCGTCGTGTCGCCGTCCGGCCGGTTCGTGTATGTCTCGAACCGGGGGCACGACAGCGTCGGCATCTTCCGCGTAGACGAGGCGAAGGGCATGCTGTCGCCCGTGGGGTGGGAGCCGACGAAAGGTACCACGCCACGGTTCATCGGCCTCAATCCGGCGGGCACGCGTCTGGTCGCCGCCAACCAGCGCAGCGACTCGATTGTCGAGTTCGGTGTCGATCAGGCGACAGGAGCACTCACCGCCACCGGGCTGGTTGTGAACGCCAATACGCCCGTCTGTATCGTCTTCCGATAGATCGGCCTGACGCGGCCGCCAGTGAACGGCGAGCAGGCCCGGTGGCTGCGATCGCTGGCTGTCTTCACATCGGCTGTCCCGGACCTCAGGAGGGAGACATGATGAACGAACTTACTTCCGGCAGGCTTCGGCTGTGGCTGGTCGCCGCGTTCATTCCAGCGGTCGCCGGCGTCGCCCTGCTCGGACAGGGGACGTCTAACTTCGACCCGAATCCCGGACTCAGGGAGTTGACGGCGGAAGTGCGGCAACTCCGCATCGCGGTTGAGGAATCGATGCGACCGCAGGCCCAGACGCAGGCGTTGGGCGTGTACTTGACCGTCGAACAGGGCCGGATCGCGCAATTGACGACCCGTCTCGATGCCGTGCGCAAGGAGATTGAAGGTGCGGAAGCCCAGTCCGCGAGATTGACAGCCGACGCGGCAGGCCTCGACGCGGCGCTTTCACGCGAGACCGAACCCGCCAGGCACCGCCAGTTAGAGATACAGTTGCGCGGATTGAGACAAGAGCTTGACGGCGTGACAGTTCAGCTGCAGTTGATCCGGAGCCGCGAGGCTGAAATCGCACAGGCCCTGCAGGTCGAGGAAACCCGGTGGAGCGACCTCATCTCGAGGCTCGAGAAGGTCATCAAGAAATGACGAGGCGCATGCGGAACGAGAACGTCCACCTCTGGCGTGACGCGGAGGCGAATGGGCGACGGGAGCGGACAATGGTGATGTGGAAGACGGTAGCCGGCGTTGTGGCGCTCGCGGGTGTGGTGGTGGTTGCGGCCCCTCGACTGAAGTCGTCGTGGCGCAACATGGATCTCGCGGCCACTCCGGTGTCCAAGGTCTTCGTGGTCGGGTTCACGAGTGAAACCGCCACCCGGCGATCGATGGAAGACGCGCTGACGGTCGAAATCCGCAAGAACGGCGGGACGGCGGAGCCCTCGTACAAGCTCTTCCCGGGCGCGCTGCCGAAGGAGGCTGCGACCATCAAGGAGACGGTCGTCTCGGCCGGCTTCGACGGCGTGGCCGTCGTGCGCGTCGCGGGCGTGAGCCAGGAACAGTCGTGGGACCCGGGCTTCAACCCGGTCGTTCCGGCCTACTACGCCTCGCCGTGGGGGTACTGGGGCTACTGGTATCCGTTCGCCTGGGACCCGGGATACCTCAGGACCGACAAAACGGTCCGCGTTGAAACCGTCGTGTATGCCGTCAGCGGGGTAATCGTCTGGATCGGCCTGAGCGAGTCCACCAATCCCGGCTCGGTTCGCCAGCTCATTCAGCAGGTCGCCGTCCCTGTCGGCGTCGAGATGAAGAAACGGAACGTGGTCCGCTGACCGTTCTTGTCATCTTCCTGCGGTGTTCGCCCGCTCGTTCCATGGTTGAGCGTTCAATCCGGCCACGATGGAGACGGAGGTGTGCGGTGAGAAGGCGCGTGTCGGTGGTCGCCGTTTCGTTCATTGTCTCGGCTGCAGCCGTCGTCGCCGTGGCGCAGTCGCCAGTTCCGGCGGCGCGACCGTCCGCGGCGCAGCCTCCGTCGGCCGCACCCGGGTCGGCCGCAGCGTCAGAGGTCGAGCGCGTCGAACGTGAGCTCGTCGCGGCGATTGTCAACGCGGATCTCGTCACGTACGACCGCATCCTCGCCGACGACTATGTTGCGTATACCGTGACTGGCCAGGAGTCCACCAAGCGGGAGATCATGGCGTCGTATCGAGCGGGAACGCGTCGGTACTTGTCATTGAGCATCAGCGATGTGAAGGTGCGCGTGTTCGGAGAGACAGCCATCCTGTCGGCAAGGACATCGGGGATGCGAGTTGAGGAGGGGAGCGCGCCGGTTCCGAACACCGTGCGGTACTTCCGTGTCTTCACTCGGCGAAACGGCGTGTGGCGAGCCGTCATGCAGATGGTGACTCCACTGCCACCGTCGCCCGGCACGCAGTGAGTGTGTGAAAGAGGTGTCATGCCAGACATCGGCCAGATCCTCTCGCACTACCGGATCGTTGCGAAGCTGGGCAGCGGGGGCATGGGCGTCGTCTACCGGCCGACGACACGCGGCTCGGACGGCCCGTGGCGCTGAAGTTCCTGTCCGAAGGGCTCTCTCGCGACCGTCAGGCGCTCGAGCGGTTTCAACGGGAAGCGCGCGCCGCATCCGCGCTCAACCATCCCCACATCTGCACGATCTATGATGTCGGCGAATCCGAGGGCCAGACCTTCATCGCGATGGAACTGCTGGAGGGTCAGACGCTCCGGCAGCGGCTCGCGCGCGGGGCCTTCAGGACTGACGAGGTGCTGGAGGTGGGCATCCAGCTGGCCGACGCGCTGGAAGCGGCCCACGCCAAGGGCATCATCCATCGTGACATCAAGCCTGCCAACATCTTTCTGACCGACAGCGGGCGCGCCAAGATCCTGGATTTCGGGTTGGCGAAATTCCCGGCCGCGCACCGGCAGGAGGCAGAGACCGCGGCGACCACCGACGCGCTGCTTACCAGCCCGGGGAGCACGCTGGGCACCATCGCGTACATGTCGCCCGAACAGGCCCGGGGCGAGACCCTCGACGCCCGCTCCGACCTGTTCTCGTTCGGGGCCGTCCTCTACGAGATGGCCACGGGTCAGCAGGCGTTCACCGGGAACACGTCGGCGGTCGTCTTCAGTGCGATCCTCACGAAAACTCCGCCGTCGCCCGCCCGCGTGAATCCGGAGATCTCCGAGGCGCTGGAGCGGATCATCGACAAGGCGCTCGAGAAGGACCGCGGGATCCGGCACCAGTCCGCCAGGGAGATCATCGTCGACCTGACGCGGCTGAAACGCGAGCGGGAGTCCGGACGCGCAACGGCGGCCGGCGGTCCGGCGGCCCCGGCCGTTCCATCGCTGGCGGTGCTGCCGTTCGCGAACATGAGCGCGGACAAGGAGAACGACTACTTCAGCGACGGCCTGGCCGAGGACATCATCGACGCCCTGGCGCAGGTGCCGGGGCTGCGCGTGATGGCGCGGACCTCGGCGTTTGCCTTTCGCGGCAAGGACGTGGACGTCCGCGAGATCGGGGCGCGGCTGAACGTGGAGCACATCCTGGAAGGCAGCGTGCGCCGGGCAGGCAGCCGCCTCCGGATCACGGCGCAGCTGGTGAAGGCGAGCGACGGGTACCACGTGTGCAGTCAGCGCTTCGACCGGGAAATGACCGACGTCTTCGCGATCCAGGACGAGATCTCGCAGGCGATCGTGGAGAAGCTGCGCATACGGCTGGCCGGGGACCGTCCGCCGGTGAAGCAGCACACGGACAACGTCGAGGCCTACCACCTGCTCCTGCGGGGTCGTCACTCGGTGGTGAGGTCGACGCCGGACTCCCTCGCGATCGGGAAGACCTATCTGGATCAGGCGATCGCGCTCGACCCCGACTACGCCCTGGCCTATATCAGCGTGGCGGACTATTACTTCTTCAGCAGCATGTGGGGCTTCATGATCCCGAGTGACGCTCTCGCCAGGGCCAGGTCGGCTGCCATGGAGGCCCTCAGTCGGGACGACACGCTGGCCGACGGGCACGTCCTGCTGGGCACGGCCGCTGCCATCGTGAACTTCGATTGGACGGGGGCGGAGCAGGAATTCCGGCGCGCCCTGGAGCTCAACCCCGCGTCGCCGATTGCCCACGCGTACTACGGGTTCTACGTACTCCGGCCGACCGGCCGGCTGGACGAGGCGTTGTCCCAGCTCCGGCTGGCTGTGGAGCTGGACCCGCTCTCGTCGATATGGCACAGCCTGCTGGCCTACTGGTATCACGTGAGGGGGCAGTACGAGCTCGCGATCCCGCAGTTCCAACACGCGATCGAACTCGACCCCGCCTGGTACGTCTCCCATTGGTTGCTTGCCATCGCCTACGAGTCCATGGGCAGGATCGATGAGGCGATCGCCAGCGCCCAGACGGCATGCGAACTGTCCGGGCGCAACGCCATGACGCTGGGCATCCTCGGGTTGGGGTACGCGCTGGCAGGCCGACCAGACGAGGCCCGAGCGCTGCTCGATGAGTTAACGACGCGACGCAGCACGACGTACGTGCCGGCGTTTGCCCTGGCCGCGATTTGCCGCGGTCTGGGAGATGCCGGTGGGGCCCTCGACTGGCTGGAGACGGCCGTCGAAGAGCGCGACATCATCGTCGTGACCGGCCTCAAGACCGAGCCGCGGTACATCCCCCTGCGGGCCCATCCGCGCTACCTGGCGCTGATGCGGAAGATGAACCTGGAGCACTGAACGGCAGGTCGGCCGGAGGACTCGTCTTCTATGAGAAAACTCATCGTATCCACGTTTGCATCGCTTGACGGAATCATGCAGGCACCCGGCGGACCGGAAGAAGACCCCACTGGCGGTTTTACCCTTGGCGGTTGGATGTTCGCCTACGGGGACGAGAGCATCGACATCTCAGCATCAGGTTTCGACGGCAAGGACCGCGAGCTGGTGCTCGGGCGCAGGACCTATCAGATATTCGAAGCGTACTGGCCTTATCAGCCGAATGACCACCCGATTGCGACGACGCTCAATGCAGCGAAGAAGTATGTGGCTTCGCGTACGTTGACGATGCTCCACTGGAACAACTCGACCCTGCTCCACGGCGATGTCGTTTCGGCAATCATCGCTCTCAAGGCCCAACCGGGCCCCGACCTGCAGACGATTGGCAGCGGCAATTTGATTCAAACGCTCCAGGCCGCCTCACTGATCGATGAGTACAACGTGTGGACCTTTCCGGTGGTGCTTGGGCGGGGCAAGCGCCTCTTCAGCGAGACGGCCAAGCCATCGGCGCTTCGGCTCGTTCGCTCTCAGGTTTCGACCACCGGCGTTGTGATGAGCACCTACGTACCGGGCGGCGATATCCAGCCCGGTTCGTTCCCGAGTGCCGAGCCGAGCGAGAAGGAGTTTGCCCGACGCAAGAAGATGGCGAATCAGATGTGGTGATGTGAAGAGGAGAGTGCGCGCGAACCGTTCATTCAAGCCGACGCCGCTTCGTGGCGCGGCTTGATTCAGGCGTTCGGCGGCGTGGTTCTGCTCTGCAGGGGGCCATCCGCAAATCGCGGCTCTACTGCGCTTCATCGCACTCGCCTCGCGCCCCAACGCGCTCCATCGCACCGCTGGTTGCCCCACATTGCCCTGTGGGTTGGTCGCTGGGCGCGAACGGTGAGGTCAGTCGGCGGAGCGGGCGGGCGGGCCCTCCGTCTGTGTGCGCTGCGAGGATAGGCTGCCGTCCGTCTATCCGCGGAATCCGGCTCTTTGACGGCTGATGGCAATTCCCTGGCAGAACCCGTATCGATTCCGTGCAACTGCTGGCACTGAAACAGCTTGCTCCGACCATCCAACAGCGCAACAATGCGGCGGGTCGGCGCCGACCGGGTGCGGCCGGGGGCGCATCCTTCTGGTCCGGACCGGCAATTGCCGCGCTCCAGCCAAACGCTGTTAGGCCCTGGAAGCAAAGAGAGGAGAGCACGATGAGCAACGAACAGGTGGCGCCCGAGACGAAAGGTGTCACAGCGAAGTTGCTTGCAGCGGTTGACCTAGGCCCTGAGATCGAGGGAATGGCAGGGCGCCAACTTCGAATGCGTATGGTGACCATCGAGCCTGGGGGCGTCTTTGGCCCGATTCACGACCATAGAGACAGACCAGGCACCGTCTACATACTGCAAGGAACGATCACTGACCATCGAAACGGAGTCGCTACGGACTATGGGCCGGGAGTGGGCTGGCCCGAGGATAGGAACACCACACACTGGCTTGAGAACCGAGGAACGATTCCGGCGGTGGAGATCTCGGTCGATATAGTCAGGCAAGAGTAAGCTCAGGCCCGACATTCAACACGGTCGGGCCTAACACGCGGCTCAACCGGACGCGCTTCAGTCGGTTTCGCCTACTTTCGCGCGCCGGTCAGCCACAACGTTCGAGGAAGACGGAACGACACGGACGAATTCAAGTTCGAATCGTTGGCCTGGGATCGCGGCTGGGTGACGGACGGGCCATGGCGAACCCTGAGTCGACGGGATTGACGCTCCCTCCCTGCCGGCAACGATGACGCGAGCGGTCTGGCCGCTGCAGACGCACGCTGTCGCCCAGTTGAACCGCCTTTAGCGACCGCGTGGTCGCTCGCTCACCTCATTTCAGCAACTGTTGGAGGCGGCGGGGCTCTTCCACGCGGATGGAATGCATACCCACGAGACAGATGACCAAGCCTATCGCTACCGTTACGAGGAAGAGGAGCCACTTTGCCCTGCGGCTTACGGGTCTGGACGCCCAGTCCCCGGCCGCGTCCACGCCAAATTCAGCACGGGCGCGCCCAGGCTGATGTAAACGCCTCCCACCAGATACATGACCGCGAAGTTCGTGAGGACTCGCCAGTCAGTAATTGCATAGCCCCATCTGCCAAACCAATAGAGGAAGAGCGGGCAGAACGAAACAGACACCCCCGTCAAGGCGGCCACTAGCAGACCGAGAGGGCGCCAGCGTATCGCCCGAAACAGCCTGCGTGGTACCTCGACCTGAACGGTTTCACGGTTACTCGGTTCCATGGTGCCCTCGGCGTTTTGCGAGTTGTCGACCGACACAGTGACTGCGGAAGTACGCGGCCGACGCGCGAGGCGGATTCCACCGCAAAGGGCTGCTGCACGAACGCGTGTCGGTGTCGGGGCTCTTCACCTGGTCAGTGCCCCACCGGATGATGACGTTGCTCTCCGGGTTCATCTCTCGATGCCTGGACCCGGCTTGCCAAGCCAGTGGTCCCACGACCTCTGTACCGCCCACCCCTGTGCTGGCGCCGGGCGTGCCAGCGGGATGCAGGTAGAAGGGGTGTCGCCAGCCACGTGACTGGCCTGCAATGTGGCCAGGGGCTCGGCCCGCGCTACGGTCCGACCTCGCGAGCAACGACAAGGTAGTACCCGATGTCGAACCCAAAGACGGTTACGGCGTCGAGCGCAACGAAGCGCCACCCGTCCTTCGCCATGTCGTTCAGGTACGTCTCGATCTTCCGGGCTTTATTGCTGGCGGAGTAGCAGAACCAACTGCTGGCGACCCTGTATTCCATGTTGCCCCTCCAACAGAATCGAAGCGATGCCTACCATCGCGTGGCACCCTGTCGCCTGATTCCGGTGCGCACCATGTGCGCCTCTCGGACGCCGTACCAGCGACCATGTCCGGAAGCGGAAGCGAGCGCCTGCCCGGTCCGCGGGCGGTACGGCGGCCGGAATCAGCGAGGACCGGTCTCCTTCTAGAAATACCGCCCGACCCGGCTGCAGTAATCGGCATACTCGCCGCCGAAACCCTTCTGCAGGTGAGCCTCCTCCGCGAGCACGATCCTGTGATGAACGGCCACGATGAAGATCGCCATGACGGCAACGAGCGGATTGAGCGTGTAGAGGGTCGCCGCGAGCTGGGTCGTGAAGACACCGAGGTACATCGGATTGCGGCTGACCTTGAAGAGCCCGTCCGCGCGCAGGCCGGTCCGCTCCTGCGGCGATCCGATCCTGAACGACTCGCCCATCGTCAGCCTGCCCGCAAGCAGCAGGGAGAACCCGCCAATCCAGAACGCGATCGACGCCCACCTGGCCCAGTCGGGCCTCGCCGCCAGCGGAAACCCCACGCCCCACGCCTGGGCCACCATCGCGGCCCACACGGCCAGCATCGAGTACTTGCTGGCAAGAAAGAGGCGTCGGTCGATCGGGGGATCGCCACCCATGTCGACGTGCCGCCGTTGCATCAGCGCCCCGCCGCCAAACAGGATGATCAGGAACACGACGGGACAGAGCGTGACAACAAGTTGCTCGGTCACAGGTGGCCTCCAGCGAGAATCAGTACACGAACGGCACGAGCCGTCGCACCCGCCGCGAGTAGCTGACGTACTGGTCCCCGTACGCCTGCCGCAGGCGGTCTTCCTCGAAGGGCATCAACGGGACGATCAGCATCAGATAGATGACGGCCACGGTCAGAAATGCGAGCGACTGGGTGAGCAGCGCCAGCCCGAGCGAGATACACAGAGCAGCGGCGTACATCGGATGCCGGACGACGCCGTAGGGCCCTTCCGCGACCAAACGATCGCCAGAGCGAGGAACGCTGCCCCCCACTTGGTAGTACCTGCCGAGCGTCAGGAGCGCCCAGGCCATGACGACGTAACCCAGCAGATACAGCATGACGCCCGCCCCTTCGAGGACGATCGCAGCAGGGAATGCAAGGGGAAGCCGCGTGACGTCAACACGCTCCAGGCGACCAGCCACGAGGAGTATGCCCGCGATCGGATTCACGACCAGGAGGAAGAAGAGGTTGAAGACGTGGACCAGCCAGAGACCGAACCCTCGGTCTGGCACGTCCCTGATGATGTTCCCCGTCGCCAGCCGCTTCACGATGACGAGAAGCGCCAGGAGGGTCAGGATGACGCCCCCGAGTATGCGGTGATCGACCAGATGCATCTCCACGCCTCCTCGGGCGATCGATACGCCCCTCGCCACTTCGCCGTCAGAAGGAACGCAGCCACTCGATCGCGCGTTCGACCGTGCGAGTGGCATCGCCGGTCACCTCATCCGGCGCCACCACGTCGCCGTAGCGCGTCAGGTTGCGGTCGCCCATGACCGAAACGGTGAGAAGGAGCTTCCCCCCGCCGAGCATCGCGAAACCCTGGTTCCCGGTGGAAAGGCCGTATCTGGCGGTGCCGAGGCTCCGGGTGTTCGCCCGCCCGCGGAACGCAATGACCGCCGCCTCGCCCGAACTGGCAACCAGGCAGTCGGTCGGCACGGCGACGCGCGGCGCCGGTTTCAACAACGTGTATGGGTTGGCTACCTGGACCTGGACCGAGGGAACATCGCCGTACGTCGAGGCGCCGTTCGAGTAGCCCCACAGCGTGACCTTCTCGTCGGCATCGAAGAACGCCCCCGCCGTTCCGTCTCCGAGAATCGGACCAAGACCGGCGACCATCGGATACATGTTGCCGCCGCCGTTCCCGCGGAGGTCAACGATCCAACCGGCCAGCCCGGCGTTGTCGGCGGTCGCGATCTGCTTCTGGATGTTGGTTGCGAACTCCAGGGCCGCGCTGCCCGACTCGTTGAACGCACCGACCCTGACGTATCCGATGTCAGGAGGGACCGCCGGTGTCGGCGCGGACGGGACGCTGCACCCGCCGCGGGGGTTGGGATTGGAGATGTACGACCCGTCCGCCTTCTGGAACGTGCTGTGGTGGTCGTTGAGCAGTCCGAGCGCCGTGGAGATTGCGGGGTAGGTGTCCGCGATCGTCTGCGGGCTGGGCGCCACCTGGTTCACCGACTGCCGAAACGCGGTCCAGTTGATCTTGTAGCGGTTGATCGAATTGGCCTGCATCGTGTCCAGGACTTGATTGAGGTACGACGCGGCGTTCGTCGAAGGCGCAGTCGGGGAACTGTCGGATCCGCAGCCGGTATAGAAGAGGACCCCAAGCAGGCACGCCGCCAGCGACATGCCAAGCCGCCGTACGCGCCGGGTCTCTCGCATGTTTCCCTCCCGTGCGGTCGCGGAGAGTTGGGCCATGGCGACGGATGCTAGCATGAGCGTGACGCGGTCTCAATTGAGGAATGTGGTGCCGGAGGAGGGAATCGAACCCACACGAGACTTGCGCCCCATCGTACTTGGCTCGCCGTCGCAACTCGTGCCAGAGAAACACTTGGGTGGTGTTTGTTGAGACCCGTTGAACACGAGCTAGCCTGGATTTCCACGGTGCGGGAATCGGCTAACGCGCCGGCGTTCAGGCGAACCGGAGGAGGAGCGTCTTGTCGCCGAACCAGGGCATCGGTGTC